>Ga0073932_1000414_pt1 | contig 106506 bp, 85 predicted proteins | sample DewCreD2012metaG_FD_76967 | JGI IMG/M metagenome (GOLD analysis project Ga0073932, IMG submission 76967) | Hot spring sediment bacterial and archeal communities from British Columbia, Canada, to study Microbial Dark Matter (Phase II) - Dewar... ...
CCAAGAAGATACCGGCGCCGCGAATACCGGCGCAGCCGGCGGCGCGATACCCTGGCTGTGCTGGCCCTGTTGGGCCTGGCACTACTGCTGCTCCTGCTGGCGCAAAATGGAGTTTTTGCCAACCTTAATCTGCCCAATATCCGCCTGCCTGTGACGGGTCTGCCCCGCCTCGCAATTCCTCAAACGGGCATTCAGATCCCTCTGACCGTCGTTCCCGGAACGCTCGTCCCCGCCATTGAAATTGCCGGTACGCCCATTCCCGACAGCTTGCCTGCCATTGGAACGGGCAGCAAAACGACCAACTGCCAGTTGCGCGGCAACCTGCCCGATCCGGCCTGCACTCCTGGCAGTGCGGCCGCTGTGTCTACAGAACAGGTATGCGTCTCCGGTTATGCCAGCGAAGCCCGCGACGTTTCGGAAAGCCAGAAAGAGGCCATTTACACTGCCTACGGCATCATCAGCCCCGCGCCGGGGCAATACCAGGTAGATCATCTCATCCCCCTCTCGTTAGGGGGGACGAATGACGATGCTAACCTGTGGCCGCAGCCTGCTGAACCGCGCCCCGGCCATGCAGAAAAGGACGAACTCGAGCGCCGCCTGCGCGAGGAGGTCTGCGCAGGGCGCATGAGCCTGTCAGAAGCCCAACGCCGTTTTGCCAACAACTGGGTGGAGGCGTATAACGCTTTGCCGTAAAGCCGGTTTGATTGGTAAAACAAATCGAAACAAATCCGGCGCAAGGGAATGGCAAGGGCGTACAGCAGAGGGTAAAAGGTTCGATTAATAAAGTGCGAGAGCGTATAAGGCCCAGGACGGGCCAAGGGACAGATTAAGTATAGGGGAAATGATGCGCAAAGGGTTATATCAATGTGCGCAACCGGATCTGTTATATACTGGTGATATGGATCTCACCATTCTTCAACTTGCCCCCGATGAGTGGCCCCGCTACCGCCAGCTCCGCCTGGAAGCCCTGCAAGATTCACCCCAGGCGTTTGTAACTACCTATTCGGATATGCTCACCCGCCCGGCTTCGTTCTGGCAGGAACGACTGAGCCGGGCCGCCGAGGGCCAGACGACCTGGCTGTTGTTTGCCCAGGCCGACGAGCGGCTGGTGGGCATGATCGGCGCGTATTTACCCACAGATGAAGACACCCCGGAAGTCGTCTCCGTTTACGTCTCACCCGAGTACCGGGGCCGGGGCGTTTCCGGCGCGCTGATGGAAGCCATCCTGGCGACCCTGCGCCAGAAGGGGTTCCGGCAGGCCCGGCTGACGGTCAACCGCTGTCAGACGGCCGCGCTGGGCCTGTACCGGCGCTTTGGCTTTCAGATTGTTGGTGAGCGCGAAGAAACAGCGGGCGATGGCCTGCTCCACCCCGGTTACATCATGGTCAAGGATTTATAAACAACGCTGTCCTCATCCAATTGGACGCCCGGCGTGCGAATGGGGCAAATGTTCCTGGTTGGTTTTCACCTGTTCGGCAAGCCGGACGAACTGCTGTGCCAGCGGGCTTTGCGGCTGGACGGCCACCAGGGGCAGGTTTTCGTGCAGCGCCGCCCCGGCCAAGTCCCCAGCCATGGGGAATTCGATCAGCACCGGCCTGGATAACGCCCTTTCGATCTGCGGCGCGCTCGCCCAGGGGATTGCACCGCTCCGGTTGACCGTGACTACAGACAGCGGTTTGGCCTCGCCAAATTTCTGAGCGGCCAGCGACTCTAACAGCCGCCCGGTTTGGCGTACCGCCAGCGGCTGTGGTTCCGTCAGGACTATCATCTCATTGCACTGGCTCATCACCGCGCCTAAAGCCGGTGAAAAATGCGTGCCAACATCCAGCACCACCAGCGGGGCCAGAGAACGCAGTGCCAGCAGAACAGCCTCAAAGTGAACGGTTCCTCTGTCAAAGCAGTTGGTCGTCACCCCATTCGAGGCCAACAGCAGGCGGACGCCCAAGCCGGTGGAAGTCAGCAGTGGCTCTATCATCCCCGCCGTAATACCGGTGGGTTCTAAACCCAACAATACATCCAGGGCTTCGTTATTCGCCAGCCCTAATTCATCCGCCCAAACGCCGCGGCCGGGACATAATTCGGCGGCGATGACCGGCGCCGCGTAGCGCTGGCTGTAGGCCACGGCCAGGTTGAGCGCCGTCGTCGAAACCCCCACCCCGCCTTTTGCCGCCATCACCCCTACTACGTAGCCCCGGTCGTTCGCGATCCGCTCTCTGGCTTTGCGCTGTATCAACAGCGCCTTAATGTGAGCCTGAAAGTCCACCTGGTTGATGGGGCGGGTCAGGTAAATATCGGCCCCGGCTTCGTAGCCTCTTTCGCGGTGTTCATCCTTGCCCAACGCCGTAACCATCAGAATCGGGATGGTGGTGGTATCGGGAGAGCGGTGCAGACTGCGGGCGACTTCAAACCCATCCATGCCGGGCATCATCACATCCAAAATGATAAGATCGGGCATTTTTTGGCGCGCCATTTCCAGGCCCAGGGCCCCGCCGTAGGCAACGATCACCTGGTATCCCAGGCGCATTAAAAATACCCGCATGATCTCAACGCTTTCGATATCGTCATCAATGATGAGAATTTTCTCTGGCATGGTCCCCCCGGCTGGATTGGTCAGAACCTGGGTTTCACTCGCGGCATGAACTTCGAGCATGGGGCGGGGTTTGCCCATCTGCTGTAGAATCGCGCCTGCGAATTTTCCTTATTGATTATAGCGAATCCTTACATTTGCCTGCATTCGGCGATCCCCCCAATTTCAACCTTATGGCTATAATACAGACAGGAAACCTCTTCCGTGGAGCAACAACCGAAAACCATCCTCGCAAACTGGAGAACCCCCACATGAATATTTCGATTGCCTCTTACGCATTTCACGGCTTGCTGGCCGCCGGGCAGATGGACGTCTTTGGCTACCTGGAAAGCTGTAAATATCGCTATCACCTGGACACCGCCGATATTTGGAATGGGATGCTGACATCCACCGATGAAGCGTATCTCAAAAAGGTGAAAGCCGCCCTGGATGAGCGCGAGCTGACGCTCGTGAACCTGTGCGTGGATGGCGCTCACATCTGGGAAGATGACCCCGACCTGCGCGAAAAGAACTACCAGAACGCCCTGGCCCACCTGAAAGCCGGTGAAATCCTGGGCGCGCGCACCGTGCGCATTGATGCCGGCGTCCGCGCCGACACCTTTACCAACGAACAGCTCGATTGGATTGTCAAACGCTACCGCGAGTATGCCCAACGCGCTTACGACAACGGCTATAAGGTTGGCCCAGAAAACCATTGGGGAGCAGAAGTTCACCCGGACAATATGCGAAAGATTTACGAGGGCGTCAATCACCCGGCTTTTGGCGTACTGCTGCACTTCCGCGGCAACGAGGGCGACGCCGTCATGGTTCCCTGGGCCATGCACACGCACATCTCTTGGGATATCACCCTCAACTGCCTGGCCGAAAGCATGCAGTTGCTCCAGGCCGCCGGGTATCAGGGCTGTTGGGGGGTAGAACACCACTCCGGCAAAAACGAATACGCCAACGTGGCGATCCAGTTGGCGTATGTGCGCAAGGCTTTGAGCGGCGACTAAGAGACGTGCGCGCCGTTCTGCAGTTGGAACTGCAAATTATACAGGTTGCGGTAGACGCCGTTGAGGGCCATGAGTTCCTCGTGACGGCCCTGCTCCACCACGCGGCCCTTTTCCAGCACAAAAATGCGGTCAGCGTTCAGAATCGTCGAAAAGCGGTGAGCGATCACCAGGGTGGTGCGGCCGCGCATTAGGACATTGAGGGCCTGCTGTACTACCTGCTCTGATTCCGAATCCAGGGCCGAGGTTGCTTCGTCGAGCAGCAGAATGGGGGCGTCTTTGAGCAAGGCGCGGGCGATGGCGATGCGCTGACGCTGTCCGCCCGAAAGCCTGGCCCCGCGCTCGCCCACCAGCGTCTGGTAGCCGTTGGGCAGTTCGGAGATAAAATCGTGGGCAAAGGCCGCCCGCGCCGCCGCGATCACCTCGGCCTCGCTCGCGTCTGGCTTGCCACAGCGGATATTCTCTTCGATGGTCCCGGCGAACAGGTAGGCGTCTTGCGGCACATAGGCAAACAGCTCGCGCAGGTGGATGAGCCGATAATCAGTGATAGGACTGCCCATCACGAAGATCTTGCCCTGGCGCACCGGGTAACAGCCCAACAACAGCTTAAAGATTGTGCTTTTGCCGCCGCCCGATGGCCCGGCAAAGGCCGCCATCTCGCCGGTGTTGACGCTGAAGCTCAGATCGTTGAGGATGTTCTCGCCATCGCCATACCCAAACTGAACGCGCTCAAAAACCACCGCCTGAGAGGAAGGCCGCGCGGTCATGGGAGCCCGCCGCTCCGCTGGTTTGGCCGTCTGCGCGGGCAGTACGGGGTAGGTATCTGGCTCTGGAGGCTGATCCAACAGCCCAATAATGCGGTCAGCCGCCGCCAGCGCGCCCTGCACGCGGCTGAGCGTGCCGCCGATGGAATAGACGAAATAGTTAATCTGATTGGAAAGCTGGAGCAGGGCAATCATCGCGCCAAAAGTTGTCTGGCCGATCATCGCCAGGTAAGCCCCAAAGACCAACGCCAGTAAGTTAAACAGCCCGCCAAAATCGTTGGCGCTCGCCAGAGCCGACTCGGTGCGCACGCGCTTCATCGAGGTATCGTACACCTGACGGTTCGCCTCTTCAAAGCGCCCGATGATCCAGTTCGCCAGGTTAAAAGCGCGGATTACCTGAAATCCGGCCAGCAGGTCCGTCATGCGCTCGCTTAACATGCCTAAACGCGCCTGCTGTTCTTGCCCGATCTTGCGCAGTGGGCCAGCAAACGCGGCGTTGATAATCAGCGGGGCCAGTCCAGAGGCGATCACCACCAGGGCCAGTGGAGCGTTGATCGTCAGCATAAAGACGGCCGCCGCTAAGCCCTGCACGCTGGCTTCCACCAGCGTCAGCAGGTCATCCTGGTAGGCTTTTTCGGCGGCGGTCACGTCGTTGGTGAGGATCGAAAGCGCGTCGCCCGAATGATGCAGTTCGTGATACCCCAACGGCAGACGGTTGAGGTGCTTAAAAACCGCCTCGCGGATATTCGCCGTGGCCTCATAAATGGATGAGCGCCACAGGTATGCCACCGGGATGGAAGCCAACACGATGAAGACGTACCCCGCTCCCCACAACAGCAGGGTTTGATTAAAGGTTCCGGGACTGCGCTCAACAATGGCATCCGTGACGAGTTTGACGATATAGGCAATGAACATGCGCTCGAAGGTGCTGAGGCCCACGCGCAGTGCCAGCCCGGCCAGATATTTCTTCTCTTTGGGGCGGATCAGCGCCAACAGCCGCAGGATGGCGCTGGAACTGGTTTTTAAGGTTTGAACGGCCATCGCTGTTACCTCCCGGCTTCTGTGGAACCATTTTGGAACTGCCGTTGGTACAGGTCCAGGTACAACCCGCCGCGCTCCATCAATTCCTCGTGCGCGCCTTCCTCCACAATGCGCCCATCATCCATTACGACGACGCGGTCGGCGTTTTTGATGGTCGAAAGGCGGTGGGCAATGACCAGGGTCGTGCGCCCCTGCGTAAACCGCTCCAGGGCCTGCTGTACCAGGGCTTCCGATTCGGTATCGAGCGCCGAAGTCGGCTCATCCAGCAGTAAAATGGGGGCATTTTTGAGGATGGCGCGGGCCAGCGCAATGCGCTGTTTTTGCCCGCCCGACAGCCGCCCGCCCCACTCGCCGGCCCCGCTCTCGTACCCCTGGGGCAGAGAGACGATAAAATCGTGGATGTTCGCCAGTTTGGCCGCCGCGATGACTTCCTCTTGAGTGGCTTCTGGACGGCCCAAGCGGATGTTCTCGCCAATGCTGACCGGGAAGAGATAGGTATCTTGCGCCACAAAAGCCATCTGATCGCGCAGGGCGGCGCGCCGCCATTCGTTCAGGTCGTGCCCCAAGAGGCGCAAGCGCCCACTGTGGAGCGGGTAATAGCCCAAAATGAGTTTCAACAGGGTGGACTTCCCCCCTCCGCTTGGCCCTACCACGGCCACCGTCTGCCCCGGCTTTACCTTAAACGAGATGTTCTTTAACACCGGCTGGCCTTCCTGGTAGCCAAAAGTCACGTCTTCAAAGGCTACGGCGGCATCCGCATCCGGCGCGGCCTGGGTGGCCGGGCCGCCTTCTGGCTCTGGCTCCTGGTCAATCAGGTCAAAGACGCGCTTGCCCGCCCCGGCGGCCTCGGCAATGGCCGCGAACACATTGGGCAGATACCCCAACGGGTTAACCACGTAGTTGAGCAGGTTGATAAACGCGAATAAAGCGCCAAAGGTCATTTGGCCGTCAATTGCCAGGTAACCACCCAGGCCCATGGCAATGATAAACGGCGTGATGCTCAATCCCAGGCTGATCGAATCGATCAGGGCGCGCAGGCGGGCCACCTGCAGGCCCTTCTTGAGGGCTTGCAGGTTCGCCAGGTGAAAGCGTTGGTCGAGCAGTTCGACCAGGTTAAAGGCTTTAATCACCATTGCGCCGGCCAGGCCGTCTTTCGCCACGCTGTTCACCTGCCCAATCTCGTCCTGCATTTCTTCGCTGCGCTTCGACACCGGCGCGGTCAGCATCGAAACGCCGATGAACAGCGCCGGGGTGACAATGGTTGATACCAGCGTGAGAATCCAGTTGACCGAGAGGATATAGGCAAACGCCGCGACAAAGCGGAAGGACTGGCTGAGTACGTCCATCAGGTTGTTTGTAAGCAGTCCGCGCATTTTGCCCAGATCGGCATTCAACACCGAGAGCATATCTCCAGAGTGGCGAGTTTCCATATATGCTACCGGCAGGCGCACCCCTTTATCGGCGATCTTTCCGCGCACCCGGGCCAGAGTCGTCTCGCTGAAGCGACCCACCCCGTATACCCGCAGGTACGCCAGCGGGATCGCCGCCAGGCTGACCGCCAGGATCAGCCAGAAGAAATGCCAAAACTGTTCCGGCGCGCGCGTCATCGCGGCATCGAAAATGCGCCGCAACCAGTGCGTACTGAGGAGCATGGCCGCCACCTGAAACAAATCAGCGATCACCGCCGCCGCAAGCCAGGCCCGGGTCGGGCCGGCTAAACGCAGCAGACGCCTGATCACCGGCCAGGCCGGCTGTCCTCTTTGGCCTTGTTGGCTCATAGTTTTCCCTCGTCACGAATAGATTGCGCTCATCCTATGGATACGATAGCACGTCTGCGGCCACCTGCCTACCCGAAGGCTATCAGACTGCTAACAGGTTCCTATCCAAAGGCCGGCTGACCCATCACGAATTCTTATTGATTATAGAGAGACTATTAAAAAAAGTCAATGATTATTTTCAGAATATTCAAGATAAGTAAAATTTTCTTAAGTTTTTCAAATGAAACCCCACCCGCCCTATCCATGTGATCGCGCCCAGCGGAGAGCAAAAGCCCCCGCCTCAGTTCCTGAAAAACCCCTGACGGGGTTTCAGTTCTCCAACCCGCAGGGGTTTTTCACGTCCTGAGCAGGGGCATGCGCCCGGCGTCCGCTATTACGATTCCCCTGCCGCCTAACTTCTTCCCTGTTTCACGGCATCAATGAAACCAGCCGCCCGGCGGGTCAGTTCTTCCATATTGCCTTCGTCCAGCAGTTTCTGGTTAATCAGGCTGCTGCCCACCCCCAGGGCATACGAACCGCTGCGGATGAAGTCCGCCGCCGTTTTCAGGTCCACCCCGCCCACCGGCACGATCTTCAACTGCGGCAGAGGGGCCAGAATCGCCTTGACCAACGCCGGCCCGCCGATTTCTGCCGGGAAGAGCTTCACCAGGTCCGCGCCGGCCTCCCAGGCCGTCAGCAGTTCGGTGGGCGTAAAACAGCCGGGCGCGCACGGAATGCTGTAGCGGTTGCACAGTTCGATCACTTCTACCTTTAACGTTGGCGCAACGACAAACCCCGCCCCGGCCAGGATGGCGGCGCGGGCCGTTTCAGGGTCCAGCACCGAGCCGGCCCCAAATAACACGCTGTCGCCAAAGCGCCGGGCGGCTTCGCGGATCACATCCAGCGCGCCAGGGGTCGTCATGGTCACTTCAATCACGCGCACCCCACCCGCGCGGATGGCCTCTGCCGCCGCGATCAACTGCTCTGAGCTTTTCGCCCGCATAATGGCGATGACCCCGGTTTCGTGGATCAATTCGAGTTTCTCTAACTTGTCCATTTCTGTCTCCAATGATGGTTGTTCAGTGCCACCTGGCCGCTGGCTGGAACGCTGACTGCCTGACTGCCGCCCGCTCTTCCCGGCCAGGGGGTATAATCATTATAGCCGGGGAAAAAAGAATCGGGATAGGCGGATTGGTCTTCTCTCCCCGGCTCATCCGTTCACATTCCGGCGCAGATGCCGGGGAAAAGCCATTGATGAGATCCAACAAATTACGCAACCTCTTAAACGCGGGCCGTCCCACGCTGGGGACGCGCCTCAATCTGGTTGATGCCAATGTGGTCGAAGTTTTGGGTCACACCGGCATGTTCGATTACGTTGAATTTCTGGCAGAGTACGCGCCCTTTGACCTGTTTGCGCTCGAAAATTTCTGCCGGGCGGCGGAACTGCACGATTTGGGGACGTTAATCAAGGTGGATGCCGAGCCGCGCCAGTTTTTAGCACAGCGCGGGCTGGGCGCGGGCTTCCAGGGCGTCTTATTTGCGGACTGCCGCACCCCCGAAGACGTTCGCCAGTGCGTGCAGGCGGTGCGCCCCGAAACTCCGCAGGACGGCGGACTGCACGGTGCGGCCATGCGCCGTTTTACCTTCATGGGCTACGGCGGCGGCCCCGATTACGTCCAGGCCCTGCGAGACGCCGTGGTGGTGGTGATGATCGAAAAGAAAGAGGCGGTTGAAAACCTGGAGGAAATTCTGGCCGTGCCGGGCATAGACATGATCCAGTGGGGGCCTGCCGATTACAGCATGAGCATTGGCCGCCCCGGCGAGCGGCGCTCGCCAGAAGTTAGAGCGGCGGAACGCAAGGTGTACGAGACCTGCCGCCGCCTGGGCGTGCCGGCCCGCGCCGAGATTCACACCGTTGACGACGCCCGCTACTACCTCGACCTGGGCGTGTGCCATTTCAACCTCAGTTCCGACTTCCATATCCTCTTCAACTGGTGGAAGAAGAATGGCGAAGACCTGCGCAAAGTGATCGAAGCCGGTTAAAATCGCTGACATGCTCAGATCCTTCCACCGCGTTCTTCTCGCCGCGGTTGTGGTAAGCCTGCTGGCGGCCTGTTCGGGCCGCCCTGCTGCTCTGCCGACGGCCACGCCCACCCCACCTCAGGCGGTTCAACGCCCTACCGCCGCGCTCACGCCTTCGCCAGAACCATCGGCTACGTCCCTGCCCTACCCTCCGGCCCTGCGCGTGGGGAGCGGCGTTCTCTATCAGCCCGAAATCGAGACCGGCCTGCGCCAGATCGAGGCGGCACTGCCCTACTCTAATCTGAAGCTGACGCCTGATGAGCAGCGCGTCCTAGTCCTGCAAGATTTGGTGGATCAGGAACTGCTGGCACAGGCCGCCTTTGAAAACGGCTTTACCCTGAGCGAGTCAGAGGTCCGCGCGGTTTACGAGGCATTGGATCAGGCGGCTCCCGGCGGCATGGCAAACTGGCTAGCGGTTAATGGCTACGCGCAAGATCTATTTTTTGTGACCCTGCGCCGCGCTATCGCCGCCGCATGGATGCGCGACCGCATCACCGCCGCCGTCCCTGCCGAGGCTGAGCAGGTGCGCGCCCGCCAGGTCATCCTCTCCACGCTCGATCAGGCCCGCCAGGTGATTGCGGAGGCCCGCCAGCCCGACGCCGATTTTACTGCCATCGCCTACCGCTACGATCCTTACACCGGCGGAGACCTGGGCTGGTTCGCGCGCGGCACGCTCTTCTTCCCTCAGGTTGAGGCCGCCGCTTTTGCCCTGCCCTTTGACCCTGACCAGCCGCCCGCGTTCTCCGAGCCGGTCGAAAGCCCGTTGGGGTTCCACGTTCTCCAGGTAATCGGGCGCGCCAGCCGTCCCCTTTCCGCTTCGGCGCGCCTGACCCTCCAGCGTCAAGCCCTCTACGGCTGGCTGGCGGAACGCTACGCGGCGCTGGCGGTTGAGCTTCCGCCAGCCGCCCCTGCTCTACCCTTCCAGGCGGTAGACGCCGCCCCCGTCTACGCGGTGCAGAGCGGCGAGAATTATTACTCCATTGCCCAGCGCCTGCGCGTCCCCGTCCAGGCTCTGATGGACGCCAACCCTGCCTTTCCCCCTGAGGCCCTCGCCGCCGGCAGTGAACTGACTCTCCCCGGCGTCCGGGGGGCAGAAGGGCGCGTCTTGGCCCTCGACCGGCCCCCTGGCGTAGATGCGCTTGCATGGGCGCGCGCTTACGGCCTGGACCCGCTTTTGCTGGCGCGCCTCAACCGTCTCACCGCCCTTATTCAACTATACGAAGGCGCGGCCCTGCTGTGGCCCGAAGCCGCCTACGCCCAGGCGGTCAGCCACCCCATCGCCGCCGCACCCCTCGCATCCGGCGAACTGCTGATCGCCGCCGCCGTCCAATCCGGCGAGTCGCCCTGGGCGCTCGCCCTGGCGAGCGGCTCTCTCGCCCCTGGCCGCCTGATGCCCGGCGAACCGCTGTTCCTGCCCCCTGCCGCCGGACGTGATCCCAGGCCGTTCCCCATCAACCTGGCCGATCAAAAACTGGTGCAGGGCGGCACGTTGGTTATCCGCGTGAACCTTCCGGCAGAGTCTGCCCCTCCCACCGGCGCGCTGGATGGCTACCCCCTGCATTTCTTCCCCACCGCTGACGGCTGGGTGGCGCTGCAAGGCCTGCCGGCCATGGGCCAGACCGGGCTGGCCCTGCTGGAACTGCGCGCCGCCAACCTGGGCGGCTTTGAGGTTTCGCTTCCCTTTTACCCCGGTGACTTTCCCCAAGACCCGCCTCTCACCGTAGACCCGGCCACCATTGACCCGGCCGTCACCGCGCCAGAAGAGGCCCAGGTAGCCGAGATCACCGCGCCCGCCACACCCACAAAGTATTGGGATGGGCCCTTTGTGCCGCCGGTCGATTCGCCCGGCTGTTTTCGCTCGCTGTTTGGCAACCGCCGCTCGTTCAACGGCAGTCCGTACCGCTACTTTCACGCCGGGTTAGATTACGGCGTCTGCGGAAGCCCCAACGTCTTCGCTCCCGCGCCGGGCAAGGTGGTGTTTGCCGGCCCGCTGGACGTGCGCGGCAATGCCACGATCATTGATCACGGCTGGGGCGTTTACAGCGGCTTCTGGCATCAGAGCGCCATCCAGGTGCAGGTGGGCGAAACCGTCCAGACCGGCCAGGTCATCGGCATCATCGGCGCTACCGGGCGCATTACCGGCGAGCATCTGCATTGGGAAGTGTTTGTGGGCGGCGTGCAGGTGGACCCTCTCGACTGGCTGGAAACATCCTTTCCCTAAAATAGTGCTTTTATAGATCTACAAATTCAGTATTTGGGGATTTACTTGCCGGGGTGGATTTTGCTATCCTAAACGCATTAGATGATCTTGCATGATGTATCCGGCAGGCCCCCTATGCGAACCAAACGCGTGCTGCTTATTGAATCGGGATGCTTCATCGGCGGCGTTATTCATTATTTGTTTGAATCCAATGAAGAAATCACCGCCATCGAAGCCCAACCCCAAGACTGCGCAGATTTAATTGACGCTGTTGATTTTTACCGCCCCGATGTCATTATCCTGGATGACACGATCAAATTTGACTGCCTTCCTGGCCTGCTTCTGCACCTCCAGAAACGCCCCAGTTTCCGCGTGATCGTCGTCAACACTTCTGCCAATCACTTTGACATCTACCAGAAGATCCCCGTCCCCGTCCGCCAGAGTTCTGATCTGTTTGCGGCCATCTAAAAAGAGGGGGTGATCTCCAAATCATCCGCTTGGGTGATAGCCCTGAGGGGCCCGCGCCGCTACAATGAAATCAGAGTGGTGGAACATACAACGATGCGATTGCGATACAGTGGGGATTGAACCGTAAATCAGTACATAGCGCTTTCCAAGCACCTGGAGTCGGCAATATGTATCGTCGTTGTCAGGAAATCAGGCAGAGCCTGGGGGTAAGCCTGATCCCTTTCCTCCCTGGTGATTTCATCACCGTCTGCCGGTCAAACTAAGCCGGCAGATTTTTTATCTCACAACCGAGCTTTGACTGTCAGTAAAACCGGAAAAAAACTATGGTGGATATTCATTTTGCTCAACTTGAACCGTATTTAGACAGCCTGGTCCCACCCCGCCACCCGGAACTGCAAGCCATGGAAGCCTATGCCCGTCAGGTGGACTTTCCCATTGTTGGCCCGGCCTCCGGCCAGTTCTGCTACCTGATCGCCCGCCTGATCGGAGCGCGCAGGGTCTTTGAGATGGGTTCTGGCTACGGCTACTCTACAGCCTGGTTTGCCCGTGCCGTACAGGAAAACGGCGGCGATGCGGTTCACCACGTTGTCTGGGATGAAGAGCTGTCGCGCCGCGCCCGCGCTCACCTTGCGGCCCTCGGCCTGAACGGCCTCATCCACTACCGCGTGGCTGAAGCCGTTCAGGCACTGCGCGAGACGCCCGGGCCCTTTGACCTGATCTTTAATGACATTGACAAGCACGCTTACCCCACGGCTCTGCCCCTCATTTATGAGAAACTGCGCCCCGGCGGCGTCTTGATCGTTGATAACCTGCTCTGGCACGGTCAGATCCTTGACCCCTCGGACCGCTCGCGCAACACGCTCGCCATCCGCGAGTTTACTCACCAGATCACCACCTCGCCCGATTGGATCGCCTCGCTCGTTCCCATCCGCGATGGCCTGATGGTGGCCTATAAGAAGTAGGGGCAGGTTACGCCAGCGCGATTTTGAACACCTCTCCGGCTCTGGCCGCTGTTTTGGGCGCGGCTTCGAACGTTCTGCCACCGCGCACCACCGTCACCCGGTCGAGGGCCAACTCTCCCTCGCGCAGGTCAATCTCTAACCTATCGCCTGCCAGCTTCAACACGCCCCAGCCGCTGGCGGTGGAGAAGAAGGTCGTCAGTTCATCGCCCAGGCGCGGCTGAAGGTGCAGGGAGCGCGTGACGGCAGAATACCGGAAGCCGGTGCAGGCTTCGAGCAGTGCGTAAGAGGCCATGGCGCGGGCGTAGTAATTGCCGCACTCATATTCGTTCCAGGGGTTGCGCACGTGGCCTTCGTAGCGCGAGCGCGCCGCCTTTACAATCGTCAGCCCTTCGGCGACCATCCCCATTTCGATCATGTGCGAGGCCGCCTGGTATTCGATTCCGGTCCAAACCTCGTCGGAGTAGGGGAACGGGAAGGTTGGTTTGCCGCCGCGCGGCCAGGTGCAGAGCAGAAGGCCCGGCTCATCGCCGATAGCATAGCCAGGACGCTGGGGGTTGACCTGTTCCCACAGCGACTCTTTGAAGTTATACCCAAAGATGGACTTCAAGGAAGCCAGGATATGTTCCTGGTTCTGCGGCGATTCCACCCCACAGCGCCGCGCCATCCACGCCCCCAAGACGCCATCGGCCAGACAACCAGAGCCATACTGGTACTTCGGCCCTTCCTGTTTTAACAGGCGGTCTTCGGCGGTGCTGTCTGGGCCAATCGCCGCCATCTTCTCGGCCAGTGAGGTGTCGCGAAGCCCTTCCCACATCACGCGCTGTTCGTAATATTCGCCGTTGTATAAGCTCTCAATGGCCTGCGCGCCGCGCGCGGCCAGCTCTTCATACGGAGCCGCGGCCTGTTCCCCCTCGATTTCGCGCGCCATCCTGCCCATCGCCGCTAACGCCCCCAGGTAAAAGCTGGAGATCATCCCATCCGGCCCCCAAAATTCAATATCGTAGGTGTTGTGATGCGGTTCCACCACCAACCCACTGCGGGCCGGGTCCCACTGCTCGATGCAGTAATCCATGGAACGCTTCACCCGCGGATAGATTTGCTCTAACCAGGCGCGGTCGCCGGAGATTTGCCATTCACGGTACACCTTCATCACCCCGCCCAACTGCCCATCAGCGGCGGCATGGAAATCATGCCCGGTGGGGCCATCGGGCAGGGCCGCGCGGAAGGTGACATGCCCATTCTCGGCCATGGAGCGCATCAATTCCTGCTCGCGCAGAGTGCGCTCTAAGGCCGGGAAGAGGTGCGCCATCGCCTGGGCGTAGTTCCACACATGCGTACACGTGCCGTGGCAGCAGCCGCGCTCGGTAAAACAGCCCTCCCAGCCCCAAACGTTGCCGTTCTCCTGCCGCAGTACCGTCGGCGACTTGAGAATCGCCAGGTTGGCGCTGATCGCGTCAATCACCACCGCCGGAAGCGAAGAACCAAACAGCGCATCTTTAAAAGCCAGGGTGCGCCGCCGCAGATCGGCGTAATGGGCGCGCACGTGTTCCAGCACCGCGCGGGCATCGGCCCACTGACCGGCGTAATAAGGCCGCCAGCAGGGTGGGCAGACCTCGCCGGGGGGGCAGTCACAGCCGGCTTGTGGAGCGGCCATCCCCACCCCCCAGGGGACGTTCGGGAAGTGCCAGGCGATCACAAAGGGGATCATCACCGCCTCGCCAGCCGCCAACCGGCCGCTGACCTGCACCGAGCCGCCGTTGCGCCCCCACAACTGCGCGGCATTGGCCCCATCGTTGGCCTCAAAGCGTCCTTCCGACACCTCGCGCCACAGTGCCGTGACGGCGTCGAACCACCCTCCACGGTACCACATGGCTTTGATGGCCGGCTGATGATCCGCGCTTAACAGCCCCAGCGCCACACTGCCGTAGCGTGGCGACTGTTCCGGCTCAACGTTGTACAGGAACACCCCCACGCCGGGGATCACCGCGTTGCGGCCCAGGCTGCCGTGCCGGGCCGGGTCGCCAGAGGCCAAATGCTCCAGATGGTAAGACAGGGCATATTCCACCGCCTCGCCGGACGTATTCGTCAGGCGGTATTCCAGGATGGCGCAGGGCAGGCTGGAATTGCGGTCGTCCAGCGGAATAAACGGGTTCCATCCGGTGATCTCCACCACCAGCGGCAGTTTGGGGTCTGAGAGGGTTACAACGCCAAAGGGATACTCGCCCTGGAAGGTACAGCCGCGAAAGCGCGGCAGGCCCTCGTAGCCGCCGTTGCGGTAGCCCTGGCCTTTCAACCCCTGGTCGTAGATTTTCTCCACCGGCAGAGGCCCCTCTACCAGCCGGGTGACATCCAGACCGGCGGCGTTGGTCATGCGAAGCAGAGCAAACGCGCCGTTGACGTTGTTATGGCCGTCTGCCAGCGCGCTGGTAGCGGGCTGATGGTAGATAGAAAAGTCCTGCAGGCCGCCGTGACCGTTCAGACACACACAGCCTGCCCCAATGCCCCCCAGCGGCATGGCAATCTGCAGTAACTGCGGCCCGCTGAACGTCCGCGCCGGGCCCTGCTCTAACAGGGTTTCAACAGGATAGGGAGTTGCTTTCATCAGTGGTATTCTCCTAAGGGATCATAACTTCTGACAATGATTATAGGGGATTCCTCAAATCAAATGCCCGAAAAAGATCGGGGCTCATCCGATTTCATCACCAGCGCATACCGTTATACAACCAGAACATCTCAACGCGGTAATCTTTTCGGTTCTCGAAAAACCTTGATACAATGGCTTTTTGGGTCTCCCTACTAGGCGGGCCCAAAAAGCCATTATCCATTCACGAGAACCTGCCATGAGAGCATCTCAACGACCTGCTCACCCCCTGACCGATGTTTTCCAGCAGTTTGGCCTGGCGGAACCCAGTGATACCCCCCAGGTTCTTCACGGCGGGTCCCAACCCATCTACCGCTGCGGCGACCTGGTCTTCAAGCGCATCCGTCCCACCAGCCTGGAAAACAATTACTCGCCCGAACTAAGCGCCTGGATTTCCGCTTTCTCGGCGGCACTGCCGCAAGAAGGCTTTCGCATCCCGCGCCCGGTGCAGACCGTGAGAAAACAGTGGATTACGCCGCAGGGCTGGACGGCCATGACCTACCTGGAAGGCCGCCCCCCTGCTCCAGAAGAGATTCCGGCGTGCATCACGGCGCTGAAAAGCTTTCACCGCGCTATTGCCCGAGTGCCTATTCACCCGCGCATGCGTAATAATCAGACGGCCTGGGGCAAAGCCCACCGCTGGTGCCAGGGCGAGCTGCCCGCCAGAATCCAGCCCGAACTGCGCGAACTGGTCGGTCAACTGGCCGCTCTGCGCCGGCCCGTCCAGGGTTCGCCTGCGCAACTGATTCACGGCGACCCCAGCCCTGCTAATTTTCTGATTCAACCGGGCCAGCCCCCTGCGATTCTCGATTTCTCGCCCTTCTGGGGCCCGCCGGAACTTTCGCTGGCGATCTTCGCCAACTTTGCCGGTCCGCGCCGCGGCGACGTGAGCGTGCTGGAATATTTCCGCGACGTGCCCAACTTCAAGCAGTTTCTCATCCGCGCCGCGCTGCGCATGCTGTTGGTGGTTTCCGCGCTGAACGGGCTGGACGACTGGCACACTGAAAGGCGCGCCGCCGAACTGGTCATTGCCTGGGTGACTACGGCCCCGCCAGCGCCGGGAGATACACTCTAAAGCGCGCCGGCTCTGCCGTCCACGAGATGCCCACCAACAGCGGGTCGTGGTCTGACGAGCGGTAAGGGCTGACGGTATAAAAATCCTGGGGCCGCCCGGTGTGATAGTCCATCACCGGCGGCTCATCGCCGTTAATGGGCCAGAAGGCCGCTCCCGTCACCCGCGCCGCCAGTGAAGGGGTTGCCAGGGCGTGGTCAATGTAGCCCGACAGTCCTTCAAACACATAAGAGTACTGGCCCGCCGCCGGGACATGCACCGCCGTCAGGTTAACCAGCCCGCCTGCCGTCAGCGCGCGGATGGGGTCTTCCATGCCCAGGCTGTTCAGGTCACCGATCACCAACACGTCGGGGTCGAGGGGGATTAAGACGTTGTGGATCATCTCCAGCAGGGCGGCGGCCTGCCGGGTGCGGCGAGCATTCCAACAGCCCTGGCCCAGGTCCAGCTCTTCGCCGCTGGCTCCCTGACAGCTCTTGGACTTAAAATGATTGGCGACCACCACGAACCGCTCGCCGCTGTCCAGGTCGGTAAACAGCTGTGCCACCGGCGCGCGCTCAAATACTCCCCCTTCTCCCTTAATTGCCGCGCCCAGCGGGGCCACGCGCGCCGTCTGGTAGATGAGCGTTACCTGGATCAGGTCTCCGCCCACGCCGGTGGGCGGGTCGGCCACTACCGCATACAGACCCGGCGCGCCCAACCGCGCATTGAGCGCGTCCACCAGCGTTTGGGGCGCATTAGCCCCATCCCAGGCTTCGATTTCCATCAGCCCAAACACGTCCGCGCGGACTGCGGCCAGGGCTTCCACCAGTTTGGCCTGCTGGCGTTCCAGTTCTAAGGCAGTGACGGCCCCGCGCGGCGGCGAAAACGTGGAATAGGGCGAACCCTCTGGGTAGGGCGCGGCGTTGAGGGTGGTAAAGTAATTGAACACGTTAAAACCGGCCACCACCAGCCCCGGCGTCTGCCCTTCTGGCGCGGGGATGGGCGCGCCCGTCCGGGGGTTGGCCGGCGTAAAGACGGGAGGCACGGCAGGGTGCAGACGGTAATCGCGGAGCGAGGTTAAGGCTGATATCGGGCCGTAGTCCATCACCCCGGTCAGCCCGGTGACAGTATCGCCCACGCGGCGGGTATTTTCGGCCCCCAGGTAAGGGAGCGGGTTGGGATTCACCCCCGTACTGCCGTCGTCCAGCACGATAACGCGCCGCTGTAATTCAAAGAAAGACCCACCCAACCCATTGCCGGTGTTGGGGTGGAACATCCGCCCGCCAGAAGCCAGAATCAACTGCCCATAGCGGCCCAGGTACTCGCTGCCGCTCACCGTCAGTTCCTGGGGGAAGGTTACCATCATGCCTTCGTATTGTTCCAGCTCGCCCTCAAAGGTCTCCGGCAGGCTGACCGGCGCGGGCGCGAGAACTGCGCCCGTATCACATACCTTCAGGCCGGTAACGGCTTCGAGGATGGTCAGGCCGTTCAGTTCGCGCGCCGCGCCTGAGACTTCCACCAGGTCACCCGGCGCAAAGCTCACCTGGGCTAACGGGTTCGACCCTGGCAGGGCCACAAACAGGCCATCTGAGGTTTCCACCCGGCCATCTCCCACCGCGTCCTGAATGAAAAAGCCGCCCAGGCGGGGCTGACCGGTTCCGGCGGAGCGAAAATCAGCGGTCACGACCCCCTGAGTGGTCAGCGGGGTTCCATCGGCAAACGCGCCAGAAGGGCCGTCTCCCTGGATGGCATAGATGGGGGTGGGATCGGCAGTACACGGCAGGGCGGTTTGGAAGCTCCAGGAATAGGCGGCGGGCATGGGATCACTGCCGCCGTCCAGGTCGGTGATGCGCTCCGGCAGGATGGTAACGGTACAGTCGGCCCCACCGGGCAGAGGCGCAAGAGGGGTCAGGGTAAACAAGCGCGGCCCGCCGGCAGAAGCCAGAGCCTGCGGCTGGCCCTGGCAGGCGACCTCGAACCAGCCCTCTGCCGCGGCGACATCCTCGCTGAACAGCACGGTAACAGGCGCTTCGACCGGCACATCCACAGCCCCGTGCGCGGGAACCGTCTGCGTGACTCCGGGGGCCAGCGCGTCTGCCGGGCAGGGAGCGAGCGGCGCAATGCTGTTGCGCGGATCAGGCGGCTGGGCGGTGAAGTCGGCGGCGTTGTTATCGCTATCGGCGCACCGGTCGGCGCGCGTCAGCGCCAGAACGTTACTTCCCGCCGGGGCGGGAGCCGCACCCTCCCAACAACTGGCGAAAGAGCCGTATCCGAGCAGGTCCACCATGGCCGAAAGCGCCGGGCAGTCTGCGACAGGCAGCAGTGCGGTGGTATTCAGCAGGGCCACCGCCGCCGAACTGGCGTGCAAAGGAATATTGGCGGCATAGTCTGGGGCGGGCAGCGGAGTCGTTCCCCCTACGCCCTGGGCCAACTGCACCAAAAAGAACTGCCCCGGCTGTAAGGTAAAGGGAGGCAGGTCAATCTTGAGCGCCGGGCTGCCAAAACTGCCGTCACGCGGGCTGTACTGCAGTGACCAACCCGCCAGCGAAACCGGCGTGGAGCCGCGGTTGAACAGTTCGATAAAGTCGTGGGTGTAAATGGCCCCGCTGTTGCCCCCGCCCCCATACACCTGGCTGATGACCAGCGAGGCAGAAACTGACGCTATGAAGCGGGCCGCTGTGAAGCGGGCCGCCGCGGGGCGGCCTGCCCCTGGCCCGATCAGCGCCAACAGCAGTGCCAGAGTCAGCCCGGCCCGGCCCAGGAATGGAAGAACCCGAATCATGGGATACTGGCCCTCGCCTCGTCACATTCCTCATCAACGCCGGGCGGGTGGAGAAAAACGGTCTCATCCCGCCGGATTTGCTCCACGACCACCGCCACTACGTCGCGCGAGCGCATCAGGCGCGCCTGCGCGTGACCTACCTGCCCGCGCCTCTGCCACCCGCGCTCATCCAGCCAGGCATCAACCCGGTTAAAATTCTGGCAGCAGTGATCAATCTCTCCATATTCAACGCGGGTCAGCCGCCCGGCCTGCAAAGTCACCAGCGATTTTTTGCGCCGGTAGCGCGCCCCACCCAGAGCTTCGCCCAGGTGGATGGTGGTATTGCTGTCATGGCCTACGCCTAACAGCAGGATCTGCCCATCTAACTCGTATACCCGCCCTACCGGGCTGTCTAACCCGTGCTGAAAGTCAACGGGGTGCGCCGCGGTGATCTGCGCCGCCGCCGGGCCGCTGGCGGCGAAGGCGTGCGGGCTGTCACTGCGCAGTACGCCCGGCAGCCGCCAGAACGTATCGGCCACCACGCCCATGCCAGCGCAGGGGGTGCGCTGTGGGTCAAACGGGGTCTCATCGTCATCGGTCATGCTCGGCATTACCAGGGTTCCCTGCGGCCCCAGGGCCGCCCGCAGTGCCGCGATCAACCCCAGGGGCCCACCCTCAATGGGTTTGACCCTGGAAAACGCGCAGTGAACCAACAAAACGCTCCCCGGCTGGACGCCCAGGTCGCGCAGTTGGCGAATCACAACAGTTTGGGGGATAGTTTGTGCGTTCATCGGTTTAAATTATAGGGGATTCTGAGGTGCTTAGGCCATTTTTGGGTTCGTAACGGGCTCGGTTTGGCCTTCCATGCCGCCAGAACTGAGATGCGCCCATCCAAGTTTGGCTTGCCTCAGAACCCCCGGCGTGATACACTTTTAATATGTCCGCTGCAATTTTGCTGGCAACGCCGTATGATGCCTTTGGTGAACTGCTCCGCCTTAGCCTGGCAGAGCAGGGTCACTATCAGGTTCGCCTGGTTCATTCAGCGCAAGATGCGCGCGCCAGCCTGAGCCGTCAGCTCTTCCAGATGGTAATTGTTGACCACGATCTGCAAGATGAGCCGTTTGTCCCTTTCTGCTTTGAGATCATGGCGCAGTATCCCAACCTGCGGGTCGTGGTCATCCCGCCTGAAAACAACCCCAACCACCCGGCCCTGGGTGGGCTGATTCCCCATGGCTATCTCAGCCGGCCTTTCTACCTGCCAGATTTGCTGGAGATGACCCGGCGGCTGCTCGATAACGCCGTCCTCTCCCAACCCTCAGAGCCGCAGCCGCCGGGTGAAACCTTGCCGGAGTGGCTGGAAGATACCATCTTACTGCAAGGCTACCTGGAAAAACTGCTGGCTTCCAGTGAGGCGGTGGCCGCGCTGGTGGGTCAGGATGGGAAACTGCGCGCCAACGCCGGCCGCCTGCCGCTGCCGGCCGCCCAAGAAATGGCCGAACTATTACTGCGGTATTGGGATCGCGAAGAGAAAGCCGACCTGATGCGTTTCATCCGCCTCACCAGCGTGAAGGGCGATTACCTGGCCTATGTAACGGAGATCACCGACGGCCTGGTGCTGATGATGGCCTATGAACCGGGCGTGGCGATCAGTCAGGTGCGCCCGCAGACGCGCGCCATAGCCCAGGCGATGGCCTCCGCGCCGCCGCCTGATTACCGCCAGAACAGCGGCTCGCCGCCGGCCACCCAGAAGGACGGCCGTGAAGCCCCACCTGAGCTACCCGCCAAGGACCCTGCGCAGATCACCTCTCACGAGGACAGCGCCCCAGCGCGCCCGGCGGCGCTGGAGCCCGCCACCGAAGTTCTGGATGGCTACACGCCGCCCGCCGACAGCGGCGAAGATTTCGACAGCGCCGGCCTGCCGGATGAAGAGCCGGCTCAGTTCGACCTGACCGTACTGCTCGGTACGGTCCCCTCGCCAGACCCGCACGACAGCGAAGAAGCCTCTTCCACCTTTGGTCAGCCCGTATCCACTCTGGGATGGACGCATGAAGCCAATTCGTGGGAACCCTCCCCCCGGCCCGGCGCGCCCGCTTCTCTTAATCACCCGCCCGCCGGAAGCAGTCCGGAACCGCCCGAAAAACAGCCTACCGCCGCCCTCGAAACGACCGCGCCCCGCGCCGATTCACCCGGCTCCATCAGCCTCATCGGCCCTGAGCCAGCCATTGACCCACTCGGTGACACTCAGCCGCATGTGTTGAACACCGTCTCGCACATCAGCCAGTTAGAGCCGGTTTCTCCGGCACTCAGCCTGCTTAACTATACCTGCGTTCTGATCCCGCGCCTGCCTCACCATTATCTCACCGGCGAGCTGGCCGACCGTCTGGCCCAATGGGTGCAGCAGTACTGCCTCGCTTTCGGCTGGCGGCTGGAAGGAATCGCCATCCGGCCCGATTACCTGCAGTGGACGGTGCAGGTGGCTCCCTCCGTTTCGCCGGGCAACCTCGTGCGCATCCTTCGCCAGCGCACGTCTTCGTCCATTTTCAGCACCTACGAACACTTGAAGGCCCAAAACCCGTCTGGCGACTTCTGGGCAGCCGGATATTTGATTGTCAGCGGTTCACAGCCGCCCTCGGCCCAACTGCTGCGCGATTACATCCAGCAGACGCGCAAACGCCAGGGGATTTTAAAACCCTGAGCCACCAATGCACAGTCCATTCAGACTCTGGAAAAGGCCCATACCAACCCATGCCCCCGATCCTTTATCTTATTGACGGCCATGCCCTGGCCTACCGGACGTATTTTGCGCTCCAAAACAGCACTTCTGAGCGCCTGCAAACCCAAACTGGAGAGCCAACCGCCGGCGTGTATGGGTTTACCAGCGTCTTACTGCGGCTGCTCGAACACGAGAAGCCAGAATACCTGGCCGTAGCCTTTGACGGCGGACATTCTTTCCGCGACACCATTTTTAAGGAATATAAAGCCACCCGCGCTAAAATGTCGGATGACCTGCGCCAGCAGATGGGACGCATTCGCCAGATCATTGATGCCTTTCAAATCCCCCGGCTGGAGCTGGAAGGCTACGAAGCGGATGACATCATCGGGTCTATTGCCCGCCAGGCGGTTGAGCAGGGGTTTGGCGTCAAGATCATCACCGGCGACCGCGACCTGCTCCAATTGGTAGATGAGCGGGTCATCGTCAACCTGCCCGGTAAGTCGCTCTCCGAAGCGCGCGATTACACCCCCAAAGACGTAGTTGATTACCTGCACATCCGCCCCGATCAGGTGGTGGACTTTAAGGCCTTGGTGGGCGACAAGTCCGATAACATCCCCGGCATCCGGGGCATTGGCGAGGAGACGGCCATCAAACTGCTCTCCACCTATGGCACGCTCGACGAAATCTACGCCCACCTGGATGAGCTGCCCAAAGGCGTGCGCTCGAAGCTGGAAGCCGGCCGCGAATCGGCGTACCTCAGCCAACAGTTGGCGACCATCCTGACCGACTTGAAGGTCTCTTTAAACCTGGCCGACGCGCGCGTCCGGCTGACGGACGTTGCTCCCATCGAGGCGCTCTTCCGCGAGCTGGAATTTCGCAGTCTGATCCCGCGCTTGCGCACGTTGATTGCCCCCCCCACGCCCAGCGGCGCGCCCGCCGGGCGCGGCGAGCAGCTCTCTTTGTTCGGCGAGGAGATCACCCACGTGGGCGTGGTCCCCACTTATCAGTTGGACGTCACCATCGTTGATACGCCTGAAGCCCTGCGAGACCTGGTCAGCCGCCTATCTGAAGCGCAGGTCATCAGCTTCGACACGGAAACCACTTCAACCAACGCCATGCAGTCGAAGCTGGTGGGCATCTCGCTGGCGGTGCGCGAGGGTCACGGGTATTACATCCCGGTAGGGCACGTGACCAACGAACCACAGCTCCCCCTCGTGCAGGTCATCGCCGCCCTGCGCCCCGCCTTTACGGACCCCAAAATTCCCAAGATCGGCCAGAACCTGAAGTTCGACCTGGAAGTGTTAGAGCGCCACAACCTCAAACCGGCCCCGCTGACCTTTGATACCCTGCTGGCCGAGTGGCTCATCAACCCCAATTCGCGTAACCTGAGCCTGAAAGACATGGCCGGGCATTACCTGAACGCCAGCATGACCCACATCGAAGAATTGATCGGGCGCGGCAAGAACCAGCGCAGCATGGCCGAAGTCCCGGTGGGGCAGGTTGGGCCATACGCCGCCGCCGATGCCGAAGTGGTGCTGCGCCTGATGCCCATCCTTCAGGCTGAGATGGACAAGGCAGGCGCAACCCGCCTGTTCAATGAAATCGAGATGCCCCTCATCGAAGTGCTGGCCGCTATGGAGCGCGAAGGGATTGCCCTGGACGCCGCCGTACTGCAAGAGATGTCTAAAGACCTGGCCCAGCGCATGGCCCAGATGGAAGATGAGATTTACCGGCAGGTGGGCTATCCGTTTAACATCAATTCCACCCAACAGCTTTCCAAAGCTCTGTTTGAAACCCTGCGCCTCGAACCCCCTGACCGGCGCAAAAAGACCGCCAGCGGTCATTTCTCTACCGCGGCTGAAGTTCTCGAAGAACTGCGCGGCCAACACCCGGTGGTAGACCTGATCCTGGAATACCGCGAGCTTGCCAAGTTAAAATCCACCTACCTCGATGCCCTGCCGCAGCAGATCAACCCCGAAACCGGGCGCATTCACACTTCCTTCAGTCAGACCGGCTCGGTAACGGGCCGCCTGGCTTCGTCAGACCCCAACCTGCAGAATATCCCCACCCGTTCCGAACTCGGCCGCCTGGTGCGCAACGGCTTTGTCGCCTCAGAGGGCCACCTGCTGCTCTCGGTGGATTACTCGCAGATCGAACTGCGCATCCTGGCGCACATGTCTCAAGATGAGGCCATGCTGCAAGCCTTCCGGCAGGGGCATGACATCCACGCCGCCACAGCCGCGGCCATTTTTGGCGTCCCCATTCAATCGGTCAACAAAGATATGCGCCGGGTGGGCAAAACCATTAACTTCGGCCTGGTTTACGGCATGAGCCCGTACGGCCTCAGCCGCGGCACAGGGCTGACCCTGGCCGAAGCCGAAAACTTCGTCAAGGCTTACTTTCAGCAGTTCCCAGGCGTCAAAAGCTACTTAGATAGCATCCGCCGTATTGCCGCCCAACAGGGCTATGTAGAAACGCTTCTTGGCCGGCGGCGCTATTTTCCCAACCTGTCGAGCCAGGCCAACATCAATATGCGCAGCCGCGAAGAACGCGAAGCCATCAACGCGCCCATTCAGGGGACGGCCGCCGACATTATAAAACTGGCGATGATCCGGCTGCCCCCCGCCCTAGAGCGTGAAAACTGCCACGCCCGCCTGCTCTTACAGGTTCACGACGAGCTGGTATTAGAAGTTCCGCGCGAGGAGATCAAAGCCGCCGCCGCCATCGTCCGCCAGGTGATGGAAAGCGCCTATCCCCTCTCCATCCCGCTGGAAACCGAAGCCCGCTGTGGAACAACCTGGGGCAACATGGAGGTCATCCGCGATTAAAACGCGCCTTCTTTTTCGGTATAATACAATCAGAATCAATCCAAAAAGTCACGGGCTTCCGTAAGTAGGTGTCATGGCTGGTAATAAAGAAGCATTCCAAAAAGCGATGAACCAGGGCCATTCTGCGGCCTGGGACCAGGATTGGGAACAGGCCGCCAACTATTACAGCCTGGCACTGGAAGAATTTCCAGAGAATCCGATTGCCCTCTCCAGCCTGGGGCTAGCCCTGTTTGAAATGCAGGATTACGAAAGCGCCTTGAAATGCTACGAAAAGGCCGCCGTCCTCGCGCCTGACGACCCCGTGCCGCACGAGAAGATCGCGCGCATTTATGAGCGCATGGGCAGGCTGGAGCAGGCCGTCCGCGCCTCGATGCAGGCCGCCGAAATGCACCTGAAGGTGCGCGCCGCCGACAAAGCCATTGATAACTGGAAGCGCGTCCTCAGCCTCCAGCCAGACAACTTAAATATCCGCACACGTCTGGCAACCGTCTACGAGCGCCTGGGCCGCAAAGAAGAAGCCGTGGCGGAATACATTTCCACGGCGGCTATCCTACAACACGCCGGAGACCTGACGCGCGCGCTTAAAATCGTAGAATACGCCCAACAACTGATGCCCGAAAACCAGGACGCGCGCATCGCCCTGCACATGCTGCGCCAGAATCAGTTCTTGCCCCGCCCGGCACGCCCCAAAGGGGGAACCGGCCCGGTGCGCATGGCGCACGTCCGCCAGTTTGATACGACAGATAAGAGCGAGACAAAGCTGGCGGACCCGGTCTCAGAAGCCAACCAGAAGGCCCTGGTGCACCTGGCATCGCTGTTGTTCGACCAGGCCGAAAGCGCCGGCAGTGAGCCGCAGACGGGCGGCGCGCGGCGCGGCCTCTCGGCCCTGACGCGCGGAGTAAGTGATTCTTCCAGCAGTGACAGCGCCGACCGCACCCGCATTGTGATGCACGTCGGTCAGGCCATCGACTCCACCACCCAGGGGGATACCGCTCAGGCGGTCGTGGAACTGGAACACGCCATTCAACTGGGGCTGGATCACCCTTCCGCCTACTTCATCATCGGGCGGATTTTAAAAGACCAGGACCCCGAACGCGCCCTGCGCTATCTGCAGCAAGCCGTTAAAAACCCAGACTATGCTTTGGGCGCAAACCTGCTCATCGGCCAGATTTACCAGGCCAACCGCCAGCTCCAAGAGGCCGCCACCGCTTTCTTGCAGGCCCTGGCACTGGCCGATGCCGAAACCGTCCCGCCCGAGCAGGTGGATGAACTCAACCAGATGTACGACCCCATCATCGACTCACAGAGTGGGTCAAAAGATGAAGCCAACCTGGAGCGCATCTGCCAGACGATCACCAGCCAACTGCTCCGCTCTGACTGGCGTGATTACCTGATGAAAGCCCGCCAGCAGATGCCGCCGCCGCCTGAAGGCAGTCCGCCGGCCCCGCTGGCAGAGATGGTGCTTGAAGTGCGCAGTACTCAGGTGGTGGAGGCCATGGCCCAGGTGCGCAGCCTGGCCCAGCAGAATAAGCTGCGCTCCGCCCTGGAAGAAGCGCTGTTTGCTCTCCAGTTCGCCCCCACGTATCTGCCGCTCCACCTGTTAATTGCCGAACTGCTTCTGCAAGAGCAGCGCGTTAACGACGCCGTGCGCAAATTTATGGTGGTGGCAGACCTGTACACGGTGCGCGGCGAAACCGGGCGCGCCATCCGCACCCTTAAACGGGTGACCACTCTGGTCCCCATGGATCTCACCATCCGCCAGCGCCTGATTGACCTGTTGACTGCCCAGGGAAGTTTCGATGAAGCCCTCAAAGAGTATCAGGCCCTGGGCGACATCTACTACCGCCTGGCCGAGTTCGACAAGGCCCGGCAGACATATATGGACGCCTTAAAAGTGGCGCAAAAATCGAAGAATGCCCGCACCTGGGGGGTGACGCTGCTCGAAAAAGTGGCCGATATTGACATGCAGAGGCTGAATCTGCGCCAGGCCCTGCGCATTTATGAGCAGATTCGCACCATCCAGCCGGATGACCCCGCCGTGCGGATGCAGCTCGTCACCCTCAATTACCGCCTGATGCAGGCCCCCGCGGCGGTGAAAGAACTGGATGAATACCTGAACTACCTGGAAGGGACCGGCCGGCGCAGTGCGGCGATTGAGTTTATCAGCGACCTGTTAGTAGATCACGGCAACCGGCTGGAACTGCGCCGCCGGCTGGCCGACCTGTACGTGCGCGATCACAAAATCGAAGAAGCCGTGGGGCAGTTAGACGCCGTCGCCGACGCGCTGTTGACGGAAGGCAAACACCTGGAAGCGATTAACATCCTGGAGACGATTGTCAGCCTGCACCCGTCGAATGAGGCCGAATACCGTGCCGCGATAGACACCCTCCGGCGCGACATGCTGCGGAAATAAAATTAAGCACAACCAGCGTGTACACGGCAGACTGCGCCCGTCATGTACACGCTGTTAATTTTATTTCCCCAGGGCAATGCGCGTGGCGCGGAATGCCAGCGGCGGCAGTTCACTGCGTAAGAAGAATGCGGCCCGGTCGGCATCATCTCCCGCCAGCAGACTGCCGCCAATTACCCTGGCGCGGTAGACGATCACGATGTCGGCCCCGCGCTCGTGTTCGCGCCCGGCGATCACATCCAACAGCCCCAATACCTCAACTTGCAGGCCGGTTTCCTCCAGGCACTCGCGGGCGGCGGCAGACGCGGGATCTTCTCCGGCGTCCATAAAGCCCGCCGGAAAGCTCCACAGGCCGCGCCCCGGTTCATTGATCCGGCGCACCAGCAGTACGCGGTCATCCACCTCTACCAGCACGCCGGCGGCCACTTTGGGATCGGCAAAGAAAACCCATTGACAGTTTGGGCAGACCGGGCGCACCTCGCCGAACAATTCGCGGCGCGTCAGGGCCGCGCCGCAGCGCAAGCAGAAGCGCACCTCAGATAAAATGCGCTCTTTGATCGTCACAGAATCTAACGGTTTTTCCGCCATAGCCACACGGCCGCCGCGCCGGTACTGACGGCCAGCAGGCCCAGTACAAGCTGAATGACACGCAGTGGGGGCAGCCTTAACCAGCGGGCCGGCTCTTGTGCCGCAGAGGGCGGCACACCGCCTTCTGGCAGGGGGGCCGGCTGTTCAGAGTCTGTCTGGTTGAGCTTCGGCAGTGGAGTGGGGAGCGGATTCAGGTACTTTCCGGCCTGCCCGGCCTCCGGCACGCCCAAGACCGGCCCGCTCCCTTCCAGGGTTGGGATCGCGGCAAATTGATCTGCCTGAGCGGCAGATGCGGCCGGGGCCTGGCTTTCTAGGTTCTCAGCCGACTCCAGCGGGATGACCAGACTGCCATCCTGCGCGCCGCCGCCCATGCTTCCTATATCGCCGGCGCCGCCGCCGCGCCCGTAAGCAGGGGGCAGTTCGCCGCCCATGCCGAAGCCGCCTTTACCAGCCTGCGCCATCTCCGGCGCGGGTGGAAAGCCCCAGGTGATCACCGGTCCGGCCTGTCCCTGAGCGCGCGCGTCCGCCGCCGGTTCTTCCGGGACGGCCGCTTCAACAGCCGATTTTTGCTGAGATTCCACATCCGGCTGGATTTCGCCAGCCGGCAGCGCGGCGGCCGCGGTCGCTTCCGCCGGGCCGCCCTCCATGAGAGTGGCTGGGGCCGCTTCGCGGGCAGGCGCGCCGGCAGGGCCAGCACCCAACAGGAAGGATATAACCAGCGCCAGCGTTGCCACCGCTGAAGCAAAACTCAGCACCGGGAAGAAGTTGAAGAACCCTCCGGCCTTCCGCTTGCGGGCCTGCACCATGGCAGGCGTCAGCGTAAAGTTGCGCGGCGCGCGGTGCCGCGGCGCAGACCGCACCAGCGCGCGCGTCCGGCTCAATTCATCCAGAGCCAGGCGCAGTTCGGGGTTGGCGCGGATGCGCTCTTCCAGGCGCGTCTTTTCAGCCGCAGATAGCTGACCATCCAGGTACGCCGATAAATTCTCGTAGTCTCGCATTGATAATTGCGCCCTCATGATAATACCTCATCGTCTAGACGCTCAAACGAGGGTAAAAGTTCCCAATAACGGCGCAGACACTCTCGCATCTTCAGGCGGGCGCGGGCCAGCCGGCTTTTGATCGTTCCCAACGGTTTTCCAGACGCCAACGACACCTCCTGATAATCTAACCCTTCCACGTCAATCATCACCACCACCGCGCGAAATTCGTCCGGCAGCCCTTCCAGGCAGCGTTGGATGGCCTGATCCAGTTCTTCTCTCTCAACCTCTTCTTCCGGCGAATGGCTGTCATCCGCCAGCCAGGCCGGCGACTCGATCTCTTCGTCATCCTCGTTTACCGGCTCTAATGAAACGGTCGGGCGGCGCTTGCGGCGGCGCAGTTCATCGTAACAGGCGTTCGTCACCATGCGCATAATCCACGACCGGAACGACCCACCCCGAAAGCCATCCAAGCCCCGGTAGGCCGACAAAAAAGCCATTTGGGTTACGTCTTCGGCGGCGTCATCATCGGATAACATGCGCGCGGCCAGGTTAAAGGCCATGTCCTGGTACGCCAGAATCAGATGGTTAAAGGCATTTAAGTCGCCTTCGCGAGCCGCTTCGACCAGTGCCGCTTCATCCATATACTTTACTTCGCTTTACGATAACCGTCCACAAAAGCCGCCAGACTCCGTACCCCAGGGCGGCGCTTAACCCCAGCACCAGTACGAAGATGGGCGCAATCGCGCGATTTAGCCACAGGGCGCGCAGCCACGCCGCCATCGGCGCGGCCAAGAACGCCGCCAGCGCCGGCCGCCAGGTCTGGCGGGCATCGCGGCTGAGTTCGGGATGGTAAACGCCCAACCAGGGGGCTGTCATGGCCCAGGCGGCCAGATAGGGCAGAAACGTGGTGAGGATCCGCCAGCTAATCCCCTCTCCATGGGTAGCAAACCCGATGATGCTGACCACCAGCAGCGTGAGGAGGTCGCCGCAGATGAGCCAGATCAGCAAAGAATGACGCTTTATCACAACAGGCATTGTAATGGAATTTACCCCCTTTGTGCCAAAAAAGGGTTAAGAGCGCTGGCGGCGGGCCGCATCTTCACGGCGCTCCCATTCCGCTACCGCGGAGCGGATGACGTTCTGAATTTCGCGGTCTGGCACGCTGTCAACACCGGCATGACTGGCCGAACCGACCCATACGATCACCCCGTTGACGGGGTCTTCCGTCAGCGCCAGACCGCGGGCTTCGTAGGGCGTGCCAGCGATCAGCTCGGCCAGCACCGCGTTGATCTGCTCCACCATGCTTTTCGGCTCTTCCTTAAGGGGTGGAACCACCCTGCCGGGAGCAGGGATCGGAGTTGTGGGCAGAACCGCCGGGGGCGGAGCCGGGCGGCTGAGCGGTTGGGCCGCCCCCGATGGGGCCGCAGGGGGCGGCTCGACGTGCTCCGGCGCGGCCTGCGCCGCCTGTGAAGCCCGCCCCGGCGCCGGGGCGGGGGCTGGCGCTCCGATCCACTGAGCGAAATCTCCGGCGGCGCTTGCCAGCCGCTCGCGCTGTTCCACGGTGAGCGGGTCGGGCGTCAAAAAAGCCTTCTCGTCCACTTCAACCACCAGCGCGCCGGTGTTTTTCTCACGCCATAAACTCGCCAGCCGCGTATACCCGCCCCTGCGCCCGCCCGGAGGCGCTTCTTTCTCAACAGATTCGCCTTCCTCTTCCTGCGGCCCGGCCATCGAACTGAATAACACCCCTGCGATGCCCCCCAATAACAGGCAGATCACGGCAACGATCAGAAGTGTAATCAGAGAGAGCGACATATTATTATTCTATCTCACTCTGGCTGGCACGCAGGGCAGAAATGAGTACTTCTTTGCCCAATGATGCGCCGTTCAATTGGCGTACCACAGTTCAGGCACGGCTGACCGGTACGCTGGTACACGCGAAATTCAAACCTGCCCCCCCGGTAGACCCAGTCGAAGCTGGCCCCATTGCGCCGGATGCCCTCTTCGAGGACCGCGCGGATGGCGCACCGCAGGGTTTCGGCCTGCTCGCGCGATAAACGCCCCGCCAGCGCCAGCGGGTGAATACCGGCGGCAAAGAGGGCCTCATCCGCATAAATATTGCCCACGCCCGCCAGAAACGTCTGATCGAGCAGAAGGGGCTTAATCTGGCGCTTGCCGCGCTTTTGCAGCGCGGCATAAAACGCATCGGGGGTCAGGTCGAGCGGCTCTGGCCCCAGGCCGCCTACCACCCCGGCGGGGTCGGCCACCAGCCAGACCCGGCCAAACTTGCGAGCGTCGTTAAAAGTCAGGCGCAGGCCGTTGTCAAAATCCAACGCCAGGCGGTCATGCGGTTGGAACGGCGCGGGCGCGCCTTCTGGCGTGCGGGCCGGCTCCACCCGCAGGTCTCCGGTCATGCGCAGGTGGATCAGCAGGTAATCCTGACTGAGTTCAAATACCAGGAACTTCCCGCGCCGGCCAATGCCTGCAATCACCTGCCCGGCAATGCGCCCGGCCCAAACCGCCGGGGCCGGGGCGGCCAGCGTGCGCTCCCACAGCAGGTGCGCCGCCTCAATCTTCCGCCCCAAGATCACGCCGCCGCGCTCACCCTGGCGCAGTGCCCTGGCAATGGATTCGACTTCTGGCAGTTCTGGCATAAGCCCTTACTCGTTAAACATCTCCCCAACGCTCCGGCCCTGGTTGGCTCGCAAGATCACCTCACCCAATAGGGAAGAAACCGACAGCACCTTCAGGCGGCTGCCGAATTTCTCGCGCAGGTCGGGGGCAATCGGAATGGTATCGGTGGTGATATATTCGCGCACCGGCAGGGCCAGCAGGCGGGCGGCGGCATTGGCCGACAACACCGGGTGAACAAAGGCCACGTAGACATCCCGCACCCCGTGTTCCTTGAGCAGTTCCACCGCCTGAACAATCGTCCCGCCGGTATCTACCTCATCATCCACCAGAACAATGTCGCGGTCGTACACGTCTCCGATGATAGTGAGGGCCTCGGCCTTCGCATCGTTACCCAACCGGCGTTTTTCGATAAAAGCCATCGGCGCGTGAATGCCGGCGGCGAAGTTGCGGCCTTTTTTGGCAAAGCCCAGATCTGCCGTGACTACTACCGGCTGGTGCATCCGGTGGCGGATGGAATTGAGATAATCTACCTCGATGTGAAAAGCGGTCAGAACGTCGCCCGGAATGGTGAAGAAACCCTGGATCTGCCCGGCATGCAGGTCCAGGGTGATATAGCGGTCTGCCCCTGCAATTTCGATCATATCGGCCACCAACCGCGCCGTGATCGGCACGCGCGGCTGATCTTTTTTATCTGAGCGGGCATAACACAGGTAAGGGATGACTGCCGTAATGCGCGCCGCCGAATCTAACCGAAGTGTCTGGATCATGATTAAGAGTTCCATCAGATTACGGTGCACGGGGGCCGAGGTAGTCTGAATCACATAGCAGTCTTGCCCGCGCACACTGCTGTGTAATTTGACAAACAAATTTTCATTCGGAAACGTTACAACCTCGCGCCCGCAGAGGTCGACTCCCAGATATTCGGCGACCTTGCCGGCCAGTTCCGTTGAGGCCGTACCGGCGTACAGCTTAATGTCGCCGTACATCTTCTCGTGGCGTAAGTGGTGCATAACTCTGTTCTCCTCCGGGTTGATAACGATAAAAACTTATGCTTGGTCGGCCCATTCACTGCGCAAAACGGCCATCCACAACACATCGCAGTAACGCCCATCTATAAAGCGGGCCTGGCGCTCGCGGCCTTCGTGCCGAAAGCCAGCATGTTCGTAAGCGCGGATGCCGCGCGGGTTGGTCTCGTAGACGCGCAGGTAGATGCGGTTCAGGTTGAGGGTATTGAACCCAAAGCGCAGCATTAGCCGCATTGTTTCGCGGCCATAGCCCTGGTTCCAATAGGCCTTTTCACCGATAAAAATGCCGATCTCAGCACTGCGGTTGATCGCGTCAACATTCATAAAGGATGTATTTCCAATGGCCTTCCAGCCCGCTTCGTTCTTCACTTCAATCACCAGCACCTGCTCGCTGGGCGGACGCTTGAGCATCTCTTCAAACCAGCGTTCTTCCTGCGCCAAAGACAGCGGCCAGCTCAATGCCAAAAACTGGCGCACTTCAGGGTCGTTTAACCAGGCAACAAAACGAGGCAAATCCTCGCGCTCGGCCGCGCGCAGGCGAACGCGCTCACCATAGATCATAGCTTTCTCCTTCCAGCAGGGTTATTGGTCGTGGATTCATTGTACTTGCAAAATGCCGTCCCGCCCGATCCTAAAAGCTCTGTCGCTGGCTGAACGGCGTCAGCGGAGCGCCCACCCCACATTATACCCATAAACGGGCTTTGCGTTTATTTTTCGATCCATCGAGAGGCTTGCCCCTCAATGGATCGAAAAGTTTAATCTATGGGTGCAGGCGGGTTGGGCCGCGGAACAGGAAAACCGTCTCACGGATGTTGCCGATGCCCAGCAGGACCATCAGGAAGCGCGCCAGGCCAAACCCGAACCCACCGTGCGGGGGACAGCCGTATTTAAAGAAATCCAGGTAAAACTGAATCGGACCGTGACTCAGGCCCTTCTCCGTTGCCTGGCGGGCCAGCACGTCGTAGCGGTGTTCGCGCTGGGCCCCGGTGGTGATCTCTAAGCCCTTGGCCAGCAGGTCAAAACTGCGCGTCAGGTCGGGCTGGTCGGGATGGCGCATGTGGTAAAACGGGCGCGCGCTGACGGGCCAGTCGGTCAGAAAGACAAAATCGTGATCATATTTTTCCTTGACGTACTGGCCGAGGATGCGCTCGCCGCCGGGGTCAATATCGCCCTTTTTCTCCGGCGGAAGCTGGTAGCCCCTCTCTTTCAAAATTTCTATCGCCTCGGCCATGGTAACGCGCGGGAAGGGCAAGGTGGGGGGAATGACCTCTACCCCAAAGCGCGCCAAAATTTCCTGCCCATAGACCGCCGCGACGCGCTCATAGACGTACTGGAGCCAGCCTTCCATGAAGGCCATCACATCTTCATGCGAGTCAATCCACGACATTTCAGCGTCTACGCTGGTGAATTCGGTCATGTGGCGCGAGGTAAACGATGGGTCGGCGCGAAAGACCGGGCCGACCTCGAACACGCGCTCGAACCCCGCCGCCATTGCCATTTGTTTATAAAACTGCGGCGACTGCGCCAGGTAAGCTTTCGTCTCAAAATAAGGCAGTTCAAACAATTCTGCCCCGCTTTCGCTCGGCGACCCCATGAGCTTGGGCGAGTGGATTTCAATAAAATTGTGCTTCACCCAGTATTCGCGCATCGCCATCTCCACCAGGGTCTGCACCTTGAAGATCAGCAGGTTCTCCGGGCGGCGCAAATCCAGGTAGCGCCAATCCATGCGGATGTCAATGGAGGGGAGCGCCTCGGCAAAGGGGTCCAGCGCCAGCGGCGTTTCGGCCAAAGCGTCAACGCGCAGGTCATGGAGCTGTACTTCCAGCCCACCCATCTTCACAATGGGGTTGTCAATCACCTGGCCGATGGCCGTCACCGCCGATTCGACCGGGATCTTCGAGATTTGCTCGGCCAGCGCCGGGTTGGCGGCCTTTTCCAGCACCACCTGGACCGCGCCAGAGGGGTCGCGGATAACGAGAAACTGCATGCGCTTTTGGTCGCGCAGGGTTTGCAGCCAGCCCCGGATCGTCACCACCTGCCCCACGGCTGTCCGCAGGTCCTGAATCAACGTGCGTTCCATAGAATGATCCTCCAAAAAATTTGATCCTACTGCTTAACCAAAAAGCGCGGCCTGGGCCGCGCTTGCGTGGTTGGATGGGTGTTGTGGCACTCTCGATGCTCTGCTTAAGCAAACACAACCCTACGACGCAAGCGCAGCGTCTGGGCGGCATTGGCATTCGAGTTCAGATCAACAGAGCGCCTCATTTGTACATGACTATAGCAAAACGGGACACCAATGTCAAGAAAATTTGCTCTCTTTTCATTTTAATCCCTTCGTTCAGGCGGGCGCGGACCGGTATCTGCCACCGAAATGGGTTTAAACCCCAGGCTGAGGGCCGGCGAGCCAGGGCGCAGGGTGAAGTCGCGCTTCTCCACATCGGCAAAGCCGGGGTCGGTCACGATAGAATGGCGGTCATAGCCCAGAGCCTGCCACTCTTCCCAGGATAGCCGTGGAGCGTCTGGCGCTTCGCCGCCGGTGGGTGTTACGCTCAGCGGCGCGCCGGTGACGCTCCAAAACAGGTTCAGGTCACTGCCAAAGGGACGCTTGCGCAGGTCAGCCGCATACCCGCCGGTGTAGATGGGCTGTCCGGCGGTGAGGACGATATTGCGCGAAAAGGTAAATGAGCGGTGCGCCTCCGCCCGGCTGAGGGCAATTTGCGCATTTTTGCCAAACGCAAAGACATTGTTGCGGACGATATTCTCGCGCCCATAATGTTCGTGAAAGGCCTGATGAGAAGTGTCGTAGCACAGGTTATCTTCAATCAACAGGTGCGCGCTGCCCTCATCCGGGTAGATGGCCCATCCACCGTATACGGCGCTCTCTACGTCGTGAATCCAGTTCCCCACGATGGTTGTGCCGGGCTGTACCCCCAGGGTGTAAATGCCCCCCATATCCGAGAGCCAGCCATGTCCCAGGTCGTGAATGTGGTTCTTCTCCAAGTGATTATCGCGGGCCACGTTCTCGGCATAGCCCCACACCCACCCGCACGAAATCCCGCTGTAATAAAAATCGTGGATATGGTTGTGTTTAACATCATTGCCAAATGCGTGGCGGATCAGAACGCCGATGCCGCTGTGAAATACCCGCCCGCCGTGCGCAATGTGATTATCGGTGATGCGGTTGTCTCCGGTGCGGCGGGCCGCCGGTCCTTCTGCATCTGCCCCGTTGATGTGGATGCCCCCCGCCCCCAAATCGGTGATCTCATTCCCTACCACGCGGATGCCCCGACAGCCGTCTCCGATGACGATGGCATAGCCCCCCAGGTGGCGCAGTGCCCCATCCTCAAAGGCGCAGAATCGCGCCCCCTCCATGCGGAGCGACCCCGGCGCGCCGGTGGCGGCCTGCGGCGCAGACGCAAATTCGCCGGTTGGCGACCAATCGGTGTGTTCAAAGGTCAGCCTCACAAAGCGCAGATGTTCCACCCACTCGCCGCGATCCGGCCGGCCTTGCAGGGCCATCCAGTATTCCGTCCGCGGGGCCGTCACGCTCGTCGTCTCCGGCGACTGCCCCGGCAGCGGCAGGTAGATTAACCGGCCGGCGGCGCGGTCCAGATACCACTCGCCCGGCTCGCTCAACCCTTCCCACACATTATCAATGTAATACCGGGCAAAATCCTGGCCGAAGCCCTCCGTCAGCCGGAAGATACTGCGTTTGGCGCAGGTCACCAGCCGCGCGGCAGGGTCATAACCGGCCACGGGCATGCGCTCTTCCACCCAAAAATGCAGTGCCACTACTTCCACATCCGTCAGGTTGTGCCAGGCGCGAAAATCACCCGCCCGCGCTACGAAACGATCCTGCCCGTTCTGAAAATTATGGATGGTACTGACGGAACCGCTCAGCCCAGGGACGTATTCCATCCGGTAAAAGGTGCGCCGGTCGGGTTCTGGCCCCACTTTGGGCAGGCGCGCGCGGGGACGGCGCTCGCCATCCACAAACAGGGAGCGAAAATACCACTGCCCTGCCGCTACTTCCGGCAGATCTACTACCCAGACCGGCTGGCCGTTGACCGTCTCCACCCGCCAGCCGGTGATGCGCTCGCCCCCGTCGAAGACAGGCGTCTCGCCGGGATAGGCCGCATACGTCACCGGCCAGCTATCTTCTGGCTCAAAGATCACCGGGCGGTGCAGCGGGTAACGACCGCCGCGCACCCACACCGTCACCGGGCCAGATAACTTTCCACGCCATTTAAGCCGCCGCAGCGCCTGCCGCGCTCCATCCAGAGACGCAAACGGCCCATCCGAACCATCCGCCGCCGGCGCGGCCAGCCTGCCTGACCAGTGATCCTGACCATCCGGCGCGATATAAAACTGCTGTTGTGGGAGCGTAGTCGGTGAATGCATGACCTTTTCCTTGAAGTTGTACAGACAGGCAAATCAACGCTTGGGTTATTATAGCCCTATAGAACCATCCTCTTTAACCCCGCAGAGGTTCTCAGGTTCTGAACTGCGCTCCAGCAAAACAGAACAGGGGGGGTTTCATCTATAACCCTCTGGGGATTCACCAGCAACGGGGAATCCCCTGCTTTTGATCGGAGGAATATCAGGGGATTGGGTTACCTTGTCATGGGTTCCACGCCCACAGAAGGCGCGAACTCAGGCAGTGGATCAATCCGCGCGAGGGCCATTTCTGGCAGCATGCCCCCATGCACAACGGCCATCACGCCCGGAAAGTAGTGATCCATCGTGCGGACGTTGGCATACGCCAGCGCGCGCACCTGCCCTACGGTGAGCGGGTACTCATCCATTTGCAGTGACGTTCTAAACCGCACGTTGCCGGTGTCCAGGTCCATGTCAAAATTGCCGATCGTCAGCAGGTAATTAACTCGAGTTAAATACTCCGCGACCGGAAGCCGGTACTGAGGTGGGATGTTCAACCCCATGAGCGAATGGAAAATAAACAGTTGGGCTTCTTCATCTACCCTGGCGTAGCAGACCCACGTGCCGTGTTCCCCCCGGTAGCCGGCCCGGATGACGGATTTATTCTCGAGCTTCTGATAGTTCCACTGATCTTCCTGAAAGAATCGAAGAACCACATCAATCCAGGATGACCGGTTTCCACTTACAAGTTCCATCTCAGTTGCTCCTTTTGGTTTCCGCCTCAGTTGCTACTTTTTATATCATGTTACCACAAATTGCGGACCCGGCAACGCCTGGTCTTTGGAGCACTGCCGCTTACACCGCCCAAACCTGTTCCATCTCAATGCGGCGAAACGCCTCGATAAACCCGAACTTTGCCAGCGCCGGCAGGTGAACATCATCCGCCGCGAGGTTTTCGATATACGTATCCATCTCTGGGAAGCGCTGGTAAAGATGCGCCAGCAGGGCTTCGGCCACCTCTACCGGGTCGCCCGCTTCGGTATGAAAGATAAAATGCGAGAGCAGCATCTTTTGACGCCGGAAAATCATCCACCCGCGCCCACCGTTCTCCAGGTGAACGGCCAGGCCCATGCCATCGCCGCCGTTTTCAAACGATTCTGGCTCATTGGTCCAGGCCAACCGGCAGGCGCTCCCCTGTGATTGCAGCAGGGCACGCAGCGTTTTGAGGGCGTCTCCCTGATCCATCCAGGTGACCTGCCGCCCGCTCTCCAGCGCGGGCTGGGCGGGCGGGCGGCGCAGTACCAACAATTCGCGCGTATCCACAAAGCCCAATTTATGAAAGAGCGTGTAGGCTGGCACGTTGCCTTTGATGACCTCTAAGATCACCCGCCCGGCCCTGGCGCGGCGCGCCGCCGCCAATAGGCCGCGCATAATCGCCTCGCCGGTCCCGCGCCGCCGCCGTACCGGCAGAACGCCCAACCGCGTAATCCAGGCGCGGTTGGCACGCGCGCCCAACATCCCCAAGCCCAAAATTTGTTCCCCTTCAACGGCCACCAACGAATCGTCTAGATTAAAGTCATAGACATCCAGGTAAGCCGCCAGGCGGGCCGCATTCATCGGCATCGGAACCAGGTAATCCACCCGCGTCTGGTTATAAGCCGCCGTTAACTCTTCTACCGTAAAGCGCCCGGCAGGCAGTAATTGGATCGCCGGTTCGAGCATGGATGCAGGCGTGTGATCGGAATGTAAAGCGCTCAACTTAGGCCGCCTTGAAAATAAGAATTAACTTTTTGGATAAACGCACGCACATCTATCGGCTTGCTGATGTAATCATTGCACCCGTAAGCCGTCACCATTAACCGCGCCGTCTCTAAAGGCCAGGCCGTCACCGCAATGATGGGCGTTTTTGCCATCCCCTTGATCTGGCGCAGATATCCTACCAGGGTTTGCCCATCTATGTCGGGCAGGCCCAGATCGAGCAAAATTAAATCGGGCGCACTCTTGGCGGCCATCTCCAGGCCAGCCTCGGCAGTTTCAGCCCAGGCAACCTCATACCCCTGCGATAACAGCACGCGCCGCACCAAAGTGGCGTTATCTGCAATATCTTCAATTACCAAAATTTTCGGCATGTAAAACCAATCCCTACGGGAGAATCATCCAACCCCTGCATGAACTCATTATAGCCCGCCCACAGCCCGCTGGGAAGTCTCCCCAACCCGATGTCAGGGGATTGCAAAGCCGCCCGGCGGCAAAATGCAACTTTTTGGCCGCTTTGCGCGTATATCAAAATAGTAAAATCAATCTTACGACTGTGTTTTGTATTCCTGAGTTCAACCGAGGAGGACTCTGATGACTGAATCCTATACCAACGTACCCGGCCAGCGCCTGGACCTGCCAGAACCAGACATCGCCATGCGCGGGACTACCATGGGCGGCTCGCCTTATAAAGTGGTGGGAACTACCATGCAGTCTTTAATGATCCAGCTCAACCCCGGCCAGGCCCTCTATTCAGAAGGCGGGTCGCTTTCCTGGATGACGGACGGCGTGCGTATGGATACCAACCTGGGCAGCGGCGGCCTGTTCGGCATGGTCCAGCGGGCCTTTACCGGCGAGTCGCTCTTCGTGGTAAACTTCACCGCCGACCGCGAAAATCAGTTGGTCGCCTTCTCCAGCGAATTCCCCGGCAAGATCATTCCCATTCATCTGGCCGCCGGCCAATCGGTCATCGCCCAAAAAGACTCGCTGTTGGTCGCCGAAAAGAGCGTCAATATGTCCATCGCCTTACAGCGCCGCTTAGGGGCGGGCCTGTTTGGCGGCGAGGGCTTTATCTTACAGCGCTTCGACGGCCCTGGAACCATGTTTGCCTCGCTGGATGGCGAAATTGTCGAATACACCCTCAACCCCGGCCAGCGCCTGCTGGTGGATACCGGCCACCTGGCGATGTTCGAGCCTTCCGTGCAGTATGATATTCAGATGGTCAAGGGCTTTAAGAACATCCTGTTCGGCGGCGAGGGTCTGTTCCTGGTCTCTCTCACCGGTCCGGGGCGCATCTGGCTGCAAACCATGCCGATGTCAAAACTGGCCGGCGCGCTGGCAAAATATATGCCCCGCGCCGAGGGCGGGCATGAGAACCCAGGCTTAAATATCAAGCTCGGATAAGACAGCTTGAGGGTGACTGACCGTAGTACAGGTCAGTCACCCTCTTGATTTGTAATCTCCGGTTTAGGGTTAGCTTCTGCTCTGCGGGTGAGCAGTTCAGCAGCTTGCAGCAGTGCGCCCAACTGCGAAATCCCCAACCAGACCAATGCAATCGTCATCCCCAAAAAAGCAACATCCAACACCAGCGGGATGCGCCGCTCATACCGCTCCAACCGGTCGCGCACGTCTGCCATGATGATCTGATACTGGATCACCTCTTTTTTGGCGCTGTCAATCGAGGTTTCAATATCCGCAAGCTGACGCGCCAGGGCTTCGATCTGTCTCTGGACGGCCGCCATGTTAGCCGATGCGGCCTGCAAATCGGTATGGATGCGCAAGAAAGACTGGCCGAGCGGCTCAAGCGAGCGGTTCACCTGGGCGACGCTCTCATTCAAAGGCACTTCTGGCCGGTAGCGCGCGCCCAAAGAGCCGCCGATCAGTGGAATGTTGGAGAGCGCCGTCAGGATGTCGTCAATGAGCCGCGCCGTTTGCTGGGTGCTTTTCAGCGAAGTCTGCGTGTCGCGGAGAAACTGCGGCATGGTTTCGCCCATCATTGCGGCGGTTTCGTCAATCGTTTCGGTGGACTGCCCGATGGTATCGGCGGTACTGCCCAACATGGCGCGCATTAACTGCAAATCTTGCCCGGCCTGGTCTAACGAAGTACTCATCACCACCAACATGCGGTCGGTGGCATCTAACCCGTGCCGCGTCAATGTAAACAAATCCTGAAGGTTGCGGGTCACAGCCGGTTTGATCGTCCAGACCGCGTACAGGCCGTAGACGCTTAAAACCAGTCCCAAAATTGCTCCAATGAGGATCACCACCCCGGTCAGGCGGCTCAATCGCATGTGCATGATTATTCCCCTCCTCCGCCTTCCATTGTACCGGAGGGAGAATAATGGAGCAAGTTACCCCAATCGGGCTGTATATCGGCTAAAATTCTCTTAAAGAGGAAAATATGCCCACCGAACCATCACTGACGGATCTCAGCGAAGTTGCGGCGGCCTTTGCCGTCGAAGATTATCTGTATTTCCACCAGGAATTCTTACCTCCCGAACGCTCCGAAGCCGAAACGGCGGCGGCTGTTCAGATGCTTCAGATGGAACCGCCCATGCGCGTGTTAGACCTGGCCTGCGGCTTTGGCCGCATTGCCAACCGGCTGGCCGCGCGCGGCTTTCGGGTGACGGGCGTGGAGTGGCTGGAAGGCTTTCTGGAAATGGCCCGCCAGGAAGCCCGGCAGATGGGCATCCGCGTTGAGTACATTCAGGGAGATATGCGCCGCATTGATTACCGGGCCGTCTTCGACCGCGCCATTCTCATGTTTAATTCCTTTGGTTACTTCAGCGATGAAGAAAACCTGGAGGTGATGCGGCGGGTGGCGCGGGCGCTTAAGCCGGGGGGCAAGGTCGGCTTTGATATTGCCAACCGAGACGGCGTTTTAAACAATTTTCACGCTCATTACGTGTTAGAAAAAGAAGGGAACCTGCTGATCAACCGCTTTTCCTTTGACGTGTGGACGGGCCGACTGCATAACGCGCGCGTGGTCATCCGCGATGGAGTGCGCACCGACCGGCCCTTATCCATCCGCCTGTACAGCCTGACGGAAATGCGCGCGCTGTTGACCGAGGCCGGGCTGGCTTTAGAAGCGGCGTATGAGGAATGGGACGGTCAGCCCCTGCAAATGGATTCGCCCGCCATGGTGATCATCGCGGGTAAGCCGTAAAATTGGGGTTTCCACGAACTGCGGCGGGGCAGGGGCGGCACAACTCGACCGCCAGCGCGGTCACTCCAAAAAGACCTCGACGTGTTCGCCGTCATCCTCATCGTACACGTCCACAATCTGCCCGATCTCGCCCGATTCGATGATGCTCATCAGTTGTTCGGCATCCATCCCTTCGATCTGCGGGGCAAACTTCGACCCCATCTTGATCCCCACCGTCACCATGCTGATCGGCAGGCGGACGTTCACGCGCGGCCGTCCCGAATCGGTATCCGTCACCCGCACGCGCAAAAAGCGCGGCTTGCGCCCCAACCCGGCCGGTTCTTCGGCGGCATGGCCCTGGCGCTGCCCACCCGCGGCCCCCTGGCGTGCCCCGGCCGAGCCAATCGCTTCCAGCAGTTGGGCGGCGTCTTCTGGAGAGATTTTCCCCTCCTGTACCATTTGCAATATTTTTAAGCGTTCTTCCATGGTAGCCATCTGCTCATCTCCTCTGGTCCTGTTGGCCCTCTACCCACTCCGCTCGCCCCGCAGGCGGCGCTTGGCTTCTTCCAGGTCAATCTCACCGCGGCTGAGCATATCCAAAATCTGCTGGCGTTCCACCGGGCCGGGCGGCGTGGGGGCCGCCGGCGCCTCATCGCGCGAAGGCTCAAAGCCCATCGAGCGGATGATTTCATTCAGGCGGTTGCGCAGGGTGGGGTAAGACATCCCCAATTCCTCTTCCATGCGGTTGAAGCGACCCTCACAGCGCACAAAAGTAAGGATGAACTGAAGCTGCTCCGCAGAAAGATGCGAGAACGGCAGCAGCGGCTTTAACTGCTCTGGCGAAAAGGCCTCTTGCAGACGACTGCCTCCGGGTTCAAAGCTGCCTTCAATGGTGGTTTCACAGGCCGGGCAGTGCAGCCGCGTCACCACCAGGTCGCCCCCACATACCGGGCATTTGGATAGAATTGGGTTCATGCCATCTCTCCCTTAAAAAGCGGCCTTTTTATCTTTGAATTTCATAAGGCGCGCTTTGATTTTCTAAATATATTTTACACCGTATTTTAATCGTGTCAATATCTTGCAAGAATAATTAAAGACCTGAAAGGCGATCCTCTCAGGCCTCTATTTGCAGGTGATGCCGCCCAACCCCTCTGCCCGGCGGCTCAGACCTCATCACTGCCAAAACGATATTGAATAAACAGCCCGATAAACCCCAACAAAAACCAGGCCATCACCACCAGAATGCCCATATTGCTCGCAATCCGCCCATTGGCAATAGCTCCCGAAAGCCCGCCCACAACCCCCGCCGCTCCGATAAAAGCGGAAGAGGCCGTAATCATAAACTTTTGAAAGCTAAGCGCCAGCCCTCCAAAGATTACGCCCAAAACCACCATAAAAATAAACTGCAAGGGGGTATTCGGCTGCGGCGGAAAGACCATAGACTGCAGCACCTCCAGACTGGCGAAAGAATTGATGCCGCCCACCTCAAAAAGGGCCCCGGCGATAATGCCGACCAGCGCGCCCAAAGCCGCGCCAGAAATAAATACGATCACGTAGTAAAGTGGGATGGCAATGGCCGCGCCGACCAGCCCGCCGATGATGAAGGATGCAATGCGCACCAGCAGAGACTGCGCCGCTGGAACCTGGACGAAAAGGGGCACGATCGTCATCGCGAGCCAGCCCACAATGAGAAACCCCCACAGCGGCAGCAGGCTCCGGAACATGCTGTACCCTGAAAAACAGGCCAGAACGCCCAATGCCACGTAAGCAATTCCCTGAACATTCATCCTTCATCCTCCCGATTCATGGTTTTCTACGCCGGGCATGGCGGACGATGTAAATGGACCCCACCATACAGATAAAGTACAGCGGGCCTAGATACGTGAATAACCCGGTGTCGCGCAGAAGGAGCAGCGTCGGAACGACCGCCACCAGCCACAGCACCAAGATTGCCATTTCATGTTTCAGGTCTTCTCGCAGCACACCGACCGGCCTTTCGTGGGTTTATCCCACAGGTTTGGGTATCTGTTTTAACAGTTCAAAAGCCACGGTTCCATCCGCCATCGCCTTCGCCTCAGACACAATGGCATAGCCCATTCGCCGCCAGAAGCGGATTGCGCCGGGGTTATTTACCTGCACCCCCGCCGCGATGCGATCCACTTTCTCATCCTGGCAAATCGCCCGTTCGACCAGGCGCACAACTTCCTGGCCCACTCCCTGCGAGCGGTACGGCGCGGCGATCATCAGCAGTTCCAGAAAGGCCTGATTTGGAAGGCCCTCCCAACCAGAGGGAACAAAATCCACTACGCCGATCATTCTACCACTGGTTTTCTCGTAAATGCCGCAAAACCACCCCCCCGCCTCACGCGATAAGCGTAAATCGGCCAGCACCATGGCTTCTGAAGCCACCGCCACCGGCCCCAGGGCCAGAAAATCCTCGCTGGCGCGGTACACCTCTAACAGCGCCGCCATCTCCGCCTCATCCACCGGGCGGATGACGACGCGCTCACTCTCCCACCGGTTCATGTTCAACCTCATCTGGCAAAGCACCGGGCGGATCTTTCAAGAAATCGCGCACCCATTGGTTGAACAATTGGGGGTGCTCACGGGGCGCCCAATGACCGGTATCTTCCATAACCCGCACCTGGGCGTTGGGCATTTGCCGGGCCGCGCGACGCACCGCCTCCAGCGGAACCAGGCGGTCCTGGTCGCCGTGAATGAAAAGGGTGGGCGCCTGGATTTCATGGAGCCGGGCCGCGTAGTTGGTTCTCAGGCCCTTCCAGGTCATCTCGTGGCGTTGAAAAGCATAGAAAGAACGCTCGCCAGAGCGATTTTGCACGGCCTCGAAGACCTCATCCACCAGCGCATCGGTGATCCCGGCCGGGTTGGCAAAAACAGAGCGCAGTGCCGCGCGCGCCACGCCCTTGTCTTTGCGAATACTCTGCCAGGTCAGGCGCACCAGAAAAGGCAGGCGCAGGTAAACGTACGAAAACCGGTGATTGGGCGCCTGCTTCTGAATGCCATACGTATCTACCAAAACGAGTTTACTCACCCGGTCGGGGTGCGCCAGCACATACCCCAGGGCGGCCCCGCCGCCCATCGAAAGGCCAACCAAATGGGCGCGTTCCAGTCCCCAGGCATCCATCAGGCCATGCAGAATGGTCACCAGGCGTTCCAGGCAGTAAGGCCCCGGCATTTCCTGACTGCCGCCGTAGCCGGGCCAATCGGGGGCAAACACCCTGAATTCCTTCGCCAGCGCCGGAATGGCTTCGCGCCACGAAAGCATGGCCGAATCGGTTCCCCCGCCGTGAAGCAGAATCACCGGGTCGCCGGTCTCACCGGCCTGGTAGTAAGATATTTCCAGCGAATCAACCGTAACGCGCTGATGAAGCATAGGCTATCCTTTTTACCCTATCAGTTTTCAAAAGTCGTGATGTCTGGGTCGTTGGTCAGGGCATTGAGAACGGTTAGATGCGCCTGCTCGCTCCCCCTGGCCCGCCAATGGCAGGTCATGACATCGTTCTCGCGGCAGTACTTCATGGTAACGAAATGCAGTCCAGACTGCCGAAATAACGCGACCAGGGTTTGCAGCTTTTCGGGGTTGTAAGCGAAGACAATCCGGTACGTCTGCACCTGATGGATCCGGCTCATGAGGCGCTCCACCGCCGGGAAGACCAGCAGAACCAGCAGAATCAACAGGCCCGCCGCCGTCGAGAAGAGATACTCGCCCGCGCCCACCCCGATGCCCAGCGCCGCTACCAGCCAGATGGTCGAAGCCGTGGTTAAGCCCTGGATTTCACCCCCGTTGCGGATGATCGCGCCGGCCCCCAAAAAACCAATCCCAGAGACAATTTGGGCCGCCACCCGCGCCGGGTCGGCCATTACATCTGTGGCAGTGGACAGGCGCACCGAGAAGATCGTAAACAGGGTAGAACCGGCGCTGATGAACATCAGGGTGCGCAGTCCGGCGGTTTTATCGCGCAGTTCGCGTTCCGCGCCGATCATCCCGCCAATGAATATCGAAAGCAGAAGCCTGAACAAATCTTCGAGCGCAAAGGTCATGGCGTCTTTCTCTCCGCGAAAAAACTCAGATCACGTTCTTGGGGGGTCTGCCGTCGGCGCGGTCCGCCCACTGCGGCCTGAGTTCCCACAGCCCATCGCGGCGCGTCACCGGCATGGCAAAGTCAAACGCATCCACGCGGGCGCAGCACTCCAGATCCGCGTGGAACCGCCGCAAGAGGTCGGGCGGCGCATCGGGGAAAGGTGACTTCTGCCGGGCCGCTTTCCATCTCAGGTAATCCTCTGGCCTGGGCTGTAAACCCTGCAAGATGGCGCTGATATACTCCGCGCAGGCCACATCTTCACTGCCGCTGCCGGTCTCTCCCGCCCGCCAGCCGGTAGGAACCCACGTGACCACCTCCGGCGACAGTTCCTGAATGGCCCTGGCCGTGGCCGCGGCGACCACCAGGCTGGCGGCGAAAAGCACTTCAGCAGAAGCGGCTCTGACAATCCCCTGCGTGCCGGCCGAAGTGCGCTGGATGACTGTGCGGCCTGACAGTTCCGCGCCGCGCGCCGCTACCTCGGAGGGCGAATTCCAAAAATCAAAGCCTGTCACGGGCATTCCGCCCGATTCGCCCATCGTCAGAGAGCCGGGGATCTGCTCGCGCAGGCGCAGGGCGTCTTCCACGGTCTCCACCGGCAAAATGCGCCCGGCCCCGGCCGCCAGGGCGTAAGCGGCGGTGGTAAAGGCCCGGACGACGTCAATCACCACCACCACGCCGGTGGAGCGGTGACAGTTCTGCACATCGGCCCACAAGAACCTCATCCGCGCCTCCGCTTACTGCCGCGCGGCGTGCGTTAAATACAGCAGAGCCAGGGCCACGTTGGTCATCCAGGCCATAGATTGAAACTGCCCGCTCAGCGCCGCGGCGGTTAATTCCTCCAGACTCATAGTGAAGAGAACCTGCTTTTCCAGGTCGTCGCCGCTGGTCTCCGCTACCCGGCGGGCCCCCCGCGCCAGGTAGAGATAGCCAATGCCCACCCCGCGGTTGGGGTCTACCCGATAGCGGCCCAGGTCTATCCACTCGCCCGCCTGACAGCCGGTCTCTTCGAGCAGTTCGCGCTGAGCGGCGGCCAGGGGTTCCTCGCCCGGCTCGATATACCCGCCTACCGGGGCCAGGCTTTCGCCTTCCAGGCCGTACTTGCCCTGGCGGAAAACCAGAAAATCGCCCTCTTCTGTCTCGGCCAGCACATTCACGAAATCCGGGCCGATGACCCAGGGCCAATCGTCAATAACCCGGCCATCGGGCAGTTCAACCACATGCTGTTCCACCCGCAAAAACTTGCCAAAGGTCAACAACGTCTTTTTAGAGCGCGTAATCCAGGCATCCATGTAAGGCGACCTTTCTCTTATCTCCGAACGGTGACTGCTTCCTTGCGGAACACCGGCCCCGACTGATTGTTAGCGGCATCCAGGATGCGCACCGCGTGTTTTTTCAAAATGTTGGCCGGCAGTGCCTTGATGTCAAAATAACGGCAGTCGTCTGATTCATCGGTGGAGCACAAACAGCCGCCCACCACCCGACAGACAAAGGCAAAAACGAGCTCGTTGCGTCCGATCTTGCCGTAAATGCCCACCAGACGTTCCACCGCCACTTCCAGGCCGGTTTCTTCGCGCACTTCGCGGATGACGCATTCCGTTGGCAGTTCCTCAACCTCCACTCCGCCGCCCGGCAGGTTCCAGGCATCCATGTCACGCCGGTGCGAGAGCAGTACGTGACCCAATTCGTTAAAGATGACCGCAAAAGCTCCAACTGTAAACAGCGCGCGTTCACCCATCTCGCAGTTTCCTTCCTTAACACATTCTTAGGCCGTCTTTTCTTGGTCTTCTTCAGGCGGGGGCGTGGTTTCCTCCGCGTAAGCCGCCAGCATTGCCTCCAACAGGCCGGGCAGGGGCTCTTCCGCGAGCAGTTCGGCGGCCCATTCCAGACGGCGGTCTGCGGGCGGGGCCGCGCGCCCCAGGCACTGTGCCAGACGGGCGATAGCTCCACCGTTCAGGTTGGGGACCACTCTAGCCTGCACCCACTCAGGTTCAAGGGCGGGCGGCGGGGCGGGCGCATCCACCGGCACTACCGCCGCGCCTGCTTCGGCCTCCACCGGCTCAATTTTGCCCGTCGCGATTTCATACCACCCTACCCGGCTTTCTCCAGGGATTTCGGCCACGTCGCCCAACAGCGGCATGACCGACATGCCGCTGCCCACCATCGAAACCGGCGTCCCCTCATAAGAGAGGCCGGCAGGGGTTGCCAGCACGCGGTCCACTAAAAATTCCTCGTTGGTGCGCACCATTAACCCTTTGCTCCCCGGAAGGACAACCCGCTCCCACAGCGCCGGGTCGCGGGCCGGCTGGCTGGCGCCGGCGGGCTGTTTGGCAAAACCCAACGCCTGGCGCGGCGCGCGCAAAACCGCCGCGGCCATGGCGGCCAGGGCCGTCAGGTTAGCCACTGAGGCGCGGGCCTTGCCCGCCAGAATCACGGCTTCGATCAGCGTTTTGCCAAGAATAGCAGGGTTCAACAGCCGTCCCGAAAGGCGCAGACTGCCGTAAGTCTGATCGAAAATCGTCAAAAAGGCGCTGCCCTCCGCGATCACCGGGGCCAGGTTCACGCGGAAGCGATCCGCGGCGGCGCCAATATCCTGCCGCTCAAACGGGATCATCAGCATAAAGGCTTCGTACAGGAACCCCGCCAGCCCCTCCAGGAAAACGCCCGGCTCAGACAGCACCGGAGACGTGAGGATCACCCCGGTAGTGAAGTAATTGCGGCTGAAATAGGGCTGGTCCTGGTAAAACCCCAGTTCGCGCGCTAACGGGTAGGGATAATGGCTCTCATTGCGCCCGCGCTGTTCGATCACCCCGCGGATTGATTCGCGCACCAATAGACTGCACTCGATCAGCGTCAGATCAGCGTGACGCGCCATGCTGTTCACCCCTTCAGTCGTCAGGCGAGGAAAAACCGCCGGGGGGGTGCGCTGCGGCTGGGTGGTATAACGCTTCTCGCGGCGCACCTGCACGGTTTTGCTTTTGGCATTGACGCGCGTCACCCGGTAGGGAACGGTCGCGTAATAATAGATTGCGCCGGGGTAGGCTTCGCGCATGAGCTGGCCGAAGGAAAGCGACCCCAACGAAGAAACATTGGGGCCGTCGCGGCGCTCAACCTTAAACTGGCTCTCTACGTCGCGCAGTGGAAACGTATAGTTGGGCCGGTCGCGGCCCTCCAGCTTAAGGCTCAACAGGTGGCGCGGCGGCGTTCCGGCGCGTTCCATCTGGCACAGTTCGTTAAAGCGCGCCGGCCAGCGCACCGGGCTGTGAAAAGCCGCATCGGGTTTACGCTGGGCGGCGGCCACCTGGTCGTGTTCCCCGCCCTGACGCGCCAGGCACAGGGCATGGATATATTGGATATGCTCGTTCTCCAGGTACAGGGCGCTTTCAGCCAGCGGGCGGTCGAAGAAACTCTTGGGGCTGGCAAAAACCATCTGGTCGTGCAGGTCGCCGCCGTTCACGACGATCACATCCCCGGGGCCGTGCCGCCCAATGCGGCCAATTCGCTGTTGGAGCGACGTAGCCGAGCCAGGGACGCCGATCAGGATACAGGTATCCAGGTGGGGAATGTCCAGCCCCAACTCCAGGGCGCTGGTGGAGACAACCCCGTTGAGCGTGCCGTCGGCCAGCCGTTCCTGGATCTGCCTGCGGTCATGATCTTCATACCCGGCGCGGTACGGCAGAACGTTCAGGTTTTGCAGTACGCCGGTTACTTCTCCGGCGGGGTCTTCTTCCTCTGGTTCGGGCGCGGCGTTCCTGACGCGCCCCCGGCTGGCCCCGCGCCCCTTGCGCGCCGGCGCGCCCTCGGCCCCTTCGCCCTCCCCTTCCGCGGTCTTGCTTTGATCCTCGCGCAGTAAACGGTTAAGGATGGAAGAGATCAATTCCACCTGCTTGCGGCTGTCTACAAAAGCGATAAAGCGCGAAGCCGTATGCTGGGTGAGGTATTCCAGCAGGCGCACCACTTCATCCAGAAAGCGATCCGCCCCGGGCGGCTCCGCCAGGGTGACGCGCAGCGGGTAGCGCGGCGAAGTATCATACTCCGGCCCGACCAACCGAAAATCCAGCCCCAACAGCTTGTTCAGGTGCTCTTCAGGACGCGCAATGGTGGCCGAGGCGCAAATATAGGCCGGTCTGGCCCCCAACAGGTGCAGAATGTGCTGTATCCGCCGGAACAGAAAAGCGGTGTTCGACCCGAACACGCCGCTGTAAGCGTGGACCTCATCCACTACGATCAGGCGCACCTGGCGCAGATATTGGATGACCGCCGGCTGGTTAAGGTTTGAGAACAACCAGGCGTGAATAATATCGGGAGTAAAGACGATTACCTGCGAGCGTTCCAACACGCCCAACCGGAAGCCCGGCGGAACGTTGCCATCAATGCGCCCAATCTGCCCATTCAGCCCGGCCGCCTGCAGGGTGCTTTGCCAGCGGTCCTGCTGCTCATTCCCCAACGCCTTCATCGGATAAATCGCCATGACTCTGGCCTGCGGGTCTCTGGCAAGCAGGTCCAGCGCCGCCGCCTGAAACACCAGGCTCTTGCCCGAAGCCGTGCCGGTCACAAGGCCCACGTTCTCGCCGGCCAGATAATGCTTGAGGGCCTCAAGCTGATGGCGGTACACCCCGGCGGGGTAATGGGCGTTTAGATAAGCGCGGCTGGCCGGCGCCAGCGCCAGATCATCTACCGGGAACAGCTCGCTCTTGCGCGGTTCCGTTGTAAGAACATCTACAACCTTCCAGTGGCTCGCTTCAAAAAAATCGTAAAAGCCAGACATACCCTATTGCCCTACCCTCGCCCAATTCTCGTTTGCCATAATGTAATGGGTGTCATTTTCACCTGTAATACCAAAGCCTAACCGCTGATACAGCGCCCGCGCTCCAAAGTTGACCTTTAACACTTGCAGTGCCACCGGCTTGCCCCGGCGCGCGGCATCGCTTACCACCTCGCGGATCACCTGCGTCCCGATGCCCCGGTTCTGGAACTCAGGCAGAATTTCCAGGTTGACCAGAAACACCTCTTCCGCGCGATCCTGCACCTGAATGACCCCTACATCCTGCCCTTCCACTTGGATCACGCGCAGAAGGGTCGGGTCAAAGTGCCGGCGAAAATGCTCGCGCTGCTGATCCTCGTCCCATTCGCCCCAGGTTTTCATCACATAAACCTGCATGGCGGCGCGGTGCAGGCTGTATAGAAAATCGAAATCTTCCGGCACTGCCGCGCGGTAAGTGACGTTCATAGAGATAGCATACCTTTGTTTGCGGTTTTTGTCCAATCCGGTTCGGGTTATACCTCAAACCCGCCGGGCAGCGCGGCGATTTCTGCCAGCCACGCGCGATATTCATCGAACCTCAGCGGCGGAGCTGCCAGCAGGGCATGACTGCCAAAGCGCCGCCCGTCCACTTCCCATTCCAGCAGAAGCAAACGCCGGTCGCTCGCAAAGGCGCGGATGCGCTCCACCACCCAGTTCTGATTAGCCGGCAGGTGGAACTGCCCTTCCAGCAGAACCCCGGACTGTCCGGCGGCGCGCACCCAATAGCGCACCTCCACTGTCTGGCGGCTGTCGTTACAGGCCACCAGGGGAAGGTGCAGATCGTGTTCTTCGCCCACGATCAGGCAGACCGGCTGCTGTACGCGCCGGATATAGTAGTAAGCCAGCTTTTTGACAAAATAATAATCCACCACCGCGTCCGAGAACTGCGGCCAGCCGTCCAGCAGATTCCACCACAGAATGCCGCTGGTGCGCCATTTGCGCAAACGGCTGGATTCGATGAAGAACTTCACCGCCTCGGCCTGGGTGATCTGACTGGCAAGCGCGAACGATTCCAGATCGGTGGGAATTTCTCCAAACAGTTCGCGCACCTGGTTCGCCATCAACTGAATGCGGTCGCGCCGAAAATCTCGGTACTGCCAGTGATTGACCGAATGAGCCAGCCATTCGGCATTGTCCTGCCAGGGCCACACCTTCTCCGGCGAGATAAACCGGCGGATCGACTCGGGGGCCGGGCAGCCGTGATAGCCAATCTCCCCGATAAAATGGGCGTTGTGCGCCGTGTAAAAGCGGCTCTTGAAGTACCCACGCGGCCCCCACAGGTGCTGTTCTGGCGTGCTGCGAAACGGGTCTGGCCCTTGCAAGACCTCTGGCGAGATATAGGGCGAAGAGGGCATAAAATCGCGGTAAGGGTCCAGGCGGTGAACCACGCGCGGCAGGACTTCGCGCGTCAGCCGGTTGCGTTCGGGCGACAGTCCATCGAGGAAGTAAACCATATCCACCTCGTTGTCGCCGCACCACAGCACCAGACAGGGATGATTGCGCAGACGGCGGACGACGGCGGCAGCCTCTTGCTCCACCCGCGCCAGAAATTCATCATCCTGAGGGTAACGGCAGCAGGCCAGGGCAAAATCCTGCCAGACCATGATGCCCTTTTCGTCGCACAGGCGGAAGAAATCATCCGACTCGTAAACGTTCCCGCCCCAGCAGCGGATCATGTTAACGTTAATGTCCTCGGCCAGGGCCATGGCCTGCGGCAGGCGCGCGGCGTCGCGCGAGTGAAAGGCATCTAACGGGACCCAATTGGTTCCCTTTACCATGATCGGCTCGCCGTTGACCACCAGCACAAAATGCCCGTTAGGGTCTGGGGGTACATCCAGGCGGCCCGCCGTCCCCGCCGGTCCTGGCCCGATCGGGGCAGAGGTACGAGTGCGGCGGACTTCAACCGTGCGCAGGCCTATGCGCTCAGCGCGCGCGGCCAGCGTTTGCTCGCCGCGCGTCAGCCGGACCTGAACATCGTACAGATCGGGCTGGCCGTAGCCGCGCGGCCACCACAGCCGCGCGCCGGGGATGTCTATCACACAGCCGCCCGCTGAGAACTCGATGGGATGCCGGCAGGTAAAAGTATGGCCGCCGCAGTGGCCCTCAAATACCAGGGAACAGCCGGCCAGATCCTCTAACTGCGCGCGCACCTGAAAGCGCACCCCCAACCGCGCCCCACCCGCGTAGATGCCAGCCGTCCAAAAGTACAGGCTCTCAATCGCCGCTGGCTCGCGCTCCACCAGGCGAATCGAGCGCCAGATGCCCGCTGAAAGCGCGCGCGGCATAATATCCCAGCCGAAGCAGTGGGGCGGCTTGCGGATGTACAGGCCCTCTTCGCGGCCCTCCCAACTGAGGGCCGCCGCTTCGTAGTCATAGCGGCGCGCCCGGCGCATCACCGACCCCAGCCGCACCACCACCTGGTTGTTCGCGCCTGGTCTCAGCACCGCTGTGACGGGAAAGACCTGCTCGATCAGCGCGTTTTCAGAGCGCCCCACCTCATGGCCGTTGATCCACACCTGCGCCAGGGCATCTAACCCATCACAGACCAATTCCCACTCCCGGCCGTCAGCGTCTTCTGGCAGAGCAAAATCGCGCCGGTACCACCACTCATAGCCTTCCAGGGAGCGCAGTTGTTGAATGTTCAGGCCAAAGAACGGGTCCGGCAAGCGCCCGGCCCGCTGTAAGTCCAGTTCCACATTCCCCGGAACCCGCGCCGAAATCCATTCGATGCCCAGGGCATCCAGGTCCGCCGGGTCCATCACCCCATGCCGGCCCTCTGGAAAACCCAATAACTGCCATTCTCCATCCAGAGAAATGCTCTTGTTCATTGTCACCCGCCTGCTGGATCGCTAAATATGGATCCAAAAATGAGGTCTGTGAGTTGACGGCGGGCGGCTTCGCCGCTCACTGCCAACCCACCCAATACCCATTAGATTGGTTCTAAGGCTTCCCCCACCTGCGGATGACGCCCTCATTCGCGCCGGAGACGAAGAAATCTCCCTGCGGAGAAAAGACCACGCTGAACACCGGGCTGGTATGACTCTTGAACTGAGCGGCCTCCCGGCGGGCGTTTACGTCCCAGGCGCGCACGATGGTATCGGTCGTGCCGCTGAGCAGCAGCCGGTCGTCGGGCAAAAAATCCAGGGCATTGACCGCTCCAAACAGCCCGGAGAACTTCATCACCTCGTCGCCGCTTTCGACCTCCCAGATGTAGATGGCCCCTTCGCCGCCGCCTGCCAGCAGTTTGCCGTCATTCGAGAACGTCACCCGTTTAATTAGACTCTCCTGCCCGCTGTTGATCGGCAGCCACGTGCCGGTGGCCGTCTCCCACATTAAGACCCCCTGTGACGTTCCAACCGCCACATATTTGCCATCCGGCGAGAAAGCCACGCTCCAGCCGCCGTAGTTACTGCGCAGGGTGCGCTTTACACTGCCGGTGACGCTGTCAACGAGCAGAACTTTGCTGTCGAGCATCCCCAGAGCAATCAGCGAGCGATCGGTAGATAATGCCATGCTGTTGGCCCCGCCCTGCACAGGGAAGCTGGAGATCTCTTTGCGCGTGGCAATATCAAAGGTCCTGACGGTACTTCCCAGCAGTACCGTCACCGTCTTACTATCACCGGAAATGGCGATATTCTTCGGCACATCATTCCCCAGGCTGATGAGCGCGGCGCTGGTCATGGTATTGGGGTCAATCAGGCTCAGCCCTTTTGAACCGGCGTCAATGATCCACTGCCCATCCGGCGTCCAATCCACCTGGATAACCGAGATTTTTTCCAGGCGGCTCAGTTCCACCACCGTCTTCAAGTCAGACGGCCCCAGGCACTTCGGGCAGACAGAGGCCAGCGGCGTGGAGGTAGCCGCGGCGGGCGTAGGCAGTGGGGTTGCCGTCGCAGAGGGTGCTGTTGTGGCAGTTGCCGCCTGGGTGGGGGGAAGCGTCTGCGTAGGGGCCGGGGTTGGCTCCAGGGCGGCGCTTTCGGTGGCCGTCGCCGCCAGAGTGGATGTAGAACCGACTCCGGCGATGGCCGTGCCTTTCAGCCCCGGAATTTGGCCCTGGAGGGCCAGGAACGCGACCGCCGCAACGATCACCACCAACGCCACGCCCCCCAGTACTGCGAACAGCTTCTTGGAACGGCCTGGAGCGGCGGCCTGGGGCGCGGTTTTGCCATCTGAAGCCGGTGAGGTAGGTTTTTCTGACTCTTTTGCGGGTTTGGCCGACTCCAGCGGTTTGCTCGTCACCCGGCCTACTGCCTGCGGGCCTTGCGCCAGGCGTTCTAATACCTGGGCGAAGACTTCCATATTGGGGTAGCGGTCTTCCGGCGATTTCGCCATAGATTTCATCACGATCTGATCGGCTTCGGGCGGCAGGTCGCGCACAAACTGGCGCGGGCGCGGGACCGGCTCGTTCAGATGCTTCAACGTGATTTCAATCGGCGTTTTGGCAATGTAGGGCTTGCGCCCCGTCACCAACTCAAAGAAGATTACCCCCAGGGCGTAGATATCCACCCGTCCGTCAATCTGCCCTCCGGTGATCTGCTCAGGGGCCATGTACGAAGGCGTGCCGACCATAACGCCCGTGCCGGTGAGCGTCTGGCCCTCTTCGGCGTCAATCAGTTTGACGATGCCAAAGTCTGACAGAGTGGCCTGTCCGCCTTCATTAAAAAGAATATTGGCCGGTTTTACATCGCGGTGGATGATCTTGTGGGTATGGGCACTGTGCAGGGCGCGCGCCACCGGAACCAGCACCGCGGCGGCTTCCTCGCACGTAAAAGCCCGGCCCATCCGGTCGCTCAGCGAGCCGCCGGGGATGTATTCCATCACCAGGTACGGGACCCCCTCATATTCGCCAAAATCGAGCACCTTAACGATATTCGGGTGCGATAACTGCGCCAGCGTGCGGGCCTCGCGTTGAAAACGCTTTAAAAATTTATCCGACTGCTGCTGCCCCGGCAGGATCATCTTAATGGCGACGTGCCGTTCCAAAACGGTATCCAGCGCTTTATAAACGACCGCCATGCCCCCCTGCCCTAATTCCTCGACAATTTGATAACGTCCAAAGTTCTTGCCGATCATGGATTGCAACATTTACTTTCCCTCCCCTTACGGAAGCAAGCCCCAGACTTCAATCGTTCCATCTTCAGAAGCAGACAGCAGTAACCGTCCATCCCGCGAGAACGCCAGATCATACACCGGCCCGCCGTGGTGATCGAGCGTTACAATGACTTCAACTTTCGCCAGGTCCCACAAGCGCACCAGCCGGTCTTCGCCTGCCGTTGCCATCAGCCGCCCATCGGGTGACAGCGCCACTGCGTACACCCTACCATCACCGGCTTTTAAGAACTGATTGGATGGATTGTTGTCTGAATTATTATGCCACAATTCCACCTGGCGGTTATCCAATCCCAAAGCGAGAATCCCGGCTTTTTCTAAAAAAGCTTCGTCTTGGGCGCGGCTGTTACGGCTGACTTTACACAGCCAGAGATAGCCTTCCACGTCTAAAAAGACCCCCACGCTTGAACCGGCGGCCAGAAACCTATCGTCTTCGGCAATGCCTACCTGGCAGTTGGTCTGGTAGCGGTAGTTGCGCTGATCTAATTCCCAGCCGCTGGCTACCGACCACATCATTACCTGTCTGGAAGACCCCGCCGCCAGAATTTTTCCATCCGCCAGAAAAGCCACAGCCGCTTTGATCGGAAAGCCTCTCAGGGTACTGCCCGGAACCAGGCCGGTCAGGATGAGGTCGTAAACGTGCAGTTCCTCTCCCTGAGCAAGCACAATCATGCGGCTGTCTTCCGAAAAAACGGCCCCGCGCGGCAGGGTTTCATCAGGCCGGAAAGTGATCAGCCGCGCAGGCGAAAGCGACCAAACCGCCACGCCCACACTGCCGCTCTGGTAGGCCATCAGCTTACCGTCTGGCGAAATCGCCGCCCGCCGCACCGGCTCAGACAACCAGCTTCGGCTGACCTCCGCCGCGCGGGCATTCACATTCCAGATCGTCGCGGTTCCTTCCGCGGTCAGCGCGACAATGCGCGTGCCGTCTTTGGAGAACGCCACTTCCTGCACCTTTTCTTCACTGCGAGCGCCCTCTTCGCCGATAAAGGCCTGGAACTGCCCCTGCAGTGCCCCGCCCTCCAGGCTCCACAGCCGCACCAGGCCATCTCCGGCCCCACTTGCCAGCAACTGCCCCCCCGGCGAGACGGCCACCGCGTAAGTGGGCGTCACCTGATCACGGGTGGAGAGGACCTGCCTTATTTTTTGGGTTTTCAGGTCCCAGACCTCCACCGTATAATTATTGACCCCGGCCACCAGGGTGCGCTGGTCAGCGGTGATGGCAAGGTCTAACACCCGGCCCTTGCTCTGCATCGCGTCTAAGAACTGGCCGGTGGCGGCGTCCCATATCACAATCTGAAAGTCATCCGACGCAGAGATCACCTGCGCGCCGTCCGCGGCAAATACCACCGCATTGACGATGTAAGCATGTTTTTTCAGCACGGCAATCTCGCGGCCCTGAACTGCGTCCCACAGGCGCAGACTGGCATCGGCTGAAGCCGAGACCAGCCGGGTGGAATCGGGCGAAAAGGCCAGTTCTGTAATTGCCCCGCTGTGACCGCTGAAGGCGAACTGTTCCGCGCCGGTGGCGGTGTTCCACAGGCGCACCATCCCGGCGCGGTCGCCGGTGGCAACCCAACGCCCGTCGGGGCTGGTATCTATCGCCGTCAGCCAGCCTTTGGCGTGGAAAAATGCCTGAGCCTGCAAGTTTTCGGCGTCATACAGGTATACCCCCGCGCTCCCGGCCACCCACAGCTTTTCAGGGTCGGCGGACCAGCGCAGAGTGCTGGGGCTGGGGTCTCCCAGGCGCACCAGTTCCACCAACTGCGCCGCATTCTCCGGGCCAATTGCTCCCCCTAACGGGGGCAGTTCCGCGCCCGGCAGACGGGGCAGATCCGCAAACGCAAAGAGGGCGGCCTCTGGCGTGGGGACGGCGCGCGTTGGAGTGCGCGCGGCGGCGCGCGTGGCCGTAGCAGTGGGCCGTTCTGGCGTGGGGGAAAGCGTGGGCGTGGGCAGGGCTGGGGTTGGCGTGGGAGCGGCTGCCGCCGCGGCCACCGCCGTCGGCACAGCCGCCGGCGCGGCCTGCCGGCCCCCCAAGGGAATGACCCCCGTGAGGGCCAGTACCGCCCCGGCGATCACCACCAGAGCGGCGGCCCCACTGACGGCCATCTGCCAGGGCCGCAGGCGGAATTTCTTGCGCCCTGCGGCGGTATACGCGCCCGTCTGGCTCACCTGCCGGAGCGCATCCAGCATTTCCGCCGCGGATTGAAACCGCTCTTCGGGGTCCTTCCTGAGGGCCGTTAGAATAATCTGTTCTACTGCCGCGGGCAGGTCGGGGACAAACTGGCGCGGGCTGGGTGGGTCGGTCGTGACCTGTTGAATTACGATCTCCATGCCGCTCTCCGCGACGAATGGAAGCCGCCCCGTGACCATTTCAAACAGGATCACCCCCAGGGCGTAGAGATCCGCCCGAAAATCCACCTCGATCCCTTTACCCTGTTCCGGCGACATATACGCCGGGCTCCCCAGCCCCACCGTCGTGCCGGTAGTTCCGCCACGCGTCTCTTCCACTTCTACCAGCCGGTCCACGCTGAAATCGCTCAACATCGGCTGGCCTTCTTCACTAATGAGGATGTTGGCGGGCTTCAGGTCGCGGTGAATTACCCGGCGCTGATGGGCGTAATCCAGGGCCTCAGCCACCGGGATCAAAAAGCGCACGGCTTCGCCCCACTCAATCGGCTGGCCCAACCGCTCTGCCAGGGTATGAGCCGACACATACTCCATCACCAGGAAGAGATAACCCTGTTCCTGACCAAAATCCAGCACTTTAACAATGTGGCTGTGCGCCAGGCCCGCCAACGCCCGCGCCTCGCGCAGGAAAACTTCAGCGAAGTCGGCGGAATATTCTTTGGAACGAACCAGTAGTTGTACCACCACCAGCCGATCCAGCTTTTGGTCGTAGGCTTTGTACGTGCGGGTGATCTCATCCCGGCCAATTTCTTCCAGGATCTGGTAACGCCCTAATTGGTTTCCTACCGTCACTTCCGTCATCGCATCACCTCGCCGCATACCAGCGCAGCGTGCCAAATACAGATCCTAACACCAGGTAGCGGTTATCTGGCGATATCGCCGCCCGGTAGCGGTATTCATCGTGGTACAAAACCCCGTCCACTTTAACGCCGCTGGTGTGCGCCAGCCACAACTGCTGATTGTTGATGCTCTTGACCACCAGCTTGCTGTCGGCAGAATAAGCCACCAGAACTTCATTATCACCCGGAGAGCGCACCAGGCGTTCTTTCGCCAGGTTGATCGTCCCTGGGCGCAGGTCCCAGAACCACAGCTTGCCGCCCAGCACTTTCATCACCGCAGAGCGCTGATTAGGAAGCAGGGCTTCGAGGCTGAGGTTGGCAGGTTTGACCGCGCACAAGCTGGTGATCTGATCGGTGATCTCGTAGAAAAATATCTCGACCGTCGAGATCACCGCCAGAATTTCGCTCCGGGGGGTGTAAAACTGCCCACAGCCCGAATTGGGCCCCCCGTTCGAACGCACCCGCTGCCAGGTAGAGGTATCCCAAATAATGGCCCTGTTCTGATCGCCCATTGCCAGCAGTTTGCCATCTGCCGAAAAGCCCACCAGCCAGCCGCGCCTGTACCCCACCAGCGTTTGGATGATCCCCCCAGAGTCCAGTTCCACCACGTCCACCGAATAATCCTGCCAGACCTGCTCGGCCGCGCGCACCAACACCATCAGCCGTCCATCGGGAGAGAACAACCTGCCTTTGGGCAGAGTGCCCGGCAGTACATAGCGGATTTGCGCCTGGGCGACCGACCAGAACTGCACCTCTGGCGTGTCGTTCTCGACCATCAACCAGCGCCCGTCAGGCGAAAAGACCATAGCCTGAACGGCAGGCATACTCTCGTCCAGCGAGCGCAGGAGCGCGCCCTCGCCCTGCGGGTCCCACAGTTTTAGCCCCTCTTTGCGCGAGGTAGACGCCAGAATTTTGCCATCCGGCGAGAAGGATAGGCTGGTGACGGCGTCGGCGTGCGCCGCAATGGTATATAAGGGCGTTGGGACCCGGGCACTGCTCCCGGCCTGCGTCATATCGAACACCTTGACCGCGCCGTTTTTCAGCCCCAGGGTCAGCCGGGTTTGATCGGGAGAGATTGCCAGGGCGGTCACCTCTGCGCCCAGGGCTGGGTAGCCCTGCAGGGTGCGGTCTGAGACGGTTTCGACCAGGAAGGCGCTGTTGGCAGGACCGCCGGTCAGCAGATACTGCCCATCGGGTGAGAGGATGATAGGCCGGGCGGCGGCCCCTACGGTGACTTCGCGCTCTACGCTGCTTCTAGAAATATCCCAGACGGTCAGAGTCTGGTCGCCGTGCGCCAGGTAGATGTAGCGGTTATCAGAGCTAAACGCCGCTCCCGTCACCGTAGGGTACTGCTCCCAGGCCGCCACCAGACTGCCGCCGCCCCGTAAGTCCCACAGGTTGACGGCCCCGTTCTTAAAACCGATCACCAGGTAACGGCTGTCATTCGAATAGCTGAGCGCGCTCACCGGCGAAGTCCGGTCGTCGCCAATGGCCGTTGACTTCACGCGTCGGTAGGTGTAGCGTTTCAACTCCGCGCCGCTGGAGGCATCCCAGACGCGCGCCACTGGGTCAGAGGCCGGGTCAGAGGTAATCAGGTGCTGGTTGTTCATCCCGCCGGTGACCTGACTGCCGTCTTTCGAAAAGACCAGCACATTCACGCCGGCCCCGGTGGGAATGTGCAGCAGACGTTCTAACGTATCGGCGCGGTAGACAAAAATGCCGTCCGTCGTGCCGATTGCCAGTTTTTCGCCGTCCGGCGACCAGGCCGCCGCGTTTACCCCGCCGATGCCCCATAAGGCCACTTCTTGAATGCCGTCGCTGATATTGTCACCACCGCTGGGCAGTTGGCCGCCGATGAGGCCATAGGCCGGGGTGGGCGATGGTTGAGGCGGGGGCGTGGCCGCGGCCTCTGGCGCGAGAGTTTCGGTAGGCGCAAGGGCGGCCGTCATCGAAGGGGCAGGCGTGGCAGAGGGCAGGCTCGTCTCGGTTGGCTGGGGCGAGGGCGTGCCGCTCGGCACAAGCTGTGCGGCCGCGCCCGCCGGGGTCGGCGTCAGGGCCGGCAGGAGCCCGTAACTGCGGGCGTACTCTCCCAGCGGCTCGCGGTACAGAAACGCGGCAACCCCCGCCAAAAGCAGGATGATAGCAGCCAGCGCCAGGCGCACCACCGGACTGAACCTGCGGCGCTGTGGTTTGGGCCGGGCCGGCTTCAGCTTTAACAGCCGGCGAATGCGGCGCGGCGAAGCCTTTGGCCCCCGCGCCAGTTCTTCGAGAGCCTGCGCGAATACGCCCATGTCGCGGAAGCGCTTCTGAGGGTCTTTGGCCGTTGCCTTCAAGATCACTTCTTCCACCAGCGGGGGCAGTGCACGGTTCAGACTGCGCGGCCTGGGGAATGGGTCGGTCACGTGACGGATGACAATGCCCATCGGGGTGTCTCCGGCAAAGGGCTTTTGGCCGGTGACCAGCTCGAAGAACACCACGCCCAGGGCGTAAATGTCGGCGTGGAAATCCACTTCTTTGCCCATGCCCTGTTCAGGAGACATATAATCTGGCGTGCCGATGCCCACCCCTGTTCCCACCATATTCACTGCTTCGTCCGTCTCTAACAGCTTAACCACCCCAAAATCCGAAAGCATAGGCTGGTCATTGTCGTCAATCAGGATATTGGCGGGTTTCACGTCGCGGTGGATCAGGTTTTGGGCATGGACATATTCGAGGGCGCGCGCAACCGGGGCTAAAATCGCCGCCGCCGTCTCCCAGGGAATCGCTTGTTGGACCAACTCTTTCAGCGTGCCGCCGGGGATGTATTCCATCACCAGGTAGGGCTGTCCATCCTGCTCGCCGTAATCTAACACTTTAACGATATTGGCATGGGTCAACTGCGCCAGAGATCTCGCCTCGGTGAGAAAGCGGCTGAGGAACATGCTGGAAGACTGACGCGAAGGCAGGATGACTTTGAGTGCCACATTGCGCTCCAGGTGCGAATCGTAGGCATTATAGACGGTCGCCATGCCGCCCTCGCCTAACTTCTCAAGCAGGATGTACTTCCCCAACCGCCTGCCAAAGACGTTTTCTACGGTTTGTTCCATCTCTACTTCACCCCCCAGATTCGCACTGTGCCATCCAGCGAGGCCGACGCCAGCAGTTGACCATCCGGCGAGACGGCCAGCCCGGTAATACGCTCTGAATGGCCGGTCAGGCGCATCAATTCCGCGCCGCTGGATGTATCCCAAATGCGGATGGATAAATCATCCATCGCCGCCGCCACCCAGGTTCCAGAAGGCGCTACAACCAACTGGTCTGTGACGTAATTCATCGTTCCCTGCAGATCCACTTCTTCCGACGCCCGCCCGACCGTCCAGACGGCAATCCGGCTGACTCCCCCCGCCGCCGCCAGGTAGCCGCCCGGCTGAAAAACCAGGTGATCCATCCAGCCGCCTTTCACCTGGCGGCACAACGCCGTCTGGCCGCCCTGCACAAAGTCGCTCCACCCAAAGCGGGTTCCAAAGTAGAGGGCCGTGCCAAACTGACCGCTCCCCACTGTGCAACCATCAAAGCCAAAATTTTTCACCGTGATGATCTCTTGCCCGCTGACCAGCGACCACAGGTGCAGGTCGGCAAAAATGCCCGCCGCCAGCATCTTGCCATCCGGTGAAAACGAGATGCTCTCAATATTCCGATGCCCGCCAAAGCGAAAAATCTCCGCTCCGGTCTGGGTTTCCACCACCTTCACCGTGGCGGCATCCTCTTTGATCGCCAGGTAGCGGCTGTCGGACGAAAAGATTTTGCCCGTCACCAGGCCGCCGGGCAGGGCGGCGTACAGCGGGCGGTTATGGGCCACGTCCCACAACTTGACCGATCCATCCAGCGACTCAACGGCCAGCAGGCGGCTGTCGGGCGAGAAAACCAGATCACGGTTATATTCCGACAGGCCAAAAAACCTGCGTTCCTCTGCCCGCGATTCCAGGTTCCAGATCACAATCGTCCCATCCCAAATGCCCGAACTCAACCGCTCCGAGTCGGGCGTAAAGGCCACCTGATTGACATATACAAAGCCTGGGGCAATGCTGCGCACCAACCGCTCATTGACCCACGTGCTGGTTGGACTGCGCGGGCGATTCTGCTCCGCCTGGGTCTCCAGGTCCCAATAATAGACTCGCCCGCCCAGGTCGCCAGCGGCCACCCGGCGGTTATTGGCCGCGACTGCGATGCTGGTGATGGGCGCCGTCACTCCGCTGAACGTTTCCACCGGCTGACCGGTCTGCGCGTCCCACGAGCGCACCGTATGGTTGCCCAAAGCGGCATAGATCCGGCGGCCATCGGGCGAATAGCGCGTGTCGTAGACTGCCGCCGGGGCGGTGATGGATGCCCGTTCTTCTCCACTGGCGGCGTCCCAGATTTTCAGCTTAAAGTCAATTCCGCCGGAGATCACCGTTTGGCCGTCGGGCGCAAAGTCAACCGCCGTCACCTCTTTGGCATGTTTAACTGCCGACCACGCCAGGCGGCCGGCGTCAACATCCCACACGCGCACGCTAAAATCATCTGACCCCGAAACCAACCGCGTCCCATCCGGCGAAAACGCCACCCGGTTGACGGCCTTTTGGTGGCCGCCCAGCGCGGCGATCTCTTTTCCACTGCCGTTTTCCCAAACGCGCACCAGGCCGCTGGTTTCTCCGGTTGCCAGGCGCTTCCCATCTGCCGAAAATGCCACGCTCTCCACCGCGCCGGACGTATCCAGGATCAACTGAACCGCGAAATCTTCCCCATCCAAGATAAACACGCCCAGCGTGGTTGCTACGGCGTACTGCTCGCCATCGGGCGACCAGGCGGCGGCCTTTAGACTGCCAACCCCCCAGCGGGCCAGGTTCAACATCCGCACAGCGTTATCCACCTTAATAACGGTATGGGCGGGCAAATCCGCGCCGACGAAAACCGGCAGATTAAGGGTTTGGATTACTGGGGCGCGCGTGGCCGTTGGTTTAGGGGAGGGGGTGAGCCTGGGGGCCGCAGTCGGCGAAGGCGCTTGAGCCAGCGCGGCAGTGGGCGGCGGGGGTTGTTCCGCCGCGGATGGCGCTGCCTCAACGGCGGCTGGCGCCGTGCCGGTGGATTGGAGCGTCAGCACGGCCTGCTCTCGCTGGCGCTGCTGCCAGAAAAACCCGCCCACAGCCGCCCCCACCAGCGCCAGCGCCGCCAACCCCCACATCCACCCCAACCGCCTGGGCCGGGGCTGCCAGTTGGCATAAGTAACCATCTCGGCAGTCAGCGGCTGGCCCAGAGCGATCTTGCCGAGCAGGTTGGTGAAATGCTGCATATCCGCAAAGCGCTTTTCTGGCTCGCGCGCCAGCGATTTCTCCAGAACTAACTGCACTGTCTCCGGCAGTTCTTTCACCGCGGCGCGCGCTTTGGGCAAATCCTCGTAACACGCCGCGATGATTTCACTTAAGGAAGTATCCGCCACGTAGGGCCGCCGGCCGGTGATCAGTTCGTAAAACACTGCTCCCAGCGAATAAACATCCGCGGCGGGCGTGCTGTCTCTGCCCAAGACGACCTCTGGAGCCGTGTAACTGGAAACGCCGCTGCCGATCCAGTTCCCCGGTGACTGCATCATCAATTCTTTGGCGATGATCTGCTCCACGCCGAAATCAAACAGCGTAGGCGTGCCTTCCTCGTTCAAGATGATATTGGCCGGGCGCAGGCTGCCGTGAACCACGCCCTTCTGGTGGGCGTACGTCAGGGCCTGCGCCACAGGGATCAGCCGCTGGGCGGCTTCGCGGTAGCTCATGCGCTGGTTAAAGCGGCGGCGCAAATAGCCTTTCGGCACAAAGTCATAGACCATGCACAGCACATCGTCGTACATCTCACAGTCGAGCAGTTCGCCAATGTTGGGGTGGATCAGCTCTTGCAGTGCGGCGGCATGGTCTCTCAACCTGTAAAACAACATGGCCGGGTGCGGATGGTTGGGCAAGATCGCTTCGAGCGTGACACTGCGGCCTCGCGCCACGTCAAAGGCTTTATAAATAGCCGTCAGCGGAGAGGTGCGGATCTTCAACAGCACCTGGTAAGGTCCCAGGGTCCTTCCAAGCAGGTCAGCCATAGTGGTATCCCCTCACTCCCCTTCTGGGATTACGCCCCAGATGCGCACCGTGCCGTCGTTTGAGCCGCTGGCAATCATGCTCCCGTTTGGCGCGAAGACCAGTTGGTTCAGGCGGTCAAAATGCCCTGGCGTAGACCACAACCTGGCGCCGGTATCCGCGTCCCAAAAAGTCAGACTGCCATCGGGCGCGCCCGCGGCCAGCAGTCGGCCATCGGGCGAGAACCCCAAACTCGTGATTGTAAACCCCGGCAACTGGCTCCAGGCGGTGCGGCGCGCGTCCATGTTCACCATCTCTAACAGGCCGTTGGCGTTGATGTAAGCCACTCGCCCCTGGTCCGCGCGGATAGCCGCCGGCCCTGCCGCAAAGCGCGTTCCCAGCGAACACAGATATTCGACGCGCTCATTCCACTCTGGCAGAATGCCAAAGGTGGTATACACCCCCAACACCAGATTGTCGTTCTGACTGCGCGACACCAAACAGCCGAATTCGTTGCCGCTCTTCACAGCCGCCTCTAACCCGCTCGACAGGTCCCAAAGCCTGGCCTGCACCCCATTGGAGGCCAGCACCAGGGTATCATTGTGGACAAAACGGACCGCGGCCCGCTGAGGAACATCCAGCAGTTGCACGAGCGGGTTGCCTGTGGCCGACTCGTACACCTGCAGGGTATCCACCTCTTTTGCAGACGAGCCGCGCCTGGCGGGAACGACTACTTCGCGCCCCAACAGCACGAATTTCTGGCTGTCCTGCGAGAAGGGGTTCCCCGGCGGAACGCGGGCGTAGGCCAGTTTGATAACCCCGTTGCGCTGTGATTCCCATACATAGGCCAGCCCGTTCTGGCCGGTTGCCAGCATATATTGGCTGTTGGGCGAGAAATACAGGCGGTCAAAACGCTCGTACAGCTTGTTCATCGTGCGTTCTTCCCAGACCAGGCCGGGGAAATAGGACTGAGTCATGGAGACATCGCTGACATTGACGGTCTCTGCGCCCCGCCAGACCGGGCCAAACGCAAGATTAAAGGCCGATAACTTATTTTCGTCCAGCAGACTGCCCCGGGTGCGGTTATACCTTCTCTGCGTGGCGCTCACCGAGTGAACTCGACCACTGTTCACCTGGATATACACATCGCTGGCATCATCGTCGTAATACAGGCCAATAATGCCTCCATCAAACGGGATCGAATCGGTGCGCAACTGCCTGGAAATCAGGCTCCACTGCCGCACCCACCCGCTTCCACCAGAAGCGACCCAGGTTCCGTCTGGCGAGATCGCCACCACGCTCACCGGCCCGCCGTGATTAAATTCATACTCTTTGCGCCCGCTGGCAATATCCCAGACTTTAACCCAAAAATCGCGCGCGCCCGAAATGAGAACGCGCCCATCCTGCGAAATGGCAATGTCCTCAACCGGCAGTTGGTGGGCAGGGATGTTCTTGAATTCCGTCCCTTTGGCGATATCCCAGACCTTGATATTCAGGTCTTCAGAGGCGGAAATCAAATGCAGGCGGTTGGACGAAAACAAAATGCGCGTCACCCGGCCCTGGTGGCCTCGCAGAACCTTCACCTGCGCGCCGTTGGCCCAATCCCACAACTGGATATCGCCGTTCAACATACCCACAGCTAAAAGAGTGCCATCCAGCGAGAATTTTACGCTGGTAGCCCATCCGCCGGGGTCTATAAAGCGGAATAACCGATCTTCTTTCACGAGGAACACCCCCGCCGAAGAAGCGACCGCCTGCGTCCCATCACCGGCCCAGGTGTACTGCATCCACCGGCCCAACCCCAGGCGGTAGACTTCGCGTAACTGCTCCAGGTTTGCGGCAGGGTCAATGGGCGGCAGGGTGGCGGCGAGAGGCGTGAAGATCAGGCGGGGCTGGTCGGCAGTGGGGGCTGGAGTTTCAGCCGGGTTGGATGGTCCGGCGGGAGTGGGCGTTTCCGCGGCGGGTGGTTCGGGCGCCGCCGCGCCCTCTGGAGAGGGCGTGACGGTTTGAGGCGGGGCCGGAGTTGGCGAGGCATTGGGGGTTAGAACAACACGGGTCTCGGCGGCCACTGCGGCAGGCGGCACGCCCGTGTCTGAGCCAAGCCACTGACGATAGACCAAGAACCCTCCCAGCAGAAGCAGGATCGCGGCGGTTAGTCCAACGCGCAGACCGGTATACGAGCGCCGGGGAAGGCCCTTCCATTGGTGACGCTTCAGGCGGATGGTCACGCGGCGGCCGCTCGCCAGCCGCCGCAGTGCCGCGTGAACCTCGCCCGTCTGCTTAAAGCGATCCTCCGGCTGACGTGAAAGGCATCTATGCACCAACTGCACCGCGCCGTAGGGAATCTGGCGCGGGAGCGGCTGTGTCCAGGTGAGCGGCTTGACGGTTTTCTGGAGGGCCGTTTCAATCGGGCTGTCCGATTCGTGCGGCTTGCGGCCCGTCAGCAGGGTATAAAAAATGGCTCCCAGCGCGTATTGATCAGCCGCAGGCGTGGGCGAGCGCCCCAAGACCTGCTCCGGCGCCAGGTAATAGGGGTCGCCAATTCCAACACCGACCATCGTATCGGGCAGGCTTTGGGTCACTTCGCGCTGTAGAATGGAAGCCAGCCCCGCGTTGAGCAGGAGAACGCCGCCATCCTCCCCTAACCAGAGGAATTCCGGCGACAGCATCCCATGCGTCACCTTTTGCTGGTGCAGGTATTCCAGGGCGTCAGCGGCCTGAGCCAGCAGTGCCGCCGCCCGGCGCACCGGCATCACCATAGATTCTAAATCGGCCAGCGGCTGCCCAGGGGGCAGGCGCGTCACCAGGTAAAAACCGGATTCGCACTCGCCAGCGTCTAACAGCGGGGCCAGGTTAGGGTGATCCAGGCGCATCAGCAGGTCCGCCTGAGCGCGCAAACTTTCTACATACGAATATGTGGTTGCCCGGCCCGGCAGAAGCACCTGGAAAATAACTTCCTCGCCGGTTTGCAGGTTCACGGCCTGATAAGCATCGAACAAAGCGGACGAACGCAGAAGGCTTTGCACCTGGTAGTGATGGACGACAGCGCCAGATAACAACGGCATGAATGAACCTCCCAGGCCGGGGACCGCTCTTGCCTGATTGCACAATCCTGATGGGATAATTGGTTACAACTTCATTTATTTTTATTAATGTACATGAGATTTTTCAATCGTACAAGCAAATTTGGATGCTAAAATTCTATCGGCGAATGACCCACACCCTGAAAGGAGTGCCATGTACGACACCTTCAGCCACGATTATGACCGCTTTGTCAACTGGTCGGCGCGCCTGAGCTATGAAATGCCCTTCATCACCCGCCTGTTGAACGCGCTGAACCCAGACCCCCACCATCCACCGCGCGTGTTAGATGCCGCCTGTGGAACCGGCATGCACGTGATCGAACTGGCCCGGCGCGGATATCCCGCCGCCGGAGCTGACCTGAGCGCCGGAATGATTGCAAAGGCCCGCCAGAATGCCCAGGCCGCCGGCGTGCAGGCCGAATTTGCCGCGGCAGGCTTTGGCGCTCTGAAGGGAGCCTTCGCCGCAAGCCCGCTGTTCCCCTTTGACGCACTTCTCTGCCTGGGTAATTCGCTCCCTCACCTGCTCGATGCCCAGGCGCTGGCCGCCGCTCTGGCCGATTTTAGAGACTGCCTGCGCCCCGGCGGCCTGCTCTTACTGCAAAACCGCAATTTCGACGCCGTCCTGCGCGAGCGCCAGCGCTGGATGGAGCCGCAGTCTTTCCGCGAGGGCCAGGATGAATGGCTCTTCCTGCGCTTCTACGATTACCTGCCCGCCGACCTCATTGACTTCAACGTCGTCACCCTGCGCCGCTCCGGCAATGGCCCCTGGCGGCAGGAGGTCTACACCACCCGCCTGCGCCCGCTGCTCCAGGCAGAACTGGCAGCGGCCCTCCAAGCCGCCGGTTTTAGCAACATCACATCCTATGGAAATATGGAAGGCGCGCCCTTTGATCCTCAAACCAGCGGCAATCTAATCGTCCAGGCAACCGCTGCGTAATCGCCGCCCGGTTCACCTTTGACACGCGCGGATCAACGGCAGGGGGTCTGCTTCCATCTAAATGCCCCTCAGTAGTGCAAGGGCTTCTGGCTGAAAGGCCGCGCGCGTCATCCGGCGTGATCCGTCACCGCGTTATGATCGTGGTAATAGCCGGCCTGGTGCATGCGGTTGTGCAGGGCGCGGTGGGCGCTCTCTAACACCAGGCGCATGCGCCTGTAGGCGCGGTCCTGCGCCCGCGTGCCGATGGTATCCAGATACGCCAGCGAACCTTCAATCTGTTCCAGAATCGTGACCGCGTCCGCCGCCGCCAAAAGCTGTGAGCCGGCCACATCTACCATTACAGGCGAGGAATGGGCCGTGATAATCTCCGGCTTATCTTCATAATGGCCGCGCACCAACAGCGCCAGCCACGAACTGCGCTCTAAGCGTACCTGCCAGCTTCCGGCGGCCTGCCAGGGGCCAGCCTCCACGCTCTCGCGGATCTCGCCGTTGACCACCAGTTCAACCCGCGAAACCGGGATAGTCACACTGCTGACCTGCCACTGCACGTCCACCGTTCCCCCGCCGGCCGGCATGGCGATGCGCGCGCCCATCGGTTGGCCATCTACGCGAAATTCCAACAGCGGCCCATAGCTCACAAACGTCTCAGCACGGCGCACCGCGTCCATCCAGGCCGCATAGGTGAACGGCTGACCCTCCGCGATGCGCGCATAGGTGCGCACCGTTCCCACGGCGGTATCGGCGCTCATTTTGTCGGTCCCGCCGACGGCGGCCACGCGGTAGCCGCAGTTCAGGTAGCGGTACCAGTCGGACAGGCTGTAGGGGCTGATGCCGCTGTAAAGGTCGCCCCACGAGGTCATCTCCAGCGCGTCAATATCGCCCGCGACGATGCTGGCGGCGTGTTCAGCGCGCGGGTTGGGGAAGTGCGGCAGTACGACCAGCCCGCCCTGCTGTCTGCACTGGCGCGCCCATTCGGTGAGCAAAATTTCCACCGGGTCGCCAATTGCCGATTCGTCCGCGCCGCCAGTGGTCATGGGGGCGATGATGCGCCCATTGTAGCCCAGCAGTGAGATATGGCCCAACACGTGCTGGCGGTTCTCTGTGCCTACGCGCACCATGTACTCCCCGGCCTCTGGCCCGCTCGCCGCCCAGGTCGTCCGCCCATCGAAATCGCCCACGTTGGTCATCAGTTCGCCCCACTGGCTGGCGAGCAGGTTCACCACGTTTACGTCTTCCCCCGCCCCTTCCAGCAGTGCCGAGCCAGGCGAGAGAAAATGCACGTGCGTGTCAGCCGTCACCCAGCCCCGCTCGCGCCAATGCAGTACCTTCTCAATTTCAATGGTGATCTCTTCCGTCTCCGCGCTCACTTCGATCACCTTGCGCAGCGGGCGAATCTCGAATCCTTTCGAAATTTCCACGTACACCTTCCCCACCGGCAGGTTGATGACCGTCTCGCCGGGAATGTATGTGGCCTGATGCCGCCACTGGTGCGCAAAATCAACGCTGTAATCCTCAAACCAGGCCGGGTTAACGATGCGGTGACGATCCACCGGGGCCAGGTATTCGCCCCACCCCCCATGCGCGTGGAATTTGCAGGCCACCGGCCGCCCACTGCCCTTCTCCACCACCTTGATGGTGACGCGCTGTGTGGCCGGAGCCACCGGCTGTAACGGCAGGCGTTCCTGCCCGCTTTCTACCTCTGCCACCGCGATGACGCGCCCGTCCCACAGGTGAAAACAGGCGTCGGGATGGGCCGTATATTCGATTAGAATTTCGCGCTCCAACTGGCCCGGCACCTGGTTGTTATAGCTCTGCTCCCAACCATCCGCCGGGTAAGCCAGGCGCGGCACAGCCGAGATCACCGTTCCCATATCCAGCTTAATCTGCGCCAGCAGACCGGCGTCGTCCAGGTCGGGCTGGAAGGCGAGGCCCTCCGGCAGGGTCAGCACGGCCTTGCGCCGCGAGCGCCAGCGCAGCGGCTGTTCGCTGACGGCCCCCGCGCTGATACCGCTGATCACCAACGCCCCGCCCGGCGCGCCGGTTGGCTCAAACCGCAGGCCGGTGATGGCTTTGTCTGGGTGCGGGTTCTGCCAGGCGTACAGCCAGTTGGTCCACTCGAACCAGTCGTTCTCATCCACGCGGGTTTGCGTGACGCCCCAGTGAGGCCGCAACTGCTCGTGTGACGCGCGGATGGGGTGGGGCTTCTGACAGGCCACCGCCAGAAAGCAGTTCTCGCCCCAGCGGCGGGTAAACGTGCCCACCTGATAGCGCCGCCGGATGGCGACCCGCTCTTCGCTCCCATCTGCATAGCAGACCACGTAATCGGCGGCGCGTTCGTTCAGACGGCCCTCGCCCGTCATCGGCGAGATCAGCCCGTCGGGACGGGTGGGCAGGGCGCGCAAATCGGACGTGTGAGCGAACACCAGCCAGCCAGCTTTCAGCGGAGACAAGGCCACCGTCACCGGCGCATCGGCGGCTAAAACGGGCCGCGAGCCAATCTCAAACGGAATGCCCCACATGACGCAAGCACCGCCGGCGGCGTGTTCCACCGCCTGGCGCATTCTCTCAGTGATGCGCTCATCACCGGCCAGGTCCGCAAAAGTGACGTTCCCCTCAAAAGGAACCGGCGCAAAACAGCGCGACGCGGGTCCATCCACAAAGGTTTTCATATGAAAGTCCTTTCAACAGGTTGGGCCTGTTCAGGTACAGAACGAACAACGACTTCACATTGCTTGAGTTATTAAGCATTGTACAATAATCCGAAGCTATCAGGGAACCACAGATGAACACAGATGGACACAGATAAGAAAACGAGAAAAATCTGTGTTGATCTGTGTTCATCTGTGGTTTGAAACAGGAAGTACTACCGGAGAACCACAGATAAACCCAATTGGACACAGATAAGAAAACGAGAAAAATCTGTGTTGATCTGTGTTCATCTGTGGTTTGAAACAGGAAGTACTACCGGAGAACCACAGATAAACCCAATTGGACGCAGATAAGAAAACGAGAAAAATCTGTGTTGATCTGTGTTCATCTGTGGTTTAAACAGCAGACCCCTGCGGGTTGGAGGTTGCAGTCCCGCAGGGGTTGTTCGCGTTCTGAACAGCGGCCCGTCTGGATTAAACCATCGTTGCCTGACCAGACTGGCGCTTGCGCATTTCCTCTTCTTCTTTCGACCAATCCAGCCCCTCAAATTCGGGTGGGGTGTGGGTCTTGCGCCACTCGTGGAAATCGGCCCAGATTTCATCGGTCCACAGCGAATCGATCTGCGCGGTGGTGTAGACCCCGGCGCGCACGCGCTCAAAGCCAAATTCGTCGCGCATGATGACCTTTTCGGCCTTCGCGCAGACTTCCTCGGCCAGGTGCGGCGGGATGAACAGCACCCCCGCGGGCGTCCCCAACACCACATCGCCGGGCATGCAGATGGCCCCGCCGATGCGCGTGGGGGTGTTGAAGCCCACTAACGTCACATCGCGGATGGGGGTGGGGTCGTTGCCCCGGTAGAAGGTGTTGATATTCTCGATGCCCATCACCTGCTGTACATCGCGGATGCCGCCCCAAATGACCTGACCGCCATTTTTGGTGCGCCGTGCTACCGCAGTGGAAAGGTTGCCGCCAACAAACGTCCCTTCCCAGATTTTATCGAACATATCCACAACCAGCACATCGCCTTCCACCAGGCTTTCAATCACCCAAGAGTTAAAGAAGCCGCGCCGCCCTTCTTCCTTCTGCCCGTACTCTAACAGGTAGGTATCGAGGTCGGGACGCTTGGGAACCATCGTGCAGGTCACGGCCCGGCCTACCATGATCATATTGGGATGAATCACCTTCCAATCGCCCTGGAACTGGTATTTATAACCATGCTCCCACAGTACGCCCCAGGCTTCTTCCGTCTTGATCTTGCGCATGCGGTGCAAGATGTGATCGGGTACACGCGGGCGGCCGTCATCGAAACGGTCTCCCTTCCACAGCGGCGTAAGCTGAATAATGTCTTCGCGGCAGTCGAAACGCATAGTTCCTCCAAAAAATAAGTGGTGGGTGCAAACTTGGAACAGAATAGACTGAGTGTCTCAGTAAGTCTACCACCAGATAGCAATTTCGCGCCCATTCCGGCCTTGCGATTTCGTTGCAGCCATCCCTGCAAAATCTTGAGAGGGCATTTGATCCGGGCGTTTAGCAATCTCGTGTATACTTCTTTATCAGGAGACACCATGTATACACTTTCCAATGCCGAATTAACCGTTTCGATCCTGGACCCCATTGCCGACCAACAACGGTTGGGGTCGCGCTATTGTACCGGTGGGTATATCTGGCAGGTCAGCGATGCGCGCCTGGGTGAACTCCTCAGCGGGCCGCTGTACCCCGAAGAGCCAAATACCTTCGACGGCCAGGGCATGCCCGATATGTTCCACCAGGCCCTCATCCCAGAACAGCTTCCGGTGGGCGGCGAGGCCGGCTGCATTGGGGTGGGGCGCGTGCGCCGCACCAGCCCACACGAGCCGTTTGATGTGCGCTTCAACCCCGAAGTGGCCGAGTTTGTGAAGTGGGACGTGCATGTCAACTCGCATTCCATCCTCATGACCACCGCGCAGACCTTCCACGCCTGGGCCTACGGGCTGGCGCGCACCGTTACCCTCAGCGGGCGCAATATCCTGTCGCAAACGGAAATCCGCAATCAGGGCCAGGTTCCTCTGCCTGTGCGCTGGTTTGCCCATCCCTTCTTCCCCATCCCCGCCGATAACGTGCTGTGCAAGTTCTCGATCCCCGTCTCCATGCCCGAAAACCCCGGCTACGCGATGAATGCCGATGGCTACATCATCCGCAAGCCCGACCATGACTGGAAGCGCGGCTGGTACCAGGTGTTGGAATATGAACGCTCTGGCGTCAACCTGACCATCTTGCAGAAGCACCCCAAGGTGGGCGAGGTCGTCACCAGGACCGATTTTATGCCGGGTTTCTTACCCATTTGGGGCAATGCCAACACCTTTTCCTTTGAACCCTATTTTATTCGTGAGCTGTCCCCCGGCGAGTCGGCCTCATGGAGCATCGAGTACCGGTTTTAATCGGATGGGGCGTTTCCCCGGCCGGGTGGTAACCCACCATGGATGGACGGCCAGATCGGGGGAAAAGGCCAGAGCATATGGGGCGGGCGGTAGAGCCCGCCTTTGTATTTTAACTTGCCCATCATGGCCCGCCGATCCCCGAACTAACCCAACCCCCAGAGTTTCTAATTTATCTATAAATTTGATGGTTTTTATGTAAAATAGAACTACCAGAGACTTTAAGGTCTCGTCACTGTGCAAAGTGGTTTTGTTGGGGGCAAATCCAGAGGAGGTTTTCGATGCCTCAGACTCAAACCGTGATCGAGAGTGTTGGCGAATTGTTTATGCCGCCGGATGTAGACGGCGCGCGGGCTTTTTTTCGTTCCAGGTCGCGCGAGATGAGCGACAAGCGCATGAGCGTAGCCCAGGCCGTAGAAACGTTCATCCACGATGGCGATTACCTGGCCGTGGGCGGCTTCGGCAGTGTGCGCATCCCTACGGCCGTACTGCACCAAATTGTGCGCAGTGGCCGGCGCGGATTGGGCTTCGCCGGTCACTGCTCCACCCACGATTTCCAAATCCTGGTCGCCGGCCGTACCATCAACCGCTGTGACGTTTCTTACACGGTGGGGTTAGAGATGCGCGGACTATCGCCCAATGCCCGCCGCTGCCTGCAAAACGGCGAAATCCGCACCACCGAGTGGAGCAACGCCGGCCTGGGCTGGCGCTACAAGGCCGCCGCGATGGGCATCTCTTTTTTGCCGGTGCGCGTGATGCTCGGAACCGACACGCAGCGCTACAGCGCGGCCAAAGAGATCACCTGCCCCTTCACCGGGCAGACCTACCTGGCCGTCCCGGCGCTCTTCCCTGATGTGGCCGTCATCCACGTCCACCAGGCCGATATTTACGGCAACGCTCAGATTGACGGCATCAGCATTGTGGATATTGACCTGGCAAAAGCCGCCAAACGCCTGATTCTCACCACCGAGCGCCTGGTAGATACCGAATATTTCCGCAGTCATTCCATCCGCACCAGCATCCCTTACTGGCTGGTAGATGCCGTATGCCTGACCCCCTTCGGCAGTTACCCCGCTGAAATGCCCTTTGAATACAGCTCTGACGAAGATCATATTGCCGCGTGGATCGCCGCCGAGCAGGAACCCGCCGCGCTGGAGGCTTTTCTCCGGCGCTATATCTACGGCACACGCGACTTTGAGGAATACCTGGCCCTGTGCGGCGGGCAGGCGCGCCTGGCCGAACTGCAAGCCCTTGAACCCCTCAAGCGCCAGAACGGAGAAGGATCGGCATGATTAACGTGACCGAGCGGTACACGCTCATGGAATTGATGGTCTGCGCGGCGGCTCACCAGCTAGAGGATGGCAAAACCGCCGTGATCGGAACGGGCATGCCTCTGGCGGTCGCCATGCTGGCGCAGAAAACTCACGCTCCCGGCCTGGTGATTCTCTTCGAGGCGGGCGGCATGGCCCCCATCCTCGAAAAACTGCCCATCTCGGTAGCTGGCTCACACACCCAAACGCGCGCCATCAAGCACAGCAGTATGGATGACATTATGGAAACCTGCCAGCGCGGCATGGTTGATTACACTTTCTTGGGCGGCGCGCAGATTGACCCATACGGCAATCTCAATTCCACCCTCATCGGCGCAGATTATGCCCACCCCAAAGTGCGCCTGCCCGGCAGCGGCGGAGCTAACGACCTGGCCTCACTGTGCTGGCACACCCTCAGCATAATGCCGCACACCCGCCGCAAGTTCGTGGAGCGCGTTGATTTCATCACCACGCCCGGCTACCTGACAGGCCCCGGTGCGCGCGAAGCCGCCGGTCTGCCCCCCGGCACCGGGCCTTACAAGGTCATCAGCAACCTGGCGGTGATGGGCTACCACCCTGAAAGTAAGCAGATGCAGGTCGAAAGCCTGCACCCGGGCGTCTCACGCGAAGATGTCCGTGCCAACACCGGGTTTGAAATCCGCTTTGCCGCCGACCTCACCGTCACTGCTGAGCCAACCACGGAAGAACTGCGCATCCTGCGCGAAGAAGTGGACCCAACCGGGCGCGTGATCGGCAAGAACGTTAAGGAGTGAACCCTATGCCGCAGCGAAAACTTGGGCGGGGCGTGGCCGTGGTGGGCGCGGGCATCAGTAAGTTTGGGGCCTTTCCCGGCAAAACCAGCCGCGACCTGTTCGTTGAAGCCTTTCAAAACCTGTGCGCATCGGTGGAGCGCGGGTTTGACCCCGACCAGATCGAGGCCCTCTATATCGGAAGCTTCAACAGCGAGCGGTTTGAAAACCAGGGCCATCTCGCCCCCATTCTGGCAGATTGGGCCGGTTTAGCGCCGCGCCCGGCCACCCGCATAGAAGATGCCTGCGCCTCTGGCGGGGTAGCCCTGCGCCAGGGTATGCTGGCCGTTGCCTCTGGCCTGTATGAGGTGGTACTGGTAGGCGGCGTCGAAAAGATGACGGGCCAGCCCGGCGAGCAGATCAGCGACATCCTCGCCAGCGCCGCCGACACCCTCTACGAAACGCCCTCCGGCTTCACCTTCCCGGCGTTTTATGCCGCCATTGCCAGCGCCTACCTGGCCCAATACCAGACCGCCCCCGAAATGCTGATGGAAATCGCCATCAAAAACCACGCCAACGGCGCGCTCAACCCCAACGCCCACCTGGGCATGTCCATCCGCCAGTGGATGATCCGGGCGCGCGAAAAAGCCGCCGCCCAAGGCCGCCCGCTCCCCAACTGGCAGAATGAATATGATTTCCTCAATGATCCGGCGGCCAACCCCCTCATCGCCAGCCCTCTGCGCCTGTTCGACTGCTCGCCCGTGTCGGACGGTGCCGCGGTGGTTCTTCTGGCCGCCGAAGAACTGGCGCGTTCCTTCAGCGCCGCGCCGGTTTATATCATCGGGTCGGGGCAGGCCAGCGATGGGGGCCTGTACGCGCGCCGCACCCTGGTTTCGCTCCCTGCGGCCCGCGCCGCCGCCCAACAAGCTTATCAGATGGCCGGCGTCCGCCCGGAAGACATCAAGTTGGCCGAAGTCCACGACTGCTTCACCATTGCCGAGGTCATCGCTACCGAAGACCTGGGCTTTTTTGAGCCGGGTTCTGGGGCGCGCGCGGCGCAAGACGGCATGACAGCTCGCGATGGGCGTTACCCCATTAACACATCGGGCGGGTTAAAAGCCAAAGGCCACCCGGTAGGGGCTTCGGGCGTAGGCCAGGTGGTAGAAGTCTGGAAGCAGATGCGCGCCGAGGCGGGCGCGCGCCAGGTGAAGCGCGACGTGAACCTGGCCCTCACCCACAACGTGGGCGGAACCGGTCAGACCTGCGCCGTGCATATCTTTGAACGGAGATAAATGGAAGAACAACCTTTTAACCACATTGGTTTCCAGGCCTGGGTCAATGCCGGGCGGTTGATGGCCGCGCGCTGTCAGGAATGCGGCGGCCTTTACCTGCCGCCGCGCCCGCTCTGCCCGCACTGCCGCTCCACAGCCCTGACCTGGGTAGAGTGTTCTGGCAGAAGCTCCCTGGCGGCCTATTCAGTGGTGTATGCCGGTCTGCCCGCTATGATCGCCCGCGGCTATGACCGCAACCATCCCTACGTGGCTGGCGTCGTACAGCTCGAAGAAGGCCCTCTGGTAAACGCCCAAATCCTGGCCGCGGATCATTCCACCCCTGCCGACCTGTGGGTCGGCATGCCCCTGCGCCCGGCGTTTATTGACCAGGGCGGGCAGCGCAGTTTGGTATTTGTCACGGGATGATTGTACAGCCCCGATTCGCCTTAAAAAGTAATTTGGTATAGAATATCAATAAATTGAGGGGGTAACTTTTTTATCGGTGGAATCGCCGCGTATCAGAACCGGGTCTGGGGGGATAGACTTACACTTCACCGCGAGGATGTTCCTATGGATTTTCGATGGACCGAAGAACAGGAACTGCTGGTTCAAAGCCTGGATGAGCTGTTGGCGCGCGCAGCGCCCGAAAGCCTGATGGCCGAACTGGACGAAAAGCACGAGTTCCCACATCAGCCCTGGCAGGCCCTGGCCGACCAGGGTATTCTGTCGCTGGGCATTCCAGAGGAATACGGCGGCACGCCCGCAGACATTACCACCCTTACCCTCGTCTGCGAGACGCTGGGCCGCCGCGCGTTTTCGCTGGGGATTATCTACGCTCTGGGCGTCATCACCATCCGCGATATCGTCCAGTTTGGCTCGGATGAGATCAAAGAACGGGTGCTGACCGGCTTTGTGCAGGGCGACCCGCCCGTGGCCCTGGGCATCACCGAGCCGCAGGCCGGCTCTGACGCGGCGGCGCTGAAGGCCACTGCCGATTTTGACGGCGATGAGGTGGTCTTAAACGGGCAAAAAATGTACTGCACCCTGGCCGGGCAGGCGCGCTACATCCTCTTGCTCACGCGCGATCCGCAGGGCGCAAACCCCTACGAGTCCATTTCCATGTGGCTTCTGCCTACCGATGCGCCCGGCGTGCGTTGTAACCAGATTGCCAAAGTCGGCTGGTGGAGCATCCCATCTTATGAAGTTTATATTGAAAACGCCCGCATTCCCAAAAGCAGTCTGGTTGGGCAGTTCAACAAGGGCTGGCCGCAGCTCATGGCAAACTTTGAAATCGAGCGCCTGGCCCTCTGCGCCGCCTCGCTGGGGGCCGCGCAGGCCGCTTATGATGACGCCGCCGCCTACGCCAACCAGCGCGTCCAGTTCGGCAGGCCGATTGGCTCGTACCAGGCTGTACAGCACATGATTACCGATATGGCCGTTCACCTGGAGAATATGCGCAACTTTGTCTACAAGGTCGCCTGGATGATGGATCAGGGCCTGCCGGTGCGCCACGAACACGCCATGTGCAAACTCTACGTGGCCCGCGCCTCGTGCGAGGTGATTGATACGGCCATGCAGATCTTGGGAGGTTTAGGCTATACCATGGATCACCGCATCCAGCGCCTGTGGCGCGACATCCGCCTGATGCGCATTGGCGGCGGGACGGATGAGATTATGTACAACATTGCCGGACCGCAGTTGTTGAAACGCGCAGGAAAATAACCCCCATGAACATTATCGTATGCGTAAAGTTCACTCCCGACGCTGGGGATATCCAGGTCAACAGCGACGGTTCGATCTCGCTGGAGCGCGCCGAGTGGGGCATTGGCAGTTTCGATTTGCAGGCGGTCGAGGCCGGGGCGCGCCTGGCTGAAGCCACCGGCGGCAAAGTAATGGCCCTCAGCGCCGGTCCGCGCCAGATTAACCACTCCAAGCTGAAAAAAGATTTGCTCTCGCGCGGGCCAGACGAGCTCTACCTGGTCGTTGATGACGCCCTTCAAGACGCTGGTACAGCCGCCACCGCGCGCGTGCTGGCCGGGGCCATTGGCAAACTGGGCCCATTCGACCTGGTGCTGTGCGGCGAGGGTTCTGCCGACCTGTACTTCCAGCAGGTTGGGCTGCAACTGGGCGAAATGCTCGGCCTGCCCACGCTTAACGCCATTCGCAAGATCGAAACAGCCGCCGACGGCCTGCGCGTAGAGCGCGACCTGGATGATGAGATCGAGGTGCTGGCCGTTCCTATGCCCGCTGTGCTGGCAGTGACGACCGACGTTCACGAACCGCGCCTGCCCACCATGAAGGAAATCCTCAAAGCCGGCAAAAAGCCCGTCACCGAATGGACTCTTGCCGACCTGGGCCTGAGCGGCGGCCTGGCAAAACACAGCGCAGTCGTCAGCATCCGCGCTCCGCACCAGGTACAGCGGAAAAACATCCGCATTGAGGGCAGTCCAGAAGAAGCGGCGCAGGCCCTCGTAGGGTATCTCAACAAAGAAGGTCTCATTTAGGGGGATGGCATGGCCGAACAGCGCGAGATCTGGGTATTTTCTGAAAAACCGGCGCTCCTGGCGGAGTTAATCGCCGGGGCTAAGACCCTGGGGGGCCGGCGGGTGGCGGCCTGGGTGGTGGGGGCGCGCTCGTCTGCCGCGCAGGCGCTTACGCAGGGGGCCGACCGCGCCGCCTGGCTGGGAGACACAGGCGGCGAGCGTCTGGTGGAAGATTACGTCCCCACCCTGGCACAGCAGGTTCAGGCCGGCGCGCCTGCGGTACTGCTCATCGGTTCCACCCGGCGCGGGCGCGCCGTGGCCGGGCGGCTGGCCGCCCGCCTGGATAATACCGTCCTGACGGACGTGCTGGAATTTCAATCTGAGGGCGGCGATCTGCTCATCCGCCATATGATCTTCGGCGGCGGGGCCGTGCGCGTCGAAAAAGCCCTGGCACAGCCGGTCATCGCCACGGTCGGCTCAGGGGTCTTTGCCCCACTGCCGCCCGCCGCCGCCGCGCAGGGCGAAATGGTGGAAGTGCCTTTTGTCGAACCCGAATGGCGGGCGCGCCTGATCGAGCGCAAGCCCCGCCCGCCCGCCGCGGTGAACCTGGCGGCGGCCCGCAAAGTGATCTGCGCGGGGCGCGGCCTGGCCCGTCAGGAAGACCTGGCAATGATTAATGAACTGGCCCGCGCCCTGGGCGCGGAAGTGGCCTGCACCCGCCCGCTGGCCGAGGGCCTCAACTGGCTGCCGCGCGAGCGTTACATCGGCATTTCGGGCGCGACGATTAAGCCCGACCTCTACTTTGGTGTGGGCGTTTCGGGCCAGGCTCAGCATATCATCGGCATGAACCGCTCTAAAGTGGTGGTGGCCCTCAACAAAGACAGCAGTGCTCCGATCTTCCAGCAGGCCGATTACGGCGTAGTGGGCGACCTCTATGCTATCCTGCCGGCCCTGGTGCAGGCGATTAAGGCGCGCCCATGAGCGAAGAAACCTTTGACGTTATCATCGTGGGCGCGGGCATTGCCGGCTGCACGGCGGCGTACCTGCTGGCCCAACAGGGCCTGCAAGTGGTGCTGATTGAGCGCGGCCCTTACCCCGGCAGTAAGAACCTCAGCGGCGGCGTGCTCTATGGGCGCGTACTGCACGAGATCATCCCCAATTTTTGGGAAGAAGCCCCGGTCGAGCGCATCATCACCAACCAGGTGATCTCTTTCCTCGCCGCGGAGGGCGCTTTTAACATTGACTTTAAAAATGAAGCGTTCTGCAAGCCCCCTTACAACGCTTTCACTGTACTGCGCGCGAAGTTTGACCGCTGGCTGGCGGAGAAAGCCGAAGCCGCCGGGGCCATGCTGGTCCCGGGGATTAAGGTTGATGCCGTTCTGCGCGACAGCGCCGGCCAGGTGACCGGCGTGGCCGCCGGAGGCGAAGAAATGCGCGCCCGCGTGGTCATTGCCGCCGATGGCGCAACCTCATTCCTGGCCCAAGAAGCCGGTCTGCGCGAGCGCATCCCCACCGCGCATGTAGCAACCGGGGTCAAACAGGTCATTGCCCTGCCCCGCGAGACCATCGAAGAGCGCTTTCACCTGACCGGCAACGAGGGCGCGGCTTACACCGTGGTAGGATATGCCACGCGCGGCGTGCCCGGCGGCGGATTCCTCTATACCAACCGCGAGAGCCTGTCGGTAGGGCTGGTGATGCGCCTGGATGACCTGGTGCGCACCCAATCTAAACCCGCCGAAATCCTCGAAGATTTTTTGGCCCACCCGACCATCGCGCCGCTGGTGAAGGGCGGGCGGCTGTTGGAATACGGCGCGCACCTGGTCCCCGAAGGCGGTTTAGCCATGATGCCGCGCCTGTACACCGGCGGGATGCTTCTGGTGGGCGACGCCGCCGGATTGGGGGTGAACAACGGCTTCGCCATTCGCGGCATGGATTTAGCGATTGGTTCGGCCATCGCCGCCGCCGGGGCCGTGGCAGAGGCCAAAGAGCGCGGCGACTTCAGCGCCCAATCGCTCAGCGGCTATCAGCGCCGCCTGGACCAATCGTTTGTGATGGCCGATATGCGCACCTACGCCCGCGCCCCCCATTTTATGCACAACCCGCGCCTGTTTCATGCCTATCCCGCCCTGCTGGTGGATTTTATGACCCGCATGTACGATCAGCAGGGCCTTCCTAAACAGCACCTCACGCCCACCCTGCGGCAAACCCTCCAAGATCATCACATTTCACTGTTCGACCTGTTGAAAGATTTCCTGGAAGGAGCGCGTGCTTTATGAGACGGATGTCTGTGCCAGAAAAGTTAGCGGTGAACAAATACGAGCTGGATGAAGGCCACCCGCACATCGAGGTTCACGAAGAAGTCTGCCGCGCCCAATGCCCCAACCTGGCCTGCTTGTTCGTCTGCCCGGCCAACGTGTACAGCGAGCAAAACGGGCGCATCGTGGCCGATTGGGCTGGCTGTTTGGAGTGCGGCACGTGCAAAGTCGCCTGCCCGACAGACGCCCTGTACTGGGTCTTCCCACGCGGCGGGTTTGGGGTCATCTATCGAGAAGGATAAGCGCGCTTTGGAAACCTTACAGACTCTCGTAGATCCAAGCAGTCCCGAATTTCAACGCAACGCGGCCCATCACCGCGCGCTGGTCGAGGATTTGCGCCAGCGGCTGGCCCAGGCGCGGCAGGGCGGCGGGCCTAAGTACCGCGAGCGCCATCACGCCCAGGGCAAGTTATTCGTCCGCGAGCGCATCAACCGACTGTTAGACTCCGGCTCACCCTTTCTGGAGCTGTCACCGCTGGCGGCGCTGGGGCTGTACGACGATCAGGCCCCTGGCGCCGGGCTTGTCACCGGCATTGGGCGGGTGGCCGACCGCGAAGTGATGATCGTCGCCAACGACGCTACCGTCAAGGGCGGCACGTATTTCCCCATGACCATGCGCAAGCACCTGCGCGCTCAGGAAGTGGCTGAGCAAAATTACCTGCCCTGCATTTATCTGGTGGATTCTGGGGGCATTTTTTTGCCCATGCAGGATGAAGTCTTTCCAGACGCGGATGATTTTGGCCGCATCTTCTACAACCAGGCCCGCATGAGCGCCCTGGGCATCCCCCAGATTGCGGTGGTGATGGGTTCCTGCACTGCGGGGGGCGCTTACGTCCCGGCTATGAGCGACGAGGCCGTTATCGTGCGCGGAACCGGCACGATCTTCCTGGGCGGGCCGCCGCTGGTCAAAGCCGCCACCGGCGAAGACGTCAGCGCCGAGGAATTGGGCGGGGCCGACGTGCACACCCGCCGTTCTGGGGTGGCCGATTACTTTGCCGAGGACGACGATCACGCCATTGAAATCTGCCGGGCGATTGTGGCGGCCCTCCCCACCCGCGTGGGCCGCCAGGGCTGTTCTACCTGGATGGACGGGCTGGACATCCTGCCGCCCGAAGAACCGCTGTATCCGGCTGAGGAAATCTACGGCATTTTACCCACTACCTTCCGCGAATCGTATGACGTGCGCGAGCTGATCGCCCGCCTGGTGGATGGCAGTAACTTCCACGAGTTTAAGGCCCGCTACGGCACTACCCTGGTGACGGGCTTCGCCCACATTCACGGCTACCCGGTGGGCATTTTGGGCAATAACGGGGTGTTATTCAGCGAAAGCGCCCTGAAAGGCACGCATTTCATTGAACTATGCGAACAGCGCGGCATTCCACTGCTGTTTTTGCAGAACATCACCGGCTTTATGGTCGGCAGAGAATACGAGGCCGGGGGCATTGCCAAAGACGGGGCCAAGCTGGTCCACGCGGTAGCGACTACCAGCGTCCCCAAGCTGACGGTGCTGGTGGGCGGTTCATTTGGGGCCGGAAACTACGGCATGGCCGGGCGCGCCTTTAACCCGCGCTTCTTGTGGATGTGGCCCAACGCCCGCATCAGCGCCATGGGCGGAGAGCAGGCCGCTAACGTACTGCTGACCATCAAGCAGGATCAGCTCAAACGCGAGGGCCAGCCGCTCATGACGCCGGAAGAAGCCGAAGCCTTTAAACAGCCCATCCTGGAAGAATATGAGCGCGCCGGGCATCCTTATTATTCCACCGCCCGCCTGTGGGATGACGGCGTGATTGCTCCCGCCGAAACCCGTCAGGTGTTAGCGCTGGCGCTCTCAGTGGTGTTAAAGTCTCCGCGCCAGGGGCGGGGTTTTGGGGTCTTTCGGATGTAACCGCGCGAGGGAAGGGATGTTTGAGAAAATCCTGATCGCCAACCGGGGAGAAATTGCGGTGCGCATCATCCGCACCTGCCGCGAACTGGGCATTCAGACGGTCGCCGTCTATTCCGAGGCCGACCGCCGCGCCCTGCACGCGCGCATGGCCGATGAAGCGGTTGCCATCGGCCCGTCCCCAGCCGGACAGTCTTATTTGGACGTGGAGCGGATCATCGCCGCCGCCCGCCGCAGCGGCGCCCAGGCCATCCACCCTGGCTATGGCTTTCTTTCCGAAAGGGCCGACTTCGCCCAGGCCGCGCGCGACGCCGGGCTGACGTTCATCGGCCCGCCGCCCGCCGCCATTGAGGCCATGGGCGACAAAGGCCGCGCACGCGCGGCGGCCCAAGCCGCGGGCGTGCCGGTCACGCCGGGCTACCAGGGCGAAGACCGCGATGAGACGCTGCGCGCCCAGGCCGCCCTCATCGGATTCCCGCTGTTGGTCAAGGCGGCGGCCGGGGGCGGCGGCAAAGGGATGCGCCTGGTAAACCACTCCGCTGACCTGGATGAAGCCATCCAGGCCGCGCGCCGCGAGGCCCAGCACGCCTTTGGCGACGCCCGCCTGATTTTAGAGCGCTACATCCCGCGCGCCCGGCACATTGAGTTTCAGGTGCTGGCCGATCAGCACGGCCATACCCTGCACCTGTTCGAGCGCGAATGCTCCATCCAGCGCCGTCATCAGAAGATCATCGAAGAAACCCCCTCGCCCTACCTCACCCCCGCCCTGCGTGAACAGATGGGGGCCGCCGCCGTCGCCGCCGCTCAGGCGGTGGGCTACCAGAACGCCGGAACCATCGAGTTCATCGTTGATCCGGCAGAGGGCAGATTTTACTTCCTCGAAATGAACACCCGCTTACAGGTAGAACACCCCATCACCGAACTGGTGGTTGGGCTGGATTTGGTAGAGTGGCAGATTCGCGTGGCCGCCGGAGAAGCCCTGCCCTTCCGCCAGGCGGAGCTCTGCCAGCGCGGGCACGCTATCGAGTGCCGTTTGTACGCCGAAGACCCGGCTAACAGCTTCCTGCCGGCCAGCGGGCCGCTGCTGCGCTTTGTCGAACCCACCGGCCCCGGCATCCGGGTAGATTCGGGCTTCACGACCGGAGACGAGATCACTATTCACTACGACCCGCTGATCGCCAAGCTCATCACTCACGCCGCCAGCCGCCCTGCGGCGCTGCAAAAAATGGCCGCCGCCCTGCGCGATACCGCCTTGCTGGGGCTGACGCACAACGGCCCGTTTTTACAGGCAATCCTGGCCGACCCCGACTTCAGGCGCGGCGAGGTGTATACCACCTGGGTTGAAGAAAAATTCGGCGGCTGGCAGCCGCCCAACTGCGCTCTGCCACCCGCCGTGCTGGCGGCTGCGGCCCTCACGCACTCCGAGCTGACCGCCCGCTCTGCGCCCGCCGCCCCAGCCCCCGGCGCAGATGCCTTCAGCCCCTGGAAGGCCGCCAACGGCTTCCGTTTAGGAGAATAAAAGATGCGCTATCGTTTTCAAAGCGGCGCAGAGATTTACGAAGTCGCGCTGGAACGCGCGGGCGAGGTTTTTCACGCCACCATCGCCGGACAGACCTACATCGTTGAGGTTCTCGACCAACAGCCGGGGCAGATCAGGCTGCGCATGGATGGGAAGCCCGTCACCCTGCATTGGGCCGCCAGCAACAGCCAGAAATGGGTTGCCGTGGACGGCTGTACGTATCTGCTGGAGCGCCCCACCGCCGCGCGGGCGGCGCGGCCAGGCGGCGAAAGCGGGGGCGAAACCGTCCGCGCACCCATGCCGGCCCAGGTACGCGCCGTACAGGTGACGGAGGGCGACGCCGTTGCCAAAGGCCAGACTCTGCTGTTGTTGGAAGCCATGAAGATGGAAATTCGCATCAAAGCGCCCGCCGATGGAAAAGTGGCAAAACTGCTGGTTCAGCCGGGCCAGGCCGTCGAGAAAGATCAAACGCTGGTGCTGATCGGAGATTAAACGCTATGCCTGGAAAATACTACGAAGAACTGGAAGTCGGACAGCGCATCCGCCATGCCCAGGGCCGCACCGTCACCGAGATGGATAACACCCTGTTCTGCGCCCTAACGATGAATACACAGCCCCTGCACCTGAATGAAGACTTTGCCGCTCAAACCCAGTTTGGCGCGCGCATCGTCAACGGCATCTTCACCCTGGGCCTGGTTGTTGGGCTGACCGTCAGCGACCTGACCGAAGGAACCGTGGTCGCCAACCTGGGATATGACCGGGTGGTGCATCCCAACCCCGTTTTCCACGGAGATACCATTTACGTCGAAACCGAGGTGTTAGAAAAGCGCGATTCAAAGTCTAACCCCACGCGGGGGATCGTCCGGCTGAAGCACACCGGGCGCAAGCCAGACGGAACCGTGGTGGTAGAACTGGAGCGTACCGTTTTGTTCTTAAAAAAACAGAAGGAGTGACGAATGCACGCGAGGCGCGCCTTACTGTACATGCCGGGAGACGATATGCGTAAGATTCGCAAAGCCATCACCCTGGGCGTAGACTGCATCTGCATGGATCTCGAAGACGGCGTTGCCGTGAACCGCAAGGCCGAGGCGCGGGCCACCATCGTCGAGGCGCTCAACACCCTCGATTTCGGCTCAACCGAGCGCCTGGTGCGCATCAACCCGGTCGGCTCTGGCCTGGAGAGCGATGACCTGGCGGCCATCCTGCTGGCCCGCCCGGATGGTCTGGTGATTCCTAAAGTGGGCGAGGCCGCTCAGGTGCAGTGGGTTAGCCGTGAACTGACCCGCTACGAGCGCGGGAACGGCCTGCCAGAAGGCCAGATGATCCTGCTGGCGCTGATCGAAACGGCCAAAGGGGTCATCAACCTGCGCGAAATCGCCGCCAGCGACCCGCGCCTGCAAGCCCTGATCTTTGGCGCCGAAGACCTGGCCGGCGACATGGGAGCCATCCGCACGCGCGAAGGCTGGGAGGTTTTCTACGCCCGCAGTGCAGTGGTCACGCACGCCAGGGCCTTTGGCTTACAGGCCATTGATATGGTCTACATGGATCTGAAAAACCTCGACGACCTGCGCACCGAATGCGAGCAGGCCGCCCGCATGGCCTACACCGGCAAACAGGCCATTCACCCCAACCAGGTGGGGCCGATTCAAGAGACCTTTACGCCCGATGAAGAGGCCATCGCCCACGCCCGGCGGGTGATCGAAGCCGCCCAGCGCTACCAGCAAGAAGGCGTGGGTGCTTTTGCCCTGGATGGAAAAATGATTGACGGCCCTGTGGTACGGGCCGCCGAATGGGTGCTGGCAAGAGCCAGAGCCGCCGGGAAGGTCTAGCGTTTTAGATCACAAAAGCATCTACCAGTTCGTTAACTGGGGTAAGGTCGAGTGCCTCTGGGCGGCGGAAGCACTCTAACAGGTTCTGCACCTGCTTTTCAGGGAAGCGCGTAGCGATATTCTCGATAAATTTATCCTCCAGCAGTGGGATGGCCTCTTGGCGCCGCCGCCGGTGGCCGAGGGGGTATTCAACTTCCACCGGGTCGGTCTGGCTGCCGTCTTTAAAGAACACCTGCACGGCATTGGCAATGGAGCGCTTCTCGGGGTCCAGGTAATCACGGCTGTAAGCGTCATTCTGCACGCAGATCATCTTCTCGCGGAGCGCGTCAATACGCGGGTCTGCGGCTACGTCATCTTCGTAATGCCTGGCCGTCAGGTCGCCGTAGATTAACCCTACCGCCGTCATGTATTGGATGCAGTGATCACGGTCGGCGGGGTTGTACAGCGGTCCGCTTTTGTCAATGATGCGTTTGGCCGACTCCTGCGTGGTGATCACCACCCGCTCAATCTCACTCAGGCGATCCTTCACCAGTGGGTGAAGCTGAAAGGCCGCCTCTACCGCCGTCTGCGCGTGGAACTCGGCAGGGAAGGACACTTTGAACAGGATGTTTTCCATGACATACGAGCCATACGGCCGCCCAATGCGGAACGGCTGACCCTGGAACAACACGTCGTAAAAGCCCCAGGTTTTGGCCGTCAGCGCGGAGGGGTAGCCCATTTCGCCCTTCAGGGCCATCAGCGCCAGGCGCACCGCGCGGCTGGCGGCATCTCCGGCGGCCCAAGATTTGCGCGAGCCGGTGTTGGGCGCATGGCGGTACGTGCGCAGTGCCTGACCGTCAATCCAGGCGTTGGAAAGCGCGTTGATGATCTCGGCGCGCGTACAGCCCATCAGGCGGGCCGTGACCGCGGTGGAAGCCACTTTCACCAGCACCACGTGATCTAACCCCACCCGGTTAAAGCTGTTTTCGAGCGCCAGCACGCCCTGGATTTCATACGCCTGGATCATGGCAGTGAGAACGTCGCGGACGGTTAAGGGCCGGCGGCCAGCGGCCAGGGCCGCGCGCGAGAGCCAGTCGGCCACCATCAGAATCGCCCCCAGGTTATCAGAAGGGTGGCCCCACTCCGCCGCTAACCAGGTATCGTTATAATCCAGCCAGCGGATCATCGTACCCAGGTTAAAAGCCGCGTTCACCGGGTCTAGCTGGAACTGCGTGCCGGGGACGCGCGCCCCATGAGGCACGACCGTCCCCGGCACAAGCGGGCCGAGTAATTTGGTGCAGGCCGGGTAAGCCAGCGCCGCCATTGCACAGCCCAGCGCGTCCATCAGGCACAGGCGGGCGGTGGCGTAGGCTTCTTCACTACGGATCCGACCGTCCACGACGTAATCCGCAATGTCCACCAGAACCGGGTCGGGGTCGGGGCGCAGATTGTGCGTTTCCATGCCATATCCTACAGGCGCTGATCCAACGGGACGAACTCGCGCGGCTCCGGGCCAATGTAGCGCGCGCTGGGCCGGATGATCTTGTTATCCATGCGCTGTTCCAGGATATGCGCGGCCCAGCCGGCGGTACGCGCCATGACAAACAGGGGCGTAAACATGCGCGTTGGAATGCCCATCATGCGGTAGACCACTGCGCTGTAAAAATCCAGGTTGGGGAACATGTGCTTGACTTCCCACATCACGTGTTCAATGCGCTCGGCGATTTCAAACAACACCGGCGCGCCGCCCGCGAAGCACAACTGGCGCGCGTATTCCTTAATAATGTTCGAGCGCGGGTCCGAAATGGTGTAAACCGGGTGCCCAAACCCTAACACAATCTCTTTGTTCGCCAGCATTTCGCGGATGCCCGCCTCGGCTTCGTTGGCATTGCGGAAGCGCTGGATGACTTCCATCGCGCCTTCGTTGGCTCCGCCGTGCTTAAAGCCGCGCAGCGCGCCAATCGCGCCGGTAATTGCCGAATAGATATCTGAACCCGTGCCAGAGATCACCCGCCCGGTGAAGGTAGAAGCGTTAAACTCGTGTTCAGCATATAAGATTAATGAAACGTCCAGCGCCTTCACCCACAGGTCGGGGGGGTTGCGCCCTTCCAGCAGGCGTAAGAAGTGCGCGGCAATTGAAGTTTCCTCGGTTTCGACCTCAATCCGCCGGCCATTGCGCGAGTAGTGATACCAGTACATCAGCATTGACGGAAAGCTCGCCAACAGCCGGTCGGCAATGTTGCGCGCTTCGCCCAGGCTGTGATCGTCGCGCTCCGGCAGGATAGTTCCCATCACCGAACAGCCGGTGCGCAGTACGTCCATAGGGTTGGCGGCCGTGGGGATATTTTCCAGCACCGTCTTCAGAGCCGCCGGGATGCCCTGCATGCTGTAGAGCTTTTGCTTATACCGTTCAAGGATGTAATGGTTGGGTAATTCTTCGTGGATCAGCAGGTGCGCCACTTCTTCAAAGGAAGCAAATTTGGCAAGATCGTGGATGTCATACCCCCGGTAGTGCAGTTCCTTGCCGTTATACCCTACCGTGCAAATGGCGGTCTGCCCGGCCTCTACGCCCGATAAGGCCACCGACTTCTTGCGAGGGGCCTCGGTCTTAATCGCATCTTTTGTCTCGGTCATGGTTCCTTTTCCCTCGAAAATAACTCATCTAACTTTTGCTCGTAGGCGTGGTACCCCAAAATGTCGTACAGTTCGGCGCGCGTCTGCATTTGGGGGATCAGGCTGGCCTGGGTTCCTTCGCGCCGGATTGTTGCGTACACGTTCAAAGCCGCCGCGCTCATTGCGCGGAAAGCCGAAAGCGGGTATAAGACCATATCCACCCCTGCGCGCTCCAGTTCAGCAACGGCAGCCAGCGGGGTTCTGCCAAATTCGGTCATGTTCGCCAGGATCGGCACGCCCGCGGCCTGCGCAAAACGGGCATACATGCTCAGATCGGTCAGAGCTTCAGGGAAGAGCATATCGGCTCCGGCCTCCACATAGGCGCGCGCGCGTTCCAGAGCGGCCTCTAACCCCTCAACGGCCAGGGCATCGGTACGCGCCATAATGCCAAAACTCGGGTCCGTGCGAGCGTCAACGGCGGCCTTAATGCGGTCTACCATTTCTTCCAGCGGCACCAGAGCCTTGCCGGGGCGGTGACCACAGCGTTTGGCCTGCACCTGGTCTTCGATGTGCAGGGCCGCGGCCCCGGCTTTAATGAGCGAGCGCACGGTGCGGGCGATGTTAAAGGCGCCGCCAAAGCCGGTATCTACATCCACCAGCAGGGGTAGATCCGTCACATCGGTAATGCGGCGGGTATCAATCAGCACATCTTCGAGCGTGCTGATGCCCAGATCGGGCAGGCCCAACGAGGCCGCGGCCACCCCACCTCCCGAAAGATAAATGGCGCGGAATCCGGCGCGTTCTGCCAGACGAGCGGCGTAAGCGTTGATGACCCCAACAATCTGGAGGGGTTTTTCGGAAGCCAGCGCCGCCCGAAACCGGTATCCGGGCGTTGTTGTGTCGGCCATGCTCACCTCCCATTCGGTTCTAAGGGGATATTGTATACCAGATACGTTTCTCTATCCACCCTCAAATTCAATCTTATCCATCATTTTAGTCAGAATGAGCCATTTGGCCTACCGGTTTCCCCAGGAATCCCCTACCCCTTACAGGAAGATCATCGGGTTTTACCGGCCAGAGAAGGCGGCTAAGCTTTAAGCACGTTTTCTCACCAGTTTAAAAGGAGGTTTTCGATGCAAATGGAACAACGCTTCCAGGTTGGTAAGAGGATGGGGGAACAGATGCAGAACTGCATTCAGGCGTGTACTACCTGTCATGGGGTGTGCGTTGAAACCATCCAGCACTGCCTGAAAATGGGCGGCAAGCACGTCGAACCCGCTCACATGCGGATGCTGCTCGACTGCGCTCAGATTTGCCAGACCAGCGCGGATTTCATGCTGCGCGGCTCAGACTTTCACGGCATGACCTGCGGCGTGTGCGCCGAAGTCTGCCAACGCTGTGCCGAAAGCTGTGACCGCTTTGGCGATGATGAGATGATGAAACGCTGCGCCGAAGCCTGCCGCATGTGCGCCCAATCATGCCGCGAGATGGCCGAGCAGTACCACCGTTCACACTTTTAAGGTAAATTTCGTATAATTAGAGAAGAGATGTGTAATTTGCAGGATGACCCTCCATTTGCACATCTCTTCCGCAAGGACCGTTAAGGATCACGCTTATCAGACGAGTCGGGTAGAACAGGAGAAATGCTATGCACAAAAAAATGGCCGCTCTTATCCTTGCCGTCGTGCTGCTGCTCAGCCTATCGGTAGCTGTGCCTGCCCAGGCGGGGACCCCGCCGACCGGCTCGTGCGCACCGGGCTTTGAACTGCACCATTTCCACGATCACATGGGAGATCACGATCATCACATCGGCCTGAAGGTTGACCTCAATCAGGATGGCTATATCTGCGTCAAGCACCTGTCCAACGGGCGGCACGTCCACGTAGATAACGTCATCCGCTGATCGGGCCAGAGATTTTCACGTTCTAAACGGGGGCTTTTCGCTCCGCCGCGGCGGCCGTGTGATGACCGGGGTCAATTTGGCTTCCCACCCCGCGCCGATCAGGACGATCCGCTCTCGCACAAAGCCCTCCCTCACCAGTTGAGCAGAATCGCGGCCAACTGCGCCGCGCGCTCCGCCAGCGAGTCGGCGCGCACGTACTCGCGCTCTGAGTGCGCGCCGTCGCCCACCGGCCCCAACCCATCCAGCACCGGAATGCCCAACGGGGCGACAAAATTGGCGTCAGACCCGCCGCCGGTACTGCCTTCCGTCAGTGTCAGCCCCAGGGCGGCGGCAATCGCCTGTGCTTTCTCAAATGCCCGCGCCATGACGGCATCGCGCGGCATGGGCGGGCGGTTCAGCACATAGTGGACCGACAGGCTGGTCCCGGCAACCACCGGAGAGAGGCTTTCGGCCCAACGCTTCAGACGGTCGGCTTCTTCCAGGGTTGTCACGCGGAAGTCAATCAGGGCATAGGCTTCGTCTGGCACAACGTTGCCGCGCGTGCCGCCCCGGATGACCCCCACGTTCACCGTCGTGCCGCGCGCGTAATCGGTGAGGCTTTGGGCCGCCAGCACATGGTGGGCCAGTTCTTCGATGGCATTTCTCCCCTGCTCGTGATCAACCCCGGCATGGGCCGCCCTGCCCTTCACGCGGATTTCAATATCGCCCGTCCCCTTGCGCGCGGTCTTAATCGCGCCGCTAGCTAAGGCCGGCTCCATGCAAAAGGCCGCCCGGCTCTGCCGCGCCAGGTCTACGATTAAATCGCTGGAAGTCAGGCTGCCGGTTTCCTCATCCGAAGTGAACAGCACCGTCAGCGGGCCTTCCGGCCAGACGCCCCGCTCGCCAAACAGCCGCAAGATGGTCAACAGCATGGCGATACTGGCCTTCATATCCAGCACGCCCGGCCCAAATACCTTCCCATCGGCTTCGCGGTAAGGCATGCGCGCCAGCGCGCCCAGTTCATGGACGGTATCCATATGGCACAGCACCAGCAGGCCGCCCGCCCCGCTGCCCCAACGCGCGGCGAAGTGATCGCCCACCTGGGCCTGTGGGAAGACCTCGATTTCAGCGCCCAATTCGCGGCAGCGCGCGCGGAGATAAAGCCCCACCCGGTCTACCGCGCTTTTGTCGGTGGAAGGTGATTCCATCAAGGTCAGGTCGCGCAGCAGCGCGAGCAAACGAGGTTGTTCTTGAACCAGAAGATCAATAGGCAGTGTCATCATAGCAATTGGACAATTTTCAGTAAGTGGACTCCATGAGATCCAACAACCGCCGCTTCACAGCAGGCCACTCGCGCGCCAGAATGCTGTAATACACCGAAGAGCGCACCACGCCATCCGGCAGGATCATGTGGTCGCGCAGTACGCCTTCGCGCACCGCGCCGATACGCTCAATGGCCCGCTGTGAGCGTTCATTGCGCAGGTCGGCCTTCAACTGCACGCGAATGCACCCCAGAGTCTCAAAAGCGTGCTGTAACAGCATGAATTTACACTCGGTATTGACCCCGGTGCGCTGGTACGCCACCGCGTACCATGTCCCGCCGATTTCGAGGGCGCGGTTGGCCGGTTGAATATCCATATAGCGCGTCATCCCAATGGCTTTTCCCGAAGCCAGGTGAACCACCGCAAAAGGCAGATCCGTCCCCCGCGCCTGTGCCTCTAAAAGATACTGGATCAAGGCGCGCATTTGCTCTTCAGTGGTCACAACCCCATAACGCATGAACTTCCAGATGCTCTCATCCCGGCCCGCCAGGGTCAGGTCTGGCGCATGTTCCATCGAAAGCGGCTCCAGCCGCACAATCCGCCCGGTCAGCGTCACCGGTTTAACCTCCATCGGACCTCCCCTGTTCCAATAAGTATGCCGGCCCGCCCACCCAGGTAAAGCCGGTGATCTCAAACCCCCGGCCAAAGTAATCCTGGAACAACGCGCGGGTTTGGGCGCGCCATGCCAGCGCCAGGTCTGGGCTGATTTTCGATAACTGGATGAAATTCTCCGGAATGCGGATCAGCACGCGATCGCTGGCCGGCTGTGGTTGAACGATCAACGGGCGCTCGCCATCGAGCGCGTTGGCATACGGTACGCCTGCAAAGCCCTCGTCTGCGGGCCGCCGCGCCGCGCGCTCCGCTACCCGTTTATCGAGCAAAGGCCATTCCACTAACAGGCGGTCAGTAGGCGCGCCGGCGTCAATGCCCTGCATAACGCCGTAGTAGTCGGGGAAGTAGGTGGAGCAAACCGCTCCCAAGTGCAGAATGTTCAGGGCCGCGTTGACCGCCCGGAGCGGGTCTACCGTCCAGCGCACCCGGCAGATGCCGCGCTCCAGGCACCAGTCGCGCTGAAACCACTTCAGCCGCGCCCCAATCCCTAACCCACGCCATTCTTCCAGCGTGGCGAGCAACTGCGAGTGCTGAACGGCTGGGTCGCGGGTGGGGAAGGCAAACACCAGTCCGATCATCGTCCCATCCGGAGCAAAAGCGCCCGCCAGCAGGCCGCCCTCGTGCTGCACCGGGATCAAAATTTCCTTCGGATGCGGGCAGACCTCCGCGCCCCATACGCGCCTCTGAATGCTTTCCGCCTCCAGCATTTCCGCAATGCCGCGCAGTTCGCGGATCTGCACCGCCCCCCGGCTCGTCTCAACAACGATCATAACGCAATCGTCTCTTTCGAAATCGTGACCGAATCGAGGAAGGGCAGGTCAAGCGTTACCCCAATCCCAGGACCCTGCGGAACGGGCATCAGGCCGTTTTTGCTCTCTAACGGCTCACGGATGATGTCCCTTTTCCAGTAGCGGCTGCTGGAACTGGTATCGCCGGGCTTGGTGAAGTTGGGAAGCGTTGCCAGGTGAATGTTGTGGGCCCGGCCAATGCCGCTTTCCAACATCCCTCCGCACCACACCGGCGCGCTGAACGATTGGGCCACATCGTGAACGCGGCGCGCCTGCAAGTGACCGCCCACCCGCCCTACCTTAATATTGATGACCCGCCCCGCCCCCATTTGCAGGGCTTTACGGGTATCTTCCGCCGATAGGATTGATTCATCCAGGCAGATGGCCGTATTCAAACGCTGTTGTAAGCGGGCGTGGTCGGCAATATCATCATAAGCCAGGGGCTGTTCGATATAATCCAGGTTAAAGCGGTCCAGGGCCTGCATCACCTGAATATCCGCTAATGTATAAGCTGAATTGGCGTCCACCGTCAGAACGGCGTCGGGGAAGAAGCCGCGCATCGCTTCAATCAGCTTCACATCCCACCCTGGTTTAATCTTCAGCTTGATCCGGCGGTAGCCCTGAGCCAGGTGCTTCTGAATCTGATCGCGGGTCGCTTCCAGCGACTTTTGAATCCCCAGGCTCACCCCCACGGGGATGGCGGCGCGCGTACCCCCCAACAGCTTACCGAGCGGCTGTCCCAGGCTCTTGGCCCATAGGTCCCAAAAGGCCATTTCAACCAGGGCTTTCGCCATGCGGTTGCCGCGGAACATGGCAAACCGGTCCCAAATTTCCTGCGGGCCGCTCAAATCCTGATCGGCCAGTCTGGGCAAGAGCGCATTTTTCACCAGCGCCAGCGCCCCGGCGATCGTTTCTTCGCGGTAGAGCGGCAGTTCTTCCATTACGCCTTCCGCGTAGCCTTCCAGGCCCTGAGCGCGCAGGGTCAGCAGGGGAATGGTGCGCTCCGTCTGTACCCCAAAGGAAGTCTCAAAAGGCCTTAACAGCCGCAGTTTCACAATCCTCAGTTCGGCCGATTCCAGAATCATCCTTCCACCTGTTTAAGAGATTAACTGATGAACTTGGTCGCAAGTCGGTTTCCTGAAATTGTATCACAGCGGGGTATCAATTTATGCAAGGCGGTGCGTTGGCCGGGGTTCGGCAGGATGGAAGGCTTCTCCCGCGCGTAATTCCAGCCTCACCCCCGGCGCTTCCAAAGACTGTCTCAGCAGGCGGGCCAATTCCTGCGCCCCGATCTCAGCCCGCGCGTTCACCAGCAGGCTCACCCGACTGCCCTCTAAAGGCGGGATTTGCGCTTCCCAACCCGGCTCTTCCAGGGTAGGAATGCTCAGTTTGACTTCGGCATTCTCCGCGCGGATGATGAACTTGAGATGCCCAATCCCCGCCCCCTGCTCCGCCAGCCCCCCCGCCAGCCGCCGGATGGCGCTCACCAGGTGCTGCCGGCCAGAACCAGCAGGAACGTGCAGTTCCACTTCCTGATCCAGCCAGGCCAAAACCGCCTCGCCGTGCGCATAGCGCCGGTAGTCAATCTCCAGCGCGGCGCCGGGCAGTCCGGCCCGGCCCGATTGGATGAACTCCACCCAGTTCCAGACCCCTTCCGGGGTCAGCGAAGACTGCACCAACTGCGGCTTGCCCTCAAAGGCCTGCGCGGCGCGCGCTTCCACCTCTGGCAGGGCCGGCGGCGCGAGCAAATCGGCCTTGTTGATCACCAACAGACCGGCTTCTTCGATCTGCTTGTCGAAAATATAGACCACATCGTCGCTAAAGGGCATTTCCTGGCCGCGCAGACGGCGCAGCAGAAGGCGCGCGTCGGTGAACACCGAAAAACTGGCCGGGGCCAGCCGCTCACCGCCCAGCGCCAACAGCGGCCTGACGACGGTCGCTACGATATCTGCGCACGAACCCACCGACTCGGCAAAGACCACCTGCGGATGGGCCGCCGCCAGCAGTTCTTCTAAGCGCCCGTTCAGGTCATCATAGTTACAGCAGAAGCACCCTCCGGTTACTTCAACCGCCGGCAGGTCCGCCAGGCGCACAAAAGCTGTGTCAACCAGGTACTTGCCCTGGTCATTGGTGATCACCCCCACGCGCAGGCCCCGGCCCATCAGCAGGCGCGCCGCCTGGATGATGGCGGTCGTCTTGCCGCTGCCCAAGAACCCCCCTACCAGGTGCAGTTTCATCTGGCCGCCTGCCGAATGGCTTCGATCAGCTCGCGGTTCGACGGGATAATCGAAGAGAATTTCAACTCGCCGTTGATGTAGAGACAGGGCAGATTTTTAATCCCCATTTTCATCATGCGCGCCACGTTCTCCGGTTTGGTAAACTTGTACTCCACCAGGTCCACGCCTTCTAACTCGCTGACGGCCCGCTGAGCCGCGCTTAACATATACCCGCAGGCCGCGCAGGTATCCGAGTCTAACGTAAATAATTCTACCAGGGTACGTTCCAGATGGTCGTAATCGGGCAGGGTCACTTCGTAATCAAAGGTATGGCTTTCGTAATTCGCCAGCATCCGGCGGGTGGCTTCGGGGTCGCGCACCGCTTGCAGCACGCCCACCACGTTTTCGGTGGGGGTATCGTAGGGCATGTCACAGCCGGGCGATAAGATAAAGTTGCCGGGCTGTAACCCCAGGGCCGGGTCGCGGAGTTGATCGAGCAAGTCTATCACAAACTTCATATTGTCCTGTTGGGTTCCCAACAGCATCCGCGTAGTCAGCGGGATATTGCCGCCGATGGCGACCTGGTAGCGGTCTGTAATGGCTTTGGCCGCCGGCAGGTTAATATTTTCGTCCACCGAGATCGAGTCGGGGCCGGTCTGGCACATGACCTCGATATTTTTCGTCGCGTCGCCGCATACAAAGAAGGATGAGAACAGCCCCATCTGGCGGATGGCGTTGAACAGTTCCACGTAGGGCGTCATAAGGAAATTCTTGAAATGGCGAGAGGAAACCTGCGATACCAGCGGGTCTACCACGGCGATCACATCCATGCCGGCCTGGCAGTACAGTTCGGCCATGCGCACGGCCACGGCGCGCGTATAATTCAGCAGTTCATGCAGGAAATCCGGCTGATCGTATGAGTCCATGAAGATTTCCGTGCCGCGCAGGTGCGAAGCCAGGGTCATCGGGCCGCAGATCAGGCCGTACAGGGCGGTGCGGTCGCCGACCTCGCGCTTCAAGGCCCGCATGACTTCCAGGATCATGGGCAGGCGGCCATCCTGCGGGCCCGGCAGGCGGGTGGGGATTACCATGCGCTCGGCCAGCGGGTGCGAGGCTACGGTCGGGGGACCGCTCTCGGCCCACACCAGATCACAGCCCAAGATTTCGGCCTCGATCTGCAAATCGAACACCACCGGCTGACCGTCAGGGTCATAGATCTGATTAACGGCCAACAGAGATTGGAGTAGTTTTTCGCCGTCTTTCAGGACTTCCATTGCGCTGTAACCGCGCAGTTTACCAGCGTGGACGCCCGCAAACGGGACCCAGGGAACCCTGGGGGTGACTTCGTGGCGCAGGGTGGCGAGCAGAAGCTCTTTGCCGTTGATGGCAGGATCGGTTGAGAAAGCCATGGGAGTACCTCATTTGGAAGGATTTTGAGCGTGATCCTGGAATAGTATAATGAGACTTGACAACGTTGTCAATGTGGCGAAAATCACAAAGTTCCTTCCACCCCAGGTTTCGGATATAATCGCTCCCAAGCAGGAGGTCCACAATTGCCAGCCACCATCAAAGACGTTGCCCGGCTCGCCGGCTGCTCCATTAAAACCGTTTCGCGCGTGATTAACGGCGAACCCTACGTGACCGAAGAAACCCGCCAGAGGGTTCAGGCCGCCATCCGCTCGGTCGGGTATGCGCCGAACATCTCAGCCCGCCGCCTGGTGCAGAATAAATCGTTTATGGTGTGCATCCTCATGTATCCGGGCTTTTATCAGCCGGCCTCAGAGGTGCTTTCGCGCATCATGGACGTGGGCTACGAAGAAAATTACGACATCCTCATCCAGCCCTACTTTCCAGCCCATGCCCGCTCGCGTAAAAAGCTGGTCAACCTGATCTACGAGCACCGCATTGACGGCTTTATCACCACCCCGCCCATTGACGCCGATGAATTCGTCGCCGATCTGCTCAGCACCTATAAGGTTCCCCAGGTGCAGATCAACCCCTTCACCCGCTCCGCGGAGATCCCCTTTGTAGCGGGGGATGACGAGCGCGGGGCCTTTGCTATGACAGAATACCTGATCGGCCTGGGCCACCGCCGCATTGCCTTCTTAATGGGGCCGCGCAATATGCGCTCCGCCTTCGACCGGCTGGCCGGCTACCGCGCCGCGCTGGAAGCCGCCGGCCTGCCATTCGACGAAACCCTGATACGCAACTCCGAATGGACCTTCGACGGGGGCCTGACCGCCGCCCGCGAACTGTTAAGCGAACCGCATCCCCCCCAGGCCATCTTCGCCGCCAACGACGAGGCCGCCTTTGGCGTGATCTACGCCGCCCAAGAAATGGGGGTGAAAATCCCCCAACAGCTTTCCATCTGCGGCTACGATAATCTCGGCTTTTCCAAGAACATCTGGCCCGGATTGACCACCATTCACCAACCGACCGAAGAACTGGTCGAAAAAGCCGCCCGCGCGCTCATTAACCTGCTCAAAGGCGAAACCAACGTGGAGCGGGCCGTCATTGTCCCGTCACGGCTGGTTGTGCGGGGTTCGACCGCCCACCCCGGTCTATAATCGTCCCATTCCGGCGCCCAGGCCATAGGCTGGCATCACACAAATCTGTAGAAAATGAGTTAAAATCTATCTATGGAGAACAGGATGCGATGGAAGAAAGCCTGTGGAAAGTTCTTTTAATTGAGGACGACGAAGAAGATTTCATTCTGACCCGTGAGATCTTATCAGAAGTAAAAGGGGCGCGCTTTAACCTGGTATGGAAATCAACGTATGAAGAGGGTCGCCAGGCGCTTAAAAATGGCGGCTTCGATATTGTTCTGCTCGATTACGAATTAGGCCCGCAAAGCGGCCTGGACCTGATCCGCGAAGCCAGCCTCTCCGGCATCAAAGCTCCGATGATTCTGCTCACCGGGCGCGGCAACTACGAAATTGACGTTGAAGCCATGAAATCGGGCGCGACCGATTACCTCTCGAAGAATGAAGTTACGCCCGGCACGTTAGAGCGCGCCATTCGCTATGCCATCTTGCGCAAACAAAATGAAGAAGCCCTGCTCACCGCCAAAGAAGAACTGGAAATGCGCGTGCGCGAGCGCACCTATGAGCTGATCCGCAAGAATGATGACCTGGTTCAGGAAATCCTGGAGCGCCGCCGCATCGAAAACGAACTGGCCGAAGTTCAGCGCCGTTTGCTGGACCGCGTAGAGGCCGAGCGCCGCGAACTGGCGCGTGAAATTCACGACGGCCCCATGCAAGAACTCTACGGCATTATCTTTGCCATTGACGCGCTGATGCAGAGCGACAACCCGGCGGAAGAAATCAAAGAACGTCTGCTGTCGGTGGTGCAGAGCCTGCGCACCATCAGCCGCGACCTGCGCCCCCCCGCCTTAACCCCTTACGGCCTGCAAAAGGCCATTCAATCGCACCTGGATACGCTGCAGCAAAGCCATCCAGAGCTTAAAATCGTGTCTGAACTGATGCCCGACGGCCAGCTCTTGCCCGAACGGGTGCGCCTGGCCCTCTACCGCATCTACCAGGTGGCAATTACCAACGTGGTGCGCCATTCTCAGGCCACTCAGGTGCGCGTGGCCTTGCAGATCACCCGTGATGAAGTGATTCTGGAAATCCAGGATAACGGCTGTGGCTTCAACGTGCCAGAACGCTGGATCGAACTGGCCCGTCAGGGGCACCTCGGCCTGGTGGGCGCTCAGGAACGCGCCGAGGCTATCGGCGGCAGTCTGCAAGTCACCTCGGAAGAAGGTCAGGGGACGCTCTTACGGGTCGTAGCCCCGCGCTTCCGCGAATCTTAACCGATCCCCACTACCATCAGGGTCATATCGTCAAATTGGGCCGCCGTGCCCCGGTAGCGGGCCAGGGCCTCGAACACGGCCTGCGGAATTTCCTCCGCGGGACGCTCGCGCAGGTCATCCAGCAGTTCGGCCAGCCGCTCTGCGCCAAAAAAGGCCCCGTTCTCATCGGCCACGTCTGAAATGCCGTCTGAATACAACACCAGGCGGTCACCGCTGCGCAGCTGCACTTCTTCTTCGCTCAGGTTCAAAACCTCTTCCGGCAGGATGCCCAATACAGCCCCACTGCCCTGCAATTGGATAATCTCCACCTGCGGGCCGGCGCTCCGTAACAGCCAGGGGCGCTCATGCCCGGCCCGCGTGTAGCGCATCCGACGAGTAGAACGCTCGATGACGCCATAAAAGACCGAAACAAACCCGTTCAGTTCCCCCAACTCTAAGAGCAGACGGTTGACGCTCAACAGCACCTCGCGCGGCGAAAGCCCCCGGTGAGCCTCGGCCAGCAGTAAACTGCGGCTGAGCGCCATATACAGGGCGGCGGGCATGCCCTTATCCGCAACGTCCGCCACCACAATGCCAAAGTGATCTTCATCCAGGGGGATAATATCGTAAAAATCGCCGCCCACCTGGCGGGCCGGCTCGTTGCGCGCCGCCACCCGAAACCCGCTCATCTCTGGAAAGCTGCTCGGCAAAAGGCTCTGCTGTACCTGACGGGCCAGTTCCAGCTCGCGCTCCATGCGCTCTTTCTGCACCAGTTCGGCCTGAGCCTGCTCTAGCTGGATGATCTTGGCGCGCAGTTCGTCCACCAGCCCGGCGCGCTGGATCGCCAAAGCGGCCTGATTGGCAAAGGTTTGCAAGAGGGCCGTCTCGCCGGGGGTGAAAAAGCCCTTCTGCGTAGACTGGATAATCATAGCCCCCACGCGCTTTTCCTGGGCCATCAGCGGCACGCGCAGTCCGGCCTGGATCTTGTGACCGGCGCCTTCGTTCTCCAAAAGCTCAGGGCGCGGGGTTACGCCCGGCGGTAACTGCACCCAACGGATGATCTTGCGCTCAAACGGCCCGCCGAAGATCTGCCCCACCTCCACCACCGGCTGGATCTCGGCCCCTTCCCAACCGCGCGCCGCCAGCACTTCGGCCCGCTCGCCAGCCTCCGAAGAGCGCAGCAGGTACAGGATGGCCCGGTCGGCCCCGCACAACTCGCCGGCCCGGCGGCACACCCGGCTGGCAAGCTCGTTCAGACTGACCGAAGCGATAAGCGCCTGTCCCAAATCTTCCAGTGAGATCAACACTTCGGTGCGCTGGAGCAGCACGCGGTTCGAAGCTTCCAGTTCAAACAGCTTGCGGTGAAGCGTGGCGTTGGTTTCCATCAGCGCCCGCTCGCTCGTTGCCAATAGGTGATAGGTGCGCCGCAGCAGGTCAGCTTCCAGGTCGAATACATCATCCCACGCTAACATCCCACGCGCCGCCAGGCGCAGGGTGTATTCTTCCATTGAAAGCAGGCTGTCACAGGCGAGCATCGCCTCTGGGTCGGGCAGGCCTTGTTCATCCAGGCAGGCCCCGTTGGGATGGAACACATCGAACAGCATCACGTCGCCCAAGCGCCCGCTCTGGCGGCAGCGCGAGCAGCCAGTGGGCCGGTAAAAGCACACATCGGGGCGCAGTGCCGGCGGCTCGCCCGCGCCCCCCGGCGCAAAGCACACCTGATGCGCCACCTCTAACAGCGCCGGCCGCCGCCGCTTCAGCCGTTCATAGTGCTTGGGTTGAAAATCCAGTTTCTCGCGGCAGAACTCGCACAATACCGGCAGGCGGCGGGTGGTCAGCACCCAGTGCAGACCTTCTAACTGCCTGAGTTCGACCCCCAAGTCCATCACCTGGCGCACGATCCCCGCACCGCACTGGGCGGTGTCGAAGGCAGAAATCACCTTCAGCCCCCTGCGCGCGGCTTCTAATGCCACTGGCGCCGATTCAGCCGTCAGCCGGTCAATCACCAGCAGGGCCGGGCGCGAGGCCAGCGCATAGGCGACCTGGCGCTCGTAGGTCTGGTTGCCTTCTACTACCAACAACTTAATGCGCCGCTTAAGCTGGCGTGGAAGCCGCGCCAGATCCTTCTCGCGTGAGACGATCACCGCCTGGGCCGCCGAATCCGCCGTCAGGATAGTCTGAATGAGGATGTCGAAGAAGGTCGCTAAACCACTGGGCAAAAAAGCCTCTTCGCGCCGCCCGCCGGGGATTGGCAGTTCCAGCTCACCCTCCCCTCCGGCCGCCATCCCCGCCTCGCGCAGTTCCAGCGCGCGCGCTTCCATTCCGGCGACCACAATCAACCCGGATTTTTCGGCGACCATTTGGTCAATCAGCGGGTCGAGTTGGGGCAGGTGGAAAAAATCGCGGAATGTGAACATGGGGGACGCGCCTCCTTCGAAAATTTGTTCGAAATACGATTCTACCTCAAAGGGGTGCCTTTTTGGATTCTAACAGTTCGCGCAACTGGCCGGCCACCTGGCGCAGCGGTTCGCCAGAGTGGTGGGTGCGGCTCAGGATGATCCCCCCTTCGATGGCCGCGGTGATCAACACGGCCAACTGCGCGGCCTGTTCCGGCAGGTAACCGCCAGAGAGCAGTTTTTCTTCAAAGGCGCGTTGGATGTCTGCGTAAGCCGCTCGACAGGCCAGGTTAAGGCGCTGGCTGGTGGTGGCCGTCTCCATGGCAACAATCGTCAGCGGCCCGCCTGCGCGGAAGCCAGAACTTTCGATGTGATGGGCAATGGCATACAGCAGCGCATAGAGAGCCTCGCTGGCAGATTCTTTTTCGGCCAGCGCCGCTCGCACGCGCTGGGCCGTGCGCTGGCCCGCCCATTTCACCGCTTCGGCGGCGATTTCCTCTTTGCCCTCAGGGAAATAATAATAAAGTGAACCCTTCGGCGCGCCGCTTTCTTTGACAACTTCATTTAACCCGGTGGCGTGGTAGCCCTGGTTTTCCATCAACTCACAAATGGTTTCTATAATTTGCTCGCGCGTGTTCGTCATGAGTCTGTGTCTCCACGTTGATTATAGCAACCGGTCTAGTCGAGATCAACCTATCCACCATCCGCATGGAACCGACCTTGGGGCTTACAGATTTAAGAGCGATCATCCGCTCCCGGCCCGCCTGCAATTTTCACAATAGTTGTCTGGACGACTCTATTTTTTTCAAGTATACTCGATCTAATATTCACCGTATTTCTACCGGTATGGGGTCACATGAACGCAGCGACAATTGTTCTGGAAGATGGCACCACCCTGCAGGGTCAGGGCTTTGGAGCCGCCGCCGATGCGGTGTTCGAGCTGGTGTTTAATACCAGCATGACGGGTTACCAGGAAATCCTCACAGATCCATCCTACCGAGGCCAGGGCGTGTTGTTCACGGCCTCGCATATTGGCAACGTTGGGGTAAACGAAGAAGATTACGAATCGCACATCCCGCAGGCATCCGCTGCAGTCGTGCGAGAACTCAGCCCGGTAGTCTCGAACTGGCGATCACGGCGCACCCTGCACGACTGGCTGGCGGAATGGGGCGTCCCCGGCATCAGCGAGGTGGATACCCGCTTTCTGACGCGCAAACTGCGCGACCAGGGAACCATGAAGGCCGCCCTGTCTACGCGCGGCACGCCGCCCGAAAAGCTGTTAGAGATGGCGCGCAACTGGCCCGGCCTGGACGGGCGCGATATGGTGCAGGAAGTGAGCTGTCCTGAACCCTATTTGTGGACCGGCGACCCCGGCAGCCGCTGGGTTGAAGCTCACGCTGGCGCGCAGGGCCCTTACCGCGTGGTGCTGTTCGATTTTGGGGCCAAGCGCAATATCTTGCGCCACCTGGCCGCCTTCAACTGCCAGGTGATGGTCGTCCCTGCTTATACCACCTGCGCCGAGGTCATGGCCTACCGGCCTGACGGCGTGATGCTCTCCAACGGCCCCGGCGACCCGGCCGGCCTGCCCGGCATCGTTCAGACGATCAGGGAACTCATTCACCAATCCATCCCGATGTTTGGCATCTGCCTGGGCCACCAGTTGATCGGGCGGGCCATGGGGGGAACTACCCTCAAGCTGAAATTCGGCCACCACTCCGGCAACCATCCGGTCCTCGATCTGGCAGCGCGCCAGGTGCAGGTGACGTCGCAGAACCACAATTATGCCGTAGATGCCGCCAGTCTGGACCCCAATGAGGTGGAAATTACCCACCTGAGCCTGAATGACCGCACCGTTGAAGGGCTGCGCTTAAAGCACCGGCCCGTCTTCAGCGTGCAGTATCACCCCGAAGCCTCGCCCGGCCCGCACGATGCCTTTGGGCTGTTCCAGCAGTTTTACCGGTTGATCTCTTCCACTACCAGGCGCTGAGTCATGCCAAAACGCACCGATATCCATACCATCCTCATCCCCGGTTCTGGCCCCATTGTCATCGGCCAGGCCGCCGAGTTTGACTACTCTGGCACGCAGGCGGTCAAAGCACTGCGCCGCCAGGGCTACCGCATCGTCCTGATTAACTCAAACCCCGCCACGGTGATGACCGACCCCGAACTGGCGGACGCCACCTACATCGAACCCTTACTGCCCGAAACCCTCGAAGCCATCATCGCGCAGGAGCGGCCCGATGCCCTGCTGCCCACCGTAGGCGGTCAGACCGGGTTAAACCTGGCCCTGGCGCTGACCGAAAACGGCGTCCTCGAAAAATACGGCGTGCGGCTCATCGGCGCGTCCATTGACGCCATCCGCATTGCCGAAGACCGCAACCTGTTCCGCGAGACGATGCTCCGGGCAGGCCTGCCGGTTCCCAGCGGCGGCCCGGCCCATTCCATCGCCGAGGCCCAGGCCATTGCCGCCCAGGCGGGCTACCCACTGCTGGTGCGCGCCTCGTTTGCGCTGGGCGGAAGCGGCGCCAGTTGGGTTTACGAACCAGACCAGTTGAACGAAGCTGTGCGCAAGGCACTGGCCGAATCACCCATCGGCCAGGCGTGGATCGAAGAATCGGTCCTGGGGTGGAAAGAATACGAACTGGAAGTGATGAGCGACTGCGCCGGTAACTTCGTGGTAGTCTGCTCCATCGAGAACCTCGACCCGATGGGCATTCACACCGGCGACAGCATCACCGTTGCGCCGGCCCAAACCCTCACCGACCGTGAGTATCAGGTACTGCGCGACCTGGCCCGCCGGGTGATGGCAACCGTCGGCGTGCAGACCGGCGGCGCGAATGTGCAGTTCGCGGTAGATCCCGTCACCGGGCGCGCCCTGGTCATCGAGATGAACCCGCGTGTCTCGCGCTCTTCGGCCCTGGCTTCCAAAGCCACCGGCTTCCCGATTGCCAAAATTGCCGCTCTGGTTGCCGTTGGCTATACGCTGGATGAGATCACCAACGACATTACCGGCCAGACGGTAGCGGCCTTCGAGCCGGCCCTCGATTACGTGGTCGTCAAAATCCCCCGCTGGGCTTTCGAAAAATTCCCCGGCGTTGACAGCACCCTCGGCCCCCAAATGAAGTCGGTGGGTGAAGTTCTGGCGCTGGGCAGTACCCTGCCCCAGGCCCTGATGAAAGCCATTCAATCCCTCGAAATCGGCGTGGATGCCCCTGACGGCTCTGGTCCCTCCAAAACCCACTGGATGGACGCCCCCGGCAGTCTGGAAGAAACGCTCCCGCCCACCCCCCAACGCCTGTTCGCCGTTTACCGCGCTCTGCGTTCGGGCGTTGCGCCAGAGGCCATCGCCCGCCATACCGGCATTGACCCCTGGTTCCTGGCGCAAATGCTCAAACTTGTGCAGATGGAAGCACAACTGCGCGGCCAATCGCTGGATGCCATCAGCCCGGCCCTGCTGCGCCAGGCCAAGCGCCTGGGCTTTGCCGACGCGCACCTGGCCCGCCTGCTCGCCCCTTCTGGCGAGGCCCTTACGCATATGGACGTGCGCAGGCGGCGCAAGCAGTTGGGCATCCTGCCTACTTTCCAGCGCGTTGATAC
>Ga0073932_1000415_pt1 | contig 106490 bp, 93 predicted proteins | sample DewCreD2012metaG_FD_76967 | JGI IMG/M metagenome (GOLD analysis project Ga0073932, IMG submission 76967) | Hot spring sediment bacterial and archeal communities from British Columbia, Canada, to study Microbial Dark Matter (Phase II) - Dewar... ...
CTCCTTCCCGGCCTCGACGGACCATTATAAATGACGAACTCCAGCCTTCCCCTGTCGGTTCTTTCCCGACAGATTATACCAATCTACCTACTCCCGGCTGACTGTTTTTATTATTCCTCCTTCAGTGTCTGAAATGCCTGATTCCTGTATGGATGACGGCAAGGCCGAGGCGGTTTGCCGCGGCGAGGACCTCGTCGTCCCTGATGGAGCCGCCCGGATGGATCACGGCGGTCACACCGGCCGCCGCCGCGGCTTCCACGCCGTCCGGGAAGGGAAAGAATGCGTCAGAAGCCATCACTGCGCCCTTTGCCCGCATGCCTGCACGCTCGCATGCCTGCCTCACCGCATCGATCCGGTTGGTCTGCCCTCCGCCGATGCCGACCGCCGCCCTGCCCCGTGCCAGCACGATAGCGTTCGACTTGACATGGCGGACAAGCGTCCATGCAAAGCGAAGAGCTGCAAGTTCTTCTTCTGTTGGTTTTCGCTCGCTCACCACGCGCAATTCTGTATCGGCGGGGTCTCCCCTGTCTGGCTCCTGTACAAGAATGCCCCCCGCAGCCGAACGCAGCTCCTGCCTTACACGCGCATACAAAGCCGGGTCCGCTTCGACCAGGCGCAGATTCTTTTTCGAAGCGAGCAAGCGGCGGGCTTCCTCTTCGAAGGCAGGCGCCGCAATGCATTCCAGAAAGAGGTCCTTCAGCGCGCCAGCGGTGGCGGCATCGAGGGGCCGGTTGAATGCGGCGATGCCCCCGAAGGCAGATATCGGATCGCATTCCAGCGCAAGGCGGTAAGCCTGAGTCAGCTCATCAGCCTCGGCGGCTCCGCAGGGAGACAGATGCTTGACGATCACCGCGGCAGGCCTTTCGAAATCGAGCACTGCGCGCCATGCGGCATCGAGGTCAAGGATGTTGTTATAGGATAATTCTTTACCTGCAAGAACCCTTCCGCCGAGCGGGCCCTGGTCCTTTCCGGAGTCTGCCGGCATGACGAAAAAGGCTTTCTGATGGGGGTTTTCTCCATAGCGGAGCGGGCGTTCCACCCTGCCTTCCACCACAAAGGATCCGGAAGGCTGCGCTTCCTGCCGGGAGAACCAACGGGCGATTGCCGCATCATAGTCTGCGGTGCGCGCAAAAGCCTTTGCTGCAAGCCTTTGCCTGGTCTCGAGGCTTATTCCGCCCGCCTCGGCTTCACCTGCCACAGCATCGTAATCAGTCATATCGCAGACCACGCAGACGCGGGCAAAATTCTTGGCGGCTGCACGCAGAAGGGCAACGCCCCCGATATCGATCTGCTCGATGATTTCATCCGCACCTGCCGAAGGATCTGCTGCCGTCATTTCAAAGGGATAGAGATTCACAATCACCATGTCGATCGGTTTCCATCCTCTCGCTTCGAGTTCGGCAAGATCGGCATCGGTGGGTCGCGCAAGAATCGATGCGTGGATAGCCGGATGCAGGGTTTTGACCCGCCCGCCCAGCATTTCGGGAGAACCTGTATAGGCCGCGACATCGAGCGGCTCGATACCGGCGCTCCGAAGCGCCTCTGCCGTGCCTCCCGAAGCGAGGAATGTCCATCCGGCCTGCACCAGGCGCTGGGCAAAGGGTAGAAAACCTGTCTTGTCATACAGAGAAACCAAGGCGAGCGGCATCGTTATGCTCCTTTTCGACTAGTTGGCGTTGTACGAGCTGGCGTACCAGGGCAACCACTTCGCGGTGTTCCACCTCATGGATGCGCTGTGCCAGCGTCTCGAGAGTATCGGTATCCCTAATTTCGACTTCGGCGAACCGCAGTACGGGGCCGCAGTCCACTTTTTCATCCGGCACCAGATGCAGCATTATGCCGGTTCTTTCGATGCGTCCTTCGCGGAAGGCCCTGTAGGCATCTTCGATGGCATGGGTACCCGGGAAGGTTCCCGGCAGTGCGGGATGCAGATTTACCACTCTGCCAGGAAAGCATTCAAGAAAAGGAGCATCGAGAAGGCGCATCCAGCCCAGCAGCAGAATCCAGTCCGGCTCGAAGAATTCGGCGATGCCGGCAAGCCGCTGGTTCCATGCCAAGCGAGCCGGAGAGCCTCGGCGGGCTCCTTCGGGAAGGGGAATGCACCATGAGGGAATGCCATGCCTCACCGCGCGGTCGAGACAGCCGGCTCCCGGTGTGTCGCAGATCAAGGCTGCAATTCCGCTGTGCTCGATGCTCCCAGTACCGATTGCGTCGATCAGGGCCTGGAAATTCGAGCCGTTTCCGGAAGCAAACACCACAATCCGCACAGCGCCGGTCATACAAACCGCACCTTTCCGGCGCCCTTCTCGAGCCTTCCAATGACAGGGAAGGGACCCGCTTCCCGTACCCTTTCGAGGTCCTGCGGCGCCGCGATTATTACCATTCCTATGCCAAGGTTGAACACACGCCGCATCTCTTCGGCATCTATGCCCCCCTCTCTCTGGAGGAAGCGGAAAATCGGCGGCATATCCCAGCTTCCTTCGACGATGCATGCATCGAGAATGTCGGGCAGGACACGCGGGATGTTTTCATAGAAGCCTCCGCCGGTGATGTGCGCCAGCGCCTTGATCGGAGAAGAATCCATGGCCAGAAGCGGCATCAGTAAATCCAGATAGGATCGATGGGGCCTCAGGAGCGCGTCCGCAAGGCTTTCTCCCAGCTCGGCGCGATGCGCATGCAGATCGAAGCGCGCCGCAATGGCGCGGGCAAGCGAATAGCCATTGGTATGAAGGCCGGATGAAGGCAGACCGATCAGCAGATCTCCTTCCTGCAGATCGGTTCTGGGCAGAAGGCGGTCCCTTTCCACCAGGCCGACGATGGTACCAGCCACATCCATTTCGCCTGGCGCATAGGTGCCGGGCATTTCAGCAGTCTCTCCGCCAAGGAGAGCGCATCCCGCCGCCCGGCAGGATTCCGCCATGCCGCTCACCACTTCTGCGACCGCCTCAGGCCTCAGCTTTGCCGCTGCGATATAGTCCATGAAGAACAGGGGCCTTGCCCCCTGCACGAGTATATCATTGATTGAGTGATTGACGATGTCCATTCCCAGGCCCCTGAGCCGCCCGAGCGACAGGCCGAGGCTGGTCTTGGTCCCGACGCCGTCGGTCGAAGCGACAAGCACCGGGGAGCGATAGCTCCTCAGAAGCGAGGCATCGAACTGACCACCGAAGGCGCCGATGCCCGCAATGACTTCGGGCCCATAGGTAGAGCGCACCGCTTCTTTCATGAGCTCCACGGCCCTGTTTCCGGCATCGATATCCACTCCGGAGCGCACATACGCGGATTCTGAGGCCCGTGCTCCTATGTCCTTCCGATACTGGATGCCTTCGCACCGAACCCGCTGCACTCCTTCGTAGGCCGCCACCCGGGCTTCCTTCATGCTCCTGCCCACACCAACCATGCTCAGCACCCTTCCTCCGGCTGTGAGCAGCCGGCTTCCCTGCCGCACAGTCCCCGCATGCAGGCAGACTGTCCTGGCAGGCAGCTCTCCAAAAACGATTTCCCGGCCGGAGACTGGGCGATGTGGGTAGCCTTCCGAGGCGAGCACGACGCAGACAACGTACAGATCATTGAAGCGCGGCATGAAGGACTTGAGGTTCCCGCGCGCACAGGCATCGAGCGAGCGCAGGAGGTCTGTTTCGAACAGCGGCAGAATGACCTGCGTTTCGGGATCTCCGAAGCGTGCATTGTATTCCAGCACACGGGGTCCATCGCTGGTCAGCATGAGGCCGGCATAGAGCGCCCCGACAAAGGGCATTCCCTCTTCTGCAAGGCCTCGAACCGCTGGCTCGATGACCTTGTGCGCAAGTGTCTGAGCCTCCTGCATGCTGGAAGCAGGGGCATAGGCCCCCATGCCTCCCGTATTCGGCCCCCGGTCTCCATCCATAAGGCGCTTGTGATCGCGGGCCGAAGGAAGAATAGCCCATGCAGCCCCATCGCAGAGCGCAATGAGCGAAAGCTCCTCGCCTTCCAGCCGCTCTTCCAGCACAATCTCGCCTCCTGCCGCGAGGAGCTGGTCGATCGCCTCCTCGGTCTCTTCGAGGGATCTGGGGACAATTACCCCCTTCCCCGCCATGAGCCCCGATGCCTTTACGACAACCGGCTTTCCGAAACTGCGCGCCCAGACCTTGGCATCGTGCCCTGCTGAGGACCCCGCAAAGCTCTCCCCTTCTGCCGTCGGGATGCCATGCCGCTTCATGAAGGCCTTGGCGAAGGCCTTTGAGCTTTCGATCCTTGCGGCATTCCGGGAAGGGCCGAAACAGGCAATCCCCCGCCCACGGACAGCGTCGGCCAGCCCTGCTGCAAGCGGAGCCTCGGGCCCAATGACCACAAGATCAACCTTGTTGGACTCAGCAAGGGCAGAGATTCCTTCGATGTCATCGAGCCGGACCGGCAGACATGTCCCCAGTTCTTCCATGCCTGGATTCCCCGGCGCACAGATCAGAGATTCGCACAGCGGCGAACCCGCGATCGCCATTGCCAGCGCATGTTCCCTCGCGCCAGCGCCAACCAGCAGGACCTTCATCTGGCTCCCCCTTCAAAACTCTCCTTGGTGAACTGCCTGTCGACATCGATCGGGTAGTCGCCGTCGAAACAGGCACGGCAGAGGCCCTCGACACCGATCGCCCGGGAAAGGCCTTCAATGCTGAGATAGGCAAGAGAATCCGCATCGAGCAAGTGCGCAATCTCAGAAGTACTGCGCCCCACTGCGATAAGATCCTTCTGCGTCCCCATATCCACGCCCATGTAGCAGGGATGAAGAATGGGAGGAGAAGCGATGCGCAGATGCACTTCACGCGCGCCAGCTTGCCTGCAGAGCTTGACCAGCGGACCCGTCGTGGTTCCCCGGACGATACTGTCGTCGACAATCACGATCCGCTTTCCTGCCATCGATTCGGTAAGTGGGCTGAATTTGAGCGCGACACCCTGGCGCCGCAGAGCAGGAGTCGGTTCGATGAAAGTGCGCCCGATATAGCGATTCTTGACCAGTCCCTCGCCGAAGGGAAGACCCGAAGCGTGCGCAAATCCGATTGCGGCCGCAATCGAACTGTCCGGAACCGGCATGACGAAGTCCGCATCTGCGGGGGATTCCTGGGCGAGCAGTTCCCCAAGACGCATCCGGATTGCATGAATACTGCGGCCGTTCCACACCGAATCGGGCCGCGAAAAGTACACGTACTCAAAGGCGCAGGCGGCACGTTTGGCATTGCTCGCCACGATTCGTCTTTCGATCAGACCCTTTGCCTCAAAATGCAGAATGGACCCGGGAGGAATCTCTTCGATAGAGGTACAGCCCATAACTCTGAGCGCCGAAGTCTCCGACGCAGCTGCCCAGCCCCCGTCCTCCGTGGTTCCCCATGCCAGCGGTCGCAAACCCCATGGATCGCGGACCGCATACACGCCATCGGCAGTCATGATAACGAGCGAATAGGCTCCGACCCACTGCTTCATTCCCGCTTCGATGCGGTCCATCCAGCTTTTCTGGGGCATGCCTGCGAGCATCATGGCGAGAAGCTCGCTATCCGAGCCTGTCATGAGACCGATTCCCTTCGCAAGCAAAGCCTGGCGGAGGGAAGGCGCATTGGCGATATTGCCGTTGTGGCCGAGCGCAAGCGGGCCGAACTGTGTTTCAATGAGAAATGGCTGGGCATTTCTTGCCGAAGAGCGCCCGGTTGTCGAATAGCGCGTGTGGCCTATCGCCAGCCTTCCGGGCAGGGACTGCAGGGTCGGGTCGCGGAACACCTGGGAAACGAGGCCTGTATCCTTGTGCAGATACATCATGCCCTGGTCAAACGTTGCGATCCCCGCCGATTCCTGGCCGCGGTGCTGGAGGGCAAACAGACCGAAGAACGCAAGCCGCGCGGCCTCGTCTCCCCCAACCGCCACGATGCCGCAGGCTTCGCGGGGACCAAAAGAGCTCATTGCTTGCGCCCCTCGTCCAAAATGAGCTTTCTGTCTTCGGCTTCAAGCTTTTCGGCATTCTGCCGCTGGAATTCGCTGATGCGTACTTTCAGGGGGGCGTCTGCAAGCCCGAGGATTTTGGCCGCGCAGAGCGCTGCATTGGCGGGGTCCAGAACCACTGCGGGAGCGACACCCGAGGGCATGCGCAGGCTCGACCAGATATCGATCTGAGCCCATTGCTCCGATGGCGGCGGACAGGCAATGACAGGGAACGGCGTTGCAGCATCGAGCATGCCGGACAGTGCATTCGAGCGCCCAGCCACAGTAATGAACACAGTGGGAATCGCTTCGGCGTTCCATTGCTGGACAAGAGACAGCAGCCGCGCAGGAGACTTGTGTGCCGATGCGATGCGGGTCTCCGAGGGAATTCCGAATCGCTCCAGTGCCTCTCGTATCTGTGAAACATGGGCAAGGTCGGCCGGAGAGCCCGCCAGAATGACCACCCTTCCATCACGGACATTGTGTTCGCTCATAAACAGCCCTCCTTTGCGCGCGCAAGAGCTTCGAGCACGCGCGGCGACGCAGGATAGGATGCGGGAACGAAGTCCAGCCCGGTCAAGCGCTCATACAGATTCTGATAGAGAAGGCTTGTCTGCGCCCACACCGAAGGAGGAAGTGCGGGCGGCTCTCCGTCGCCACGATACCCCAGCCCGGCATAGGCCAGCCGCACGAATTCCTTGTCGCGGCTCTCGGGCTCAAGGCCTTTCTCGAAACGCTCCATGTAGGTGTCTGCAAGCCAGAAGCGCGAAGAATCGGGAGTATGGATCTCGTCGATCAGCATGATCTCTCCTGAGGGATCAAAGCCGAATTCATACTTGGTATCGACCAGAATAAGGCCTGCCTGCCCGGCAATGCGCGAGCCGCGTTCAAAGAGTGCAATGGCTGCATCCTGAATTCTGGCCCACGAATCTGCATCGAGAAGGCCCTTTTCGACCACCTCCCGCGGTTCGAGGCGTTCATCGTGGCCGGTAGGGCCGCCCTTGGTCGTTGGCGTAATGACGGGATGGGGCAGTTTTTCGTTCTTGCGGAGGCCTTCCGGAAAGCGCTGGCCGTAGATGATGCGCTCACCCAGCTCGTAGCGCCGCCAGAGCGCAGTGGATGTAACCCCCGTGATGTAACCCCGGACAATTACTTCGACCGGTATGGGGCTTGCCTCGCGGACAATCGCACAGTTCGGGTCAGGAAGCGAGACAAGGTGATTGGGAATGATGTCCAAAGTGTTCCTGAACCAGAATGCAGACAGTTCGTTCAGCACCTGCCCCTTGAAGGGAACGGCGCCCAGAATGACATCGAAGGCCGAAAGCCTGTCTGTCGTCGCGATAAACCGCCGTCCATCAGGGAGCCGCCACCATTCGCGCACCTTGCCTTCCGCTTCCGCCTGCCCCGTGCCGGTAAAGGCCAGAGGCAGAAGTCCCAATGCCAGTGATTCCGAAATCATGTTTCCTCCTTATGCATTATGCGCGCCTATTCTAATGTTGCGCGTATGCAACGCCATTGCGGAACAGGGCGAGCGCCCCTTCCAGCAGCCTTCCCGGAAGCGATGCGCTCTGCCAGGCGAAGACAGCGTTCTCGGGATGGGGCATGAGACCGAGCACATTTCCCTCTTCATTGCAGATACCTGCAATATCCGCAGCCGATCCATTGGGATTCTCAGGGTAGCTGCCGCCCGCTGCTTTCCACTGCGCATCGGCATACTGAAGCGCAATACAGCCAGAAGCCATAAGCGCGTTCAGCGTTTCTTCCGATGCAGTGCTGAAGCGGCCCTCACCGTGGGCGACAGGGCATGAAAAGCCTTCGATGCCTCTGGTCCATATCGAGCGCGAGGATGCTGCAGAAAGGTTGACCCAACGGCATTCGAAGCGTCCGCTTTGGTTGTGGGCAAGCGTTACGCAGCGCTGGCCTCGTTGCGCAAAGCCTGCGCCGGGAAGAAGACCAGCCTTCACCAGGACCTGAAATCCGTTGCAGATGCCGAGCACGGGCCTGCCGGTTTCGACAAAGCGCTGTACCTGTTCGATAAAGAAATGCTCGAGATCCAGCGCAAAGAGGCGCCCCGCACCCAGCGCATCGCCATACGAAAAGCCGCCAGGCACGACGAGCATGCCGTAATCGAGCATATGGTCGGGATGTCCGCGTAGATCGGCGAGAGGAAGTATCTCGTAAGTGGCTCCTGCAAGGGCGATGGCTTCGGCTGCATCGCGATCGCGGTTGGTACCGGGTGCCTTGAGAATGAGCGCTTTCATGGGAGCACCTCCTTTCCACCCTGCTTCCATGCGGCATGCATCTGCGCTTCAGCCAGTTCGAGTATCGTTTTCGCGCCATGGCGTACTGCGAGTATGGATGATCCGGAAACCGTCCCCAGCCGGATTGCTGCGCCAGAAACCTTCTGCATGCGGCCTGCAAATGCATCTTCCTTTTCAAGCGCGACTTCCGCCACAAGACAGCCGCAGGTTTCCCCGATCAGCACATGCAGTGGATCATCACCCAGAGCTTCCGTATCGATCTGCGCACCCCGCCGCCCGCCAATGCACATTTCAGCGAGCGCGGTCCCCAGCCCGCCTTCTGAAAGATCATGGGCAGACACCACTTCCCCTGCCATAACCGCCTGATGGAACAAAGCATAGATGCGCGGTGTTTCGGAATCTGGAAGAGGGACCCTCTCGTTCTGCAAAAGGGGCTTGAATATGCCTACAAGCCAGAGGGGATTCCCTGGACGCTTGAGGAAGGGCGTACAGGCAAGAGCTATGTCGGGCACAAATCCCAGGGCCGAGATAAGCAGAGAAGGTGGAACGGCATGGCGCCTTCCGTCAGATCCGAGATATTCATTATAGAAAGAATCTTTTCCGGAAATGATGGGCGTGCGGTAGGAAAGCGCCGCATCCCTGAGGCCTCGCGCCAATTCGAGCAAGGCTCCCATCACTTCAGGATCACTGGGATCTCCCATGCAGAAATTGTCCAGAATGGCCATCCGCCCCGGATCTGCCCCTGCGGCGACCGCATTGCGTACCGCTTCGTCTACAGCGGCGATTGCAGCACGGTACGGGTCCTTTTCGCCGTAATCTGGTCGGAGGGCATTTGAAAGGGCGATGCCCCAGCAGCCCTCCGTTCCCTGCGGCTTGAGCACCGCCGCATCGGCAGGCGCATCACCTCCAGGACCACAGAAGGGTTTGACCACTGTGCCCCCCTGCACTTCGTGGTCGTACCGCCGCACAACCTCTTCCCGGCTCGATACCGCGCTTGCGGAAAGAAGGCCAAGCAGAAGCTCGGCCGGGCTTTCCGCGTTGCTTTCCTCGTTGCTTTCCGCGCCGCTTTTGACACCCTGGCCCGGCCCTGCCACTCCCACCCTTGCCTTCAGCCGCTTGCGGGGCTGGCCGCCGTGCACGAAGGCCATGGGGAGATCGAGCACCACCTCTCCCTGCATCCTGACGCAGAGCCGCCCGTCGTCTCTGAACGAACCGATATCGCAGAACTCAGCCTCATGGCGTCTGCAGAGCGCGGCAAAGGCAACCATGTGCTCGGGAGGAACCGCCAGCACCATGCGCTCCTGCGCCTCGGAAAGCCAGAGTTCCCATGGAGCCAGCCCAGGATATTTCACCGTCACCTTCGAAAGCTCCACATCCGCACCCAGCTCGGCCGCCATCTCGCCTACCGCAGATGAAAGCCCTCCCGCGCCGCAGTCCGTCACCGCGTGATAGAGCCGGGCATCCCTCGCCTCGAGCAGTACATCCAGCGCGCGCTTCTGTACGATGGGATCGCCGATCTGGACCGAAGCACCGGCAACATCTCCTGTCGATCCATCCATGGTCATGGAAGAGAAAGTCGCCCCCCGGATGCCGTCTCTTCCGGTCCGGCCGCCAAGCACGACAATTCGATCCTTCGCCTGCGGCGTGCGGCAATGCAAACCTTCGGGCGCAAGCCCCACGCATCCGCAGTATACGAGCGGATTGGCAGCATAGCCGGGATGAAAGTGCACCGCCCCGTTCACGGTGGGGATTCCCATCTTGTTTCCATAATCTTCGACGCCAGCAACGACGCCGCGCGCGATCATGCGCGGGTGCAGACTTCCAGAAGGCAGAGCCCTCGCATCCATGCGGGGATCCCCGAAGCAGAGCACATCGGTCACCGCGATGGGCCTCGCTGAAACCCCCATGATGTCGCGGATGACTCCTCCTACCCCCGTATTCGCTCCGCCAAAAGGCTCGACCGCCGAGGGATGGTTATGCGTTTCGACTTTGAAGGAAATGTCCCAGCCCGGTACGAATCTGACAATACCCGCATTGTCGGTAAAGGCAGAGTGTACCCATGGAGCGCCGATCATTTCCGTTGTCTTCTTGATATAGGTCTTGAAAATGCCGTCTACAACAGAAGGATAGGGAAGCTCCGCGTTCGGAAGCTTCCGGCCGCCTTCTATGTGTTCGGCGCCTTCGACCACGACTTCAGCCTTGAAGGTCTTGTGGACACAGTGCTCGCTCCATGTCTGGGCCAGCATTTCGAGCTCGACATCGGTCGCTTTTCTGCCAGCAGTCCTGAACCATGTCCGAATCGCCCGCATTTCGCCCAGGTCGAGGGCAAGCCTGCGATCCGCGGAAAGGGCTAGAAGTTCATTGTCGGTCATGGACGCGCAATCGTAATACTGCACTTGCGCCGAGGGGGCGTCAGATTCGGGGAATATAGGCACTATCCTGCCGAAATGCCAGCGCTCGATTACGGGATTCGCAAGTAGAAGGCGGGTAATCTTTTCCAGCGCATCCCTGTCGAGCCAGTCGGCTTCGAGCTCCCATCGCACGCCCGTTGCCGCGCGCCTTACCCCCCTGAGCCCCATCTCATGGGCAGCACGCACGATTTCAAGCGCGACGGGGTCGGTCACTCCGGGCTTGCGGCAGATTTCCACTATATGGAGCGCTACCCGCACATGAGACGCTTTCTGTGCCCCTCCCGTATCGGGGTTCGAAGCAGAGCCCCTCCCAGGGTCCGGACCAACTCCCGCATCCGGCTGTTCCAGCGCTTCCTTGCATTCCCAGCGCTCTTCCACCGGGTCCGAAAAAAGAAAAAGCCCGAGGAGGTTTCGCTCCTCGGGCGCAATCGTCCCTTCAACAAAATACAGGGCAGTTTCCTGCGCACTGCGCAATTTCCCCATGCCCAGTGCGCGCACATCAGCCATCAGGGCTTCTGCACGCGGCCCTCCTGCCCCCAGTCTTCGTACCTCGTATCGGTACAGAATATCTCTGGTCGCCATACTGACTCATAGCAAACAACCCGAACTGTGTCAAGATGAGGGAGTCAGGAGTATCCGTGGCCAGGCTGGAGTATGCTCACCTCCACACAATCCAGGTAAAGAGCGCAGCGACCACGGTCGTCAGCACCGTAAAGGGGCCTGCGATCTTGAGCCACTCGCCGAACCCGATTCTTGTGCCCTGCTTGCCAGCCAAGCTCACCGCTACGATGTTTGCAGACGCACCGAACGGTGTCAGATTACCGCCGATGCAGGAGCCGATCAAAAGGCCGAACATGTACAGCTCTGGCGTCAAATTCAGAGCGCGCGCAAGGCTCGCGGCCACCGGCAGCATCGCTGCGATATACGGCACATTGTCCACAAATCCCGATATCAGCACGGAAAAGCCTATCAGCATGACATAGCCGAGGGCCACATTGCCGCCTGCCCAACGGGCAAGCTGTCTGGCCAGCTCATCGAGCATGCCGGATCTTCCAAGTACCCCGATGACTATGAAAATGCCCACCAGGAATGCCAGCGTATCCCAATCGAGATGCACTACAAGATCCTTCGCCGCTTGCCTGTCCTTCCTTACCCCCCACTGCCATCCAAGCCCCAGTACAGCAAGCCCCATCACCAGCAAGCCGCTCGCGGGATGGATCCCGCCCCCTGCCGAAAAGGCCGAAACCAGGGCCAGACCGCCTATCATCGCGATCAGGAGCAATGTCGGCACCCAGGAAACAATGGTCTCAGGCGGCAGTTCATGCTGATCGCCGCCTGCCTTTCTGAAATAAAGGTAGAAATAGAGAGCACCTGCAAGCGAGGCGATTTGAATCGCAAAGAAAACCGAAGGTTTGCCCGCCCGGAAGAAAAAGTCGTTGAAGGAATACCCGGCAAAATTGGCGAAGAGCATTGAAGGCGGATCTCCCACCAATGTCGCGACTCCCTGCAGATTCGCCATGACCGCAAGACCTATCATGAGCGGACCGAGGGATTTTCTTCCACGCCGTGCCAGCTCAATCATGACCGGCGCCACCACCAGTACCGTAGCGACATTCTCCACGAAGGCAGAAATCAGCCCTGTCAGAAGAAGAATGATGGTAATAGCCACCCCCACCGAGGGGGAGCGCTCGACAATACGCTCTGCAATGAACGCAGGCACGCGCGAATAAATGAAGAGCTCTGCCAGGACAAGACTGCCCAGATAGATGAGCAGAATATTCCAATTGATGAGCGTTCCGATGGCAGTTCCGGGATCGACCGCTCCTGCAACAATCAGCACCAATGCAGCGCCCAGAGAAATCCATGCCTTGAGGCGCGGAAAGGCGACGATGCCGGCATACATGAGCACAGTAGTCAGCAGAATGAGCTGATTCATGCCTGAAAACCTCCCTTTTGCCGCGCGGACAAAAAAAGACCGCACGGAAAGCTTCCATGCGGTCTTGCACACACCAGGATCTGCTGGTCCATCGAGGCCGGAAGCGAGCCGCTCCGTGTTGACGACCTCGATGCCTGCGCCTCTGCGCGCAGGAGGCTACTCCCCACAAGTGCTATTGTGCCAAGTTGCGCTCCGTGCGTCAATTCCTTTCAATCCCGTGCCATCCTGCATGACAATGCCATGTCCCCTTGCGCGCCAGCCACGGCTCTTGCTATGATACGGCAATTTTTTATCCGGGAGGTATGTATGAGCCGTTTCAAAACGATGGTGAATTCGGGCACTCTGACGCCGACACCGCTTTCTTCGATCGATTGGGACAAGCTTGGATTCGGTGTCATCATTACCCCATGGATTGGCGGAAGTCTTGCCCTGAGCGATGGGGAATTCGAGCCGCCTGTCGTGGTACCGAACGGATATCTGGCAATTCCTCCCCTTGCGTGCGCAATCAATTACGGACAGTCCCTGTTCGAAGGCATGAAAGCACGGCGCGGCGCGGATGGCAGAATCCGCCTGTTCCGCATCGAAGCGAACGCCCGTCGCATGGCATTGGGAGCGGAGCGCTTCATGCTTGCAGCTCCTTCCGAATCCCTTTACCGGGAAACGGTCATCCAGACGGTAAAGGCTAATGCCGACTATGTCCCGCCCTATGGAAAGGGTTCACTCTATATCCGCCCCATTCTTTCGGGGATCGGCATGACACTGGCTCCGGCCGCTGCCGATACCACCCTGTTTGCCGTCACCGTCCTGCCTGTCGGTCTGCACTACAAGGGCTCAGCCATGATGAAAATCAAGGTCGAAGACCGGTACCAGCGTGCCGCCGCCAAGGGCACCGGCTGGGTCAAGGCTGCGGGCAACTATGCGCCCTGCTTCCTGCCAACCGACGAAGCAAAACATGAGGGATTCTCAGACCTGCTCTTCCTTGACCAGACAGGCCGTTATGTTGAAGAAGTCGGCACTGCCAATTTCGGCATGGTCAAGAATGGCGTACTCTATGTCGCCGATTCTCCCTCGATTCTCAGGGGAATCACGAGAGACTCCATCATGCGTCTTGCGCGCGAACAGCTTGGCATGGAGGTAGTCTTTGCGCCCCTCGAACTCGACCGCGTGCTCGGGCTCGGCGAATTTGAAAAGGACGGGCCGGCGGACGAAGTCTTTGCCATGGGGACCGCTGCGGTCATCAGCCCCATTTCGCACATGAGCTGGCAGGGCAGAACCTGGCATTTTGGGGACGAGCCGGGCACCTATGCGAAAAAACTTTACGATGCACTGGATGGTGTGCAGACAGGCCGCTATCCCGATCCCTACGGCTGGGTTACGGTTCTGGACTGAAAAACGGCCCACAGCGGCGGAGGGCTGCAGCCCGTACCTCTTGCTCAGCGTCCCTCTTGCCCAATCAGGGGCAATTTTGCTATATTCGGCCTTGGCGCGCGGCCAGTTCCGCGCGCCGATTCAATGGGGAATTAGCTCAGTTGGTAGAGCGATAGGTTCGCAATCTATAGGTCAGGGGTTCGAATCCCCTATTCTCCAGCTTCCAGAAAAAGCCGGGCGCCGGGACAGGTGTCCGGCTTTTATTTTGATACCTAATACAAAGAACACATTGCTTCATTCCTCCGACGGGCACATGAATCAGACGACTGAAAGACACTGCATCGAGATCTGCCGGCAAATCATTCGATCAAAAGCAAGGCGACATCGTCCACAAAACCTGCCTTCGGAACAGCCTGGCTCCCTTCATCTCAGAGCGGCAACACTGGCCGGCTGGAACAGAAGCGGGGTTGGCATCGCAACGATCTATTGTGAGTAAATGCCAAAATACAGCAATCGCTATTAGCAATTGTGAACGATGAGGAAAATCTAATCGAGACATAGAATAATATATACTATTCATGTATTTCATCTGGTACGGGAGGATGGGTGCGAGTGGGACAGCAACCTGTGATAATGAAACAAAAAGGGCTCGGTACATCTGGCTCGGGCCATGTCATTTCGCTCCGTGGCATTACAAAGCGGTTTGCTCATGTTGTCGCGAACGATGGTGTCGATCTCGATATACGTCCGGGTGAGGTTCATGCCCTTCTCGGAGAAAATGGTGCGGGAAAAAGCACTCTGATGAAAATACTGTACGGATTCTACCACATGGATAGCGGAAGTATTCTAATCGATGGCACCGAAGTCCGCATCGCTTCGCCGCTCGATGCCAGAGCACTGGGAATCGGCATGGTGTTCCAGTCTTTTACGCTGATTCCCGCGATGACGGTTGCGGAAAATGTTGCCATGTATTTCAAGGATCAACCTTTTGCATTGAACCTGAAGAGCATTGCAGGCCGTGTCCGCGAGCTCGGTGCGACCTATCATCTCATGGTTGACCCGTCCGCGTCCGTGCGGTCGCTTTCAGTAAGCGATCAACAGAAAGTGGAAATCCTCAAACTGCTCGTTGGCGGGGCCAGGGTGCTCATCTTCGACGAAGCGACAAGCGTGCTAGCACAGCATGAAATCAGCGGGTTTTTCGAAATACTGCAGAGACTCAAGGCTGATGAATATTCTATCATTTTCATCACGCACAAACTAGCGGAAGTCATGACATGTGCCGATCGCATCACGGTCATGCGAAAAGGAAAAGTTGCGGGCACGCTCATGCGTGCGGAGACAACCGAGCAGAATCTCGTCAAACTGATGTTCGATGAAGGGTTGCAGCCTTCCAATACTGCAAGAAGCGATCAAGCGACCACGGCGCAACACGAGCCCTTGATGGAACTGCAGGGGGTGAGCACCCGCCCGAAGGGCATCGGAATTCAGCTGGTAGATGTGAGCCTTCATGTCAATGCCGGAGAAATAGTCGGAATTGCTGGTGTATCGGGCAATGGCCAGAGAGAACTGGTCGATGTCGTGCTCGGCATAGCTCCCCCTATGCAAGGCAAACGGCTCATCCTGGGAGAGGATGCGACTGCATGGAATGCAGGCCAAATCCGGGAAAAGGGCGTAGGTTTCGTACCTGATGAGCCTGTGAGGATGGCCCTGGTTCCGTGGATGACGCTCTGCCAGAATTCGGCCATTGGAAATCTCGACGCATATGTTCGAGCTCACGGCTTTTCGATTGATTGGCTCGCGGTAGAAAAAGATATCGCTGCATCCTTTGAAGCACTTGGCTTTGAACCTTTGCCGCTGCATATGCCGGTTCAGCGTTTTTCTGGAGGGCAGATCCAGCGCTCGGTACTTGCGAGGGAAATTGGGCGCAAACCAAGACTCCTGGTAGCGTTCTATCCGACGCGTGGACTCGACGTCCGCAGTGCAGAAGCAGTTGGCTCTGTTCTAACGCGCCTCAGAAATGAAGGAGGTGGTGTGCTGCTTGTATCTGAGGATCTGGATGAATTGGTCAGTCTGTGCGATCGGCTGGTGGTAATCCGCCAGGGAAGAATTGTGGGCAGTGTCTGCCACGACGCAATAGACCGGCATGCAATTGGATACATGATGACAGGATCGGAGGTGTCTCGATGAAGCACCGGGAGTTGAAGAACACGCTGCTGCGCCATGGTATCGTTCTGATGATAGCACTGACAGCATATGCGGCAGGTCTGCTTCTTGCAGGCAAGAATCCTGTGGCTGCATTTGTCGATACGGTGTCTTTCACCTTTGGAACCTGGTATGGTTTTTCCGAAGTCTGCATGCGCATGATACCGCTTCTTCTGACTGCGCTTGCGGTAGCATTGCCATCGACCGTGGGACTGATCAACGTTGGCGGCGAAGGCCAGCTCTACATGGGAGCCTGGCTCGCAACATGGGGAGTAATTACCTTCCCGAATCTTCCTGCGGGTGTGTTCATCCCTTTCCTTATTCTGCTTGGCTTTGTGGGAGGTGGTGCCTGGGCAGCACTGGCAGGATTTTTCCGAGCCCGTGGCTGGATAAATGAAACCATCACTACCCTGCTCATGAATTATATCGCACCGCTCATTATTGGGTTCTTTGTGTATGGCTCATGGAGATCGAGAGAACCGGGCGCCTCGGCTTTTCCTCAATCGATCGCATTTCCGCCCGCAGCAAGACTTCCACGCTTTTTCAATTCCCGCATTCACCTCGGAATGGTAATCGCCTTAATCCTGCTCGCGGTTTTCTGGTTCATCATGGAAAAAACAAAGTGGGGCTTGAAAATGAAGGCCATCGGAGGAAACCCGGAAGCCGCCAGAAGGCTGGGATTTGAGATTGGTCCCTATATCGTCGGTGTGATGTTCATTGCTGGAGGCATTGCAGGCCTGGCGGGAATGGCGGAAGTCTCCGCCCTCTATGGACGCCTGCGAGCTGGCTTCTCGCCAGGATATGGCTTCATGGGCTTTTTGATCAGCTGGATGGCTGGAGGAAAGCCCGCAACGATCGTCAGCATGTCCTTCATTCTAGCATTCATTTTTTCTGCGGGATCGCTGCTTCAGATAACCCAGGGGGTACCGTTTGCAGCTATCAATATTCTGATGGCAATGATGCTGTTCGTGGTGCTGGCAAAACCCCGCTTGCCAGGAGTGAAACGATGAACTGGCAATTCTTTGGAGATTTGCTCTCTGGCACGATCATGTATGGCGTGCCGCTCTTATACATGACGCTCGGCGCAGTAATTGAACAGCGTGCGGGCATGGTCAATCTCGGACTCGAAGGCATTATGCTTGCAGGTGCGTCGACTGGTTTTGCCATGAGTGTTGCAGCCGGCAACCCGTGGATCGGTATCGGGATGGCAGCGCTGGCAGGAGCGCTGCTCAATCTGATCTACGCGTACCTAGTAGTGAACCGAAAAGCCAGTCAGTTGGCAAGCGGCATGACGCTCATGTTTCTCGGAAGCGGCATCAGTGCTGTCATCGGCCGGCCATATGTGGGGGCCGGGATCGCCGGCCTTGCGCGGTATCAGCTTCCAGGACTTGCACTTGTCCCCTGGGTGACCAGAACAATGTTCTCCTATGATCTTCTGGTCTATCTGGCTGTCCCATCGGCGCTGTTCGTCTGGTGGCTGCTCTTTCGTACACGTTATGGCCTAAGCCTTCGTGCAGTAGGAGAAAATCCGTCGGCTGCTTTTGCAGCAGGACGGCGGATTGACCTGCTGAAATACAGCGCTTCCATCATGTGCGGTCTGCTGGGAGGTATTGCAGGTGCGCATCTGTCAATCGCACTTGCCCGTACCTGGACAGAAGGCATGACCGGCGGCCGCGGCTATATCGCGCTTGCGCTGGTGATCTTTTCCAAGTGGCATCCGCTGAAGTCCATATTTGGCGCTCTGCTGTTCGGAGGCGCGGTAACGCTGCAATTACAGCTGCAAGCGAAGGGCGCAGGAATTTCGCCATTTCTTCTCAACATGATTCCCTATGTACTTACCCTGGCGGTTCTGCTGATATGGAGTGGTGCACGGAAATATGCAGCACCCGGTGCACTGGGAAGGATCTATTCGGGCGAAGACTGAACAAGGCTTTTGCGGGAGATTTGAAAATCTCCAAGAAATAGATGCAAAGGAGGCTTTTATGGAAGCAAAGAGGAGAAGACAGCCGAGAAAACTTGCGCTGCTGCTTATCGGCATACTTCTTGGAGGTGTCGTATCGGCTCAGCAGTCAAGCCTCGTAATTGGCCTGCTGCTGCCAGGACCGAAAAATGACGCAGGCTACAACCAGTCATTCTACGATGCGGTCATGCAGGTTCAGCGGAATGTGCCGGGCGTCAGAGTGATTGTCGCCGAGTACGTCACCGATGCAGAAGCGGAAAGCACCATGGAAACCATGATCCGGCAGGGAGCCAAGCTGATTTTCCCCTGCGCATTCGCATTCCAGTACCCCGCTCTTGCAGTCGCTGCCCGAAATCCCTCTGTCTATTTCATGCACCCGGGCGGCTGGGAGGTGAAACCGAACTTCAGCAACTTCTTTGCCACTACTCAGCTTCATTTCTACATAATGGGCGTGGCAGCAGGCCTGATGACAAAAACCAACCAGATCGGATTTGTTGCAGGAATGCCCCTTGGCTACACGCTGGGCAATGTGAATGGATTCCACCTCGGCGCTCGCTCGGTAAACCCAAAAGTCACCACAAGGCTTCTGTTCACCTTCTCATGGGGCGATACCACCAAGGAAGCGGCTGCGGCCCAGGCTTTGCTCAATCAGGGATGCGATGTCATAACCATGCACCTCGATTCGCCTGTAGCGGTCATTCAGACCGTAGAAGCAGCCGGCGCCTATACCATCGGCTTCATGTCGCCCGAAGCCCGCAAATATGCACCGAAAGGATGGATCACAGGGCTAGCTTTCAACTGGGGTGATTATTTCACCGAGAGCGCTAAGGCCGTCATGAACGGCACCTGGCGCACTGGCTTCATACGAAGAGGACTCTCCGAGGGCTTCCTCCAGATCGCACCATTCGGCAGTGCTGTTCCTGAAAGCGTCAGGCAGAAGGTACTGGCTGTCGCTGAAGATTACAAAGCCGGACGCATCGATCCCTTCAAGGGTCCGATCAAGGATCAAAAAGGCGTAGTGCGAATTCCTGCCGGTGTTGTGTGGGGCAATGAGAAGATGGGAGATTTCGACTGGCTCGTGGAAGGGATCATTGGCGAGCCGAAATAAACCATAAGTGCTGAAAATCTTGCAGAAGCTTTGCAGGAAAATGCGTGCCAGAGCACACAGCACCGCTGTTATATGTCTGCCAACAGCGCAGACATGAAAAGCCCAAAAATGCATGCTCACACGCATTTCCTGCGGCTTCTGCATGAGCAGCTGCATGATAAGGCGGAACAGGAAGCGAAGACAGTATTCTCCAAGTCGTGAAGAAGTATATACTGGGTCGGAATGGAAAAGTCTCTTGCGTATCCTTGTGTTCAGCTTTTCTGTTCGGATCAATGAAGCGTCGCGCGAGGAACAGGTATGGGAATTACTATCCAGGAAGCGCTGCTGTTGCCTGCGCTTAAAGAAGCTGTTCTGGTTGCGGGCAAAGGCGGGATCAACCGGATTATTGAATCGGTCAATATGATGGAAGTGCCCGACATTATCCATTATGTAAAAAAGGATGAGTTTCTGGTCACTACTACCTACCCGATTCGAGACAACCCGCAGGCTCAGGAACTTCTGATTCCCAGTCTGGTACAGAAGGAAGTTGCCGCTCTCGCGATCAAACCCGTGTTCTATTCCGACGAAATCCCTCCCATAATGATCCGACAGGCAGATGAACTTGACTTTCCTCTCATCAAGCTGCCAAAAACCGCATCCTTCAATGAAATTCTGAATCCTGTCCTGGGTGAAATCCTCAACCGCCAGGCTGTTATCCTGAGAAAGAACGAAGAGGTTCATCAGCGCTTTACTGAACTTGTCTTGAAAGGCGGAACGCTGGAAGATATCGCACGCATGCTAGCCATGCTGGAAAACAATCCAGTATCGATCCATACCCCAAGGTTTGTCCTGCTGGCCTTTGGAACGCCGGATGCAGGAAACGAAGTCGTAAAATTTGAACAGCTGAAATTGCTTTCCCAAAATGCCCAGGTTCTCTCACATGGTGCATCCCGGCACGAAGGCATAACACACTTCGAACACGAAGGAACTTCCTTTGAAGCGTATGTGCACCACATGCTCGTTGCTGGTGAGGACTATGGATTCCTCATACTCTGGCTGGTGCGCAGCCAGGATCATGACATCAACGTCATCGAGCAGGCGGTTACTGTCATCGCACTCGAACTCATGAAGCGGAGAGCAATTGCGGATGTCGAGCGACGGTTCAAGAGCTACTTCATCGAAGAAATCATTCAGGGAAAACTCAAATCACGCACTGAAATCATTTCCCGCGGAAGAGGATACGGATGGGACCTTTCTGCCGCATACCTTCCGATATTGATCGAAATCGATGATTACCTCGATTTTGTAATGATGCGGAAACAAAATCGCGACCCGGTAGCGATACAGAAGCTCTTCTGGAACATCGTATCAAAATCCATCATGTTTCATACAGAAAAGGCCATAACGGTCGATATCGGTGCCAGAATTCTCATTCTTCTCCGCTGTGAAGAGAGTGCAGGCAAAAGCGCTGTCCAGGAACAGGCAAAAAAGCTGGGCCGCAGAATCCAGGAAGAAATGTCACTGAACAGGCAGTTGACTGTTACGATCGGCATTGGGCGAATCGTTCTCGATGTCCTTGATCTGGGGACTGGATACACGGAGGCAGAGAAAGCACTTGAAATTGGGCGAATGGTCTGGGGGCCGAATTCAATCACCTTGTATGATGATTTGAGCATCTACCGATTGATCGACCTAGGGACAGGGCGCCAGGAACTTGCGCAATTCTGCAGAGAACTGCTGGGCGATCTCGTCAAGAGCGATCAGAACTATCATACCGAATTCATGAAGACGCTGGAAATCCTTTTTGAATCCAATTTTAATCTGAAAAAGGCTGCTGAAGGAATGAACGTGCATTACAATACCATGAGATACCGCATCTCAAAAATCGAACAGCTGGCCAGCATCAACCTGGATTCTGAAGAAGACAGGTTCAATCTCCAGCTTGCATACAAGATTTACAAGATCGCGCAAAACATCATGAATTACTAACATGGCGCCAGCCTGCAGGCCTCTGATGCAAGCAGTGTTATGTTACGCAATGCCAATAATTCCCCAGCTTTTTTAGCATGAAACACCAAGCAAATTCGAACAGACATATGCAACACTATGTATTCGAAGCCAATCAGCCAGCAGCGAGATCATGCTGGAGGAGGTAGATCATCGTGAGTCTACATGTACGCGTTCAACGCAACTGCTATCAAGATTCCGTCAGGCTGATGCAGATATCGGAAAAGATCAAGACTATGCCCGGTATCAACAAGGCATTCGCTATCATGGGCACAGAAAGCAATAAGGCAACGCTTGCCAGGGGCGGATTTGACCTTTCTCTCATGAAAGATGCAAGCCCTAACGATATCCTTTTCATGGTTGATGCACAGACAGAGGGCGATGCCGCCAGAGCCCTCGATCGATTCCAGACACTGGTCGATGAAGTACGCAAGTCAGGTGAGGAATCCCGGCATGCGGTTGCTTCCATAGAGACTGCACGTGCTCTGCTCCAGCAGGCCAGTCTGGCGCTTATCTCGGTTCCCGGCGAATTTGCAGCCTACGAAGCCCATAAAGCACTGAGAGCAGGTCTGCATGTCCAAATCTTCAGCGACAATGTTCCACTTGAAGAAGAAAGGAAGTTGAAACTCCTCGGACAGAAGTTGGGGTTACTTGTGATGGGCCCGGATTGCGGAACCTCGATTATTGGAGGTACACCAATTGGGTTCGCAAACGCGGTAGCTCGAGGTCCTGTGGGAATAATCGGTGCTTCGGGTACCGGCATACAGGAAATATCAGTCCTTGTAGACCTGTATGGATCGGGAATATCGCAAGCCATCGGTCTTGGAGGACGCGACCTTTCCGACCAGATAGGGGGATTAAGTGCATTCATGGCACTGGATATCCTTGAGCATGATCCCGGTACGCAGGTTGTGGTGCTGGTTGGAAAATCGCCCGGTCCACAGACAACAGAAAAGCTGGTTCAGCGATGTGCGAATTATGCCAAGCCAATAGTGTTCTCTTTGCTTGGAGAAAAAAGAGAGTCCATTTTAAAAGGGATGCGTTTTGTTGCGAGGGATATGGAAGAAGCAGCCCGCCTCGCTGTCGAGCTGGCGGAAAATCGTCCTGTTGCTGCCCGCTCCAGCGAACCAGAAAGTGAGGAATTGAGGAACCTTCTCGCCAAAAGACTGTCAAATGCACCTGATTCCAGGGTGCTGCTCCGCGGATTATACACCGGCGGTAGCCTCGCTGATGAAGCATTTTCCATCTTGCGCAACCAGCTGGGTACAATTCGATCCAATATTGCTTCCGATCCTGCACTGAAAATTGCCGGTACCGAGAACGCTCATGAGCATATGCTGATCGACATGGGGGATGATGAATTCACGGTAGGCCGCCCACATCCCATGATCGATCCTTCCTATAGAGCTGAACGCCTTGTCGAATCCTGGGCCGATGCTGAAACCGCAGTCATTCTGTGTGATGTGGTGCTCGGCCATGGCTCTCATACCAACCCGGCCGGACCTGTCGCAGAGGCAGTAAAGCTGGCAAGGCAACAATATGGCGATGTCGTGACCATTGTCGCCTCTGTATGCGGCACGGAAAGAGACCCTCAGGTGCTTTCGGTTCAGCAGGCACAGCTCCATGATGCCGGCATCCTTGTGCTTTCTTCGAATGCCGAAGCTGCCAGGGTTTCAGGAAGGATCGCCAAGCTCTATTCCAACAGGAGACAAGTATGAACACACCGAATCTGTTGCAAGAAAAGCCTGCAATCATCAATATTGGAGTGAAGGATTTTCAAGAACATATCATTGCGGCTGGTTCTGCAAGTGTGCACGTCAACTGGAAACCTCCAGCACAGGGAAACTCCGAGCTGTACAAGCTCTTGCTGGCCCTGGAGGATATACGCGACGAAATCGAGCGCGCGAACGAAAAAGCCATGCACAATGTTCTGAATGCACAGCCTGTGTGGATCGATGTAGGACCGGCAATCGAGATGATTCCCGGATTCACCCAAGACACCATTTTGCACGCTGGCCCTCCTGTGACATGGTCTCGCATGTGCGGGCCCATGAAAGGAGCAATTGCCGGCGCACTCATGTTCGAAGGCCGAGCAAGAAACAAGGAAGAAGCTTTCGAGCTTGCTGCTTCAGGGGCTATTAAATTCTTTCCATGCAATGAATTTCATGCGGTTGGTCCGATGTCTGGCATCATTTCGCCTTCAATGCCGGTAATGGTTGTGGAAAACAAGGAAAGAGGCAACCGCGCATACAGCACCTTCAACAATGAAAAGAACCGCAAAGCTCTAAGCTTCGGTGCTTTTGACCAGGATGTGCAGGATCACCTGGCCTGGCAGAGAGATATATTGGGGCCGGTATTTGCTCGGGCAGTGAGATCATGCGGAGGCATTGATCTTAAGGCTATTACGGCACGTGCCCTGCAGATGGGGGATGACGGACATAACCGCCACGTTGCATCGACAAGTCTTTTGCTGAGAGAACTGGCTCCCATTCTGGCAAGAATGGATATTCCCGGGACACATTTTGGGGAAATCTGCGATTTCCTGCGTGAGAATGACTTCTTCTTCCTGAATTTTTCCATGGCAGCCTGCAAAGCGACCATGGATGCTGCCCATGATATATCGATGAGTACCCTTGTTACCACAATGGCCAGGAACGGAGTTGAATCGGGGATACGCATTTCAGGTCTGGGAAATCGCTGGTTCACTGCGCCAGCGCCCGCCATTAAAGGCATAATGTTCCCCCCTTTCACCAAGGAAGATGCGAACCCCGACATGGGTGACAGCACGATTACAGAAACTTGTGGTTTGGGAGGATTTGCAATGGCTGCTGCACCTGCCATGGTGAAATTGGTAGGAGGAACGGTTGCAGATGCGATCGGCTTCACCAAGACGATGGCAGAAATAACCATGTCTAAAAACAAGGCTTTCACCATTCCCTATCTCGATTTTGATGGAACACCGACCGGAATAGATATCCGCAAGGTCGTCGATCTGGGAATACAGCCAAGAATAAACACCGGAATTGCGCATCGCGAACCGGGGCACGGTATTGCGGGTGCGGGAATAGCCGAAATCCCCCTGGAATGCTTTACCGGAGCTCTCAAAGCGTATGCTGAAAAATATCTCCGGTGAAGTTGATGGCAAGCCATGATCAGCCTATCCCCCAAGTGGGTCGCGGAAGATCTATTCGAAAAGAGGCCGCCAGGGCTGGTTCGAGTCGCTTCGATTTATGACCATGTCATCAACATTTATGTGGAGAGCAGCAATCAGCTATTGATGCTAGCTGGAACACAGATGTTCAAAGGGCCATCAAGCGCGGGTCTGGGCGACAAGGAATTCCGAATACTGCAGAATGAACTCGCTATCGGCGATCCTGCCGTATTTGATGGAGAATCGATCGAATTTCCGGGCGCTGCGAAGATTCAGCTATTGAACGCCCGACGCGTTTCATTCGGAGTCCCGCAGCGAATTGAGTTCGACCGGCAGGCCTTCATTTCGAATAGCGCTACTGTAGCGCAGTTATTGAAAAAGCAAGCTGCACCGCATCTCTGTTCTGTGCTTCTTGAGGCGACGAATAGTTCGCCGGCATTGAATGTGCAGCATCCCGCACATTTCAAGGAGTCAGATTGTTTCTGGCTTTTTGGAAAGAGTATCAAAGCGGTGTTTAGCAAGCTTGTTGATGCACTGATCGATGACAACAGGAAAGCCATCGAAGAATATGTAGAAAAAATTGCTGGACTTGGCTTTGGTTCCAGCCCGACAGGAGATGATCTTATCCATGGTGCGCTGCTTGCGATGCACTATAATCGCTATCTTGAAGGCAGTTCCTGGAACGCACCAGATTTCAAATTTGATTTCAGAACCCGCACCACATCATTGGGTGCACATATGATTGCGATTGCCATGAGGGGACTTACTCCTGAGCCAGTCCTTGCTTTTATCAAAAATGTACTGGAAGCCAAACCAGTCTTCTCCGAACTGAAAGCATTGAGCGCGATGGGATCGGATTCGGGAATCTCAATTGCGACTGGATTTTTTCTTGCAACAGCCAAGTACTGGCAGAAAACAGTCTGAAGCCCGGATCCTCCCACCGCTTAAAATCAATTCTCAATGGTTTTTCTCTACTGCAATTACAGACGCACCTTCGCTCCAAGCGTCAGGCTGCCAGTCGCAAGGTAGTTGGCGGTCTCATCGTCCTGGGATTCGGTCCAGTACAGATCGGGATACTGCGAAACGCCCGATGCTGAGCCGCCCAGGAACCTGAAATTGATGAAAGCATCCACGCCAGAGGCAAAGCGCCGGCCTGCTCGCACCGAAGCGTCCAGAATCGAGCCTTCGAACTGAAAGTTCGCTCCATTGAAAAAGGCGCTCGATGCATAGATGCCCGTTGCCTCGAATCCAGCAAAGAAGCCGCCAGGCAGGCCAAAGCTTCCTGCTACGGCAAGTGCCGGCACAATGCCCAGATTCTGCGAAACCGTGCGCAATTCATTCTTGCCTGCATCGAAACCGCTGAAGCGTATCGACGCGTTCCTCAGCTGTATTGCAGCTCCAACACCGAGAAAGTCCGAACCCTTCAAGAGATCGAACAGATAGGTTGCCCGGTAGAAGGGAAACGAATACACGATGTCGAGTGGTGTATCCTTGGCAAAGGTAACATTGTCGATGGTGACGTTGTTACGTGCAACGGTCTGTGTCGCTATCTCGAGTGGCTGATAGAGAAAGCGCAGTGAATGCCTGCCGCCCGCCACAAGCTCCACGCTCAAGCGCGAAAATGGAAAGAGTATTTCCTGACCGCCCATGCTGACAAAATCGAAGGTGGTGTTTGCAGGCGAGGGACCGACGCGATAGGTATGGGAAAAGACCTTGACAGTACCCAATTCCGCCTCGAGATTGACGGCGAGCGGGTTTGTCTGCGCTCCCAGCGCGAGCGGCAATACTACTGCCAGCAGCAAACCTGAAAGAACCATTCGTACACGTTTCGACATTTTTTCCTCCAAATATTCAATTTTTTAAATATAAGCAGAAAAAGGCCTATCGGCAATATAAGAGACGGTGGCAGCCAGGCAAATAGCCGCGTGCTGTCGGACTGGCACACACATCTGCCCCCCGCTATACTCAACACATGATAAGAAACCTCTGGTACGCAGTACTCGAATCGGATGAAGTGAAGAAGGGCATCGTCGGAGTCACGCGGCTCGGCGAGCGGCTGGTGTTCTGGAGAGACAGCCAGGGCAAGGTCCATTGCTTTTTCGACCGCTGTGCGCATCGGGGTGCCTCGCTGGCTGGCGGCAAGCATCATGGGGACACCATCGCCTGTCCCTTTCATGGCCTTCGCTACGATGCCACAGGCCGCTGTGTGCAGATCCCGGCCAACGGCAGGAACGCGCCGGTTCCTGAACGCTTCAGGATGCTCAGCTACCCCACCCACGAAGCCCATGGCATCATCTGGATCTGGTGGGGTGAAAACCCACCCGAAGACCTTGCCCCTCCCACCTTCTTCGAGGATCTTATGCACTTTACGCACTGGAAAACCGTGCGCGATCCCTGGGACAACCACTACACGAAAGTGCTCGAAAACCAGCTCGATGTGGTGCACCTGCCCTTCGTCCACCACAACACCATCGGCCGCGGCAGCCGCACCCTCGTCGAAGGCCCGGGCCTCGAATGGAAGAATGACACCATGTTCTTCCATTATGCCTACAACAAGGTCGACGACGGCTCCAGACCCCGCACGCCCCAGGAAGTGCCCGTCCCCAACCCAGACAAGGATTTCAAGCTCGAAACCATCATCCCCAACCTCTGGCAGAACTACATTTCCAAAAAATTGCGCATACTCGGCATCTTCGTCCCTGTTGACGAAACCCATACCCTGCTCTATCTGCGGCTCTACCAGGACATGGTCCGCATCCCCCTACTGCGCGATATCGTCGACTGGATCATGAGCCGCTTCAACCTTATCGTCGCCCACCAGGACCGCCGTGTCGTGAACACGCAGATTCCCAAGGGTGACGGCACCGGCACCGGAGAACTGCTGATCCAGGGGGACTATCCCATCATGGAATTCCGCAAGAAGCGCCTCGAGCTGAAGCGCCTCGCTTCGCAGGCGGACACCTCAGACAAGAGCACTACTCATACATGAACGCGCGCCACTGAGAAGGCGCAATGCCTGTTTTCTTCTTGAACAGGCGCGAGAAATGGTACTGATCATCAAAACCGAGCCGGTAGGCCACTTCTTTGACCGACAAATCGCCTTGTTCGAGCAGGCTCTTCGCAGCGTGAATCTTTATGTGAATATAGTATTGATACGGCGTCATCGAGGTATAAGTCTTGAAGATTTCGTTGAGCTTGGAGGTGCTGATCCCAACCGCCGTCGCGATGCTGTTGATATCGAGGTCGCCGTAGATTTTCTCCATCATGAGGCACTTTGCCGCTTCGACAACCTGAGCCGCATGGCCAGCCTGGGCTCTCCGCCGTGCGCAGGCATTGATTTCGGCAATGAGGGCTAATATTTTCGACGAAGCGACGATCTGGTACAAGGGCTTCTGGTTCCGTACTTCCTCGATGATTTCGTTGTAGAGTTCGAGCACTCCGTTCTGCAGGCCTATCTCCATGAACGGCTGCTGAGGATTCAAGAATCCCCTTTCTCTCAGCATTTCGAAATGCGCTCCCTTGAAGCCGACCCAGTATTCCATCCATCCGGTTTCGTATACAGGTTTGTAGAAATGCCTGATTCCCGGAAACACCATGATGATGGATCCCGCTTTCACATCGTAATGCCGGCCTAATGTCTCGAAGACACCTTCTCCCTTGGTGATGTAGACAATCTGGTATTCGTTAAGGGTCCTGCCTACCGCGACGCGCTGAAAAATGCGCGGATGCCCTTCCTTGTTGGGCGGATAAATCGTGTAGGGAGGAACTTCGGTATAGCCCGCATCCGTGCATACCATTTCCCAGCGTTCATCCTCGTCGGAATAGGCCAGGTAGCGGAAAAAAGTGTGCTGAACCGGATTTCCCATACAATATCGCATTTTAAGAGACATCTACCGCGCGCGCAAGCATTTCGGCGCATTGACCGGAATGGCAAAAAATATCTATCACAAATGCAATATTATCCATTGCGGCCTGAAATCGTGCCTCTATACTGCATGTTGTATGATAGAGAATTCCGTACACAAACCGACTGTCGGGCTTTTCGGCATCGGGCTCGATACCTATTGGGCACAATTTTCGGGCTTGAAAGATAGGCTCCTTTCCTACCAGGCGGAAACGGCTGCACTTCTGGAAGGCGCAGGGGCAATGGTAGTCGACGCCGGCCTTGTCGACTCTGTCGAAAAAGCGCGGGCTGCAGGAGCTCTTTTCAGAGAGAAGAATGTTTCACTTATCTTTCTGCACATTACAACCTATGCCCTTTCCCAGACTGTCCTGCCTGTCGTGCGGGAAGCCAGGGTTCCTGTCGTCATTCTCAATATTCAGCCCGGCAAGAATATCGACTATGCATGGTTCAACAGCCTTGGAGACCGGGCGCTCATGACAGGAGAATGGCTTGCGAACTGCCAGTCCTGCTGTGTTCCGGAAATCATCAATGTGTTCAACCGCAATGGCATCTCCTACCATTTGATTACGGGATACCGAAGCGAGCCTTTTGTCGAACAACAGCTCGAGCAGTGGGTGCGAGCGGCCAGGGTGGTCGAAATACTGAGAAAAACCAACATCGGTATTCTTGGGCACTACTATGAGGGCATGCTCGATGTCTATACCGATGTCACCCGCATGGCTGGGGTATTCGGGAGCCAGTTCAGTCTCATCGAAATGGATTATCTTGCCCAGCTCCGGGAAAAAGTGACCCCCGCCCACATAGAAGCAAAAATAAGCCAATTCAGAAAGGAATTCGAAGTCGCACCCGAATGCGAAGCGCAGGAACTTGTCCGTGCAGCCAAAACCTCGTGCGCACTCGATGCGCTGGTCCAGGAAAAGCACCTTGGCGCGCTCGCCTACTACTACGAAGGCACGGCGGGGAACCTGCATCAGGATATCGTAACTTCCGTCATTGCAGGGAATACCCTCCTCACCGCTCACCATGTGCCTGTCGCGGGCGAATGCGAAGTCAAGAATGCAATCGCCATGAAAATCATGGATATTCTGGGAGCCGGCGGCTCGTTCTCGGAATTCTACCTTATTGATTATGAGGACGATGTCGTGCTCTGGGGACATGATGGTCCTGCGCACGCCGCAATTGCCGAAGGAAAGGTGAAGCTCGTGCCTCTTCCTCTCTATCACGGAAAGCCGGGCAAGGGCCTCTCCATCCAGATGAGCGTGCGTCATGGGCCCGTGACCCTCCTTTCGGTCGTCGAAGGCGCGCAGGGGAAGATCTTCCTTCTCACTGCCGAAGGTGAATCGGTACCAGGCCCCACCCTTCAGATCGGGAATACCAACAGCCGCTACCGCTTCCCTCTCTCTGCCAGGGCCTTTTCCGAAGCATGGTCAAGAGAAGGTCCCGCACACCATTGCGCCATCGGAGTGGGACATGTTTCCGAAGAGATCATGAAAGCCGCAGCTGTACTCGGCATTGAATGCCGCCGAATCTGTTGAGTGCAGAATCAAGGAAGAGCACATGGCCGACTATATTCTGGAACTGAAACATATCTCCAAATTCTTTCCCGGTGTCCAGGCCCTGAAAGACGTACATTTCCAGCTCAAACCTGCGGAAATCCATGCCATCATGGGGGAGAACGGCGCAGGAAAATCCACGCTCATCAAAATAATCACCGGCGTATACCAGCCCGATGAAGGCGAAATCTACTTCAATGGCCAGAAAACGCATTTCAAAAGCCCCCTGGATGCCCAGCGCCTGGGGATTGCCGCTGTCTATCAGCATGTAGCTTGCTTCCCCGATCTTTCGGTCCTCGAGAACATTTTCCTGGGGCATGAAAGCTTCGATCCTTTTACAAGGAAAATCCACTGGCGTGAGCTGAGAAAGAAAGCCGAGACGCTGCTGAAGAATCTCGATGCGGATTTCAGTCCGATGACCACCATGGGCAATCTCTCCATCGCCCAGCAGCAGATCGTGGAAATTGCGAAAGCGCTCTCCGTCGATGCAAAAATTCTCATTATGGATGAGCCGACCGCACCGCTGTCCCGCCGCGAGTGCGAAGACCTCTACCGCATCGTAGAGAATCTGCGGAACAAGGGTGTTTCGATTATCTTCATATCGCACAGAATTGAAGACATGTACCGGCTCGCCGAGCGTGTAACCGTGCTGCGCGACGGCAATTACATAGCCACCTGGGACGTGCCGGGACTTGAGCAGTCGCGCCTTGTCCAGGGGATGGTCGGCCGCGAAATTACCCAGTATTTCCCAACGCGCCATGCAGTAATCGGCCAGGAAATATTCAGGGTCGAAGGGCTCTCGCGGACTGGTTTTTTCAAAGACATCTCGTTTTCGGTGCGGTGCGACGAGATTGTGGCTCTGACCGGGCTCGTCGGCGCTGGCCGAACCGAAATCTGCGAAAGCATCTACGGGATATCTCCACGCGATGCAGGAAAAATATTCCTGGAAGGAAAGGAAATTACGATCAATTCACCTGCAGATGCGCTCATTCATGGCATCGGCTATCTCCCTGAAGACCGCATGAAGCAGGGCCTTGTACTGGACTGGGACCTCATCAAAAATATCACGCTTGCATCCCTGCGCTCCTTCTGCAGAAAGGGCTTTATGCAGCCATCGAAAGAGAGAAATGTCGCTCTGAGCCTGGCTCAGAATCTCAAAGTCAAGGCATCGACGATGTATGCAAAGGCTGCAACGCTGTCGGGCGGCAACCAGCAGAAACTCATCGTCGCAAAACTGCTCACCTCGAAACTGAAGCTCATCATCCTCGATGAGCCGACAAAAGGCGTCGATGTCGGCGCGAAAACCGAAATCTACCGGATCATGAACCAACTCGCAGAAGAAGGATACGGGATCATCATGGTATCGAGCGAAATGCCCGAAGTGCTCGGGATGAGCGATCGCATCATAGTCATCCGCGAAGGCAGAAAATCTGCAGAATTCGAGACGGCACATGCAACTCAGCAAGCCATTCTCGAATCCGCAATGACCGAAAACGGGAGCAAAGTCCATGCAGCTGCAGAATGATATCGAATCCAGACAGAACACTGCCTTCCGGAATACCGAAACATTCCGCGAACTTGGACTGGCGCTCTTCATTATCATCCTGTCGGCCATTTTCCAGCTCCGGAATCCGAAATTCCTCAGCCTTTCGAACATCAAGGACCTTCTGACCAATACCGCAATCCTCTCAATTCTGACAGTCGGCATGATGATGGTCATCATTACGCGGGGCATAGATCTTTCCATAGGTTCAACAATGGCCCTGTCGGGGATGATCACAGCTCTCACTGTCAGCGCAAACCCTGGTATTTCGCCATTTCTGTCGCTGGCACAGGGCATGGCCATAGGCCTTGCGGCTGGCCTCGTCAGCGGGGTGCTGATTGCCTATTTCAATATTCTGCCTATCATCGCCACGCTGGGCCTTATGAATATTCTGCGGGGAATGACCTATCTGATCAGCAAAGGCAAATGGGTAAGCGCCTACCAGATGTCGGCAGGGTTCAAGAGTCTCAGCACAGGCACGACGTTCGGGATAAACAATCTTATTATATTCGCAATAATAATATATATCATTTATTCCTATTTCATAAATCAAACGAGGCTGGGCCGCTACATCTATGCCGTAGGTTCGAGCCCGGAAACTGCCGAACTGATCGGCATAAAGAGAAAGAGAATCATTCTTCTGGTATATGCGCTCATGGGCTTGCTGGCGGGGCTCGCCGGTGTGCTGTGGGTGAGCAAGTTCGCGTCCGCGCAGGGCGATACGGCAGTAGGATATGAACTGAATGTCATCGCGGCAACGGTTCTGGGAGGAGTGAGCGTCGCAGGAGGCAGAGGGAAGGTGTCGGGTATTCTTCTAGGCTCGATGCTGTTCGGAATTCTGGCAAATGCGCTGCCATTGATCAACATTTCGCCCTTCTGGCAGCAGTTCATACAGGGAATCGTCATTCTTGCAGCAATTATCTCGAATGTCCTGCTGCAGCGGCGAAATGAGAGAATCGCGCTCAAAAAGCGCGCGATTTGAGACGGAGAAACAATATGGCAGAAACAGCTGCATCAATTGAAGTCAACAAGCCGCGCGGTTTTCGGCAATATCAGTGGGAATTATTCCTCATCGTGCTCTTTCTTGCAGTGAATGTCGTCAATTCTTTTCTGAGCCCCTATTATCTGAGCCTCGATACCTTTCTCAGCACGCCGATGAACTTTCTGGATAAGGCTTTTATCGTCCTTCCTATGACGATGGTCATTATCCTGGGAAACATCGATGTGTCGGTCGGTTCAATCGTGGCACTCAGTTCAGTGTTGATGGCTGTTTCCTACAATGCTGGTCTGCCGATGCCTCTTGCCATGTTGCTGGCTCTCGTGGTCAGTACCACCTGTGGGTTCCTCAATGGTCTTCTGCAGATGAAGTTCCGCGAACTGTCGGCAACCATCATCACGCTCAGCACAATGTCGGTCTATCGCGGCATTGCCTATGTCATCCTCGAAGACCGCTCCGCAGGCCGTTTCCCTTCATGGTTCAGCTTTCTCGCCTGGGGATATATAGGAAAGATTCCTTTTATCGTCCTCTTTTTCATCCTGGCTGCCGCAGTATTTGCGATTATCCTGCATACCACGCGCTTCGGCAGGATGATCTATGCAGTCGGCAACAACAAGACTGCCTGCGAATACTCGGGCATCAGAACCGGCAGAATCATTCTTGCCGTGAGCGTACTCACGGGACTCATGGCAGGCTTCACTTCGCTCTTTCTCACCTCGCGCATGGGAAGCACCAGGCCGAATGTCGCGCTGGGCTACGAGCTCGATGTGATTGCCATGACTGTGCTTGGCGGCATCAGTACAAGCGGAGGGAAAGGCAGAATCGCAGGCCCGCTCATTTCGATATTCCTCATAGGCTTCTTGAATTACGGACTTGGTCTGAGGAACGTGTCTGCCCAGGTACTGCTCATCATTCTTGGTTTTCTGCTCATCCTTTCGGTTCTGGTTCAGAACTTCACTAACAGGCCGGAACGGAAATCTCCATCGAAGGCTTCGCTATCTACCGCTTCAACGCATCGGTCAGATGCAGAAAGCGGATTAGATATTCATGGAAACTCAGCTCAAGGAGGCTGACATGAAAAGAAACATCACTGTGGTAGTACTAGTGCTCATGGCGCTGGTACTGGTCATGCCTGCATCACTGTTCGCCGCAGAAAAAGCTAAATACGCCATTGTGTTCAAGAACACTGGCAACCCCTACGGCGAAAAGCAGATGGAAGGTTTCAAGAACGGCATCGAGGAACAGGGATTCGAGGCTATTCTCCGGGCGCCCGATCTTCCGACTGCCGAAGCGCAGATCCAGATCATCGAGCAGTTGATTGCCCAGAAGGTCGCGGCCATCTGCATTGTCGGCAACGACTACGATGCACTCGTGCCGGTCCTCAAGAAAGCGAGCGCTCAGGGAATCAAGGTCTTCTCGCTCGATTCCTCAGTCAATCCGCAGGCGCGCCTTACGCACGTCAATCAGGCTGACTCAGAGAAGATCGGCCAGACGCTGATCAAGGCTGCGTATGACATGGCTGGCGGCAAGGGCGAAATCGCCATTCTCTCTGCAACGAGCCAGGCTTCAAATCAGAACATCTGGATTGACTTCATGAAGAAGGAGCTCGCAAAACCCGAATACAAAGACCTCAAGCTCGTCAAGGTCGCCTATGGCGATGACCTGCGCGACAAGTCGGTCGCAGAAACAGAAGGACTGCTCCGCTCCTATCCGAACCTGAAAGTCATCATTGCGCCAACCACGGTCGGTATCGCGGCAGCTGGCAAGGTCCTTACCGACAAGGGGCTCAAGGGCAAAGTGATGCTCACCGGCCTCGGCCTGCCTTCGGAAATGGCCGAGTACATCGAAAATGGCGTCTGCCCCTACATGTTCCTGTGGAACCCGATCGATGTCGGCTATCTCGGCGCCTATGTGGGAACGGCACTGGTCAGCGGCAAGATCACCGGGAAGGTCGGTGAAAAATTCAGTGCCGGCAGGCTCGGGAACTACACCATCACCAAAGCGCCCGATGGCGGAACTGAAGTGTTGCTCGGGCCTCCGTTCAAGTTCGACAAGAGCAATATCAACGAGTGGAAGAAAGTCTACTGAGTCGTCAAACAGTGGATGACGGTTCGGGCGGTTGGGGTTCCGGAATAGTTCCGGAGCCCCGACCGGTTTTCTCCGAGCGGCTTTTTCCAATCGGCTCCCGAGCCTGTCAAGAGGAGCAGAAACAGCATGAAGAGAAATGCATTTGCGATGCAGTTGAAACCCGGTAATGAAGCCGAATACAAGCGGCGGCACGATGAGATCTGGCCGGAGCTCAAAGAGGAACTCAGAAAGGCAGGCGTTTCCGATTATTCGATCTATCTGGATCATGAAACCCTGCGCCTGTTCGCCATACAGCATCTCGCGGATGATGAGACAAGCTATCTGCTTCCCCAGAGTCCCATTGTGCGCAAGTGGTGGGACATGATGAAAGATCTCATGGAGACAAATCCGGACAATTCTCCCAGGGTATGGCCGCTTACGGAAATGTTCCACATGGATTGAGGCAGCGCCGGTGCACTCAAAGGATTAACCGCATATGAACCTTGGTTCCCTGATCGATATTTCGCGCAGATATGGCGCTGATCCCGAATTTGTGCTCGCAGGCGGCGGCAATACGTCGCTGAAAGAAGAACAGGTAATCGCTGTCAAAGCGTCTGGAGTTCCGCTCGCAGACATCGACGAGAGCGGATTCGTACTATTATCTTTGCCAAAGCTGAAGTCACTGTTCACTGCAGTTCTGCCTTCCGATTCGGAAGCACGGGAAAAAGCAGTGCTCGAGCGACTGCTGGCAGCGCGGCTGTCTGGACAGGTGCGCAGGCCGAGCGTGGAAACGCTGTTGCATGCGCTCTTCCCCTATCGTTTTGTCGTTCATCTGCACCCGGCGCTGGTCAATGGGCTGATGTGCTCACGCCAGGCGCTTATTGCGGGCGAATCCCTGTTCGGGCGGAATGCGATGGTTCTGCCCTATATTACGCCAGGATACACGCTCGCGGAGGCGGTGCACCGGGCATTGGAACAGAGAGCAGCTTCCGGAGATGAGGCGCCGCATGTTCTTTTTCTGCAGAATCACGGCGTGTTTGTGGCTGCAGATTCTGCTGACGAAATCGACGAACTGTATGCCTGGATCGTCAAGACCATAAGAGAAAGGGTGGAGCCGCTTCCTGCGGTAGAGCCTATTGATCCGCTTGCAAGTGCCAGCTCAGAATCTGATCTGGTTTCTTCTTTGGAAGCGGTGTCAGAAAAATATAACGTACGATTTTTTGTTACGTCAAATTCGCTATTGCGTTCATTCCTTGCAAGCCCCGAGGCTTTCGAGCCCCTTACCCAGCCCTTCACCCCCGATCATATCGTCTATGCCGGCTCATGGCCTCTTTTCATACCGCATTCGGATGCCCGGTCGTCCGGCATCCTCATGGCGCGCATTCGGCAATTCCAGACCGAGCATGGAGAACTCCCGAAAATCGCCGCAATCGGCAATTTCGGCATAGTCGGGCTGGGACAGGAGGAAAGCGCAGCCCGGCATGCCTGCGAGCTGTTTATCGACGCTGCAAAAATCGCATGGTATGCGCGCTCATTCGGCGGCGTTCATCCCATGCAGCCCGGCGACATCGAATTCATCCGAAGCTGGGAAGTAGAAAAATACCGTGCATCGGTATCACGGAGCTCTTCATGAAGATGCATAGCAGAAAAACGGGAGGAACCTTGTCATGGCAACAATAGAACAGAATTACAAATTTGCCCGGGAAGTCTATGCCGCGCTTGGAGTGGATACCGACCATGCGATAAAGGTGCTTTCTTCGATTCCACTTTCAATTCACTGCTGGCAGGGCGATGATGTCATAGGTTTCGACGGTGCGACCTCCCTGAGCGGAGGCATTCTGGCCACAGGCAGCTATCCCGGCAGAGCCAGAAATGCTGAAGAGCTCAGAAGCGATGCGGCGTTCGCCTTCCAGCATATTCCCGGCAAGAAGCGATTCAATCTCCATGCCATGTACGCTGAAACCGGCAGCGCCAAAGTCGAGCGCTCCGAGCTTGAACCACAGCATTTTTCGTCATGGATTTCCTGGGCCAAGGAAAACAAAATCGGACTCGATTTCAATCCGACCTTCTTTTCCCATCCGCTCGCCGCAAGCGGCTGGACACTGGCGCATCCCGACGAACGCATCCGAGCCTATTGGATCGAACATGGAAAAGCGAGCAGACGTATCGCACAGACCATTGCCGACAGCCTCAGGGATGTGGTTGTCAACAATCTCTGGATACCTGACGGATCGAAAGACATGCCAGCCGACAGGCTCGGCCCCCGTCTCAGGCTCAAAGAATCCCTCGATGCCATCTATGCCGAAAAACTGCCCAACGATCGCGTGCTGGATTCGGTAGAGTCCAAGCTCTTCGGCATCGGTTCCGAATCCTTTGTGCCTGGATCGCATGAATTCTATTTAGGATATGCATCCCAGAAAATCATAGGACTCTGCTACGATATGGGTCACTTTCATCCCAACGAGAGCGTAGCTGACAAGATCTCGGCAACACTGCTCTATGTCCCCTATCTTGTCATTCATTTGAGCAGGGGCCTGCATTGGGATTCCGACCATATTGTCATCTGGAACGATGCGGTCACTGAAGTGTGCCGCGAGATCGTGCGCATGCGTGTGTGGAACAGAATCCATCTGGCACTCGATTACTTTGATTCTTCGGTGAATCGCATTGCCGCCTGGGTAATCGGTGCGCGAAGCACCCAGCGGGCTCTGCTCAGCGCTCTTCTGGAACCTGTCGATATGATGCGTGCATATGAACAAAACGGTGATTTCGGTTCGAGACTGGCCATTATCGAAGAATCCCGCTCCTTGCCGTTCGATGCAGTCTGGCGCTACTACTGTGAAATGCAGGAAGTCGCACCCGGCCCTGAATGGATAAAGGACATAAAGGATTATGAAAAAAAGGTGCTGAGCCTGAGGGAATGAAGGGCTCGCTCAGCCTTTCCGGTGCTCAGCCTTTCCGGTGCAGAGCGCTTGAAAGCCACCTGGCAGTTCCGCCCCGGCCTGTGCGAACCACGATTCCCTGCGCTCTGAATCTCTGAAGCGTCCGCTGGAGAAGCGTTCGATCCGCATCCGGGCATTGCAGGGCAAGCTCGTCGAGCGTCATTCCTTCGACAGCAGATCCAAGCAGCTCGAGCAGGCGGTCTTCGATGCGCCTGTCGCTTCCATAGGGTATCACTGGTTCCGCCGTAAGGAGAGCATCACTCTCTTTTTCTTTTTGGCTTAAATATTTCGCCACCGCTCTGAAAAAACCGTACGCCCAAAGATTGGCTTCTTTTCTTGTCCGTGCAAAGACGATCGGCAGTCTGGGATGCATGACCTGAAGTTCAGCCATGATCCGGTAACCATGGCTCGCAGGCCAGCGCCCCTGGAGCCTTTCCGGATCGAGAAAATCGCCGTAATTCGCCTCGATGACAAGCGCGGCAAAAGGAAAGCCTGCCAGTTCACTGAGCGACTGGTGCAGGGTAACAATACTTCCCATGTCGGTGAGGAGGTTGTCGAATGTCTTGCGCTCTACTACTGCCGCAATCGTTTCACTGCGAAGAAGCGCATAGTCGCCTGCTGGGAGCTTCATCCGCCGTACCTCCGCTTTGGGAAAGCGCCACGGATAGCGCTCCTGGACATCGACTGCAATCTGCATCGGCACTGCAGCAGGCTGAAGGGCAACCCTCGATTTCGATCTGTGGCTGTGGATTCCTGCCTGGGTGCGGAAGAAAATCTGCTCGTAGGAGCCTTCTCTGGTTTTGTAGGGCTTTTCGATGATGAGAAATTCGCAGCGCTTGCGATTGGGGCGGTCGAGCAGGACCCTCAGACTCTTTCCGAAACGTTCGAACTGGAGCACCGGCACGCGCTCCTTTTCCACGAAAAGGTCGCGCTCCTCCCTCTCCGACCCATCCCTGATGCAGAACAGATGCCCCCTGGGACCGGGCCAGGCATCCTGCGCCCTGACTGCGAACAAGACCTTCGAATCCTGCTCTATCGCGATACGGTAGGGAAAACGCGGATTTCCCGTCGCTTCGACGCGCCACAGCATGGCCATGCACACATGGTGCATGAAAAAGTGATAAAGAGCAATAATCTTTAAGCTTTTACTGTTAATTTATCAGGCGCTTACTGCAAGTACCTCTATTGAGATTATAGAGGGCTGCCACTGCAATAGCGGGCAGCCCTCACTTTTGACCCTTGCTCCAAAGCATACCGCAGCCATTTGCGCTATGCCCGTATTTCCTGACGCTGGAAAAGGACGTACGCCGCGGTAAAAAGCAGAATAACCTCTGCGATGAGCCCGGCAAACTGCGGCCAGATGAGAAGTGCGCTCTGGCCGAATCTCAGGGGAGAGCCCAGCATTGCACGCTCCAGCTGGCTATAGAGAATGGGGCCCAGCGAACGTGTCGTAGGATCGAGCAGAGCAATCATCGTCTCGGCGAAGAGCGTATTGGGCGAAAGGCGGGAGAACCACAGCTGGGTCATGATCTGGCTCATCTGGTCGGAAGGAATCTGCCCTGCCAGACCTGCCAGCATGTTCCAGAAGACCGCGAAGAGAAGCCATACGCCGAGCGATGCAAGTGCCGAAGTAGCTGGCTGGCGGAACAGTACTGAGAAGAGCATGGCGACTGTCAGCCAGACTCCGGCATAGCACAGCGCTGCAACAAGGAACATGAGGCTCCGCCCAATTTCTTCGGGGCTCGGGGGAACTCCGAGCACGAAGAGTGCCATTCCTACCACAAGGAGCCAGAGAACCGTCAGGCTCAGCGCAAGGGTCAGAAGTCCGGCGAGAAATTTGCCCATTAGAAAAGCATCCCGGTAAATGGGCTGAGCTAGGATTCGGCTCAGTGTGCGGTGGTTGTACTCGCTGTTGACGGCATCGAAGCCGAGCGCGATTGCCCCCAGCGGAATGAGAAAGCTGAGAAATGCAACAAATGAGGGCAAAGGCTCTTTGGAAACCGAAAACACATGCAGAAGGACAAATGGATCTTCCCCCACGGCACTGCGTATCTCATGGACGGCGCTGTAGATGGCCCCCATGGCGGCAAGCGCGATAAGAGCCAGAAGCAGTCTGATTCGGATACTGCCCATGTGATCCGCCATCTCCTTTACCGTCACCGTCCATACAGAAGTAAAGGGTGAGCCTTCGCGGGGAATTGACGCTGATACTGAAATTCGTTTCATGGTTTCACCTCCCCGGCAGAGTTCGAATCTGCGGCTTCTCTTGGAGAGCTGCCCGGTTTTCCTGCGCCGCCCTCCTGCCCTGCTCCGCCATTGCTGTCGTTTCTCAATTGCTCGAAATAGCGGGCATACACTTCATCCAGCGTCGGTGGGGAAGAGGAATGCCCTGGCAGGGCATTAGCCGATTGTATCGCCGTGCCTCCACCTCCCATCACCTGCCTCGTTATTTCCTCTACGGTTCCCTCAAGGACTTTTTCTCCCTTGTTGAACAGCATGACTCGATCGCAGATGGCCTGAACCTGGTGCAGAAGGTGCGACGACAGCATGATGGTACTATCCTGTTCTTTCAGCGAGCGGATGATTTCCAGGAATTCCCGTGCAGCTTCGGGATCGAGACCCGACGTGGGCTCATCGAGAATGATGAGCCCCGGCTGTTTCATGAGCACCTCAGCCAGACCGAGGCGCTGTTTCATGCCGCGCGAGAATGTCCCTACCTTTCTGTCCGCGACGCTCGACAGCTGGAGCCTTTCGAGTACTTCGGCTATCCGGGCTTTGCGTGTTTCATAATCGAAACCGGCGAGCATCGCGGTGTACTCGAGATTCTGACGGGCGGTCAGATGATCGTAGAAACCGACCGAATCGGGCATGTAGCCGACCCGCCTCTTGACCGAGAGCGGATCCCTCAGGGGATCGTATCCCAGCACCCTCACCCAGCCTCCTGTCGGCTCGGTGAGCCCCATGAGCATCAGAATCGTCGTCGTTTTGCCCGAACCATTGGGCCCCAGAAGTCCGATCACCTCGCCCTTCCGGATCGACAGGTCGAGTCCCTTGACCGCAGTTACAGCCCCATAGGTTTTCCGAAGCCCTCTGGCCTGTACCGCAAGGGCGGGATCCAGCTCCTCCGGCTGGGGATCCGGCAGGAGAACCCCGCGGCGATGCGGTGCCCGAAACGCCATGAGAGCTGAGGACACTTTCACCGCGTTCATCGCCTTCCGTAGCGCCGTATGGCCAAGACGGCGACCAGCAGGGCAGCAGCGATAATCAGGACCGCAACGATTCCCCAGAGCGTCGAGGTCCGCACCGTGACTCTGAAGTCCTGGGACGCATAGACGCCATCCTGAGCGCGGGCGCTGAGGCTTAGCATGTAATCGCCTGCGAGCGCATTTCCGGCCGGAGTGACGCGCACTTTGACCTTTTCTTCTTTGTCTGCGGCTATAGCCGGTATTTCTTTGGGATCGAATCCCACCTTCCAGCTTGAAGGCGCCGAGGACGAAAGCGTGATATTCTGGGCATCGGCACTGCCAGTATTTTTGAGGGTTATTTCGACATTCTTTTCATGTCCTGCTGTCGCATCGAAGCTCAGGCGGCCATCCAGTCCGCTTATGGCAATACGCGGCTTGCCGCGGATGACGAGAGAAATCTGCTGGCTGGCACTTGCCGATTCGGTAAATGCGGTAATGGTGACCGGATAGGTGCCGGCGGCCGCATTGTCAGGCGGCGTGATCTTGGCTGAAATATTTTTCGACTGGCCGGCCGGGATCGGCATGCTGTTGATTTCCTTGCTTCCATATTCTTCGGTGAAACGCACATCGAAGCCAGCAGGCGCTTCTACCTTGAGATTAGCCAGCACATCCATGGCGCTGATGTTCCGTATGGTGAGAATATAGTTGAACTGTGTGCTTGATGTACCCTCAAGCGAGGGGAAATCGGCGGTAAGGGTAAGCTGTTGAGGCAGGGTCTTGCCCAATACCACAGTGATAGGAAGCTTTGCGCTCTGCTCTCCGCTTCCCTGTGCCTGAAGCAGGAATTCATAACTGCCGGGCAGGGCCCCCGACGGCGGTTCGATCCACAGCTCGGCATTTGCCGCCTCCCCCGGTGCCACAAACACCGCCTGAACGAGGTTCCCCCCGCCCACCAGCGATGTCTTCCAGCCAGCCGGCTTGCGCACCACCTCAATATTCACGCGCTGAGGAGGAAGATCGTAGTTGCGCACTTTGAGGGGAAGCACGACCAGCCTGCCGGCAGTCGTCGTGAGGGAGGGATATTCGGTGGAAACCGAAAGCCCTTTGTAGCTGATCTGGTTGTCCTGACCTGATGCCGCAGCCGCAACCATCAGAAGCATCGCAAGGATTCGCCACATAGCAATCGCCTCCGATAATTGGTGTGAAGATGGATATGGTTGGATTTTCGAAATAAAAAATAACAATAATCGCGCCGAGTAACAAATGCCCCTGCTAGTTTTTGCCCATGGCGGCAGCAGCACAGGCCAATATATGCAAAAAGCCGGCGGACCATGCCCGCCGGCTTCAGGCTCATAGCCTGCATGCGGTTATTCTCTGTCAGCGGCTGGTCAATGTCCTTTCAAGCTCATAGCGGAGACGGGCCGGATCGACCGCCTCTCCTATGACCACAGACTCGATCTTGGCCATGCGCGCATAGTCCATCAGCATTTCGGCAGTCACCGCATAGGAAAATCCCGAGTGGTGAGCTCCGCCCGCGAGAATCCACAGTTCGAGCGCTTCCTTGAATGAAGGCAGGGGTTTCCAGAGCGCCCGGGCAACCGGCAGACGCGGCATGGCCTTTGGCAGAGGCACCGCCTCGACTTCGTTCACGATCAGCCGGTAGCCTTCGCCGCACTCTATGATGGACGCAGCGACAGCCCTCCCCGGATGCGCATCGAACACGAGGCGTGCCGGATCATCCTTGCCTCCGATCGAAAGCGGATGTATTTCGATTCTCGGCTTTTGTGCCGCGATCGTGGGGCAGACTTCGAGCATGTGGGCTCCGAGCACGAGCATGTTGCCGGCTTCGAGGTGGTAGGTATAATCCTCCATGAAGGAAGTGCCGCCCTCCAGCCCCTTTCCCATGATCTTCATGGCCCGGACCAGCGCTGCAGTTTTCCAGTCGCCCTCAGCCCCGAACCCATAGCCGTCCGCCATCAGGTTCTGGACAGCAAGTCCCGGAAGCTGAGGCAGACCCGCCAGGTCCTCGAAGGTTGTCGTAAAGGCCCTTGCTCCCGTTTCGTCCAGAAAACGCCTCAACGCGACTTCGATCGCCGCCTGCTCTCTTACTCTGCGCATGCTGGCGCTGTCCGTTCGCACCGACTCAACCAGCTCGTAGCGTTCCTGATACTGCTCGAGCATAGCATCGATCTCGCGCGGAGAGACCTCTGCATAACGCCGGGCGATTTCCCCAATGCCATACCCATTTACCTGCCAGCCGAAGCACATCTGAGCGGATACCTTGTTGCCCTCGGTTACCGCGACCTCGCGCATGTTGTCGCCAAGCCGAACCACGCGGGACAGCATCCCGTCGGCAAAGGCTGCGGCAGCCCGCATCCACAAGGCAATCCTTCGCACCACATCCTCGTCCTGCCAGAATCCGACGACGACCTTTCGGGCAATCCCCATGCGGGTCTGGATGAATCCATGCTCTCTGTCTCCATGAGCCGACTGGTTCAGGTTCATGAAGTCCATATCGATGCTGTCCCAGGGGATCTCGCGGTTGAACTGGGTGTGCAGGTGCAAAAGGGGCTTTGAGTTTTCGGCAAAGCCCCGGATCCACATCTTGGAAGGAGAGAAGGTGTGCATCCATGTAATGATGCCTGCGCAGAACGGATCGCCATTCGCTGTTCTGAACACCGAAACGATCTCTTCGGGTGAGGTGACAACCTGTGGTATCACCTTGGCTGGTATAACCGGATGCTCATTGAAAAATGCGGCCATTGCTGCACCATGGCTACGAACCTGTTCGATCACGGCCGGCCCGTAGAGCGTCTGCGTTCCCACGATGAAATAGAAGTGGAAAGAATCGAAGGTTTTCATGTCAGCTCCTTTTCGACAAAGGCACCAAGTTTCAGATACGCACGGTACAGCTGGTCGTATGCGGCGGTTCTGCTCCTGTCAGGGAGCACCACCGATTCGATATCAGGTTTCATTGCCGACTGAGCATCTCTTAGCGAAGGATAGATCCCCGCCACCACTGCCGCAAACATGGCAGCCCCCAGCGCCACCGACTGTTCCCCGGCTACCACTTCGATCGGCCGTCCAAGCACATCGGCAACGGTCTGCATGACCAGCCTGCTCTTGCGCGCCACCCCGCCGATGGCCCTGATCTTCTGGATTGACACTCCCTCCTGCTCGAAGCGCTCGACAATGGCCCGCGTGCCGAAGGCTGTCGCCTCGATGAGCGCCCGATAGATCATGGGGGCGCTGGTGCCGAGCGTGAGGCCCGCGAGCGCTCCCTTGAGCTTCTGATTGGCGTCGGGAGTACGCCTGCCGTTGAGCCAGTCCAGCGCGAGCACACCGGAAGCTCCTGGCTCGAGTTTTGCTGCTTCCGCTTCGAGCGCAGGCATGATGCGTGCGCATATTTCCTCACTCAGCGCGCGTATGGCTGACGTGGGTGCCTGCGTCCCCTCCGCTCCATGTACTGCGCCGACAGCCTGCGGCAGGACCTGTTCCACCGGCCACATGAGGAGGCTCTTGAACCATGCGTAGACATCGCCGAAGGCGCTCTGTCCCGCTTCATAGCCTACAAGGCCGGGAATGATCGAACCATCGACCTGGCCGCAGATGCCTTTCACCAGGCGCTCAGCACCCTCTCCCCGCGGACCGACGATCATGTCGCAGGTGCTGGTCCCCATGACCTTTACCAGCACACCTTCCTCGACACCGCCGCCCACTGCACCCATGTGGGCATCGTAAGCGCCTACGGCCACGGGAATTCCTGCAGGAAGATGCAGGCGCTGAGCCCACTCCTCAGTCAGCCTTCCAAATTCGCGGTCGCTGGTATAGGTTTCGGTCCCCAGACTTTGCTTGATCCGCACCAGTTCAGGATGCAGGGCTGCCAGGAATTCGTCATCCGGGTAGCCGCCAAAGCGCTCATGCCACATCGCCTTGTGCCCCATCGCACAGCGGCTGCGCTTTACCTGCGCGAGGGAAGCGGCTCCCGTCAGCAGGGCAGGCATCCAGTCGCAATGTTCGAGCGCGGAGGCAGCCGCACCGAGCAATGCCGGAGACCTTCTTGCGATGTGCAGAAGCTTCGCCCAGAACCACTCCGACGAATACACTCCGCCTTCGAATGCCGTATAGTCCGTGTGCCACTGCCTGGCAAGCCGGTTTATCTCCGCCGCTTCCTCGGTAGCCGTGTGATCCTTCCACAGCACGAACATGGCGTCGGGATTCGTTTCGTATTCTGGAAGAAGCGCAAGCGGTACCAGTGTGTCGGTCACCAGGCATGGTGTCGAGCCTGTCGTATCGATGGCAATACCTCGCACCTGCGCCAGAAGCTCACCTGCAGACTTCGCCAGCTGATCCATCACCGATTCCAGCGATTCGATATAGTCGCGCGGATGCTGTCGGAACCGGCTTTCCGCAGGATTGCAGTACAAGCCCTGCGCCCAGCGTGGATAGAGCGCTACCGCGCTCGCCGCTTCCTTGCCGGTTTGCGCATCCGTTATCACTGCCCGGCAGGAATCGGTTCCGTAATCGATACCTATCACGTACATGCTCGTTCCTCTCCTTGTCACCACTCATTATGACAGCTCAGGCGGAGAACACCCTGCTCATGATGTTCTCCTGCGATATCTCATGCTTATCGAGTATGCTCTTCACCTGTCCCTCATGCATGACCACCACACGATCCGACAGGGCGACTATTTCCGGCAATTCCGAAGAGATGAGTATGATGCTCGTCCCGCTGTCGGCAAGGTCGGTAATGATCTTGTGTACTTCGGCTTTTGCATGCACGTCAATGCCTCGCGTCGGTTCGTCCAGAATCAGGATCGAGGGTTTGGTCGCCAGCCATTTCGCGAGCACCACTTTCTGCTGGTTGCCGCCCGAAAGGTTGTTCACAATCTGCTCAGGCCCGCTGGTCTTGATCTCGAGGAGCTTGACGAAGTGATTGGTTACTTCGAGCTCCTTCTTTCTATCCAATGTACCCAGCGCTCCGGATACCGCTTTGTGGATGGCCATCGTGATGTTTGCGCGGACCGGCATTTGCAGTATAAGCGATTTGGTCTTGCGGTCTTCCGAGAGATAGGCGATACCGTTCGCAATAGCCTGCCAGGGAGAGCGGATATCCACCTTTTTCCCCTGAAGGTATACTGTGCCGGCGGTTTTCTGTTCGGCTCCGATCAGAAGCAGAGCCAGTTCGGTGCGTCCAGCACCAATGAGGCCTGCAAGACCGAGGATTTCGCCCCTCCTGAGGTCGAAGCTGACATGGTTCAGATAGGGTGGACCAGACATATCCTCGATCTTGAGAACAATCTCCGGCGAAGGCTGCTTCGCGCGCTTCGAATAGAATGTCTGCATCTCGCGACCCACCATGAGCGCGACGAGTTCTTCCTGCGTTGCCTCGCTGGTCGTGAGCTCTCCCACATGCCTTCCATCGCGCAGAACGACGATTCTGTCGGTGATATGAAAGACTTCCTCGAGCTTGTGCGATATGAAGATGACCGCAATGCCGCGGGATTTGAGTTCTTTCACGATCTGGAAGAGTTTCTGCACTTCTCTGTCGGTAAGCGAGCTTGTCGGCTCGTCCATTATGATGAGTTTTGCTTCCGCGAGTAGGGCCTTGCCGATTTCGATCATCTGCTGAAGTGCGACCGAAAGCTTGCCTGCAGGGGCACCAAGCGGGATATGTGCATCGAGATAGGAAAAGATCTCGGTGGCTTTCTTTTTCATTGCCCGGAAGTCGACCAGATTGCCGGCAGTTCTCAATTCGTGTCCGAGAAAGAGATTTTCGAGTGCAGAAAGGTTGGGGCAGTTGTTGAGCTCCTGAAAGATGATGGCAATGCCCTTCTCTTTCGCATCCATGATGGATTTGAGCCTTACTTTCTGTCCCTGCCAGTACATTTCGCCCGCATCAGGCGCATAGACTCCCGATATTATTTTCATGAGGGTCGATTTGCCTGCACCATTTTCTCCCAGAAGGCCTACGACCTCTCCCTTGTCGATGGAAAAGTCGATATCATCGAGCGCCTTCACACCGGGGAAGCTCTTGGAAATATGGTGCAGTGCAAGCAAAGGCTCCGCCATGGCGTGTTCCCTCATTTGTTCTTGATCCTGTCGAGAACTGCAGCCAGCACGATGATGATGCCGATTACCGCAGTCTGCCAATAGGGGGAGACTCGCATCAGCACAAGGCCATTGCGGATGACTCCCATGATTGCTGCGCCGATGATGACCCCGACGATACTGCCGCTTCCGCCAGAAAGCGAGGTACCGCCGATAACCGCAGCGGCGATGGCGTCGAGTTCCCATCCGGTACCGGTATCTGCCTGGGCCGAGTTAAAGCGCGCAATGAGGATAATCCCCACCACAGAAGCCATGAAACCCGATATCATGTAGAGCACGACCTTGATTTTCTTCACATCGATACCGGAAAGGAAGGTGGCCTGTTCATTGCCGCCGATCGCATAGGTGCGCCGCCCGAAAGCCGTCCGGGACAGCACAAAATGGGCGATTGCCGCCAGTACGATCATTACCCACAGGGGAATTGGAAGAGCCAGAAAGTCCCCCTGCCCTACGGTAAGAAAGGGCTTGGGAATATTGGTGATGGGCCAGCCCTTGGTGACGATGAGAATGACTCCGCGGGCGAATGAAAGCATGCCAAGGGTCACGATGAAAGGCGCAATCCTCACGTAGGAAATCAGCAGCCCATTGATGAATCCAAGGAGAAGTCCGGTTGCGAGCCCCAGTATGACGCTCAGCACTATGGGCTGGCCGCCCGCCATGGCCCCTGCGGCCACCACGCCCGAAAGCCCCATGATGGAACCGACCGAAAGATCGATTCCGCCTGTGAGAATCACGAACAGCTCACCGAAGGCGACCACGGCAACGAAAGAAATCTGCCGCGACACCAGATAGAGGTTACTGCCGCTCATGAAATTCGGTGCAAAAAGGGTAACGGTCGCCATCAGAATGACGAGGGCGAGAAATATCGCCGATTCGCGGTATGAAAAGAATCTGCCAAGAATGGATCTGTGTTCCTGGGCTGTCATGTCTTCCTCATTACGTGTACTGCAAGTGTACTATGCTCCCCTCATGGGGGAAAGCTGAAGAGCGGGCAGAGCTTCAGGACAGCTCTCGCCGCCCGCAGGCCCTGCCGCTCTCCACCCGGTTCTGCCCGGTTCCACCAGCTTACAGGGCTGGATTAGGGATTGAACTCTTTCTTCATCTCATCCATGTAGGTGTTGACATTGCTCTTGGTGACGAAGAGGACGCCGGTATCGATCACCTTGGGAATCGCCTTGCCCGCCATGGCATCCAGCAGTTTCTCTACCGACAGCCAGCCCATCTTGTAGGTTTTCTGGACGAGGCAGAACGCGACAGTGCCGTCCTTGATGCCTTCGAGGGTATCCTTGAGATCATCAAAGCCTGCGAGGATGATCTTTCCGGCCTTTTTCTGCTGGCGCAGGACATTTGCCGCCGCTGGAGCGCCCTCGGCGGACACTGCAAAGATGGCTTTCAGGTTCGGATAGGTCTGCAGAATTGCTTCGGTCTTGTTGGTAGCGACCGCAAAATCGCCCTGCACATCCACCACATCCAGTACCTTGATTTTCGGAGCAACTTCGGCGATGGCGCGCTTGAATCCCTTGGTGCGGAGATTGAGGTTTGCAGCCCCCAGGCCTCCCTGCAGAATGATGATCTCGCCTTCCTTGTTCATGAGATCGGCCATTTTCTTGCCTGCTTCGTAACCGGCGGTTTCATTGTCGGTTCCGATGTAGGTAAGCGCGGCGCTCGAAGGAGCTGGGGCATCGAAGGTGATGACTTTGATGCCTGCCTTCATCGCATCTGCGATGACCGGCACGAGTCCTGCGTCGTCGAGGGCGGATATGGCGATTCCGTCGACTTTCTGCGCGATCAGGTCTTCGATGACCTTGACCTGGAGCGGCAGTTCGAATTTCTGCGGATCAACCTTACGGACGGTTACGCCATACTTCGCCGCAGCTGCCTTGAAGCCTTCGAAGCATGGTTCGTAGTAGGGGTGTACCCCTTTTGGCACCATGACGAAGACCGGCTTCTTGGCCTGTCCAAATACCATGGCCGGCAGCAGAAGTGCCAGTACCAGGACTGCAAGCAGCAGTTTTTTCATATCGACCTCCTTCTCTTCTCTCAAGCCTCATACCGAGGCTGAATGCACAGAATCAAGTTTTGCGAGCATTGATTGTGCTGTACGCTGGAAGGTTCTCCTTCAGGTACACATCGATCGGCATTTCGATCTCTGCTTCGACTTCCTGGCCAAGGACAACCTTCCGGTACAGCTGATACAGGCCCTGATACCCCTGGTAGTCCTGCCTCTGCGAAAGAATGCAGTCGATGGTGCCTGCTTCGAGTTGGCGCACGTTGTCAGGAACCAGGTCGTATCCGACTATCGCGACATGGGGGCTTCCTGCACGCGAATTTGCCTGCGCCGCAATGCCATGGACCGAGGCATTGGTTACGAAAATGCCATCGATGAAAGGAAATTCTGCCAGAAGCTGACGAACGAAACTTTCGCGTCGTTCGCGGTGTTCGATATCAAAGCACTCTCTGACCACTGGCGCATGGCTCGAGCCGGCGAAGTATGCCTGAAAACCCTCTATTCTTTTTTGTATATGGAAATCCTCACCATGGGTGCTTACGATCACGTATGGCCCTGTACGGCGGGAAAACGCTTCGAGAAGGCGACCGGCAAGAAGTCCGCTCCTGAAGGCATTCTGCCCGATTCGGGTCAGGGGTGAGAAAGCCGGCAGCTGGGCATCAAAGAACACTACGGGGAATCCTTCCGGAAGCTTTTGGAGAAACGAACGGCTTTCGCCGGGAATGACGGGCGCCATGAGCAATCCGGAATAGCGAGACGGATCGAATCCAGCCAGGATCCGCGAAAATGACTGCTGGTTGTAGCGGTTGAACTCGAATCGGTGAATGCCTACACCGAAGGCTGCAAGTTCCTTCTGCGCCTTGTTGATCCCCGCACAGGCGATGCGCCAGTATCCCGAGTCTTCGTCCAGGGCGGGCATGACGACGGCAAAGATATGTTTCTTATTGAGCTTGAGATGGCGGGCGATCGGATTGGGCGTGTAGCCTGATTCCTTGATGATGGCAAGTATCCGTTCCTTCGTTTCGGGCGAGACCCGTCCGCGCCCATGCAGAACCCGGTCGACGGTTCCTATCGAGACTCCTGCCCGTTCCGCAATCTCCCGGACTGTCATTGCCCTGGCTCCTTGCAGGTTGCGTTATCGTACACGCAAAACTATAAAACACTTTTTCGGATTTGTCAAACAAAAAAAATGCATCAGAAGTTTTCGATCAGTTCCCAGCTTGAGTGCGAATCGGCTCCCGCAACATGCTCTGAGGTAAGATAGCCCACCGCACCGCTCTTGAGCACTTCGATCGCCTTGTCGATTTCGGTGATTCTGAAGATGAAGACGGCATGGTTGTCGCTCTTCTGGCCGAAGCCATAGACATATTCGATATTGAGTCCATGCGATTTGAGGATTTCGAGGACTTTCATGAAGCCGCCCGGACGGTCTTCCGCCTTGAGGGCAAATACATCGACGGTGGTCACATGGAAACCGCTCTTGACAAGGGCATCCATGGCAGCATCGGGCTTGTCGACAATGAGGTGGACGACGCTGAATTCGGTGCTTTCGGTGACGCAGAGACTGCGAATGTCGATATCGTGGCTCTTCAGAACCTTGGTCATTTCATAGAGCCTGCCTGCATAGTTTTCGAGTGCGACATTGATCTGTTTGATTTTCATGGTTCCACCTCACATAATGGAAGATTGCCTTCATATGGTATCAGACGGCAGGTCTGCTGAAAAGCCACGTTGGTCGGATTTTATGGTGAGGCAGTGGGGCCACCCGTACCGGACTCCTACCTCAGTAGATCCCTGTCTTCCGCATACTCGGTTCCCCGCGCCTTCCTGAACATGGCAACCAGCCCCGGCACATCCATCTTCGCCTTCTCCTCGCCGGCAAGATCGGCAACCACTGTGCCCTCATGCATCATCACCACACGATCCGCCTGCTCGAGCGCACGCTTCATGTCATGGGTCACGATAAGCGCAGTGAGGCCACATTGCTCAATGAAGCGCCGCGTGAGCATGCCTACCATTTCGGCATTGGCTGGGTCCAGCGCAGCAGTATGCTCATCGAGCAGGAGCACCGAAGGGCGCGAGAGAACCGCCATCAGCATGGTCAGAGCCTGCCGCTGACCGCCCGAAAGCCTGGATACATTCTCATGAAGGCGGTCTTCCAGCCCCATCCCGAGCTCCGCTACCCTCTGCCGCATTTCGCGTACGAATCGGGCTGGGGTTGCCATGCGAAAACGTCGCGGTCCCTTGCGGTACGCCAGCGCCAGGTTGTCGATAACCGTCATGTCTCCTGCCGTGCCGGCAAGGGGGTCCTGGCGAACCCGTCCCACATGGAGAGCCCGGACCCACTCGGGCTCGTTTGTAACATCGAAGCCATTCAACACAATGCGGCCGGAACGGAGCGGTACGGTTCCCGCAATCGCGTTCAGAAGTGTGCTCTTTCCCGCACCATTTGAACCGATGATCGAAACGGTCTGCCCTTCAGGAATCTCGAGCGAAAGGCCTCTCAGAACCGTATGCTCCTGGCCTCCACCCAAATCAAAGGCGACGACGATATCTTCGAGCCTGATCATTGCGCCTTCCTTTTCCGGCGGGAAATGGCGACCGATGCCACGATGAGTATGGCGGTCAGCAGTCTGAGATCGTTCGGGGTAATGCCCGCCAGGTATCCCCACGAACGCGCTGCGTACATGAGCGCCCGGAAGAGTATCGAGCCGAGAAACACGCGGGCAAGCTGAATGCTGATGAACTGGGAATGGATGACCAGTTCACCCAGCATGACTGTCGCAAGTCCCGAGGCGATCACGCCCTGTCCGAGATTGACATCGGCAAAGCCCTGGTAGGCAGCCGCCATCGCGCCCGCAAGCCCCGGAAGAGCATTTGCGAGCATGATGCCCCAGGTTCTCAGACTCGCAGGCGCGATGCCCGCCTGAATGACCGCGTTTTCATTGTCGCCGAGAGCGCCCATCGCAATGCCTATTTCAGTATGGAAAAAGAGGTTCAAAAGCAGATACAGCACTGCGCAGACCAGGCCGCTGGCGATCAGCAGAGAGAATTCTGGCGGCAGGACTCCGGATCCAAGGCGCAGAGCCTGCGCGCGCAATGGGTTGAAGGCGATAAGCGGAAGGTTGGGTCTTCCTCCCAGCATTCTCAGATTGAGAGAATAGAAGCCCGTCATGGTGACTATGCCGGCCAGAAGCGGCGGTACCCTGAGCCTGTGGTAAATCGCCGAGGTTACAAGACCAGCTATTCCCCCCGCCAGGAATCCCGCAAAAAGGCCCCCAGGCACGGCGAGAGCTGCCAGCAGCCCGTTGCCGGAATTGCCCAATGCGATCGCCGCTCCTGCGCCCGCTGCCGCTCCCGCCGGGAAGGAGCCTTCTACCGTCATGTCTGGGAAATCCAGCACTCTGAAGCTTATGAAGACGCCCAGGGCCAGAATGCCATAGATGAGGCCCTCTACCAGAATGCCTTCGACCATGGCCTATTTCCTGACAGCCTGACCGCCGCTGACGAGAATCGTGGCTCTTTCTTTCAGCGATTCCGATGGATTCAGCCCGAATTTTCCGGCCACATCGAGATTGAGCACAAGCGCCATGTCCTCACTGTCTTTCGGCAGAAGCGCAGGAATGTCGGCAGGCTTTTCGCCGTTCAGGATGCGGACCACAAGCTTTGCGGTCGCCACGCCCATCCGGTAGTAGTCATAGCCGAGCGCGGCGAGTACGGGAATGGTTTCGGCCGAGGAAGGATCCGCCGTCACGATCGGGATTTTCTTTTCGAGTCCGACTTCGGCGATGCCGCTCAGAGCCGAAAATACGGTATTGTCGTTGCCGAGATACAGGCCATCGATGCGCCCCGCGATCGAAAGCAGGGCCTGCCGGGCTTCGGAAGAGTTGGTAATGGTGGTCTCCACATATTCAAGGCCATGTTCGGCACAGTAATCCCTGACCATGCGCGCAAGCACGACCGAATTCGCCTCGCCCGAAGCATAGATATGGCCCAGCCTCCTGATGTCCTTGAGTTCGCGCAGAAGATCGAGCTGTTCCCGGACGGGCGTCATGTCGGATGTTCCGGTAATGTTCGTTCCACCCCTGTCCCAGGAGGCGACAAGGCCTGCGGCAACAGGATCGGTGACCGCTGCATAGATGACGGGGCGGTTCTTGATCTGGTTTGCCAGGGCCTGGGCGGTCGGTGTTGCAATTCCCACCGCTACAGCTACTTGCTGTTGAGAAAAGCGGCGGGCAATCTGGCCTGCGGTGTTCATATCGGCATTTGCGTTCTGCAGGTCGATCTTGTATTCGGGTTTGGAGGATGCCAGTTCGTCGACTATGCCCTTCTCGATGGCATCCAGGGCCGGATGGGAAACGAATTTTGCGATCCCGATGGTTTTTTCGCCTTTTCCTGAGGCACTGCAGGAAAAGAGCGATCCGCTCACGACAAGCGCGGAAATGAAAAGACATGATACAGCAATGCACGCAGCGCAAGGCCTTGTAAGACGCATGGATCCTCCTTGGGTTTCGGTGCAGTCTCTGAGGATGACCGAATGGGATTGAAGTGTGTTACTATGTAAAGTAACACCGCCATGCTAGTGAGATTTCAGACTTCCGTCAAGGGTCCTGCAGTGGAAAATGCACGCTGCCTATTCGATTTTTTCCAGCGCTTGTTCCAGGTCACTCAGAAGCAGCTCACTGTTTTCAAGCCCCACATGAAGCCGGATGAGACGTATGTCCTGTTCCGGGATTTCGACCCCTGGCTTATACGACGCCGCCTTAGGATAGACAAGGCTCTCGTATCCACCCCAGCTCACTGCCCGTTTGAAAACCTTCAGGCTGTTCACGAAGCGAATGATATGTTCCAATTTTCTTGTCTTGAGGCGGAAGGAGAAGAGGCCCGAGCCGCCGCGTATGAGCCTGGCTGCCAGCTCATGCTGCGGATGCGATTCGAGAAATGGATGAAGTACCTGCTCTACCATGGGGTGGCTTTCCAGATAGCGGGCAACGGCGAGTGCATTTGCATAATGAACGGGCATGCGCAGGTGCAGGGTTCGCATTCCCCGCATCACGAGCCACGCCATGAAGGGGTCTGCCACTGCACCGAACTGCAGGGATTCCTGCCGTATGATCAGTTCGATATCTTCTTTCCTGCCTATTACCGCGCCAGCAACCAGATCACTGTTTCCGCCCAGATATTTGCTGGCAGAATGAAGCACGATATCGACTCCATAATCGATCGGATTGCAATACAGAGGGGTTGCCCACGTGTTGTCGATAATGGTCTTGATGCCTCTGGACCTTGCAGCGGCGGCAATCGCAGGGACATCCTGCAGAGAAAAAGTGAGCGAGGTCGGGCTTTCGAGATAGATCACTTTCGTCTCAGGCCTTATGGCTTCGAGAATCCTGTCCGTATCTCTGCCATCGACAAAGGTATGCTCAACTCCGAATCGCGCCAGATAGGTTCCGATCAATCTGCCAGCCCAGGTATATGGATCATTGACGCAGACTATATGATCCCCCGTCCCGACAAATGCCATGACCGCATTCGTTATGGCAGCAGCCCCGGAACCGAGAAGTTTTGCCTTTTCGCCATGCTCAAGAGCAGCCAGTTTGGATTCGACAAGATTGACAGTAGGGTTATTGCCCCGTGTATAGAGACACTCCGAGAGTTCATCGGTCAGGGCCTGGCGAAAACGCTCGAAAGAATCAAAGCAGAAGTTCGAAGTCTGGAAAATGGGCGGATTAACGGCATTCATCGGCATATTGTCTTCGCCCATGTGATGCAGGATCCAGGTCAGATCTTCCATGATCAGCGGCGCCTCCTAGCTGTCAGGCGATGATATGCCATGCCAGAGGCAAAGGCAACGGGCTCGATGTTCTCCAGTTTCCCCACCCGCTTTTCATAAGTATATTTTAAAAAGAGACAATGCTCTTCCACGGAGGTTCCCCATGAAAGTCGGCCAGCGAATGACCAGAAATCCTATTACGGTGAGTCCTGATACGACGGTTCCCGAAGCACAGGCCATCATGAAGCGCGAAAAAATCCGCCGCCTTCCCGTGCTCGACAAGGACGACCGCCTCGTAGGCATAGTCACCGAGCTCGATCTCATTCATGCCTCGCCCTCTTCGGCAACTTCGCTCGATATCTACGAACTGCACTATCTGCTGTCAAAGCTGAAAGTCGAAAAAATCATGACCAGAAAGGTCATTACGGTTACGGAAGACTTGCCGATCGAGGAAGCGGCCCGAATCATGGCGGACAACAAGATTTCGGGTCTTCCCGTGATGCGCGGCGACATGCTTGTCGGCATCATTACCGAAACCGATCTCTTCAAGCTCTTCATCGAGCTGTTTGGTGCGCGCCACAAGGGAATACGTCTGACCCTGCTTCTGCCGGAAAGAAAGGGCGAGCTGGCAAAAGTATCCAACGCCATCGCCAATGTGGGCGGCAATATCGTGTCATTCGCTACATTTGAGGGCGAAGATCCCACAAACGCCTATTGCGCGGTCAAGGTAACCGGTGTCGACAAAGAGACGCTCATTCAAGCGCTCACGCCAGTGGTAGAAAAGGTTGTCGACGTGCTCGAAACCTGATCCACCCGCCCCGCGGTGCTCAGCATTGCTGCAGAGAGCAAAGAGCCGGGGCCGGTTTGTTTCAAGGCACAATCTCGTAGACAGCGAGCGCCTCGGCCCGTGTCGTATTATTTCCGACCACACTGAGCCCCCGGGTTATGGCAGAAACCGCCGGCCCCTGCAAGTCAGAAAAATCGGGCTCCATTGTGGCGAAAGGCCTGGTTGAAGCGATAGCCTTGATGTATTCGGTGCCATAGGGCTTGCCGAGCACATAGCTGAATTTATCCCCCGCCGCCGGGAAGCGCAGCGCCTCTCCAGCCTTGATGAACCCCGAGCCCCCGAATCGGTTGGGCCATATCAGCTGTGCCACGCCATTGACATCGACATGGTAGATTTTGAGATAGACATCTCGATTCGAGGTGACGAAGAGCGTCAGGCGCTCCCCATCGCGATAAACGGCACCGGGTCCTCTATCGGTCGACAGGGTAAGGACAAAGCCATTCTGGCTGGAAGACGCAGTACTGCCGGAAGCGGCCAGCTGGCTCAGGGCAACGGCGGTCTGCACTGTCTTGACCGATGGCTGCACTTCGATGTCCTTCGGTATCGCAGTACCCGGAACCCTCAGCCGCGTTTCGGAAATCAGGCTTCCTGTGGAAAGATCCGTCAGCGTTAGGGTGACCCGTACCGCCTGCCCATCCATTCCGTATTTGCCATACAGAATCGAGTCAGCCCGCTCGGTACCGAAGAATTCACCGTACAGTGCACGGATCGAAGGGTCCATCGCAGCGGCAACCTGTTTGTCGAAGAGCTTCATCCGCGTGGTTTTTGCGATGGCGAGCCTCAACTCGTCCTCGAACCAGCGCGCAAAGGGAGTCGGCAGCTGGCTATCGGCATAGGTAAAGCTCCCCATGGCAACCTGAACCGCAGGCCGGAAATGGTTTTCGAGCATCTGATCGAGCACGGCAGGCAGATCACTCAGGCTCGCCCCCTGCTGCGGCGAGGTACCCTGCATCTGCGAAAATGCAGTATTCGAAATGATCACCATAAAAAATGCAATCAGCAGCATGAGCTTCCCTTTCCCGTTCATCATGGCACCTTCCTTCCTCTTGTCATTGCATGCAGTGGAACCGAATCGCCACAGAATATTGTAATTCATGCACTTTGAAAGTTGTAGACAGGATTTGGCAAAGGTACTGGACGCATGCCCCATGAATGGCACATTATGATATTTCCCTTTGCGGCGCACATTGCAGCACACATTCAAAGGACATGAAGTCCGGAGTAGAATGAAGTCTGAATTAGAATGGAAATATCATCATGAGAGAGACAATGCTGATTTTTCTGGGAGGCGGGCTGGGGGCCCTCGCCCGGTATGTGTTTTCGCGCGGGATATCCCAGCGATTCTTTGCAGCCGTACCTCTGGGGACGCTCATTGTCAATGTTACCGGCTCGCTGTTCATGGGGTTTTTCTTCACCATGCTGAACGAATCGCTGCTGCCTGCAGGATACCGTGCGCTGATCACGATTGGGTTTATCGGCGCCTACACTACCTTTTCCACCTATATGCTCGAGACGGTATCGCTGGTGCAGAAAAGGGAGTATGTGCCCGCCCTTCTCAATTTTATCTCCAATAATCTATTCTGCATGATTGCGGTTGTTGCAGGCATCTTTCTTGCGACATTGCTGATAACCGCGATGAGAAATCACTGAAAGGACATCATGCAGAAAGGAGGCCGCATGCACTTTGAAGAAGACGATGTATTGCTGAGAATCTACATTGGCGAAAATGACCGGTACCGCGGCAGGCCGGCATATGAGCAGATTGTCCTCAAGGCACGGGAACTGAAGTTGTCAGGAGCAACGGTTGTGCGGGGTATCATGGGCTTTGGTTACCATAGCCACATGCACAGCGCCAATGTGCTCACCCTCTCCAACGATCTGCCGATTGTCATCGAAATTGTCGACAAGGAAGAAAAAATCGATCAATTGATGCCCTTTCTCGATGAAATGCTCATAGAAGGACTGGTGACCAAAGAAACGGTACATGTTGCCCGTTATCAGGCACGAAAGGATTGAGTATGAAAAGGAACGAAATTGCGCTCAAGGATTTTCATTTCGATCCGGCGATCCTGCGGGATCGGTGGATGGTTCTGTGCGCCGGCGATTTTGCAAGCGGGCACTTCAACGCCATGACCATTTCCTGGGGAAGCTGCGGCCAGATTTGGAACAAGATGTTTTTCCAGGTCTTCGTCAGGCCGACCCGCTATACCTATGCGTTCATGGAACGCTATGACACCTTTACTCTGAGCGTTTTCGGGCCTGAGTACAGAGGGGCGCTCTCGATTCTCGGTTCGGAATCGGGGCGCAGCGGCGACAAGATCGCCAAGGCAGGGCTCACACCCGAAGCCTCGGTGGCGGTAGCAGCCCCTTCATTCGAAGAAGCGGAAATCGTATTCGAATGCCGCAAAATGTACTGGCACGATATCGACCCGGCACACTTTCTGGCAAACGACATCGAAGAGCACTACCCGAAGAAAGATTATCACAGGGCCTATTTCGGAGAGATCCTGCACATCAGTCAGAGGTGATCAGCCGGCGGCGGCCGGACAGCCCTGATCAGAGCTGTGCTGCTACCAGCTCCGCCAGCCTGTCGATATCCTCCCGGCGTATCCAATAGTGCGTCACGAAGCGGCAGAGCCCCGCTTCGGGCGGATTGATCAGCACTCCCTGTGCGCGCAGGCGGGCCGCGAAGCTCTCCCCATCGACACCTTCGGGCAGGGTAAAAAAGACCATGTTGATATCCAGCGCGCTGCGATCTACCTTCAGACCGGGGATGCTGGCGAGCTTTTCGGCCAGATAGCGCGCATTGGCGTGGTCTTCCCCAAGGCGCCTGGTCATTTCCCTCAGCGCAACGAGCCCGGCAGCGGCGAGGATTCCTGCCTGCCGCATGCCGCCCCCCATGATTTTCCTCTTGCGTCTGGCCTTTTCGATAAATTCGCGCGGGCCGGCGAGCATCGATCCCACCGGTGCGCACAGCCCTTTCGACAGGCAGAACATCACTGAATCGACCTGATCGGCGATATCTGATGCAGACACGCCGAGGGCTGTGGCGGCATTGAAAAGCCGCGCGCCGTCGAGGTGTACGGGGAGCCTGTGGCGTCGGGCAAGGGCGGCAACTTCTTTCATGTAGTCGAGGGGAATGACGCGCCCCGATGAATGGGCGTTTTCGAGGCAAATGAGCGAGGTAGGGGGATAGTGGATGTCGCTGCCCCTGATGCGCGCTTCTATCTGCTCGAGCGGCAGGATGCCGTCGGGAGCGTTAACAGGTCGCGTCTGCACGCCTGCAATGACAGAAGCGGCACCAGCCTCATGCTGAATGATGTGACACTGCTCCCCCAGTATGACCTCAGTACCGCGCGGGCACCAGGTAAAGAGGGCCAGCTGGTTGCCGAATGTCCCCGAAGGGACGAAGAGAGCCGATTCCTTGCCGGTCATCTCGGCAGCGAGCCGCTCGAGCTCGTTGACCGTCGGATCGTCGCCGTAGACATCATCGCCGACCTCGGCCGCAGCCATGGCCGCGCGCATTGTTTCGGTCGGCCAGGTTACGGTATCACTGCGAACGTCGATAAATCGCATGAGCCAGCTCCTGTGCTGCAGGTATCAGGACTCGGAGTGTGCAGCAACAAAGGCTTTGACCGCTTCTTCGATCTGGTCGCGCACCTCTCTGACCCGGGCCATGATTTCCTCATCGGTGCCTTTGAATGACGAGGGGTCGTCAAATGGCCAGTGATGCCGCTCTACGCGGCCTGGAAAGACCGGACAGCGCTCAGCAGCCTCTTTCGAACAGACGGTAACGACGACATCGTAGATCTTTCCCTGTGCATGGAGCTCGAAAACGCTCTTCGTGCGGTTGCCCGAAATATCGATGCCCTTTTCGGCCATGGCACGCACAACGAATGGGTTGAGGTTTCCCGGCTCCAGCCCGGCACTTTCAGCTGAGAACCGCTCCCCGCCATGGCGCTTCAAAAAGGCTTCAGCCATCTGGCTCCGGGCTGAATTGTGCACACAGAGAAAGAGCACGCGGATCATGATCGCCTCCTCAGTCTTTTTTCCTCTCAGCCTGAATTTCGTATGCGCGCCGGCAGGCATGGTAATGCTCTTCGCCATCGAGCATGAGCGCAGGTTCGGGCTCGTTTTTGCATGCGTCGGTCGCGTAGGGACAGCGCGTATGGAAGCGGCACCCGCTCGGAATGTTGGCGGGGCTTGGGATTTCGCCAAAAATCGGCAGTTCCTTGATGACATCGACTTTGCCGGATTCCGGCTCGGGGACAGCCTCGATAAGCGCCTGGGTATAGGGATGCAGAGGATTGTCAATGATGTCGTCCGCCCTTCCGATCTCGATGATGCGCCCGAGGTACATGACCGCGATGCGGTCGGTGAAGTAGCGCGCCGTCGAGAGGTCGTGGGTGATATAGAGGTAGGTGAGGCCCAGCTCCTTCTGCACTTCCTTCATCATGTGGAGAATCTCGGCCCGGGTAGACAGGTCGATCATCGATACAGGTTCGTCGGCAACAAGCATGAGGGGGTTCAGAATGAGGGTACGCGCAGTAGCGACACGCTGGCGCTGACCGCCCGAGAGCATGTGCGGGTAGCGGCTCATGTACTCTTCAGGAGGTTGAAGCTTTACTTCCTCGAGCGCTTTTATGATCAATTTCTGCCGCTCTTCGATGCTGGCCTTGATCTTGTGGATAATCAGCGGCTCCTCAAGGACATCTCGGATCTTGAAACGGGGGTTCATCGATGCATAGGGATCCTGGAAAATCATCTGCACCTTGCGGCGGTATGCTTTGAGCTGTTCTTTGTCAAGGTGAGTGACATCTTCGCCATTGAACAGCATCTGGCCGCTAGTCGGCTCCAGCAGCTTCATGACAAGCTTGCCGGTGGTCGTCTTTCCAGAACCGGATTCTCCGATGAGACCGAAAATCTCGCCTCGCCGGATATCGAAGGAGATGTCGTCGACGGCTTTAACCACTTTCTTCTGGCCGCTGCCTAGAATCGACTGGGTAAAGGTTGCATGCGGCTCGAAGTATTTCTTCAGGTTTTTAACGCTCAGAATGATATCTTCCATGGTGCTTCTCCTGATCAGCCGCGATGATTCAGCCAGCAGGCCGAATAGTGTCCGTGTTCCACTTCAACGAGCGGCGGTTCTTCTTCAAAACAGCGGGCAAATGCCTTGTGGCACCGCGGGTTGAACCTGCACCCTTTCGGTGGATCGATGAGATCCGGCGGCGTTCCCGGAATGAAATGGAGCTTGTCCACTTTCCTGAAGAGACGCGGCGTCGCTGCCAGAAGCCGTTCGGTATAGGGATGAGCCGGTCCCTGGGCTCCAAAGATAGCGGCGTTGGGCCCCAGCTCGACAATTTTCCCTGCATACATGACGCAGATCCGGTCGGCAACTTCGGCTTCCAGCGCCAGGTCATGGGTGATGAATATGAAAGACAGGTTGAACTGCTTCTTGAGTTTCTTGAGAAGATTGATAATCTGAGCCTGAACGATTACGTCGAGCGCAGTGGTAGGCTCGTCGAGAATGACGACTTTCGGCTTCAGGAACAAGGCAGTCGCAATGACAACGCGCTGTTTCATGCCGCCCGACAGCTCGTGAGGATAGCGGTTCATCACTTCGGGCGGAAGCCCGACATATCCGAGATATTCCTTGATCAGCGCTTCGGCATCTTCGCGGGACATTTCCGCATGCTCGTTCAGTGTTTCGAACATCTGCTTTCCGATGGTATACACTGGCGTAAGGCAGTTCATTGCTCCCTGAAAGACCATTGATATTTTCGACCAGCGGATATCCTTGCGTACTTCCTTTTCGGGCAGGGGTATGACATCGACCCCGTCGACAAAGATCTTTCCCCCGACATAGCGTCCCGGCGGCGTGGGCATGCGCAGAATCGATGTACCCAGACTTGTCTTGCCGCACCCCGATTCTCCCACCAGCCCGAGGGTTTCGCCCGGCTTGAGTTCAAAGCTGATATCGTCAATGGCACGCACTGCTCCCTTTGAGGTGAAATAGTGCATCTGCAGGTTTTCTACTTTCAGCAGGCTGTCCATAGTGCTTACCTTGTTTTAAGTTTTGGATGGAGAATCTTGTCCATCGAGAAGCCGATAAAGGCAAAGGTCATGCCCATGATGGCGATGAGAAGTCCTGGCGGCAGAATCCACCACCAGATGCCTTTGAGAATTGCCGCGCCGCTCATCGCATCATGCAGAATCTGACCCCAGGTTACGATCGTAGCATCGCCAAGGCCAAGTAGGCTGACTGAAGACTCGTATACAATCGCACTCGGCACCGAAAGCGCCATGCTGGCAAAGCTGTAGGGTATCAGAATGGGAACCATGTGCTTGAAGATGATCCGGCTTTTCTTCGCTCCAAGGGCGCGCGCCGCTTCGATATAGGTTTCTTCCTTTATTTGGAAGGCCATCGAGCGAACCGTCATGACGGAGCCGGTCCAGAAAAAGGCTACCATGACGCCGATCAGCATAAAGATGTTCGGCTTGAATATGGCCGAGATGACGATGAGTACGGGCAGAACCGGCATTGAATTGACAATCTGGTAGATGAACTGCATGACAGAGTCCACCTTGCCGCCAAAGTATGCCGAAATGATGCCATACATGACACCGATGAGCACCGATATGGCCGAAGTAAGCAGGCCAATGAGCAGTGCCCATTTGAGCCCCGCCACAAGACCAGAGAACAGATCGCGTTTCGCGTCATCGGTTCCCAGGATGCCCGAAACCGAGCCGGTTACCACGATGTAGGGATCTTCCACCTTCGTGTTCTCGGGATCGAGGATCATAATATTGGCAATGAGCTTATAGGTGCCCTTGAGCGGCGAAAATGCATTCACCATGCCGGGGCCTGCGGTATTGAAGATGATATCGGCGGGCCTCAGGCTCTTTCCGCTCATCATCTCAAGGGCTTGTTCGCTCTCGTGATTCTTGACGAACGAAAACACCGATTCGCGTGCTTCATTGTCGGTGGAAATGCGGATATCCTGACCAGCCAGACCCTGTTCGAATCGCTGGGCGATGTCGATGATCTCGCCATCCGGGCGTTCTATGGAAATGGCAACCGGAATGTCTCCATTGCCGGTCACATGGAAAATAACATCAAGCGGCGCCTTGTCAGCCTTGTAGTGATATTCGAAGGTATAGGTTTCCAGCTTTACGCCGCCATCGAGCTCAGTCTCTTCCCTGGTGAATGTTTCGATGCGTTCGGTGACCGGGGCTTTGAGTTTGGTGAATGCATTGGTCCATGCAGGAGGTGCATTAGCCGAATTGTCCTGCCAGTAATCGATACTTCGCCACTTGCGGTTTGCCTCTTTCCAGGGAAGGATGGCCGGCTCGAAAATAACCACAAGAATTGCGATTACAAGTATTGCCAGGCCGATAAGGCCGGATCTTTCTTTCTTGAATTCAGACCAGAATTCATTCAGGCGGTATTTGATGTCTGCAAAATTCATGCCTTGCCTCCCACCTTGATGCGCGGATCCATGAAGCCGTAGGTAAGGTCAAGCACAATGAGCCCGAGCTGATAGAGCCCTACGGTGATCGCAAGATCCCCCATGAGTACGGGGATGTCGTTCTGCTGGACCGCGATCCAGTACAGATTGCCCAATCCTGGCCAGGAGAATATGCCTTCAAAGATTATGGCACCGGAAATTGAGCCAAGTAGCGAAAGGATCGAGATGGTGAGCAGTGGAGGCGCGGCAGTTCGCAAGGTATGCCCGAACAGCACCTTGTTTTCCGGGATACCGCGGGCCCTGGCCGCCATGATGTAGTCTTCCTGAAGGATGCTGAGCACGATGTTGCGTACCACAAATGAAATCCCCCAGAAGCCTATGAGCAGGAGGGTCAGCAGTGGCAGTGCCATATGCCACAGAAGGTCAAGATAATACATGATCCCCTCGGGAGGCGGAACGCTGTGCATGCCTGCAGAAGGGAAGATTTTCAATTGATAGACGAAGAACATGATCAGTATCATGGCAAGCCAGAAGGTCGGCATGCCATAGACGATCATGGTGATTAAACTGGTTGTGCGATCGAGGGGCGCTCCGGGTTTCTGAGCCTTTTTCAAACCAAGAATAATGCCCACAAAGATCTGGATAGCGGCTGCGACAGTAAACAGCAGCATCGAACGTGGCAGCGCCTCGCCAACGATGGCAAGAACCTCCCTGTCTCCTCTGGAAGATTTGAGCACCGTCGACTTGCCGAAATTGAGGGTAAGTACATTCCAGGTTCTGAAAAGAATGCGTTCGAAGAGCGGCCTGTCCAGACGATACAGACGATACAGTTCTTCACGGCGCTGCTGCTGGAAGCGCTGGACCTGGCTCGCCTGCATGTTCTTGAGCCGCATCGATTCGGCCCTTATCTGGTCTTCGATGTTCGACTTGGTTGTCTGCTCGTTCACCGTATTGAACAGCGCAGAGACAATCAGAATGATGATTGCATAGGTAAAAATGCCTTTCAGCACGCGCTTTAGGGCAAACCACTTGTACATAAAGCCCCACCTGTTCTTTGAGTTGCAATGTAAAGGCAAAGAATTATAGCGCAGAAAGCGGAGAAAAAGAAAGGGGCGCTGCCAGTGAAGGACAGCGCCCCATTGCTAGAGAATCAGAAGACGACGAGCGAGGCTGCCTGGACAGACGGCGATTCGCTGGTGAATACCGACTGCACGACGAGCGTGTAGGCACCCGGCTTCAATGCGCCGAGGTCCTTGGCAGGCACAAGGGCCTGGAAGGTGCCTTCGCTGACAAACTTGGCATTATAGGTCACTTCGGTATTGTCTGCCTTGATGAGGGTGACGGTAACCTTTGCCTTGTTGTCGGCGGGCTTCGCGGTGTCGTCCGGGTAGGTAACCGCAGAGACTTTGATGTCGATCTTCGCGTCAGCACTGCGCTGGGCAGTTGCCGGCACCTTCACCTCGTCGATGCGGGTGAGCGTGGTGCGGAAGAGTTTCGGGAAGTAGTCGGACTTGTATGGATAGTCCCTGAAGGCCGTCAGTTCGATGTAATTGGCATTGTAGTCGACCTTGCTGATGTAGAAGGGGCCGTTCGAGATGTAGGCATGGCCATATGTATCGATGAACTTGAGCGCAGCATTGTAGCGGGCAAGAGCCTGATCTACCGTCACCCACTGCTTGATGGTGTCGGGTACATACTTCTTGGCTACGAACTCTTCAAGCTTGGCTTTGATGTCCGCCACACATTTCGGGCTGACAACATCGACTTCAGTTCTGGATGGATCGGCGGAGAAGGAGTACTGCGTGCCGGACTTGGCGCCTTCCGCAACCATTTTGGCCAGGGCTTCGTAGATTTCCCAGGAAACCATGGTCTGGCGGCCGGGATTGCCGGCTTTCGGGCTCACGGTGCCGCTGGCGGCCACTCTATCCTTGTCCATCGGCCAGTTGAAATCGAAGAAGGTAGTGAAGGTACCATCCTTGTTCAGGATAACACCCTTGGAGATGGGCAGGCTGGACTGGTACTGGGAAGCATAGGCTTCGTCATAGTACGGATCGTTGTCTCCATCTTTGTTGGCCCACTCGTAGGCAAAGGCAGTTGCATACATTATGTCGGCGAGCGTAACCGGCTGTCCGGAATGCCACTTGCCGTAGATGTACTGGACATCGGCAAGCTTGCTGTACGCCTTTATTGCCTTGTTCGGCACATAGTCGTACTTGCCTTCGCCAACTTCCTTGTACTCGACGCCGGTTTCCCACTTCTTGGTCTTGGAATTGTAGATCATCGCAGCAGAATCGACCAGGATCTGGCCTTCGGGTTTGCCGTCCTTGCCGGCGACAACCTTGGTCTCGAGTTTCTTCAGATCATATTTGACGCGGAGCGGAGTGTCCTTGGCCGAATTGGGCGATTCGAAGGTTGATGGATCGGTGCATGCCTCCACGATTGCTGAAGAATAGACATCGGAGAATCCATCGACGCCCACCGGGTCCCAGGAGCTCATGAAGAGACTGCCGCGGGAAGAGAACTGGGTTACGCGGAGAACTTTCTCACCCTTTTCGTTCGGCTTCACATCGGCAGAGCGTACCGACCAGTTGTTGAGGCCATCGCCAAGACCATAGAGCATGCGGGAATTGAAGCGGTCCTTGTTCGCCACATAGTACTGGATCTGGCTGCACACATAGATGCGGACCGCTTCCTTGAGGGCCATTTCCTGGACCTTCATGTTGTCGTTCCAGTACTCGTCGGCAGTCAGGAACCAGCCGTTGATGTTCTTCTGGGCAATGCGGTCGATTTCGGGATTTTCATAGTTCCAGAAGCCCTCGGTCATGCCGCCGGGCATATAGCCATAGTAGGGAGCATACATCTGGCTGATGGTGATATCCCACCATGCGCGGGTTGCACCAGCGCCCCAGCCTTCGGTGTAGATCGTCCAGTTCCAGTCGGCAGGGTTGCCTCCATAAACCCAGGGGTTGACCTTCGAGCGGTCGACTTCAAGGCGTTCGACCTTGATGCCCGCTTTTTCAATCTGATCGGCAATATAGCGCCCTGCGGGCAGACGGCCGGTCGGGTCGTCGACACGGATGTAGAATTTGACCGTGACAGGCTCGCCATTGTAGGTCCACCACTGGCCCGACTTTACAAGCTTGCCCTTGTTTTCAGGAAGCTCGGCTGCAGCCTTCATCGCCTTCTCGATGTCATCGAGGGCCTTCTTCTCATTGCCGCGGACTGTCATGCCGAGCTTGGCTGGAACCAGATTGAACTTGTAGGTTCCAGGCTGGCCGGGGGTCTGTGCGGTGAGCGCAGGCTCGCCTGCACCCATGAGGATCTCATCGACAATCTTCTTGCGGTCGATGAGCCAGTTCATGGCGTAGCGTACTTCACGGATGGCAAATGGATTGAAGATGGTCTTTCCGTCCTTCAGCTGGAAGGTGTAGGGCTCTTTGTTGGGAATCGGGTTGAAGAGCAGGGACCAGGACCCCGACGGAACCGCATAGGTCGACAGTTTCGCCTTGTCAGCAGGCTGAATGCCCATATAGGTCTTGGCATTCAGTCCGGTGAAGAAGACGTCGGTCTTTCCCTCGGCGGCATCCTTGATGGCGATGGTCTGATCCATGCGCACATCGTAGATGACTTTGTCGGGGATCGGGCCATTCTTCGCCTGAGCGGCTGCGGAGAACAGCACGGTCAGCACGAGAACCGATACTACAATGATCTTTTTCATGCATACCTCCTTTTCAAGGCTTGCTTGTTATATTGTAGAACGCGTCAGCTCACATGTAAATAGCATTTTTTCGGCTTTCTGTTGCAGTGGGTGCGGTCCTGGCCTATCATGCAGGCTGGAGGCTCGTCCCATGATAGCTGGAACTGCCGGATCGGATTTCGTGGATGCATATGGCCGAAGGCTTCTGCTGAGGGGAGTGAACCTTGGCGGAAACAGCAAGATCCCTTCTTCGCCGGACGGCAGAACGCACCTGCCCGGAAGCCTGGACCGTTGCTGCCCCGTCTCTTTTGTCGCACGGCCCTTTCCTCTCGAAGAAGCTGACGAACACTTTTCGAATCTGACGCGCTGGGGACAGCGTTTTGTGCGCTTTCTCGTCACGTGGGAAGCGATCGAGCATGAGGGCCCTGGAATCTACGACACAGCCTACCTTGATTACATCGAAGCGATTGTTGATCGGGCAGCGCACCACGGCATTTCGATGTTCATCGATCCCCATCAGGATGTCTGGTCGCGCTGGACGGGAGGCGATGGTGCGCCTGCATGGACCCTGGAGTCGGTTGGATTCAATCCGGAAAGCCTGCATGCATCAGGAGCCGCGATGCGCCATCAGGAAATGGGTGCCGCGTACCCGGTCATGCAGTGGTTTTCAAACCATCTTAGGCTCGGATGTGCAACAATGTTCACGCTCTTCTTTGCAGGGGACGAGTATGCGCCGGGGATAGTGGTGCGAGATGAGCCGATACAGCAATTCCTTCAGCGGCATTATATCGATGCGCTCGCACAGCTCGCCCGGCGGCTGTCGGGATATCCGAACGTCGCCGGTTTCGGCACCATGAACGAGCCGGGCATGGGATATATTGGTGTTGTGGACATCAGATCGGCGCGGCAGGACCTGGTACTGCCCGGCCTTGCCCCCACCCCCTGGGAAGCGATGCGCGCAGGAGAAGGCTTGCCCGTCGAAGCTGACCAAATCGACATCAGAGGTCTCAGGCTTGCGCGCATCGGGCGAAAACCGCTGGGGAATCCGGGAGTGCGGGCATGGAAAGATGGGCAGTGCTGTGTCTGGCGCAGAGTCGGACTATGGGACATCCGGAATGGAGAAGCGGTCCTTCTGAAGCCGGACTGGTTCCGGCGCGGTTCCAGCGGCGGAAAAGTCTGCACCGGCTCCTCCTCCGGGGATATTTTCAATCACCGATTTCTGGTTCCCTTTCTTTCGCGCTTCAGTGCAGAAATACGCGCTGCTGCACCAAGAACTTCCAGTCAGTTCTTCTCGATCTTTATCGAAGGCTCGCCTCTGGCCAGAATGCCTTCCTGGCCGCAAGACCTCGCCATGCCTTCGGGCCTCGTCAACGCCTCGCACTGGTACGATTCTCTGACCCTTACTGCCAAGCGCTGGACGGGCTTTCTGGCCTACGACTCGGAAAAAAGCAGGCTTGTGGTCGGTCCACGGGCAGTCAGCGCCTATTTTCGCACCGCTCTGGCGGCAATCAAAAACCATTCAACAGCCCGGCTGGGCGGGATACCGACCCTTCTTGGAGAATTCGGCCTGCCCTTTGATCTCAATGGACGCCGCGCCTATCGTACCGGCCGTTTCGACATCCATGAAAAGGCGCTTGCGGCCTATTACGACGCACTCGATGCAAATCTCATGAGCGCAACGCTGTGGAACTATACGCCGGACAACACTCACGACCACGGCGACGGCTGGAATGGCGAGGACCTCTCAGTGTTCTGCGTAGAGGATGGTGGAGGAAGAGCACTGCGCGGCTTCGTGCGCCCATATGCGATGGCAGTGGCAGGCAAGCTTTGTTCGATGTCCTTTTCGCTGCGCTCTGGACTTTTCAAGCTCGAATTCATTCCGGACTTCGGCATAGAAGCGCCTACCGAAGTCTATGTGCCCGAACTCCAGTACCCGCGTGGCTTTTCGATGGAGGCGGAAGGCGCTTCGGCCAGCGAAGTTGTCCACGAGGCGGATTTCAGCATACTGGCCTTGCATCCCCTGCAAGGGGCCCTGCGCTGTACGCTTACCGTCCGCAGACGTCGAGGATGAATTCGGCCATTGTGGACAGCGCCTGAGGTGCAAAGGTTTCCTCTATTTCGGCATATTCAGCAGGAAGTCCGGTCTTCGCATGCTGAAACAGATGATTGAGGCCCTGCAGGACAAGCGTTTTTGACTTGGTATTTCCAGCTTCCTTAAGCGCTTTCTGCAATGCCGGGATGTTCTCTTCGGGCGGCACCTGCAGATCTTTCGAGCCAATCATGGCCAGCACGGGAATCTTGACATTCTTGAGATATTCCGATGGATCAAGCGAAAGGAAGAGCCGCATCCAGGGGCTGACAAGCTGGGCAGCCATTGCAGGCACCTGAGCTTTCTGTTCAGCTTTCTGTGCTGGATCGAGCGAAGGGTCGCTGTCTATCCACTGTTCGAGCTCATGCGCAATGGTGCGCTGGAGTTCTTCCTGGGAGGCCTTCTGCCGGGCCAAAGCATACAGCCTGCGGTTCATGTCGTTCGCTTTCTTGATCTGTGCAGGGTTCATGCCGGAAGCGAGCCCGATAGCTGCATTCTGCAGAAGGAGCAGCTGGTCTCCCCTGATACCGGGGCCTGCCAGCATGATGATGAAGGCAATCTGCGGATTGCGCGAGGCAGCGATCGCCGCAATGATGGCGCCTTCGCTGTGGCCGGCCATCCCGATCCTTAGAGGGTCGATTTCGGGATGCCTGGAGAGAAAGCTGATTGCAGCTTCAGCATCCTCGGTCAGGTCGAAGGTAGTAGCTTCGGCGAAGCTGCCCTGGGAAGATCCGACGCCACGGTCATCATACCTCAGTACTGCTATGCCTCTGCGGGCGAGATAGTCGGCAACGACAAGGAAAGGGCGGTGTCCTGCGAGCGCTTCATCTCTGTCCTGGGGGCCGGAACCGGTGACGAGCACTGCTGCCGGGAAGGGACATTTGCCAGCGGGCAGTGTCAGAGTACCTGCAAGGGTAATCCCGGCTGAGCTGTTTCTGAACGAGACCTCGACTTCGCGGTAGGGAAATGGAGGCTTTGGTTCCTGAGGTCTTTTTGGTGCTGCCTGGATGGCTGAGCCTTCGGAGCTTTTTTCGAGCACCAGGGCAAAGGATCTGCCCGCCTGCTTCCATTCGCCTTCTATGCGGGTGCCTGCCTGATTCAAGCTGCCGGAAAACATTCCATTAATGGAAGGAACATCGAAGGTTACGCGAGGTGCAATGAATTTCACCGAGGCGACACGTATGCCCCGGACACCCTGATCGGGGCTGTCCATGCTTGCAGAAAAGCTCTCTCCCGTCTGGCTTACATGAAACACGATGCGCAGGGACGCTGCGCCCGCCTTCAGCACGCCCTGCCAGGTGCCGGGAAGTATGCTCTTCATCTCCTGAACCTGCTGAGCCTGAAGGGGCATAAGGCCTGCTCCAATTGCCAGAATGAAGAATACCGCGGTTTTCAGCATCTGATTTCTTCCCACAATGTCAGCTCCTTGGATGCCGGACCTCACAATGCCGGCCCATTCGACACCTGCCCACTCGATACCAGCCTCTCCATGCCTGCCCCCTTGAGCAGACCGCCATTTCCATATGACTATAGTACCTCTATGAACAGGCATCCGGAAGGCCAGGCTTCGCTCTTTGCCGCAGGTACGCTGTTTGCTGTCACTGCGCTGTTTGTAAAATTTGCTTCGGCACATTTCCCCGGCCTCTTCGTGTCCGCCTCGCGTTTCGCGATCGGTGCCCTGCTCTGTGCACTTGCGATAGCCATCCGCAAGCCCCGCTTCGATTCCTCCATGTTGACGCTGATTGTGATTCGCGGCATTGTCGGTTCGCTTTCCATGATAGCGACCTATGTCGCGATCAGCCTGACAGGGCCGGGACGCGCCACGCTTCTTTCCAATACCTATCCGGTCTTTGTGGGCATTTTCGGGGCTCTGTTTTTTGGCGAAAAGCCAACAAGGACTATTGTGCTCAGCCTGATACTGTGCACAGCGGGGGCGGTGCTCGTGATACAGGATCACAGCGGCTCGTCGCTCGCAGGAGACCTGTCGGCTCTGGCTGGTTCGGTGCTCGCAGGTCTCGCGGTGAATTTTGTGCGCCGGGCTTCTCTGGCGGGGGTGGATCCCTTCGTGCTGTATCTGTCTCCCTGTCTGTTCGGGCTTGGATTGTTCGCCGCAGCACCGCTTCCTTCAGCGGATCGCTTTTCATTGGCAGGAATTGGGACTCTTCTGGTTGTTGGTGCGGGTGCGTTTCTCGCCCAGGCGCTCATGGCACGGGGCTATCGAACCGTTCCGGCCAACAAGGGAAGTATCGTTTTCTATTGGGAAACTGCACTGACAGTGCTCCTGGGCATGATGTTTGCAGGAGAACGGATCAATGGCCGTTTCGTAGCGGGTCTTGTGCTGATTGCCGCAGGGCTTCTGGTCAACCGGCAAACGAAGCGATCTCCTGCCTGAACGGAACCGAATTCGAAGCGCCAGGCCGTGTCACGCAGATTGCCGATGCTTTCGAAGCCAGGTCGAGCGAGCCGGCGATATCCATCCCCTCGGCGATGCCTGCGATAAAGTAGCCCATGAAGGTATCCCCTGCCGCTGTCGTATCCACGGCTTTTACCCGATAGGCTTTCTGCCGCACCGCCGCGCCATTCTGCATGCAGAGCGAACCTTCTTCCCCCAGGGTGATGACGATCGTTGCGCCTGGATACTGCGTGGACATTGCCTGTGCGGCGCGGGCAGGATCATTTTCGCCTGAAATCTCTCCGGCTTCGATTTCGTTCATGATGAAGATGTCAACCATTTCAAGCGGACATTCCAAGAGCTTTCCAGTAAATGGCGAAGGGTTGAGTGCGATGCGCATGCCTGCCGCATGGGCTTTGCGCATGATTCCGTCAAGACAGGAAATCTCGTTCTGGAGGATGCAGAGATCGCCCGGCGCGAAATGACCGATCACGCGGTCGGCAAAGGGCTCGTCGATATTCTGATTCGCGCCCCCAAAAAGGAGAATGCAATTCTGTCCGCTGTCATCGACCTGGATGATCGCATGCCCAGTCGGGGTATCGATCTGTTCCACCAGGGTCGTATCGACATTGCCGCGGCGCAGAGTTTCGACAAGAAACGTGCCTTCTGGACCTATTCTGCCCGCATGGAACACTGCAAGGCCTGCGCGCGCCATTGCGAGCGACTGGTTGAGCCCTTTTCCCCCTGCGAATTTCGAAAGCGAATGTGCAGCCCTCGTTTCGCCGGGCTTTACGAATGTATCGACACGGTAGACATAATCGATGTTGAGCGACCCAAAATTGAGTATGCGCATGATCATCTATTGTAGCCTGCCAGGGCGGACCTGCCAATGTCCTGTGCGCACCATATGCTCGCCTCATGCGCGTTTTCTGCGCTCTTCCGATGCTGCTTTCCGCGTGCTATCGTGTGAGAGGAAAACATTAGACGAAAAACGGTATTTCAGGAGGCTCTGCATGAAAGCCAAACCAGCCTCATCTGCTGCGCATGCCCCTCTGCCGCGCGGAGCACGCACCACCTTCTGGATAATGTTCATCTTCATGCTGCTGCACCAGGCTGACAAGCTTCTTATCGGCCCGCTCACCACGCAGATCATGGAAACCTTCCATATCACGCGCGCGCAGATGGGCGCTGTCACGACCGGAGCGCTCATTGTTGGAACCATCTGCTATCCAATTTGGGGATGGCTGTACGACAGGCGCTCGCGCCCCAGGCTTCTGGCTCTTGCATCGCTGTTGTGGGGCACCTCGACCTGCCTGAACGCCATGGTCCCGACCTACCCGCTGTTTCTCGTCACGCGGGCCGGTACCGGTATCGACGATTCGAGCTATCCGGGCCTGTACAGTCTTCTTTCCGACTATTACCCGCCTTCTCGCCGCGGCAAGATCTATGGCTTCATTCAGGTGGCACAGCCCATGGGCTACCTGCTTGGCATGATTCTTGCGCTTACTTTTGGTGCTGTGTACGGCTGGCGCAACGTATTCTACATCACCGGAGGCCTGGGAATCCTCCTGTCTCTGCTGATTTTTCTGATAGTAAAGGACCGGCCGCGCGGTTCAGCAGAGCCCGAACTGGCTGGAAGCGCAAACCTCGGGCATTTTGCTTTCAGCTGGAAGGAAGTTGCCGGCCTGTTCAGGAAAAAGAGTCTCATTATTCTCTTCATTCAGGGCTTTATCGGCGTATTTCCATGGAATGTGATCACCTACTGGTTTTTCGACTATCTCAGGAGCGAGCGGGGCTACAGCGACAGCGCAACGCTCCTGACCATGGTGCCTGCAGTGCTGGTTCTCGCTGTTGGCTATCCTCTGGGCGGCATGATCGGCGACCGGCTCTTCAGGAAGACGCTGAAGGGGCGCGTCATTGTGGGTGCCGGCGGTGTTGCGGCAGGCGCGGTTCTGCTCTGGATCACCATGCACATTCCGGTGTCGAACCAGATGCTGTTTGCCGTGTTCCTCATGCTGACCGCGCTGTTCATTCCTTTCGCGTCTCCCAATGTGCTTTCTTCTTTCTATGATGTGACCGAACCGGAAATCAGGGCGACCACGAATGCGGCACAGAACTTTGTCGAGGCTGCAGGTTCGGCTCTCGCACCGCTCATGGCAGGCATCATTGCTGACCGCAGTTCTCTGGGGAACGCGATTCTGCTCATCTGCACTATCGCATGGGGGCTCTGTTTCGCGTTCTTTATCTTTGTCGGGCGCTATATTCCGGCTGACATCGAACATCTGCGGGCTACCCTGCGCGAGCGGGCCGATGCACAAGGGCAGGTTTGAGACACCCATGCCAGAGCCAGCATGGGCCCGGAGCAGCCCGCGAAGCGGCCGGCGGCTGCGCGCATAGTTCCCGTGGGCTGTCCGCAAAGCACCCGCGGGCTGCCCCGAAGCGCGCCTGCACAAATCTGCCCTTTCAGCCCTGGATCAGAAGATTCAGCACCGTGCTCCAGCTCATCGCGACGAGCACGAAGAGGCCGAGCGGCAGGGCAAAACGCCTCATCATGGCGGTAAGCGAAGTCCGGAAATGCTCCGCAGTCACCACCATGCAGACATGAAGAGGCGAAAGCATCATGCCGGCAAACCCGCATGCGCCAGCCAGCACAACCCCCGCCTCCCGCCCCATCCCCGCATTCCCATCAAGCAGTGCAAGCACGATGGGCATTGAAAGTCCGACATAGCCGAATCCCACTCCCGTTACCAGACCGCTGATGAATGGAAGAAGAGTAATGACCGCCAGCATGGGAATACCCGCATTCGAAAGTTCGACCGAAATACTGCCGGCAACATTCGATGCTGTCAGCAGAGCCGAAAAGACCCGCACCCCGATAATCACCAGCACCATCCGCATGGTGCCCATCGTCACGCTGTTGTGGAATATGCCGGCGCGCGGCTTGAGGCTCAGCAGATACAGAGAACCTGCTCCAAGCCCTGCATAGACCGTTGCATAGCGGCCTATCAGCGATCGAAGGCGCTCGTCACCAATCCGGCTGCCGATCGCCAGCTCCCATAGAAGGTCGAACACGACATAGACACCGAGGACGATTGCAAGCGGCGCGACACCCTGGAGAAAGCTCCTGTCCTCTTTTTCAGCCCTCGGAAGCATGGCGGAAGAAGCCGGATCGGGTTCTGCGTTCTGGCTGGCGGCAGAGGCTTCTGCCCTTCCTGCCCGGACAAGAAAAAATCCATAGCCAAGCAGAAACAGGACAAACGGCGCGTATATATTTAAGAGAATCAGTCTGAGCGTAGGGATGCCGCTCAGCGACACCGTGAGCACAAATGCGGGAAACAGCGGCCACACGAGCTCGAGAATATGGCGGAACCAGTAGTTGACCACAGCAAGCAGATCCTTCCCGCGTGCGGGGTTCTCGTTCATGGTATCGACCAGAGGAGCCGAAATGATGGCACCGCCAGGCATGGGAAGCGTCCCGATGAACAGCGGTGCGAGTGCAAGCGCCAGGCGCGGATTCCGAATGGAACCATGCAGAGCCGATGCAAGGTCGTTCATTGCTCCTGCCTGCTTCATAGCCGAAGAAAAGGCCATTATGCCGATCATGAGCACTGACAGCATGATGAGGTCGGGATTGATCAGTTCGCCTGTTACCGAACGCGCAATTGCAGGGAGGCTGAGTCCCTGCAAGAACGCCAGCAGTATGCCTCCAGCCGCTGCAGCAAGTCCCAGATTGAGTCTGCGGGCTGCAATCACGACAAGCAGAAAGACGAGAAGAACCTTCGCAAGCACAGGAATAGGCAGCATGAACTACTTATAGCATGCCCACCAGCGGGCTTGTAACCATATCGATGCTCGAATATTGCATGCTCAATTTTTTCTTGACACTTGTGTCAGTAATAAGTATTCTTATTTTTGTACTTCACGCAAAGGAGTCCCGATGCCCAAAATCGTCGATCATGAAGAGCGCAAACGCTGTATTGTCGAACGCGCGCTGGAGCTGTTCGCTCACCGCGGATTCAGCGAAACCGGGTTTGCCGACATTGCTGAGGCATGCGGGCTCAGTCGAACGCATCTCTACCACTATTTTCGCAGCAAAGACGAAATCTTCCTGTATGCAGTAGAAGGAGCGCTTGGCCGCATCGCCTCGGGCATCGAGGAAATTGCCCAGCGAAACGATCTTCTGCTTCGAGACAAGCTCGCCCATGCCTTCTCACTCTTTGCAGAATCCAGAACCAATGGAACGCACGCACCCATCCTTCTCGAACTCGCGATGAAATTGAGAAAGGAAAATACCCTGATTGCAGCGCGCCTGCATGAACAGATAAGGGTTTTGAATCAATCGGTCGTGTCGCTCCTTCGCGGAGTCGGCAGTGAAATCCAGGAATCGCGGGTACCTCTGGTGGCTTCGGTATTCTTTGCATTGGTAGAGAGCACACTGCTAAGCTCTCTCTTTGCCGATGCCGCACTCATACAGGAACATATTGGAGAGATGGTCCAGATGCTCGGCTGTTGAGCGCCCGCGCGCAGGCCAGGCTGGATGAGGGATTACCACAGAAGTGAATTTGGCGAATTTATTTTGACATAGCTGTCAAATAAAATGGCATAAAAGTCTGCAAAATCGAGATGGAGGTTTGTATGAATCAACTGACCCATGCGATGGCACAGGGAGCGCTCTCGCTCGCCATGCAGTACCTCGAAGGCAATCCAGAACAGAATATCCCGCGGATTGTGGACATCCTTGCACCCTTTGCCCGGCGCGAAGACATGAAGCGCATCCTTGCAACCGGCAAGAACGTAATGACGGAAGCGGGCAACCCCTACCGCGGCCTCATTCTGAGGGTATTTCGCGAAGTCAGCCCGCATGTCCGGCGCAAGTTTGTCTCGAATTTTGTCATCAATGCAGGCATGACTGGAGTCGATACGGCTCAGGCACTGCGCATTGTTCACAACTGCAACATTCCCTTTGCCATTCTCATGGACCCCACCAGCGCCTGCAACCTGCATTGCAAGGGATGCTGGGCCGCGGAGTACGATAAGACCGATTCGATGGAATACGAGCTTTTGGACAGGATTATCAGGGAAGGCAAGGAACTTGGCGTGTATTTCTATATCTATTCGGGTGGAGAGCCGACCATGCGGAAAAAGGACCTTATCAGGCTTGCCGAAGTACATCATGACTGCATATTCCTTGCATTTACCAACGGCACCCTTGTTGACCGTGATTTCGCACGGGAACTGGCGAGAGTCGGGAATTTTGCCCTTGCCTTCAGTATCGAAGGATTCGAAGAAGCTACCGATTTCAGAAGGGGCACAGGCACCTATCGGAAGGTTGTCGAAGGCATGCACAACATGAAAGAAGCCGGCGCTCCGTTCGGGTTCAGCGCATGCTACCACGCGAAAAACACCGAAGCGGTGGGCAGTGAGGCCTTCCTTGACTTCCTCATCGATCAGGGCTGCATGTTTGGCTGGTACTTTACCTACATGCCGCTGGGAAAAGATGCAGACACGAGCCTTCTAGCCAGTCCTGAACAGCGGGAATACATGTTCCACTTCGTGCGCAAGATGCGCGGCACCAAGCCGATCTTCCTGCTCGATTTCTGGAATGATGGCCAGTATGTCAACGGCTGTATCGCAGGAGGAAGAAACTACCTGCATATCAACGCGGCAGGCGATGTCGAACCCTGCGCCTTCATTCATTACTCGAATGTGAATATCAGAAATGTATCTTTGCTCGAAGCTCTGAAGTCGCCGCTTTTCATGCAGTACCGCGCACATCAGCCCTTCAATCAAAACCATCTGCGTCCCTGCCCCCTCCTCGATAATCCAGGGGCACTCGCTGAAATGGTAAAGGCTTCGGGCGCGCATTCGACGCAGCCCGTTGACAAGGAAGACGTCGACGAGCTTACTGCAAAATGCGTCAAAGCGGCCAGGGCCTGGGCGCCGGTGTCAGAAAAGCTCTGGGCTGGAGAATTGCCGAACTATCTCGAAAATCAGCGGAAAAAGGATGAAGAGCAGAAAAAGACCGAGCGCGAAATCAGGAAGCTCGTCAATGAATTCAAGAAAAGCAAGGATGAGGAGCGCGAACGCAGAGTGTCCTGAACCTTGTGCATGGATTATACGCGGTCATTCTGAGGGCTTATGAGCCTGCCCCGAGCCCGGGCAGGTTCAGCCTTTTTCCAATTCCCACGGAAGAGGCGCATTGGCCAGATCAGGCGCGGTCCACGAAGCCCCTGCATCCCGCAGCGCCTTCTCCGTAAAGGAAGAGGTAATCGCCAGCACATGTGCCCCAGCACGGACTCCTGCAATCGTACCGTTCACCGCATCTTCTACCACAAGGCTCTCCTGAGGCGATACGCCAAGCCGCGCTGCTGCCTTGAGGTACATTTCGGGATCGGGTTTCTTGTGAACCACATCTTCGGCAGTGAGCAGTGTATCGAAGGCTTCCAGCCCGAGTCCGAGAAATTCCAGATTGATGAGCACCTTGGCCCGGTCTGCCGCAGAGGCAAGAGCCACCTTGAGCCCGCCCTCGCGGCAGGCACGCACATAGTTCACGGCGCCGGGTATTTCGCGCATGCCCGCTGAATGAGCCCTGGCCAGCATTCCGTATATCTCGTAGGTCCAGGCCTTGGCCTGCTCGATATCGATGGCAAGTCCGTACTTTTCGGCAACCCCGCCGATATAGCGGTTTTCTCCTGCTCCTACGAAGGGAAGAAAATCCTCATGCCGAACCGAAAGCCCATAGCGCTCGCGGAACATGCGAACCGCCGATTCAGCAATCAGGCGCTCGGAGTCGACGAGGACCCCATCCATGTCGAACAGCACTGCCTTGAACATTGGAGTCTCCAATCTTTCGAACAGATCTGCCGGCCCTACTCTCTCACATCGGCCGGGTTGAGATATTGTATGTATTCCGTTCTGGCCGGGCCGAACACTTCGACCAGAACCGAGTCTTCAAGCACATCGACCTTGTGCAGCACATTCATCGGGATGCACCAGCTGTCGCCCGGCTCCAGCTCACGAACCGATTCCCCGATGCGCATGCACAATCTTCCGGACACCAGGTAGCCGGTCTGTTCGTAGGGATGCGAGTGCTCAGGAAGCAATGCGCCCTTTGTCTGTCTGAATTCGCACAGCAATGTGTGTTCCCCGTAGCAGAGTGTCTTGATTCTGCTGCCGGGCACGGTTTCGCGAAAACCCTCGTCCGAGTGAATGCCGAACATGACTGCCTCCTGATCGTAATGCCGTGAGGCTACTGTAACGCATTCCGGGCCTTGATGTCACGGTATGGGACAGAGCTCATGCGGACCCTGGCTCAGGTCAGGCATGAAGTGCCGGCCTGCACTGCCCGCAATCTTCGCATTCGAATTGTATTGTCGTGTGTTCAATGCCGAATCGCTCTTCGAGTACTGCTTTGATGCGGTCCATGATTGTCTGCGTGGCAGCAAGCTCCTGATTTTCCAGCACGACATGGGCTGTCAGAAGCCGAAAGCCCGGCTCGAGCGACCAGACGTGCACATCGTGTACGCCGCGGACCCCGGGAACTCCGCTCATTGCGGCGGACACGTCTTCGCTCTGCGCATTCTGGGGCGAGCCCTCGTTGAGAATATGGACCGCTTCCCTGAGTACCCTGAATGCACCTCTGAGAATGACCACGGCGATGAGTACCGAGACCAGCGGATCGACCCAGTGCCATCCCAAAATGAGCATGATGAAGCCTGCAATAATAACCCCAACCGACGAGAGCGCATCTCCCAGCACATGAAGGAAGGCTGCCCGGGCATTGAGGTCCTCATGATCATGACCGCGGAGAACCAGGGCAACCAGCAGATTGGCGGCAAGCCCGATTGCGGCAACGATGAGCATGGGCCCGGCAATCACTTCGCGCGGCTGCATGAAGCGGACAACTGCTTCCTTGAGTATTTCAAACGAAACGATCAGCAGAGTCGCCCCATTGATGAAAGCCGCAAGCACTTTCATGCGGAAAAAGCCGTAGCTGTGCCTGCCGGTAGCAGAGCGCCTGGAGAGCAGGATCGCCCCGTAACCGAGCGCGAGCGCAAAGATATCGAGAAACACATGCGCTGCATCTGACAGCAGGGCGAGGCTGTGCGTCAGAATGCCGCCAGCGACTTCGGCTGCCAGGACAAATGAAGTAATGAGAATCGAAACAAGAAATCTGCTCCCCGACATTGCCGCATGCGGCTCATGCGCATCCAGGGGGGCATCATGATCATGCCTTTGTATGCTCATCAGTTGTACCTTCTTGCAGGCTTTTAATTTGCCGCGTTATGCCAGGCTCATTCAAGCGCTCAGCATGCCGAAGGCCATGCCGGCGATGGTAGACAGAGCAACCACCAGCCCAATATACGCAAGCGTCTTCTTCCATCCCAGTTCGCCGGCAATGACAAGAATCGATGGCAGCGAAAGGCTCGGTCCGGCCAGCAGAAGCGCAAGCGCAGGCCCCTGTCCCATGCCTGCACCCAGCAAACCCTGCACGATGGGAATTTCCGTCAGTGTCGCAAAATACATGAGTGCCCCAGCCACTGAGGCAAAAAGATTGGCGAAGAGCGAATTGCCTCCGACTAAGCTGGCCACCCAGGAGCCCGGGATGAGGGCTTCATGGCCAGGCCTGCCGAGAAGGAAGCCTGCCACCAGCACACCGCCGAAGAGAAGGGGCAGAATCTGAAGTGCAAAATCACGCGTAGCCACTGCCCAGGCAAGTCTGTCGTCGCGATTGAACCAGCGGATCTGGGTAAAGGCGAGCAGAACGAAAAACGCACCCGTAATCCACCACTTCATGGAATAGATAGCATCCCAGATCGGGCTTCCGCCCCGCGAATTCGCCCAGTTTGCAAAGACCAGAATACCGATCATGCTGGCCATGTAGAGAGCGGTCTGCCCGAGGGTGCGCTGTTCCTCTCCCAAAGGAGCCTGGAACAGGCGCGCGTCAGCGGCCCGCTTCTCGTCATCTTTCCTGAATATTGCCGCCATGAGCCATCCGATGACAATCGAGAAGAGGATGGCACCGACCGTCCGCGCAATTCCCAGCCTCAGGCCGAAAACCTTTGCTGAGAGCACAATCGCCAGAATATTGATGGCAGGCCCCGAATAGAGGAAGGCAACCGCCGGCCCGAGCCCTGCACCTTTCTTGTAAATGCCCTTGAAAATGGGCAGTACTGTGCAGGAACACACCGCCAGAATCGCTCCGGAAACAGAAGCGACCCCATAGGCCGTCAGGCGTTTGGCATCGGGCCCGAGGTAGCGCATTACTGCCTGCTGGTTGAGGAAGACAGTAATCGCACCTGCGATGAACATGGCAGGTATAAGGCAGAGTATCACATGCTGGCGGGCATAGTCCGAGAGCATGAGGAAGGCTTCGTTGAGCGCTCCCGACACACGGGGCGCTTCGAAGGGAATGGCATAGGCTGCAACGAATACGCCCGCAAGCACTAAAAGTTTTTTATTGGGAGACAGTTCTTTTGATGCCATGATATTACACCAGAAGAGACTTTATCTGGTCTTTGGTAAGCACGCGCCCCACAGATTTGACCTGGCCGTCTACGGCAAGTGCAGGGGTCATCATGACGCCCATGGCCATGATGTCTTCGATATTCGCTACTTTTTCAAATTCAGCCTGAATGCCGAGCTCTGCGACCGCTTCGCGGGCATGCGCCTCAAGAAGCCTGCATTTCTGACAACCCGAACCGAGAATCTGAATCTTCACAGTGTCCTCCGGAATCACGGAATTGTTGCAATAATATGCAACTTTCAGAACAGAGTCAAGAAGTCTTGACAATTGTTGTTCAACATTGCAACATTTTCTCAATGAGACAGATCGAGAAGAAATTCGAATTGCGGGCAGCTATTTTCAAGGCGCTCGCCAATCCCCTGAGGCTCGTCATGCTCGAAAAGCTGGCAGAAAAGCCATGGTGCGTGTGTGCGCTCGCCGAAGAACTGCAGGTCGACAAATCCATAATCTCCAAATATCTGACCCAGCTGAAGGCTGCCGGCCTCGTCGATGATACACGTCGCGGCACCCTTGTCGAGTACCGCCTTGTCGCGCCCTGCATTCTCCAGGTTGCTTCCTGTGCCGAGGAAACCATAATGGAGCACCGCAGGAGACTCTTCGAAGGTCTGGAAGATGAGCGGAACGAACCGCGCTGATCTGAATACCGGGTCCAGATCCGTTTATCCATACCACATTCTTCTGATAAAATAACACTTCCATGAACCCAACCATGTCGGCTATCTATGCCCTTCTGGTACTAGCCTTTGTCGGAATCGCTTCGGGGCGCTTTCCCCGCCTCGCGATGAACCGTGCCACCATTGCCCTGTCGGCAGCGGTAATCCTTGTCGTGCTTGGAGGGCTGACTCCTCAGCAGGCTTTTGCGGCGGTTGATGTGGAAACCCTGGCGCTTCTGCTCGCGATGATGATCATCGTAGCCAACCTCAGGGTTTCGGGTTTCTTTTCGATTTCAGGCAGCAGAATCCTGCAGGTAGCCCGTTCTCCGCGCGCACTGCTGGGAATAGTGGTGCTGGTTTCGGGAATTCTGTCGGCGCTGTTCCTGAACGATACGATCTGTCTAATGTTTACCCCGCTTGTGGCCGAGATGACCCGGCATACGAGGCGGGACGGGAGGCCCTACCTCATCGCCCTGGCAACCTCGGCAAACGCGGGTTCCTGTGCAACGTCAATTGGAAATCCGCAGAATATGCTCATCGCCTCGCAGTCAGGCATACCATTCGGGACATTTGTGCTGGCACTGGGTCTGCCTTCGCTTGCAGCCATGCTCTTTTCCTACTGGCTGACCATCCTGGCCTTTCCTGCGGAATTCGGAAAGGAAGATCGTCTTTTCGGCCTGGCGGGCAATGCGGTATCGCCGCAGGCCGAAGCTGAGGTTCAGGGGGGAGGAAGGTATCTGATGTACAAAAGCCTTGGCGCATCGGCCCTCCTTCTCGTACTTCTGCTTGCAGGGGTGCGGACGAGCACGGCAGCGCTTGTAGCAGCAACGGTATTGCTGGTCACGCGGCGGGTAAATCCCGAGCATGTGTTCGCCGAGGTCGATTTTACGCTTCTGGTGTTTTTTTCGGGGCTTTTCGTGCTGACCGCGGAAGTGGCGAACACGCCGGCATTTGCGCAGGCAATGGAAGCGATCGAGCCGCATATCCAGAAACCGGGGGCGCTGTTTGCGGGGGCTGTCGCCCTCATTTCCAACCTGGTATCGAATGTGCCTGCGGTCATGCTCCTTTCGCCTGCAGCCAGGGCCATGCAGAATCCCCAGCCGGCATGGCTCATGCTCGCGATGGCCAGTACCTTTGCGGGCAATCTCACGCTCCTTGGCTCGGTCGCCAATCTCATCGTCGCCGAACAGGGGAAAAAGGCGGGCATCCGCATCGGTTTTGTGGACTATCTGAAGGTAGGCCTGCCGGTGACACTCCTATCGCTCGGAGCCGGGGTGCTCTGGCTGGGCCTGCTGTTCTGAGTGCAAATAAGGGGGCTGGGGGCAGGCTGTGAAAAGCACGGCAGCATGGAATAAAGAAAGCCCCGCCGGCAAGGCGGGGCTTTTGATTCAGCATGTGCTACGCTGCGGCCACTGCATTATCACTACTCAACAATGCTGAAGCCGCCGTTTGTACGTGGTGTGCCATCCTTGGCCCTGTCGTCGACGATGTCCTTGTCGGACATCTTGCCATCGCAGTTCATGTCCACCACGACATAGTAATCGCCGACAGTCATGGGCGCCGACCATATGGTCTGCTGTCCAAGTCCGTTCGCACAGCTGTACTGGACCGGTACACGGATGGGATGGGTACCCGGTGCTGGTTTTATGTCGGCATCTTTCGTTTCAGTATAATCATTTTTAGCTACAACATATACATCGACATAGGTGCCGTAGTAGAGGCTCGGCGTACCCGGAGTTGGAGGTGAACCGCCCCAGTTGATGTACGGATTCCAGATCGCCTTGACCCCCCGGGAAACTCCATAATAGGGCGCGTACCTGGTATCGCTGCCGTCCTTCTTGAAGGTGTCGCGATAGTCATAGTCATAGGTCCATGTCGCATAATCCCAGCTGAATTGGCCTCCCGACGCGATGTTGGCCTTGATAAGATCGGCAGGTGCAGGGGCCTTTGTCACCACAAATCCAGGTGCCATGTTGCCGTCAATGCCGTCGATATAGTAGTCTGCAATGCCAGCCTTTGTGATATTGAAGTAGCCGTCCGCATTGCAGTCGAGCACGACACTGAAGGCCTTGCCCTGATAGGCCGCAGGAATGCCTGCATTCCAGTTTTCGGTGCTATCCTTTTTCCAGTCACCAGTAATCTGGATGGAATCCAGGTTCTTGGGAGTGCTGGTGAGACTGGCAGCTGGTATATCCTGATAGAGTAAGGCATTGGCAATCAGATCGCCTTCCTCGTAGGCTGTCCCCTTGAACGGCACGATATAGATCCGCATCTCGCTGACGGCAGGAGTGATGCTCGCCAGGTTGTAGATCTTCACATAGAGCTGATCCCCAGCATTGAAATTGTTCTCCGCCACAAATTCGCCGCTGACCATTTTCCCCGCAATCACGATTGGCTGAGGCCGCGAAATGTTGTTCTGAATCACTACAAAGAAATTCAGACTGAAATTCGTTGCCCCTCCCGCCGCCTTTGCACCGCCTGCATCTTCGATGTTGATTTCAAAGGCTTTCAGACTCAGCTGGCTATCTGTCGGGAACCGCACATAGGTCACCCCGCCTATCTCTCTTTTTTCCAGACCGACATCATACCAGAGCGGCTGACGCTGGATATTCCCGTCCGCATCTGCGAGCGCGGTTAGCTGGGTAATCTCCTTCCCTTCCGGGTCCTTGCAGGTCACCCGGTACAGCTTGCCGGGCGCCAGTCCCTGTGCCTCGATGTAGAGCGTATCGTTGGGCTGGATATATTTCGTTTCTACACCAAATGAATTGTAGAGCTTGATGAGCGCGATATTACGGGTGCGCGATTTGATGAAGTCCTGGATGACATCGCATGAAACCAGTGAGGCAAGCAGGACAACCGACAACAGCAGAATTCCGAATTTTCTGTACTTCATGGCTGCCCTCCTCATTTGGTTTTCCTGGGCGCAAAGATATTGCCCAGTTTGAGTTCATACACGATCGAAACCATCCACTTGGCGTTTTCGAAATTGAACACGCTCGATTCGATGTTTTCGATAATGTCCTCGCTGACCAGTTTCTGCCTTATGATGTTGAACATTCCGACGCCGACCGAAAGGCCGCCGATCTGCAGCTTCCCGCCAAGATTGATGACCTCGTTGTTGGGGGTTGTGGGATTGAATCCCTGGACTTCGGCAAACGCAAACAGAACATCGAAGATGTTCAGGTCTGCTCCGCCGGAAAATATGTAGGTCCCCAGCTGATCGCGAGCCATGATGGTTTCAGCAACCGCTGTGACAGAGAAAAGAAGGCGCGGCGTAAAGATCGGGATCGAAGAAGTGGCTGCCAGATAGATATTGAACAGAATATCGTTTCTGTCCTCGAACTTGTTGTTGACCAGGGAGACCGCATTCACGCCGATGGCTGCCTGCGGCAGGAAGTACTTGCCGAAGTCGAGAAAGCGCGTCTTTAAGTGAAAGGTATCCATCGACACATTGGTGAGATAAAGGTCTTCCCATATAAGCTGGCGGTGGGTATAGCCCAATTCCACATCTGCCGAGGTACCTGCGATAAGTGAAGCAGAGGTCATGTACAGTCTGAGCCCCTGCACTGTACCTGCTTCCTGCCCTGACAGGCCCGCATAGAAATTGGTCTTGCCGATTGTCGTGGCCTTGGGCACGGTAAGCACACCGTTTTCTCCCCATTTCATGACGGGAGAAATCATTCTCTTGAACAGGGCAAATTCCGTTTCTGCCGTCTGGGCCGATGCCAGAGAGGCAGCGATGAGAATCAGCACTGTCAGAAGAGCCAGTTTCTTTTGCATACTCCCTCCTCCTGTGATGAACAGGTAAAGCTCTCTTCTTCCGATTGGAAAGAAATAGGGAGTCTGGCCGAAGTATGGACATTTATCTAATGACAAAAGTCAAAACTCTCTATTAATTTCACTATTTAAGTATAGGCGAGACTGCGGCATTTGCAAGGAAATTCGGAGAACAATGCAAAAAAATAAAAAATGCGCCTATCAGCTCACAGAGAGCCATAAGCGCAAAATGCATTACTATGCTTCGTAATTCATATATGCACCGCGCAGCCAAGTCCCGCCTTGGCAGCTTCCATGAGCACTTCGGAAACCGTTGGATGGGCATGCACCAGCCCGGCAACATCCTCGAGCCTCAATTCAGCCTGTGATGCAAGCAGCATTTCATGAATGAGGTCCGCTGCGCCTTCCCCAACCAGCGATGCGCCCAGAATGGCGTGCGATTCCGGATCGAAGACGATCTTGGCCTGGCCTTCCGGCGCTTCAGCAGCGACAGCGCGGCCGTTGGCGCGGTAGGGGAAGCGTGCCACTGCATGGTGTATCCCTTCCTCCCGGGCTCTTGCCTCGCTCAGCCCGAAAGAAGCCACTTCGGGATCGCAGTAGACGGCGCTGGGAATAAACCTGCGGTCGAGCACCTTTTCGCATGGATTCGGACTGCCCCTGAGCAGATGGGCAATGCGCTCGGCTGCAATTTCGCCTGCCCTGGAAGCTGCATGCGCAAGCTGAGGATAGGTGGTGATGTCGCCTATGGCATAGATGCCGGCGCAGGATGTCTCGTGGTAATCGCCGGTAATGATATAGCCCTTTTCCATCCGCATGCCGAGCGCCTCGAGGCCGAGCCCCTCGGTATTGGGCGCTCGGCCGATTGCGACCAGGACGGCATCGGTTTCGATATCGAAAGTACTTCCCTGCGAATCCTGGACATGGACCACCAGCTGATCGCCTGCAGTTTCGACACCACCTGCCCGCGCACCCGTATGGATTTCGATCCCACGGCTTCGGAAGCGCTTTTCCACAATCCTTGCCGACTCTTCGTCTTCCAGAGGCAGCACCCGCGGCATGAGCTCGACCACCGTCACGCTCACGCCGAATGCATGCATCACATAGGCGAACTCCATGCCGATCGCCCCGGCGCCAAGCACAAGGAGCCTGGACGGCAGCGATTCGCGCATGAGCAGGCCCGTAGAAGAGAGAATGCGCTCTTCGTCAATGTCAAAACCGGGAATTGAGCGGGGGCGGGAACCGGTCGCCAGAATGACAGCACGGGCGCGGAGATGCCGTTCACCTTCCGGCCCGTCGACCGTCACGCTGTTCGCTCCTTCAAGCCGGGCAGTCCCCTTGATCAATTCGATGTTGTTTTTCTTCAGAAGAAAGCTCACCCCTTTCGAAAGCCGATCGGCCGCAAGGCGGGATGCCCGCCAGATAGCCCTGTAATCGAAGCCCTCGAGCGACACCTTTCCTCCCGCCTTTTCGATAAGGGCTCTGCCTTCGGAAAAAAGGCGCGCCTGATGGATGAGCGATTTGGAAGGAATGCAGCCTATGTTGAGGCACACCCCGCCCGGCTGATCCTTTTCGACTACCGCTGTGGAAAGCCCGAGCTGGGAAGCGCGAATGGCAGCGACATATCCCCCCGGGCCCGCGCCAATGACAACCAGATCGTACTGCATTTCTTCCATTTGTCTTTCCTTTCTTGTCTTGCTTTCCAGAAAATGAACTCCTATACCAGCGCAGCTGCAGGATGCTCCAGAAGCCCTGCCAGATCGGCCAGGAAAGCTGCTCCCATCGCCCCGTCGATGCTCCGGTGATCACAGCCAAGGGTTAGGGTGATCGTGCTGGCTATTGCAATATGGTCATTATCCTCTGCCATGGGCTCCCTGACAATCGCACCCACCGCCAGAATGGCCGAAGCCGGTGGATTGATGATGGCGGTAAATTCGTCGATTCCCCAGGAGCCGAGATTGGTGATGGTAAATCCCGCCCCTTCGTATTCTTCGGGTGCAAGCGTGCCCTTCTTGGCCTTTTCGATCAGGACTTTCAGCTCGCGGTCGATTTCGCTGACAGTCTTGCGGTCGCACTGCCTTACGGCAGGGGTAATGAGACCATCGTCAAGCGCAACGGCAAGTCCGATATCGATGCTGGTTCTCCGCTCGACGCCATCGGGCCTCCAGAAGACATTGATTTCGGGATGGCGCGCCAGCGCCATTGCCGCGATCTTGATGAGAAATGCATTGAAGGAAAGCTTTTCTGCCCTGTCTTTGTTCGCGTAGGCGCGAAGATCGAGCAGTGCCTGTGCCCTTATCTTTTTTTTCAGGTAGAAGTGCGGAGCGCTGAAGAAGGAATCGCTCAGCCGCCGGGCAATGATTGAACGCATGCGGCTTGGCGGTTCGAGCATGCTGGCGGCCTTCGCCTGCGGGGATTCGGTCGCTCCAGAAAATGCAGTGCGCGCAGGATCTGTGGTATCGGCTGTCCAATCGAGCACATCGCGCTCGATGATGCGCCCGTTCGGCCCGCTTCCCCGTACCAGCCTCAGGTCGATTCCCCGCTCTCTGGCGCGCAGACGGGCCAGGGGGCTGGATGGCGGCACTCCTGCGGGAGCTATAGGCCCAGCAGATAGACGGGCCTTCCCGTCCGCAGACGCGCGCACGGCGCCGGGGCTCGCATGGGCAGGCAGCTCATGCAGTTCAGCAGAAGCTGTATTACCTTCGGCCTTGCCCGGTCCTGCAGCCTGAGGTGCTGGAGCGCCAGATGCGCCCTGCAGCGCAGTCTCGGCCGATGCTCTTTCGGGTGCTGTCAGCACTGAGATATCCTCACCTTCGCGGCCGGCGATGGCAATCGGCTCGCCAACCTTCGCGGTCGCTCCTGCCGGCAGGAGGATCTTCAGCAGGACTCCTGAAACCGGCGCTTCGTAATCCATGCTTGCCTTGTCCGTCTCGACCTCGCAGAGTACATCGCCGGACGAAAACGTTGAGCCCTCAGCAATCTTCCAGGATGCAATGCGCCCCTCGTTCATGGTGGGCGATAGTGCGCTCATGCGGATATATTCAGCCATTGCTCAGATCCTCCCGGTACAGCACGCGGCCTGCAGCCTTCAGCACTTTTTCCACCGAAGGCTGGGCCGCCAGTTCCAGTCTGTGATTGTAAGGCATCGGCACATCCTCGCCCGACACGAATTCGACTGGAGCGTCCAGCACATCGAAACAGCGCGACATGATAAGATGGGAAACTGTGGCCCCCACACTCGCCATGGGCCATGCCTCATCGATGACCACAGCCCTGTGTGTTTTTCTAACCGATGCAGCAAGCGTTTCCTCGTCGAGGGGGCGCAGACTGCGAAGATCGATCACTTCCGCAGAAATTCCCTTTTCTGCAAGCTTTTCGGCAGCCTGTTCGGCAAGCCTGACCGGCTTGGAGAAGGAAATCAGCGTCAGATCGCTGCCTTCGCGGGCAACCCTCGCTTTTCCTATTGGAATCAGGAATTCCTGGTCGGGAACTTCGCCTTTCCAGCTGTACATCAATTCAGCTTCGAGCACGACGACGGGATTGTCATTCCGAATGGCGCTCTTGAGAAGGCCGTAGGCATCGGCAGGCGTTGCAGGCGCAACCACCAGAAGACCCGGCACATGCATCCAGTATGCCGCAAAGGACTGGGAGTGCTGTGCCGCCAGGTACTCCGCCGGGCCATTCGGACCGCGGAATACAATTGGGACTGAAAGCTGGCCTCCGGACATCTGCCGCATTTTGGCCGCGTTGTTGACCACCTGGTCGAGGGCAAGGAGTGCAAAATTGTGGGTCATCCACTCGACCACCGGCCGAAGCCCCGCAAGCGCTGCCCCGACGCCAAGACCGGTAAAACCGAGTTCCGAAATCGGCGTGTCACGAACCCGCTTCGGTCCGTATTTGGCCAGAAGGCCTCGCGACACCTTGTAGGCTCCGTCATATTCTCCCACTTCTTCGCCGATGAGAAACACTCTCTCATCGCGTTTCATCTCTTCGTCGAGCGCTCGGTTGAGCGCATCCCGGTATGTCATTTCCGCCATGCGGGCACTCCTTCAGACAATGATGTCGGCATACAGTTCCAAAAGCGCTGGTTCGGGGCTCTCTTCCGCAAACCTGACCGCTTCGTCCATTTCGCGTGCAGTGTCTTCTTCAATCTGACGCCACGCTGACTCATCGAGAATGCCTTCTTTCTCCAGAAAGGCCCTGAACAGCGCGATGGCATCTCGAGCGCGGTATGCATCGATTTCCTCGCGGGTGCGGTATTTCTGCGGATCGCTCATCGAGTGGCCCTTGTAGCGATAGGTGCGCGCTTCGATGAGAGATGGATTGCCCTTCCGGGCTTCCGCAACCGCCATGTCAACAATTCTGCGCACCTCCAGCACATCCATGCCCTCGCAGGCGTAGCCGGCCATGCCATAGGCTTCCGCAGTCCTGGAGAAGTCATGCACTGCTGATACTTTTTTCCAGCTGGTGCCCATGCCCCACTGATTGTTTTCCACAATGTAGACGATTGGCAGATTCCAGATGCGTGCAAGATTGAAGCTTTCGTGCAGGGCTCCCTGATGAAAGGCTCCATCGCCGAAAAAGCACAGCGTCACCCCGTCTGATCCCTGATATTGCTGGGCGAATGCGACCCCTGTGGCGACCGGAATCTGGGCACCGACAATGCCATTGCCGCCAAGAAAATGTCGCGATGCGTCAAAGAAATGCATCGAACCGCCCTTGCCGCGGGAACAGCCGGTTACCTTGCCGAAGAGCTCCGCCATGGCCTTTTTGGGATCCATCCCGCAGGCGATGGCATGGCCGTGGTCGCGGTAGGCGGTGAGTACATAATCCTTCGTCAGATCGAGCACAGAAATTGCACCGGCGGCAACGGCTTCCTGCCCGGTATAAAGGTGGCAGAAACCGCCGATTTTGCGCTGGCCGTACATCATTCCGGCTTTTTCTTCGAACATTCGTATCCGCTGCATGGTGCGCAGCATGGAAAGAAGTTCATCCTTTGGATAGGCAATCACTTCAGACTTCATGGAGAACCACCTTGGCTGTTTCTTTCATTCCCTTGAGCGGCACAAAATATTCAAGTTCCTCAATGCGGGTTTCGATGACGGCCATGTCCGATGGATTTTCCGAGTATTTCCAGAACACGCGAAGACGCGGCCCGATCGCTTCCAGCACTTCTGCGGAAAGCATGGGGTCGTGAATGATGGAGGCTGTGCCTCTGAGCGTCGCTATTCGCTCGAGCGAAGGTGTCTGGAATATCCAGGATACCTTTGCATGGGCTTCTATCTGGGGTATTTTCCTGAACTGAATTGAGCTGACGCAGAAGAGGGATTCAGGCATTCGCGGAATGATAACGGGGCTCATCCAGCGCTGCCATACTGCTCCATCGGCATCAAGCGTTGCCAGGATTCCAAATTTCACTTCATCGATGAGCGCGCGTACGGCGCTCAGTATTTCATGGTATTCCATCATCGCTCCTTTCGGCCTTCTGCCTCATTTCTTCATATAAATTAAAAGAAAAATCCTTTCCAATAAACATTTGATTTAACATTCGAGCTATGTCGCTGTCAGAGTCCGCGTTCGACATGACTTCGGAGATGCGGCCCCCAAGGACACTGATCTTGAGATTCCGTCCAGCGGAGGGGAGGGTTATGACAAATGGAGGAGTTCTTCCATATATCCATTCATCGGAAGCCAGTTCACGAAGAGTGGTTTCGAACCGTTTCCGGCTCAATTGGAGTGGATGGGGTGTTGTTTCGTCGAGCAGATCTTCAAAACGCACCAGCTCGGGAGGCTTGCCTGCGATGCGGCGCGCGAGATGATGAGCCAGCGATGCTGTCGAAAGCCCGGGTATGATTGAGTTGAGATTGATCACCGCGGCAGGAACCGAGGGGATCGAGGAATCCTCGCTTACTGGAATTCCTCCCAGGCAGGCTCGCATGCGCGCCAAATCGGCATGGACCAGCAGGGTACCGTGATGAAGGACATTGCCGCTACCAAAGCGCCGCGCTGTGCCGCCTATTTTGAAATACCCCTCTCCATGGAAAAGAAGCACATGGAGCCCTCCCCTCTGCCCAGCAAGCGCCGGCACGCCAAGATGCTCCAATGCGCTAATGATCAAGCCAAGTTCTTCTTCCCTGGAATGAGTCGTGCGCGGGACGATGAAGGCCCAGTTCAGATTTCCTTCATCGTGGTAGACGGCGCCGCCTCCGCTCGTCCTCCGGTAGACGGGCACTTCGCACTGAGACGAGACCTCACGCCAGTAATTCTGGTTTCTTCCAATAATCACACTTGGTTTATTGACATAGAGCAACAATGGAATTCCCGGGCCTGCCCATGAATCGGTGAGACATTCTTCAAGCGCAATGGCATGGAGGGGGGAAGCGACTTCAACATAATACGGCAAGACAGACATTTGCTGATAATATACCTACAATTGCCTTGCACCGGCAAAAAAGAAGGCCGCCCCATGCCGGGCGGCCTTCTTTCTAACTTCATGAGCTCTCTCGGATGTACATCAGGGAGCTCTGAATCGATTCGAGTGTGAACAGTGGAGATTACTGAGCAACAAAACCGGCAGCCTCGAGGCTAGCCTTGAGGGCTTCGAGATCCGCCTTCACTGCCGTCAGCTTCTCTTTTGAAGCTGCATAGTCCTGGGCATCATTGGCTGCCTTGGCGTCAGCAATGGTCTGGCCATAGGCTTCAACCTTGGCATTGATATCCTTGACATTGAGCTTTGCCTTGGCGGCTTTCTTTGCATCCTTGGATGCAGCCTGGGCGAGAGCCTGGACAGAAGCATAGAGGGTGTCAACATCGGTCACCATCTGGGCGACTTCGTTCTTCGCAGCTTCCATGCCGGCAGCAGCAGCATCCTGGGCCTTCTTGCTGGCATCGGCGAAGGCCTTGATCAGCTCATTGGCCTTCTTGTAATCCTTGCCGGAAGTCTTGGCTTCCTGGGCAGCAAGCTCAGCTTCGAGAGCAGCCTTGGCATCCTGAGCAGCCTGAAATTCGGTTGCTGCATAGACATCAGCCTTGACATTCTGAGCTTCGGTGAATGCGGCATTGGCCGCATCGAGGTCCTTCTGGGCCAGCTTCGGTGCGCAGGAGAAAAGAACGAGCGCAACGAGTACCACACCGATAACCTTAACCAGCTTCATACGATCCTCCATATGATACACTTGCAGTGTTTGCGCTTCACAAGAGCGCTTCATCTGCGTTTTCGCGCAAAATATTAGCCATCTGTGTATAATATGTCAATGACCGCAAAATATTGCATTTCATGCGAAATAGCTAATAAATATTTGCTTTAGCATAATATATGCAAAATAAGGCAGCCTGCATAAAAAATGCTTGATATTTTAGAAATTTTCTCCCGAAGGGTCAAATACGTCAGGGAAGCGCGAGTTCAGGTCGGTAATGAGACGGCCGTCGGGGTGCCGAAGAGCTTCATCGGCAGCGGGATCTTCGGAGAGAAGTGCCGGCCAGTTGGCAGGGCTTGCGAAACGCAAGACCCCGCGTCTGGGAGAGATGCGGGCTTCGCGCTCCTGAAGGGAGAGTCGAGCCAATTGTGTTGCATCGCAAGACATGGACGCGAATTTGAAGGACCAGAGCGTGCCGTACATGGGGATGTACGCAAAGGCAGATGTTACGTAAGAAAAATTCTCACGTAAGGTTTTATGGATGCACGAATACGCAGCCGGCCTCGCCACTGGCGACTCCCCATGCATCGCAAACAATCCCGCCCCATCTTTCAGCACCCTTTTTACATGTGCGAAAAACTCCAGAGTGTACAGCTTCTCCGATGGCCCGAAGGGATCTGTCATATCCATGATGACCACATCGAAAGAAGCATCCGGGCACTGCTCGACCCAGGTCCTCCCATCAGCGATCACGACCTCAGCCCTCGGATCGTCGAAGGCTCCCCTGCTCAATTCAGGCAGGTACTTCCGGCTGAACGAGACAACGGCCGCATCAAGCTCCACCATGACCGCTTTTCGCACATTGGCCCACGCGAGCACTTCCCGCAGAACGCCGCCATCGCCTCCGCCAATGATCAGCACTCGTTCCGGATGCGGGTGCGCCGCGAGTGCGGGCACCACAAGCGTCTCGTGATAGCGCTCCTCTCCTTTCAAGGCAACCTGCGTGACTCCGTCAAGCAGAAGCACGCGGCCGAATTCCGGGCTGTCAGCGAGCTCGATCTTCTGATACGCGCTCGAGGCGGATTCCAAAACTTCCGATATATCGTAGAAAAACCCGCTCGATCTGTTCAGACGCTCTATCACTCTTCGCATTCAGATCCTTCCGCTCCGCGCATCGAGATTGCGGCACTCGAAGATCTCCTGTATTTCATGGATTAGCGCGCGCTTGATCCGTTCCTTTTCTCTCGGCTCGAGATTGGTTATTTCATCGCCGAACAGAAAGTCCTTGAGGCGGATTTCCTTCTTGCGCATTTTAGTGTGAAAGTTATTGTCAGATATGATGTTGACATCATATGCAATGTAGCGGTCGAGGATTTCCTGGTCTACATAGTCCTGTATCGAGCTGATATCGTGATCGATGAAAATCTTGCGCCCCCGATGATCACGTGTGAATCCCCGCACCCGGTAATCGATGATGACGACCTCTGAGTCGAAACTTTCGATGAGGTAATTGAGAGCCGAAAGCGGAGAAATCATGCCGCAGGTGGATATGTCGATATCGACGCGGAAACTGGCCAGACCGGTAAGGTGATGGTATTCGGGATAGGTGTGAATGGCGATATGGCTCTTGTCGAGATGACCGACTACACCCGGCGAAGCGGGATGGGCAGGCAGAGCATCATCCTGATCGATTTGTTCCATCTGTCCTTCGTTGATCAGCGCGACGACACTCGCTCCCCGGGGGTCGTAATCCTGTGTGGATACGCTTACGAGCTTGGCATTGATGATTTGAGTGACTTTCTCGACAATCTCCTCAAGCCGTTTTGAATTGTATTCCTCATCCACATACTCGAGGTATTCGATCTGGCTTTCCCGCGAGCGAGCATAGCAGATATCATAGATATTGAAACTCAGCGATTTGGTGAGATTGTTGAACCCCTCAAGCTTGATGGTCTTTCCTTTCACGCGCCTGACCATCCCGACCCTCCTCTGCAGAATGTTCTTTCAATCCGCATCCGCTGCGCAGGATTCGGCATGGCACAAGTTTCCGCAAGCACCGCCAGCCCTGCTTCTTCGCGCTTCATTCCTCCAGCGGCAAGAGATGAGCCGCCTTCGGCCGGTATCCCAGCCGCACCCTGTCGCCGACCTTCCAGAAGCCTGCATCCACAGGATCGTGGGACACAGCCTGAACGGGTTTCTCAAAGCCCGCATCGATTTCGTATTCCACCGTTGCACCGAGATAGACCGCCTTTGAAATGCGCCCTTCAGCAAGCATGAAACGCCGATCCCCCTCCGCTGCACCCCGGATGAACGCCCCAATTTCGCCCGCCAGGCCCTTTATGTCAAGCGGCTGTCCCGCTGCGCTTATTTCCAGCGATTCCGGCCTGACCATGAGGAGCGCTTCGGCACCTTCCTTCACCCCTGCCGCATGGGAATATGCTTCGAGAGTTGCTCCGGCTGCATCTACCGCCACGCAGTGGCCTTCCGAAAGGGAACGGACCTTTACCGGAAAGAGGTTGACACGTCCGATGAAGTCCGCGACGAAGCGGTTCTCCGGCCTCGAATAGATTTCGAATGGAGAGCCGACCTGCATCATGCGGCCCCTGTTCATGACAACGATGCGATCCGACACTGTCATGGCCTCAGCCTGGTCGTGCGTGACATAGACGCTGGTAATCCCGAAAGTCTGCTGTATGCGCCGGATTTCGACACGCATCTGCTCGCGCAGTTTGGCATCGAGGTTGGACAGCGGCTCGTCGAAGAGCAGTACGCTCGGCCGGTTCACGATTGCACGGGCAAGAGCGACTCTCTGCTGCTGGCCGCCGGAAAGCTGGTCCGGTCTGCGATGCGCCAGGTCCGCAATCCCCATGACCTCCATGATCTGCCTGACCTCTCGCTCGATTTCCGCTTTCGGCCGACCCTTCAGCTCGAGCCCGAAGCCGACGTTCTGCCCTACGGACATGTGGGGGAAAATCGCATAGCTCTGGAAGACCATGGAGGTGTCACGCTTGTTGGGTGGATCATTCGTCACATTCTTTCCATTGATCCAGACTTCGCCGACGCTCGGCATTTCGAACCCGGCAATCATTCTGAGGGTAGTCGTCTTCCCGCAGCCCGAAGGCCCAAGCAGGGTGACGAATTCACCCTCCCTGATATCCAGATTGACCTCCCGCACCGCAACGAGCTTTCCGCCCTCGCGTTCGGGATCCTCGAATTCCTTTGTCAGATTGACAAGCCTGACGCTCATGCCTGCTCCTAGAAATGCAGCATCGAACCGGCATACTTGCCGTACGAAGACTTGAGAACCAGTCTGATCAGCGAAATCGCCGCGCCTACGATGAGCACGAGAAGAAGACTGTAGGCAGCCGCTGCTCCCAGGTTCCCCGATTCGACCTGTGCCATGATATGAACCGTCATAAGGTTCCATCTTGATGAAACAAGGAAAATGGCCGCGCTGACAGCTGTCATCGCGCGCACGAAGGCAAAGACCAGCCCCGAAAAGAATGCGGGCAGAATCATTGGCAGAGTGACCTTGCTGAAGGTTTTCCGCGAGTCCGCACCCAGGCTTACTGCCGCTTCTTCGATGGACGGATCGATAGATGCAAGCAGAGCCTTGCCCGATTCGATCCCTACTGGTATGTAGCGGAATACGAAGTTGAGCAAGAGAATTGCCAACGTGCCGGTCAGTGCCAGCGGTTTGTGGTTGAACGCAAGGATGTAGCCGATACCGATGACCGTTCCCGGCACCGCAAAGCTCAGCATGCTCACACCTTCGACCAGCTTGCGTCCCGGAAACCGCACCCGCACCACCAGAAATGCAATCACCATGCCCAGAAATCCAGCGATCGGCGTCGCAATGCCCGCAATGACGAGCGTATCCCGCACCGCCTTGAAGCCCACACCAAAGACAAATTTGAAGTGGTTCAGCGTCAGCCGGTGATCAAATCCCCATACTTTCGCAAAGGCACCGATGATGATTGAAAAATAGATGAGCCCCACCAGCAGTGTCACGACAAGGCAGAACAGGAACAACGCGGCTCTGGCCCCCGGACTGACGATCTGGGTGGTCGACTGCTGGGGCTTTCCGGTCACGGTGGTATATTTTCGCCTGTTCACGAGCGCGCGCTGCACATAGAAAAAAATCAGCGAAGGTACCAGCAGAAGCACCGAAATCGCCGCACCCTTGGGCAGGTCATACATGCCGACAATCTGCAGATATGCCTGCACCGACAGAATGGGGAACTTGCTGCCCGCGAGAATCAGCGGATTGCCGAAATCCGCCAGGGTTTCCACAAAGAGCAGAAGTACCGAACCTGCAATGCCGGGAAATGCGAGGGGAAGCGTCACCTTGCGGAACACCTTCCAGCGCGTGCCCCCCAGATCCATGGCTGCATCTTCCAGCACGGGGTTCATCGACTCAAGCACACCCTTCAGCGTCAGATAGGCAACCGGGAAAAAGGTGATCACCTGCGCGAGGAAGAGCCCATTGAAACCGTAGATCGGGAAATTCTGTATCCTGAGAAGGTTCCAGGTGATGAGCCCGTTGTTTCCAAAGAGCATGATGATCGCGAGGGCGCCTATAAAGGGCGGTGAAATGATGGGGATGACCGCAATGGTGTTGAAAAATTTCGACAGCGGCACGCGCGCTCTGGCAACTGCAAAAGCAAAAATGAAGCCGATCAGCGTCCCGACAAGAGACGTGAGCGTACTCATGAGCAGGCTGTTGTAGAAGGCCTTGCGGATGTAGGCTGAACGCATCGCTTCCCTGTACACGCCCAGACCGATTCGACCGCCGCCGGTATCGAGGCTCGCGAGTCCTACCGAAATCAACGGGTAAAGCACAAAGACAATGAGCGACCCGGTAACCAGCAGAATGACCGCCAGCAATACCGGGTCGCGGGCAGCCCGCCTGAGATCGGCGGCTGCCAGCGCGAATTTCGAACGCATCAATCGCTCACTTCGCAGAGAGGACTTCGTTTACCCAGCGCTCGACCAGGCGTTTCTTGTTCTCTCCAGCCCAGATGGGATCCACATCGATGGTCTTGAGCGATTCAAATTCGGGCATTCCTTTGCCGAGCGGTACGCCAGGGAGCACCGGATAGAAGAAGGTTTTCTTTGTGGTATAGACAGACTGCCCCTTCGGTGAGCTGAGCCAGTCGACGAGCGCCTGGGCAGCCTGCAGGTTTTTGGCACCCTTCAGGATGGAGACCGCAGGAGCTTCGAACCAGACACCTTCTTTCGGGAACACCACTTCGATGGGGAAGCCGTTCTCGATCGCTTCGAAGAAGGCCGGTGTAAACTGGATGCCGATGGCACACTGGCCGAGCTGAACAGCCTTGGAGGGTGCAGTACCCGAGGAAGTATAGGTCTGGATATTGGGCGAGAGCTTCTTCATATAGTCAAAGGCCTTGTCTTCGCCCATCATTACCACGAGGGAGGCGATAACATTGTAGGCAGTGCCGGAAGACTGGGGCGAAGGCATCTGGATCTGGCCCTTGTAGGCGGGATTGAGCAGATCGGCCCAGCTGGCGGGCTTTGGAGCCTTGATGCGGGCAAGGACTTCGGTGTTGACAGCAAAGGCCATCGGGTTCATGTAGAAGCTTCTCCAGTATCCGTCAGGATCTTTGAATTCCTTGCCGAGTTTGTCGAAATTCGGGCCCTTGTAGGCCTGGGTGAGTTTTTCCTGCTTGGCGATGATGTGGTTTTCGCTCGGAGCGCCGAACCAGACATCGGCCTGCGGATTTGAAGATTCGGCCTTGATTCGCGCATAGGCCGGGCCGGAGGAAAGCTGTACGAACTGAACCTGAATTCCGGTGTCGGCGGTAAAGGATTCGAAAATCTTCTTCGCATTTACTTCGTCTACGCTGGAATAGACGATGAGTGTCTGCTTCGCTTGGGCGAATGCCGGTACGGCAAGCGCAGCCAGGATCAGCACAAAGGCAAGAACACGCAGCGTTTTCATGGAAAACACCTCCCGGGATGAATGGTATGTACGGTGGTATTGTATGCCGAAATTGAGAAAATCGCAACCTGAAGTTGTGCGGCATGCTGCGGCGGTTTTTCACCGGCTCTTCACGCCCGTCCCCCGGCCATGCGCCGGCCATTTGCCGCCTGCATGCCGGCAGCTGGCCTGTTACTCGCCGATGATTTTGACGAGCACGCGCTTGCGGCGCCTTCCGTCGAATTCGCCGTAGAAAATCTGCTCCCAGGGGCCGAAATGCAGCCTTCCGGCGGTGATGGCGACCACCACTTCCCGCCCCATGACCTGCCGCTTGAGATGGGCATCGGCATTGTCCTCGCCGATATTGTGGCGGTACGAAGAAACAGGCTCATGAGGCGCGATACGCTCCAGCCAGTCGTCAAAATCCCTGTGGAGGCCTGGTTCGTCATCGTTGATGAACACACTGGAAGTAATGTGCATCGAATTGACGAGACAGAGCCCCTCGCTGACACCCGATTCGCGCACGGCTTGTTCGATCTGAGGCGTAATGTTGATGAATTCCCGGATTTTCTTCGTCTCGAACCAGAGCTCTTTCGTGTAGGATTTCATGTTAGCAGTATGAAAAAAGGCCGGTTTCATGTAAAGAACCCCTGCGCAAAACCCTGCTGACAGCGGGCGAAGCCTCTGCGAAAATGAAAACTAGCTCTATCCGGGTTCGCGTTCTTGCAATGGCTGTACCCGGAAGGTCGCAGCCGGCAGGCACCCTGGAGGCATCCATGATGGAATTCGATGCATTGCAGTACCGTTATCCTTCGCGGCGCACCGTCGTCTATGCACGCCGCGGCATGGTGGCAACAGGACAGCCGCTTGCAGCGCAGGCGGGCCTCGAAATCCTGCAGAAGGGCGGCAATGCCGTCGATGCAGCCATAGCCACGGCAGCCGCACTGACCGTGACAGAACCGACCTCGAACGGCATAGGCGGCGACTGCTTTGCGATGGTGTGGGACGGCAGGGGCCTGTTTGGATTGAACGCGAGCGGTCCTGCTCCCGGCTCGCTGTCGCTCGGGGCGCTGAAATCCATGGGGCTCAGGGAAATGCCGCGCTTCGGGCCGATTCCTGTCACAGTGCCGGGCGCTCCTGCAGGCTGGGCGGCGCTTTCGCAGCGATTCGGACGTCTGCCTCTGGCAGAAGTGCTGGCGCCGGCGATCCGCCATGCGGAAGAAGGCTATCCGGTCAGCCCCACCACTGCCCTGCACTGGCAGAGAGCCTGCGGCATCTATGCAAAAGCCCGCGCCTCCGCCCAAGGCCGCATTTTCGACTCATGGTTTTCTGCCTTTGCTCCTTCGGGACGAGCCCCAAAACCAGGCGAGCTATGGCGTTTGCCTGACCATGCGCGCACTTTGAGCATGATCGCCAAAACCGAAGCCCGCGAATTCTACGAAGGAGAGCTCGCTGACCGCATCGAAGCCTTCATGAAACAGGCAGGCGGCTTTCTTGCCAGAAAGGACCTCGAAGCATACCAGGTCGAGTGGGTAGAACCGCTTCGAATCAGCTACCGCCAATACGAAATCTGTGAACTGCCTCCCAACGGTCAGGGGATTGTGGTGCTGATGGCCATGAAAATACTTGAAGGATTCGAGTTCGATTCCTGCGACAGCGCACGCACTTTCCATCATCAGATCGAAGCGATAAAACTGGCTTTCGCGGACGCGCTGGCCCATGTCGCAGATCCTTCTGCGATGAAACTGCCGGCCGAAGCCCTTCTTTCCGACAGCTATCTTGCAGAGCGCCGGGCTCTCATCGGAACCAGGGCTCTGGAGCCCCGGCCCGGTTCTCCGCCTTCCGGCGGGACGGTCTATCTCGCAACCGCTGATGCCGAGGGTATGATGGTATCCTTTATCCAGAGCAACTACACAGGTTTCGGTTCCGGCATGGTCGTTCCCGGAACCGGAATAGCTCTGCATAACCGAGGGCTCAACTTCTCCATCGATCCTGGACACCCCAACGCCCTCGCCCCGCGTAAAAGGCCCTATCACACCATCATCCCCGGCTTTCTCATGAAGGATGGAAGGGCGCTCGGTCCCTTCGGCGTGATGGGAGCATTCATGCAGCCGCAGGGGCATGTGCAGGTCCTGATGCGCTGTATCGATTTTCACGAGAACCCGCAGGAAGCGCTCGATGCGTTCCGCTGGCAGTGGATCAGCGGCAGAAAAGTGCAGATCGAACCGGGATTTCCGCTGGAAGCTGCCCGTCAGCTTTCGGAAATAGGGCATCAGATCGAGATCCAGCCGGATAGTTCGGCAACGGGCAGGGGCCAGATCATCTGGAGGGACGAACTGGGGGTGCTCTGCGGTGCGACAGAACCACGCACCGACGGCTGTGTGGCAGCATATTGATAATGCTGCGGGTATGAAATGCACCTTGGTGTTCCGGCAGGATCAGTGCCATGCTGCATCGAATATCCATTAGTTATGCGGAATTGACTGCTCCTCTCGATCCCGGGCATCGGCGGCTCTGAGTGTCTTTTTCAGTTCGAGATAACACGAGAGGATGAGCACAAGGTCTGCCAGTATCGCCAGATACTGAAGTGTTCCGGGAAAGGCAATTTCAATCAGCATCATCAGAGATACGGCAATCCTGGCTTCTGTAGGACCCAGAATTCCCGCATCGATGGTATAGATGCCAGTTATTTTGTATTTTAAAAGCGCGATGATGATCTGCAGTCCGTAAAAGGTAATGAAGGCATAACCGACTACTTTGAGATAGCCAGCGGCATACAGAACGAATCCGAATCCGATCAGCACAATTCCCAGCCAGTCCACCGCAAGATCGAGGACGAAGCCATACCATTTCCTCGGCTTTTTGCGGTAATAGGCTATCCTTCCATCGAGAGAATCTCCGAACCAGCTGATCGCGAACCCTGCAGCACCGAGCAAAAACCAGTATCGATCGCAGAGCGCCGCCAGAATGAAGCTCAGGCTGACCAGAACATTGCCCATAAAGCCCAAGGCAGTCAGCATGTTGGAAGAGACCCAGCCAGGAATGTACTGGACCAGAAATGCGATGAGTCTCTGTTCGTACTTGCGCAGGAGATTGGTTCTGTTTCTCCCCTGGGCAATCGCATCAAGAATTTCGGTAATCGAATGGATCGGTCGGTTCATGGGCGGACTCCTGCAGAGGCACTGGGGCTGCATCATGACGCCGATGGCTGGAAAGAGAATAGTCTGCGAAGAGAGGCGATGTCAACGATGAATGTAGTGTCTCGAACCTTGTGCAAAGATTTTTCCAGGCTGGCCAATAAAAAAGGCTCCCTCTGTGGGAGCCTTCTCATCGATCTAGCAGGGGGAGGACTCGAACCTCCGACCTCCGGGTTATGAGCCCGACGAGCTGCCAACTGCTCTACCCTGCGGCGCGATGAAAAATCTACAAAAAATCGCAGAAAATGTCAAGGGATGGAGGAATTTTCCTTCCATCCCGGGAATTCATACCGGAATCCGCCGTGACCTGCCCGACCGGGATGCAGCAAACGGTCTTCTCTTTGTCTGGTATGACCTGGATGACCCGCGACCCGAAGAAAGGCCTGAAGAAACGGGAGCGGCTTCGCGGTCAAAACGTGCACCCATCGAAACAACAGGCTGTGTTCCAGACAGCGATATCACGCGGCGCTCGATAGGTGTGCCGATGAGGCGTTCTACGACTTTCAGCATGGAATGATCATCTGGGGTCGCCAGCGTGAGAGCCATTCCCGTCTGCATCATGCGGCCTGTCCTGCCTATACGGTGCGTATAGGCTTCGGGAGTATCCGGCATGTCGAAATTGACGACATGCGAAATACCGCTGATATCGATCCCGCGTGCCGCAATGTCGGTCGCCACCATGTACTTCACCTTTCCAGAGCGGAAACGGAGCATTGCCTTGTCACGCTGTGACTGAGTGAGGTTCCCATGCAGGGCTGCCGCTGAAAAGCCCGATTCGGATAGCTGGGCGGCAAGCTTCTGTGCCCGGTGCTTGGTCCGGGCAAAAATGAGCATCTTCCCCTCCTCGTGCTCGGAAAGGATCGAGGAAAGAACGGCGTACTTGTCCGCCTGCATGACTGGATAAACCACATGGCTGACTGTTTCGACCGGTTTCGAGCTGCCAATTTCGATATGGAGCGGATTGTTCTGGAATTCTCGGACAAGCCTCCGGATTTCCGGCGGAAGGGTCGCAGAGAACAGCATGGTCTGATGTGGCGAGGGGATGGAACCAATGATCCTGCGAATGGAAGGGATGAAGCCCATATCGAGCATCTGATCGGCTTCATCGAGCACGAGCAGTTCGATATGCGCCAGGCTGATGACCTTCTGCTCCATGAGGTCGAGCAGGCGCCCCGGGCAGGCGACAATGATTTCCGGCCTGTCGCGCCGGTAGGCGCGGATCTGAAGTGCTGTCGAGACGCCGCCGTAGATGGACTGGCTCAGCAGATTGGTTTCCTTTCCCAGCATCTCGATGGCACTGCGGGTCTGCTCCGCCAGTTCGCGGGTAGGAGAGAGGATGAGAGCTCGGGCAACCATGCGGGGGCCTGAAAGCAGGCGCTGGAGCATGGGCAGAACAAAGGCAGCGGTCTTGCCGGTACCAGTTTGTGCAAGGCCGAGAAGATCACGGCCTTCGAGCGCAGGGCCGATGGCCTGGCTCTGGATGGGTGTTGGTTCGGTGTAACCAGCACATTTGATGGCGTCCATGAGTGACGCATCGAGTGAGAATGATGAAAAATCCAAAAAAGATTCCTTTGTGTGTATTGAAAGGCACGAATGACCAACAATCAGTATCGTGGCCGCAGCAGTGCGGCCGGATGCGGGTTCAGAACGATAGCGCTCAGCTTGTGTGGAGCCGATTCATGCAGCGCGGATCGACGAATTTTCTGAAGTATAGCGGTATCGTCGCACTTGCACAATGGGTACTGCCACAAGGTCATGCGCAGAAAAGGTGAAAGAGCCGCCTGAGGTTCGTCGTTTTCGCTACGCGGTAATGCAGATAGATAAGGAATGCGGCGATCGGTACCAGCGCAATTGCCGTAATCACCGACCATCCCAATTCGATCCGGCCGCGCGCGAAGAGATCGATGAAGGCTTCGATGCCTATGCAGAGCAGGGAGCATGCTATCAAGACATACGAAAGGATATTGAGCCCCTTGTGCTTGCTGAGCCCTATCGCAAGAACAGTGGCGCCGGTCAGCGACTCGGCGAGTACCGCAATGGGAATGGCAAGTCCAAGGGCCCATCGTGTGCTTCCGCTGGCGAATCCGAGTCCCAGCAGAAACAGCGGAGGAGCAGCCATCGCCAGCAGTATGCTGAGGACTCGCTTCTTTCTCAACACGAGCAGCGATGTGGCCTCTGTCCACAGCAGCAGAAGCGAAATGATCGGATAAAGTGCCCAGCTGACCCGCCGGGATACAAAGAAGTTGACCGCGCCCAGCACAAGAATCGCGATGCCGAAAGCGACGGAGAGGATTTCCCAGACTATGGTGCGCCGCTCGTCTTCGCTGAATGTGGCCGGTACAATCGCTCCTTCGAAAATGAGCCCTCCGGACGGCGGAGTCTGCGTGTTCTGGGTATGCTCTCCACTGTCTTCGCAGGAGACTTTCAGCTTGGGATTTTCGGTGCCGCAGAGCGGGCATCGCGGTGCATTTCCGATATCCACGCCACAATCAGGGCAATATGACATTCGATTCCTCCTCGGGATGATCGAGTCTGCAGGTAACACGTACCTTGAGACCGAGACTCCTCAGTCTGCGGAAAAAGAGCCGTTCGAGGTCTCTTGATTCGACAAGGCTCCCGAAATCGACGATGAGGCGGTCTTGCCAGGTGAGGACGGAGGCATTGGTGCTCAGCACGGGGCTGGGGGCCGGGATAAATCCGAATCGGCGAATATGGGGCACAAAGCCAGGTGGCATGGTGATCGGGCCGAGATTGGATATGAAACCCGACAGCATCGATTCGCCAAAGTGAGAGAAGAAGGCGCGGGCGAAGAAGTCTTTCAGGAACAGAGGCACAATGCGCACCAGAACCCGGCGCGCGCTGCCTGCATTTCTGGAGAGGTGCCGTGCGATGCTCATGCGGTCATATTCCAGCTTCATCTGATAGTGAGTCCGCCGCACCAGGTCATCGAAACTGCGCATGCCAAGCCGCATGTCTTCGCCGATCAGCACGAAGAGCGAAAAGTTCCGGTAGGTGCGCGAAGGAAACATGGTTCTGAGATTGATGGGAACTTCGACAGTGATATGGTGCTCGCGGGGATGCGGAATGGTCTGATACCAGAGCTGCTGAAGAGCATCAAGATAGACGGCGGTCATGAGTTCGGTCAGCGTGACGAAGCGGCGTTTTGCTTCGGCAAGGGCTTCGACAGCCGATAGTTCGCCTCTTATGAGGCGGTATTGCCCCTTAGGAAGGGGCTTCGAACGGATGTGGAATGCCTTGGGATTCATTTCGGGGGCAGGAAGACCTTTCGGAAAGTATCGCTGATAGGCGTCTTCGAATTCCTCAGGAGGAAACTCCTGAGCAGGGTATTTATTCTTATGCGTGCCTTCATCGAGAAGCGGCAATGTCTTGTCGATCCATTGTGGCGAGGTGAGAATATCCCGAAACTCTGGTGCATCCGGAGGGGCTCCTGGTTCGATTCCCTTCAGCATGAAATAGTTGGCTAGAAGTGTCTTGAGAAAGGTCATTCCTCCGGTGCCGTCGGTCAGGGTGTGGTTGAATTCTCCGGCGACCCGACTGCCCTGACATCGTACCCGAAACATGCGCGTTCCTGGGCGGTTGATGTTCCAGCCCTGGCAGGGGCTTGGGGAATCGGGATAGAGAGGAGGCACATCGTCGCACTGCTCAAAGTAGTACCAGAAGAAGCCGCGCCTGAGTCTCACGTTGAAGTAGGGCATCCTGTGTACGGTAAGCGCGAGGGCTTTCTGCATGGGTTCAAGTTCGATCGGCTCTTCGAGCTCTGCCTCGAAGCGGAACATGCCGGTGGTATGCTCGTTCGACATTGCCGGCATGATGATGCCTGCATTATCCAACGCGTACCAGGTTCCTGCCTCATCGAAGCGGCCGGTTTGGATGAACTTTAGTTCCCGGCTCTTCTTCGCTTCTTCTTTCATGAGCAAATTATAAGAACGGGATGAACGGCATGGCAAGGACGAATAGAACGGTGATCAGCATGGCGGGCAGGAAGTTGCCTGTTTTGAATTTGCGTAGATCCAGAAGACTGAGACCGATCATGATGATGAGCGCTCCTCCGATGGCAGTGAGCTCGGCGAGCATCAGATCGCTCACGTAGGGTTTTATATACACCGAAAGGAGGGTAAGGGCTCCCTGATAGACAAGTATGGTAAGAGCGGAAAATGCTACGCCGATGCCCATGGCTCCTGCAAACATGATCGATACAAATCCATCGAGTACGCTCTTGGTCAGAATGAGGGAGTAGTCGCCTTCGGTGCCTGCGCGGAAGGATCCGACGATCGCCATGGCGCCCGAACAGAATAAAACTGAAGAGGTGAGGAAGGCGAGGCCGAAATTACCTTCGGAATTCCTGGCGAAGCGTGATTTAAGGTGCTCGCCGAGGCGCTCGATGGCTCCTTCGATGTCGAAAAGTGTGCCGAGCAGTCCACCGATCATCAATGAAAGGGCGAAGGCGACTATATGGGTGGTTTTGAGCGCCATCTGGATGCCGATCGTGAGCGAAGTAATGCCAGCTGCCACAAATACGCTGTTACGATATTCATCTTTTATGCCTTTTCTGATGAGAAGGCCGACAAGAGAGCCCGCGATGACGACGATGGCGTTGATGATTGTTGCTATCATGGTTTACCTTGACCTCGAGGGCGGAGTATAGCATAATCGGCCTTCGTGAGGAACCGAATGCATAAGAATTCAGTCCGAATGGTGACGATGCTGATTCTTTCCATACTTATCGGCTTGAATGTGTCCTGCGCCTCCGCTCCAAAACCGGTTCCAGAGGACGCAAGCGCGCTCAAGATTATCCAGATGGCACAGGAGCGCTACGACGCCTACGACCTCGATGGAGCAAAGTATTACTACCAGGTTCTGCTCGAGCGTTACGGCAGCGATCCTGCCTACCGGCTCAATGCGATGTATGAGATTGCGTTCATCGAATATAAGAGGGGCAACACGAAGGCTGCCATAGAGGGTTTCCGCGCCGTGCGGGCGCGATATGAAGAGCCGGATGGGGCGCAGCTGCCTCAAACGTGGAAAACGCTTGCGGAAAAGATGCTGAGCAAGCTGGGTTCCTAGGGTAGTGCTCTCAACCTTGTGTAAAGATTTGAAGGAAAGAGGCCAGCCAGTGCGATACGCTCTATGACCGCTTCTGCGGTCAGGGAGGTATGCTGTGCACTGGTTTGCTTTCTGTCCCAATCCTGACTGTGCCTACCACAAGGCTGCGCCAGACAGGCCCTGGGCCTGGGCTACAGGCTGGTATGCCACCAAGGCCTTCGGGAAGGTGCGGCGCTATCGCTGCAGCTGCTGTGGCAAGAGTTTTTCCACGCAGACATTCTCCACCCACTACTACC
>Ga0073932_1000423_pt1 | contig 105402 bp, 116 predicted proteins | sample DewCreD2012metaG_FD_76967 | JGI IMG/M metagenome (GOLD analysis project Ga0073932, IMG submission 76967) | Hot spring sediment bacterial and archeal communities from British Columbia, Canada, to study Microbial Dark Matter (Phase II) - Dewar... ...
AGGCTGCGCCGACTGCCACGGCAGTGCGCTGCCTGCTTAAAAAAACGAACAGCGCGTAAGCCAGTATGAAAATTACCAGCGAGACGGTCTTGGGATCGAACATTTAGAAATTTTCCGCAAGCACCTCATAGAATGACTGCGGGTGTTTGCAGGCAGGGCACTCCTTCGGCGCCTCGTTGCCCTCAAAGACGTACCCGCAATTGATGCAGTGCCATTTAACGGGTGATTTTTTCTTGAATACTTCGTTGGCTGCGATATTGCCGATAAGCTTGCGGTAACGGGCTTCGTGGAACTTCTCTACTTTGGCAACCTGTTCAAAGGAACGCGCCACTTCATGAAAACCCTCTTCTTTTGCGATTTTGGCAAAATCAGAGTACAGCGTTGTCCACTCCAGGTTCTCCCCTGCAGCAGCCGCCTCAAGGTTGCTCCTGGTGTCTTTAATCATCCCTGCCGGGTAGCTGGCGGTAATCTCTACCTCTCCGCCTTCCAAATGCTTAAAAAACACCTTGGCATGCTCTTTCTCATTCTCGGCAGTCTCGATAAAGATATTGGCGATCTGCTCAAACCCTTCTTTCCTGGCTACGCTGGCAAAATACGTGTAGCGATTGCGCGCCTGAGATTCTCCGGCAAAAGCAGCCAGCAGGTTTTTTTCCGTGCGTGTCCCTTTAAGCGATTTCTCCATCACCATCTCCTTTTATGATCAACCCTCTGTTTTTTCCATGTCCTGGCCGCAACAAACCAGGGTGCCGCCTCCGGCCTTGACGACCTCCACTTCGTTACCGCAAACATTACACCTGTATTTCTCTCCTGCTTTCTTAACTCCCATAAATACCTCCCTGCTTAAAAAAAACTCTCGCACAGTATTATAACCGCCGTATCCGATATATCAAGCAGATTTAAAAACCGCACGCAAGGCGTTACCGAAAATTGTCTGATAGGCCTCGCAGGGTGTCCAGCACTGCGGGCATGCCCCCTTTGCAATGCCTTCCTGAATACTTAAAACAGCCTCGTCACCCCAGATCTCTTTAAGCTTAAAACCGCGCTCCCTTAAATTCCCCAGCACAGCATTATAGCTTACGCAGGGATAAACATTCCAGTAAGGGTCGATAAAACATGAAGCTGAAAGCGCCTTGCAGGGAAGGGGTGCCCTGCGGCTCTTCAGGAAAAGCTTCAGGTTATTCTGATAGGCGTTTTCCAGGAATGAAATGACCGGATTCCCTCCTTTTTTTGCAGCCAGAAACGCATCAAGCGCCCCCGATATCCTTTCATGCTCGCCGAACGCCCAGTCTTTATCAAGAAAAGAGGAATTACGGTAATAAAAATCAGAGGTTTGGGCGAGATTAAGGTGGAAATCAGCCGGCGTAATCCCCGGGACAATGCCCCTGACCTCTTCTATTGTCATCGGAAGGCTATCGGCATTATCCCTGCAAAAGGTATAACCGAAATACGGCTTGATGCCGAACCGTTCAAATCCTTTCAGGCGCTTGAACGTCTCAACCGCTTTTTTCCAGGATCCGGGGACGCCTCTTAAGCGTTCATGCAGCTCCTCTGGCCCATCCAGGCTTACCGTAACAAGCACTCTGCGGGGTTTACGGCGGGCGATCTCCTCGGCAAGGAGAACCGTCTTTTCAACGAAAAAACCGGTTGTGGCAAAATCAAGCAGGACCAGGTGCGGCAATCTCTTGTAAATGCTGCGTATGATCCCGCTCAGATCATCGCGCAGAAAGATCTCTCCTCCCCCTATATTGAGCCACTGGATCCGGTTATTTCGGCCGAAGAAGGCATCAATCTCCTCAAGCCGCATCTCCCGGGAATAATCCTGAGTTTCCCATATCATGCAGTTAACGCACTTAAAATTGCAACGGTAGGTCAATATAAAGGTAAGCCGGTAAGGCAGGGCCGGGCGCCTGAAGTTTGAGCCGATAATAGCCGCAAGGAGTCTGAGGTATGCAAGCATAAGGTCCGGGGCTTCCTAAAAGACGATGGTTTTATCCCGGTACTTGATGACCCGGTGGTCGGTGTAGCTCTGCAGCGCCTCGCGTAGTGCCTTTTTTTCCAGGTTTTTTCCTTTGCGCAACAGGTCAGACAGCGTATCCTTATGCGAAACTTCCTGGACCGCCTGGGTGATGATAGGCCCGTCATCAAGCGCCTCGGTAACAAAATGAGCGGTTGCTCCGATAACCTTCACGCCTTTTTCAAACGCCTGGCAGTACGGATTGGCGCCTTTGAATGAAGGCAGGAACCCATGATGAATATTGATAATATCCTTTCCGTAAGAACTCAGGAATTCCCGGGAAAGCACCAGCATATACCGTGCCAGGACAAGAAAATCCGTGCTGCCTTTAGCCAGAGAAAGGAATTCCTCCTCCCTCCTGTCATCTTTCGTAGACGGTATAAAATGGAAGGGGATACCGTATTCTGCGCAGAGCCTGCGGTGGGAATCGCAATTTGCGGCGACAAAAGCTATCGAGGCCTTCAGTTCCCCTGCCCTCCAGAGGTAAAGCAGGTCTGAGAGGCAATGATCAGGCCTTGAGACCATGATCCCCATACGCAGCGGCGTTGAGCTTTCGTGCAGGTCAAACCGGGCGTCAAATTCTTCTGCTATGCGGACGAAATCCGTTTCCAGGGATGCCTTTGTCAAGCCCTCCTCTTCAGAAAAAAACTCGACGCGCATGAAAAAATCCCCTCCTGAGGGGTCTGTGGAATGCTGGTCAAGGGAGATAATATTTGCGTTGCGGCTGAAAATATAGTTTGAGATCCTGGCAACGATCCCTTTTGTATCCCGGCACTGAAAAAGCAGCGTATAGGTAGAAGTATCTTTCTTCATCACCATTTCTCCCAGTGGACGTTTGAGGCATCGAACTTATCCTTGGGCTTCTCTGAGCCAGCCGGGTAGCCTACGGGGACCACATTCAGCGGGATGACCCCCTCGGGTATCCCTAAGGCCGTACGCACAAACTCCACCCTCTCTTTATTCGGATACACGCCTGTCCAGACTGCTCCCAGCCCCATGGATTCCGCAGCCAGGAGCAGATTCTCGGTTGCCGCTGAGCAGTCCTGCACCCAGTAATCCCTGCCTTCTCCTTCAGGCGCCTTTTCCATCACCCCGCAGACGACGATCCCGGCTCCTGCCTGCACAAGCATCTTGGTAAAGGGGAGGCCTTCTGCGAGCTTGCCAAGCACGTCTTTGTCGGTAACGATAACGAAGGCCCACGGCCTCCTGTCCATTGCCGTTGGCGCTGCCATTGCCGCCTTCACCAGGACCAATAAATCATCCTTGTTAACCTGCGCTCCGGTATAATTGCGCACGCTTTTCCTCGAGTGTATGACCTCCAGGGCCTGGTTCTGCGCAAAGGCGGTTGCGTATAAGCAGAGGACCGGGGCAAGCAATAGGAAAAATTTCCCTTTCTTCATGCGCCCTCCTTCTCTCCGAGGTATTCTTTCCAGATGCGGTCAAGCGCATCCGCCGCCTTAAGCCTGATCCTCACATCCACCGCATGCGATATCTGCGTAGGGGAAGGATTTATCTCGACGGTCGGTTTATGAAGCCTGCGCGCATCGATGATAGGCTGCTGGATATAAGGAAAGACACTTGTGGTCCCCACGGAAAAATACATGTCAAACCCCTGATCCAGCTGCTCATATAAGACCTGTAGCTCTTTATAAGGAAGCATTTCTCCGAAGAAGACCACGTCTGGCCTGGCAACCTGCTCACAGCGAGGGCAAAGAGGCGGAATATCTATCTCTAAGAAATCAGCGATAGTATCATGCCACCCGCAGGCATCGCAGCGCAGCCGGCGCATATTCCCGTGGATCTCTATCACCTTTTGAGAGCCGGCGCTGTGGTGGAGCCCGTCGATGTTCTGGGTAAGCACCCACACCCTCTTGAAATGTCTCTCCATCAGCGCGATGACTTCATGCCCCCGGTTGTGCGAAGCTGCCCTGCACCTCTTTTCTATCTGCGCAAGATACTTCCACATCACCTCCGGATGACGGCTAAGCATATCCCCTGCCAGGGCAGATTCGATGGGGATCCCCTCTTCGGTCAGGTTCTCATTATACAGCCCACCGATCCCGCGGTAGGTGGGAAGGCCGGAATCAGCGGAAACGCCGGCGCCGGTTATAAAAAGGATACTTTCTGACCGGCCAAGGAGCGCGGCGACCTTCTTAATCTTTTCGTTTTCGCTGCTATCGGTAATCCTTGAATCCGGGGAGTTTTTCACTTTTTACCCGCTGGAACCGCGTATCCTCCACGCACATCAGCCCTTTTATATATCTCCAGGGAAGGAGGATATTCGTTTTGACCTCTTCTTTCACCTGCTTTTCAGGAGGGATAAGATTGCCTTGCTCATCCCACCAGATGCCTAATTCATACGCGGGATTTTCCAGCCATATCCCTTCGTTCTCTATCCCCGTAACAACCGCCCAGAAGTTCTCTCCGTAGATCTGAAAAAGCGCAAGATCGTCTTTTATCTCCTCGCAAAGCTTAAATAGCACCAGCTTCCCTTCAAGGTCCTCAAGTCTCATGCCAATACCCCCTGTAAGTTTATTTAACTGCCTGCGACAGTTCATAAAGCACCCCTGAGGCAATCTCAGGCCTGGGCAACGCATATTTGCGGGCTGAGACCGTAACGTGCGTTTTGCCATCCCTGGCCTGCGCCTTAAGGGCTACCGAGGCGCCGTTGATCTTGGCGGCAAGCGCCGCTGTCTTTTTATCCTCCCTGGTGAGTGTGCCCATTTTTTTTACGACTGAAAGCGCCGCCTCAAAAACCTGCTCAACCGAAGCGCCGAATTCAGCGGAAGCGCTATCCTTCCCCGCCAGAGTTACCCCTGCGGCAACCGGCAGGAAAGCTGCGCCAGAAAGCGCAGCAATCCCGTAGATCGTTGCTCCTTTGATACCCGCTGCCTTCAGGGGTTCAGAGAGAACAATGCCTGCCAGCTGCCGAGGACTATTGACATTCCGGTAATTCTTTTTCAGGTTTACCTCATAGACCTGGATAACCGGCTCCGGGCCGGCACTGTAATCTTTTGAAACTACCCTGCCGATATCCACGCTCAGCAGGTCTATTTGAAAAGGCATCTGCCTGGCCTGTTTCTTTTTAAGCTGCGTTCTCTCCTTAGGCGCAGGCCTTTCTTTTCCCTGCACAACCTTCAGGCTATCGACATTGAGTACGCCGTCTTTATTCATAAACAATCCGACTTCTTTCAAGATAATCGCCACCTGCGGAAGGTGCACCCTGCCCTTCAAAAGAGCCGCTGCGTCAAAATCAACCCGCACCAAGGGCAGGTCGATTATCAAGCCCCGCGGGAACCCTGCGGGATTGCCCAGGGTAAAACCTTTAATGCTCACGGATTGCCTCATTACCCCCAGGGAGAACCCGCGCATGCGAAGGGGAGCGCCGAGAACATACGAACCGATGCCGCTTACGGCAAGCCGTATCAGCTGGTCCCTGGCAACCCCCAGCGACGCAAAACCGAGAATAACGCATAAGGCTATAATGAAAGTCTTCTTCATCGCGCTAACTCTTCCACGGATTTGACCGCAAGGGAAATAACCGCCTCAACATCATCCATGCTGAAAACCGCTGTCGGAGAATGTACGTAACGGGCAGGGACGCTTAAAACCCCTGTGGGAATACCCTCCCTGTTCATATTAATAATGGCTCCGTCGGTCATACCTCCCTCCAGCACATCCATCTGGTATTTGATCTTGTGTTTCTCAGCGACCCTGACAAACAGCTCCTTTGTCTTTTCGTTGACGATAAGGCCCCTGCCTCCTGCCTCGATAACGGTAATGGATGCGCCCTTCCCCAGCTTAAGGCTGGACTCCGTCTCCTTAATCCCCGGATAATCTCCCGCAGAGGTGGTATCGATGGCAATGGCAAAATCAGGAGCGATCTTGAATGAAGATGTGCGCGCTCCCTTAAGGCCTACCTCCTCCTGAGCGGTAGCCACGGCAAAAACCTCTGCATTGACTTTCTTCAAACGCTCCATGATCTTGATAAGGCAATAGCACCCTACGCGGTCATCCACGGCCTTGCCGTAGCAAAGCCTTCCTTCAAGCACCCCGGCATTGGGCTCGAAAATAGCCACATCCGCAACGGCAACCATCTTCTGCGCTGCCTCAAGGCTGCCTGCGCCAATATCAATGAACATTTCGCTGTATTTGACGACGGCCTTCTTTTCTTCTTCCTTGAGCAGGTGCGGAGGCTTTACGCCGATTATCCCCATAATATCCCCTGATTTCGCCTTGACAAGCAGGCGCTGGCCGATTAAAACCCGGTCGTCTATGCCTCCGATCTTGATAAAATTAAGGAATCCGTCTTTATTGATGTGCTTGATCAGAAACCCTACTTCATCCATGTGCGCAGCAAGCATAATGCGTTTTTTGCCTTTGCCTGCGCGCGCAATGACATTGCCGAAGGCATCGCTTTCGGCATTCCCGCATGCGCGTTTAAACTCGCTGTGCATAATCCGGGCTATCTGGCTTTCGTAACCGGAAACTCCCGCCGCGTTAAGGATCTTTTTGAGCAGTTCGTCCATACCCTTCCTCCTTGGACATTATCATAACGCAACAAAGGCGCTTCATCCACAATTTTATTCAGGGAAAGATTATCCGTGAGGGCACGTATTTATCGTGAGGGGGAAGAAAAATACAGCTGCTGGAACGCGCGGATCTGGCGGGCCACATCCTGCGCAGAGACTACCGCCGATATCGCACAGAGCATATCCGCGCCTGCTGAAACAACAGCAGGGGCATTAGATAAATTTATGCCGCCGATAGCAACCACGGGTATGCGAAGGTATTTTTTCACCTCCCGGATAAGCCTGACGCCGGTCGGCGCCCCGCAGTCCTTTTTTGTCCTGGTCCTGAAAACAGGCCCCACCCCGACATAATCACATCCTTTTCGTTGCGCATCTCTGGCTTGTTCGAGGGTACGAACCGTCATCCCGATGAGTTTATCTTTTCCCAGGATTTTTCTGGCAACTTCATACGGCAGGTCATCCGCTCCCAGATGCACGCCATCCGCACCCACGGCAAGGGCGATATCTATCCTGTCATTCACCAGAAAAATGCGCCTTTTGCAGAGGGAACGCAGCACGCTCGCCTCTTTATACATCTGAGCGCTGCTTGCCTGCTTATTGCGGTATTGTATTACCTCTACTCCTGCGGCAATGGCCTTTTGCGTATCCTTGTATATCCCCGCCCTGCTTAACTGGGCATCGGTAATAAAGTAATACCCCTTCATCCTTCGATCCTTTGCAGGCGCAGGCACGCTTTCTTATCAAGCAGGAAAGCGGCGTCAAAAAGCCTTTCCCTGAAGCTGCCGGGGCCAGCACTTCGCCTGGCAGCGCATTGGGCAGCCATCCCGAAACAGGCAAGCCCGCAGGCTGCCGCACGCACACCGTCAGGCTCGACTGCCGCGAACATACCGATCACCGATGCCGCCATACAGCCGGTCCCGACCACGTGGGCCATCAGCGGATGGCCGTTCTTGACATACAGCGTGCGCTTGCCGTCCGTCACGATGTCCGTCCGTCCGGTTACCACAACGGTGAGCCTGCGCCGGGCCGCCAATGCACCGGCAATCGCTGCAACATCCCCTTTAATATCCTGCGCATCAACTCCCCTGGTGCGAACCTTGCATCCGGCAATACGGCATATCTCGGAAACATTGCCTTTTAAGATAGAAATCTTTGCCTCTCTCAGGAGTTCGAATACCTTTTTATCGCGTAATCCCGTTGCCCCTGCCCCGCAGGCATCGAGCACTACCGGGACATTCTTTTTGTTTGCGGCCTTAGCCGCTTTTTTCATCGCTTCCACCAGCACGGGGGTAAGGGTGCCGATATTCAGAACAAGGCTGGATGCTATCCCTGCCATATCAGCTGCCTCTTCTGCGGCGTGGGCCATAACCGGAGATGCCCCGAATGACTTGACGATCTGGGCACAATCATAGATAGTCACCCAGTTGGTTATATGGTGCACAAGGGGTTTTTTAAAGCGCACTCTGTCAAGGAGCTCATATGAACGGATGGCGGTTTTTTTCATCCTAAAAGTTTATCCCCCTGGGCCCAGCTTTCCCCTGCCACCTCGTCAATCACTATATAGGTGCTCTCTTTGGCCTTTCCGGCAACACGCAAGAGCGTTTCGGAAAAATCCCTGGCAATCTGCTCTTTCTGCGCGCGGCTCAGCTTTCCCACCAGCTTCAGGTTTATGTATGGCATACCTTCCTCCTTGTTTATCGAGAAATCAGGAATATCCCCGTTGTGGCAAACAGGTTCGCAAAAACCGGAATCCTCAAGCCTTCCCCCAGATATAAAGCGCGCCTGACCTTGATTGACCGCTTGCGGCAATAATCCAGAAAGTCTCGGATACTAAAAAAATGGACGTTGGGGCTCTCGTACCAGGTATACGGAAGGGAGGAGGTAACCGGCGCCCTGCCCAGGAAAAACAATTGCAGCCGTGCCTTATAATAGGCGAAATTCGGAAAACCCACGATGACATTCCTGCCTACCCTCAAGGCATGGTCTAAGACCGTCTCCAGGCGCCTGACCTGCTGCAGGCTTTGATTAAGGATCACGTAATCAAAAGAGTTGTCCCGGTATTCGGATAGCCCGGAATCTATATCCCCGTGCAGCACGTTCAATCCCTTCTCAACCGAACGGTAGATCGCTTTTTCATCGATGTCGATCCCCTGCCCGCGCACCTGTTTCTCTTTTATCAGCAGGTACAAAAGGTCGCCGTTGCCGCAGCCCAGGTCTAAAACGCTTGAGCGGGAGTCAACAAGCTCGAATATTGCCTGGTGGTCTATGCGTATCGTATCAAACCTCATATCTCCCGGTCACCTCGTATTCATAAAATGCCTTTTTTAGAAAATGGCTGATAAGATGCGACTCCTGCGCTGTCTCAAGCAGGAACGCATCATGGCCGTAGGTCGAATGTATCTGGCAATAGCTTACCTGAAGACCTGCGCGTTTACACGCCTTTACTATCTCTTTAGACTGATACGGGGGATAGAGCCAGTCAGACTTGAAGGCGATTACCAGCACCCGCGCCTGCGTGCCTTTAAAAAGCTCTTCCGGGCCCTTTGTTTCCCAGAGGTCGAAGTTATCCATCGCCTTGGTAATGTAAAGATAGGAGTTGGCGTCAAACCTCTTGACGAAATTATCACCGCGGTAACGAAGATACCCCTCCACCTCAAAATCCGGGGTGAATTTAAATGGACCTGCGGTATCCTTTTTCTGGCGGCCGAATTTACTGCTCATTGAGGAGTCGCTCATATAGGTAATGTGGCCGATCATGCGCGCAACAGCCAGGCCCTTTGCCGGCAGGCAGGAGCCGTAATAATTGCCGGACTTCCAGTCAGGATCGGACATGATCGCCTGCCTCCCCACCTCATTAAAAGCTATCTGCTGCGGAGAATGCTTCAGGCAGGTAGCGATAGGGATAACGCTCTTGACGCTGCCGGGATAAAGGTTGAGCCAGCTTAAGACCTGCATCCCCCCCATCGAGCCTCCGGCAACGCTTACCAGCTTTTCGATCCCCAGATGATCAATCAGCTTCTTCTGGCACCTGACCATGTCGTTTATGCTTATAAGAGGAAAATCAAGCGCGTAAGGGCGCTGGGTTTTTGGATTAATGCTTGAAGGGCCGGTTGACCCTTTACATCCTCCCAGCACATTCGAGCAGATAACGAAATATTTGTCCGTGTCAAACGCCTTCCCCGGCCCCACCATTTCATCCCACCAGCCGAATGTATCTTCGCCGGGATGGAAGCCGGCAACATGCGCGTCCCCTGAGAGCGCATGGGCGATAAGCACGGCGTTTGACTTTTCCTGGTTAAGCGTGCCGTAGGTTTCATAAGCGATCTCAACAGGCGCCAAAGACTCGCCGGAGTCAAGATTAACCCCTTCCGGGAACGTAACGGACTGTGTCCGCACTTCGCCTGCGCTGCCTGCCTCTTTTTTTAAGGCCTCTTTTATTTTTTCCATATTTTCAGGAACCCTTATTTTAAAAAATCCTGATAGAGCCAGGTTGAAAGATACCTTTCTCCGGTAGAAGGGAAAACCGTAACGATGGTCTTGCCAAGGCTTTCTTTGCGCCTGGCAACCTCAAGCGCTGCCCACATCGCAGCGCCGCTTGAAATACCGGCAAAGATCCCTTCTTCCTGAGCCAGCCTGCGCGCCATAATCCCGGAATCATCCGAGCTTACCTGTATAATTTCATCGATTACCTGGCGGTTAAGGATTTGCGGGACAAACCCGGCTCCTATCCCCTGTATCTTATGGGGGCCGGGCTTGCCTCCGGAAAGCACAGGAGAATCCTTAGGCTCAAGGCCGATTATCTTAACCGAAGGCTTGCGTTCCTTAAGCACCTCTCCGACGCCGGTGATGGTCCCTCCGGTGCCGATCCCTGCGATAAAGATATCCACCCCTCCCTGGGTATCGCGCCAGATCTCCTCGGCTGTGGTCTTGCGGTGGATCTGAGGGTTGGCAGGATTATTGAACTGTTGCGGCAGGAAACTATTGGGAGTGGAAGCATGCAGTTCCTCTGCCTTCTCAACTGCTCCCCTCATGCCTTTGGCGCCTTCGGTCAGCACCAGCTCTGCTCCCAGGATTCGCAGGAGCTGCCTGCGTTCCATGCTCATGGTATCGGGCATAGTAAGGATAAGCCGATACCCCTTGGCAGCGCAGACAAACGCCAGGGCAATGCCGGTGTTTCCGCTGGTCGGCTCAATAATCACGGAATCCTCATGTAGCAGCCCCTGGTGCTCTGCCGCCTCGATCATTGCCACGCCGATACGATCCTTGACGCTGGAAAGAGGGTTGAAAAACTCAAGCTTTGCCAGGATGACCGCCTTTACATCCTTCGCTATTCTGTTTATGCGCACCAGAGGGGTGTTGCCTACGGCGCGCGTAATATCAGGGTATATCCCGGACATACAAACCTCCTATATCTTTGCTAATGCCTGTTCGATATCAGCGATAATGTCGTCAACGTGTTCAAGGCCAACGGAGAGGCGCACAAAATCCGGAGTAACCCCTGTTGCGCGCTGCTCTTCGGAGCTGAGCTGCTGGTGCGTGGTGGTTGCCGGATGTATGGCCAGGCTTTTTGCGTCGCCGATATTGGCAAGGTGCGATACCAGCCGGAGGGAATCGATGAATTTCCTCCCTGCCTCAAGCCCTCCCTTAATCCCGAAGCCCAGAATCGCTCCTGCGCCCTTTTTCAGGTATTTCTCGCAGCGCTGCTTATCCGGGCTTGTTGCAAGGCCGGGGTAATTGACCCAGGCAACCTTCGGGTGACTGGAAAGGTATTGCGCTACGCAAAGGGCGTTCTCTGAATGCCTGGGCATCCTCAGGTGCAGTGTCTCCAGCCCCTGAAGAAAAAGAAAGGCGTTAAAAGGAGAAAGCGCCGCGCCGATATCCCTCAGCAGCGTTACCCGTGCCTTGATAATATAGGCGATATTCCCCAGGGATTTGAGCGCCTGCACAAAATCAATGCCGTGATAACTGGCATCCGGCCCAGAGATAAGGGGGAATTTGCCGTTTGTCCAGTCGAACTTCCCCGAGTCAACGATAATTCCTCCGATGGAAGTGCCGTGCCCGCCTATGAATTTGGTCGCAGAATACACGACGATATCCACGCCGTAATCGATCGGACGCAAAAGATACGGAGAGACCGTATTATCCAGCACAAAAGGTATGCCGTTCTTATGCGCTATCCCGGCAATCCCCTCAAGGTCGGCAACGTCGAGTTTGGGGTTGCCGATTGATTCGGCATACAGCGCCTTTGTCCTGGGGGTAATCGCCTTCTGAAAAGCAGCCAGGTCATTTGACGTAACAAAATTGACCTTTATCCCCAGGCGGGGGAACGTATAATGAAAAAGATTGTACGTGCCTCCGTAAAGGTTGTCTGCCGAGACAATCTCATCCCCTGCCTGCGCAATATTTAAGAGCGCGATGGTTATCGCCGATTGTCCGCTTGCTACCGCAAGCGCTCCCACCCCTTTATCCATAAGCGCAACGCGTTTTTCAAGCACATCCGTAGTCGGGTTCATCAGGCGCGTATAGATGTTGCCGAATTCCTTAAGCGCAAACAGGTTGGCGGCATGCTCGGTATCCCTGAACTGGTAGCTTGTGGTCTGATAGATGGGTACCGCCCTCGCTCCTGTTGCCGGATCAGGCTCCTGGCCTGCGTGCAGTAGAAGCGATTCGGTCTTTAACTGTGCGTCAATCTTGCTCATACCCTGCTCCTCTCCTATATAATATATGCCGGATTCTCTGTCTTATTCTTGTGCCTTTCAAGCATCTTATCAAGGGTCAAAGACTCAAGGAACTCCTGCATCTTATTTGAAACCTCCTGCCATACATCCCTGGCGATACAGCCGAAAGAACGGCTGCAGGAAGCAGGGTCATCAATACAACCAGTCAGGTTCCCTGGGCCTTCAAGGCATGTCAGGATATCTAAAAGGGTGATCTTATGCATGGGCTGGGCTAATATGTAACCGCCGCGGCTTCCGCGCAGAGAATTAACCAATCCTGCATTTTTAAGTTGTGCTACCAGGTGCCACAAATACTTCTCTGAAACACCCTGCCTCCTGGCAATATCCCTCAACAACACAGGCCCCTGTCCGTGATGGAGAGCAAGATCAAGCATTAATCTCAACCCGTAGCGGCCTTTAGTGGATAATCTCATATTAAAATAACATAATAAGTCAATAGTCGATAGTCAATGGTCGATAGTCGATCGTGTATGAAAAACAGATTATCTACTATTTCTATTAGTTTAGTAGAGTATAACATGAAAAAATTATTTGTCAATAATTATTCTTGGATTTTCTCTTCATACTTTAGCGCGTCTTCTTCTCTTCCTGCCCTGCGATAAAACTCTGCCATAGTCCTGTATGCATTCTTAAGACGCACATCCCCTGGCACGGAATTGCGCTCGATTATCCCCTGGGCCCTCAAAAGTAAACTTTCAGCTTCATTGAAATCATCTTTGAGGGTGTAGAGGCGGGCAAGCTCGTTCAGGCACAGGAGCACCTCTGGGCTGTTCTCTCCCAGAAGATTTTCATATAAAACCATCGCCTCCTCAAAGAGCGGAATGGCTTCTGCAGTATCGTCCTGCAAAGCATAAACCTGCGCCAGGGCAAGGAGCGATTCGCTGATCGACTTATGCCCGTGGTCATAGAGCTCTTTCCTGATGGCAAGCGCTTTTTTCAGGTATGACTCTGATTCGGAATATCTCTTTTTATCCCTGTAGAGCGTGCCCAGGTTAAAGAAGATATCCGCCAGTTCAATGCTTGGTTCTTGTGTCGCAGCTTCCTTTATGTTAAGCGTGCGCCGGTAAATGGCCTCTGCCTCCTGCAGGTCATTACGCTTGCGGGAAAGGCCGGCCAGGTTGTTAAGCACCGGGATGAGCTGAGGGCTGTCCATTCCGAAGACATCTTCTTTAATGGTTAAGACCCTCTTGAACAGGAATTCCGCTTCCTGATCTTTACGCATCAGCAGGTTGATCGTTGCCAGGCGTTCCAGGGACTGCGCAACCCTGATGTCAAAAGGACCCAGGGCCCTTTCGCGGATATCGGCTGCCTCTCTGGACAAAGGATAAGCGCCCGCATAATTCCCCAGGAAATAATAGCAGTCTGCCAAAGACTGCATGGAATCTGCTGCCTCCACACTATCTGCGCCTTTTGAATCTTTGCGTATCTCAAGCGCGCGGGCAATCAATAGGCTGGCATCCCTGAACCGGCCCTGCGTAATATAAAGGTCTCCCAGTCGCTGCAGGGAATCTCCGATGCGGGGATCCAGGGGCTGAAAATGCTTTTCCTGGATGCCGATAAGCCGTTTATAAAAAGCCTCGGCATCGGCTAGCCTGTTCATCCGTTCATACAGCACGGCAAGGTCACCGGTAACCTCTAAAAGCGAGATATCGTCCTCCCCTGCCCCATCCTCCTTAATCTTTAAGACCTGCTTCAGAAGGCGCTCTGCCTCTTTATAGTTCTTTCGGTCAAAATAGGCGTGCGCTTCGTTATGAAGCTCATCAGCCAGATCGCCGGGAAGCTGCTCGCTCTCGATTCCCGGCTCAGCCTCTCTGCTGTCTTTAAGGAATGCGCGAATCTCTTCTTCCTTCTCAAGGAGCCCGGTAACCTCCGGGTGCGTAGAGCCAAGCAGGTTCTTTTTGATGTAGAGGGCCTGCCGGTACAATGAAAGCGCCTGGGTGTACTTCTCCTGCTGGTAGTATTGCGCTGCCTCCTCTTCCAGTTCCCTGGCGATTTCAAGCGACTCTGCGGTAGTAGGCCGACGGGAATCGGCAAAAGGCGTGGGCTGCGGTCCTCTCTGCTCATCCTCTTCCTCTGCTATAGACTCCTCATGGGCTGCCTCCGGGAGAGCCACAGTTCCCCGTTTGACAACAGGTGGTTTCTGCAACGTAAAGTACGTATTGAGCGCGTAGCTGGCAAGGAGGATGAAAATAAGCAGATCTGCGGTCCAGATGAGGGAATTGGGAATACGGCCCTGTTTTTGCGGGCGGGGGATCTGGGAGATTCTGCGCGCGATGAATGCGCCCGGCAGGATGGTCAGAAGCCAGGCAAAAATAAAAAGGATATTCTCGGTGACGGATGTCGCAGGATACAGGATAGCGGCGCACAGGAGGCTGAAGGCAAAAACAAAAACGCCTGCGTTCCCGATGACTGCGGCCCTGCGCGCCCAATCCAGCCCCTTGATAAAAGCCGCTCCTGCGCCGATCAAAAAGCAGTTTGCCGTAATTACTCCGGCCAGCGCCGTAAATAAAAACGCGTTTACCAGCAGCCCGGCGCGCATTGGTGAATCGCCGATAACAAGCGCAAACCCAAAGAAAGTAATAAAACAGATAATATCCACCCAGAGGAGGGCATACATAAGCAGCCACATACCCAGGCTCCTGCTTACCGGGCTGGCTGTCTGCGCCTGGCCTTCCCCTACCAGGGGAACATTCTTGGGTACGTCAATGTAGAGGCAGATAAGCGAAAGGCCCTGCCGGGATATTTTCTGCAGGGCCTCTTCTCTGCTAAAGGCTTCGATCACTCCGCTGTGAAAGGAGCCAAACTTGTCTTTTGCTTCGTATTTGAAGCGCATAGACCAGGACCGTTTCCTTTCATCTCTATGCCACAAAACAAGTTACAATGGAAGTGTCCCCGCTCATTCCAGGGGCATCTTTTTATCCTTGAGCTCCTATGCGGTCGCGGACAACAGGGGCGCCGTCACCCAGACCTAACCAGACAGTATCGCGGTATTCATCAAGCATACGGTAGGTATTAAAATAGTGCGCAGCGCCGATACAATTAATCATCATATCGATCCATTCCGAAGCTGGATCAAGGGTATTATTCGAAAAAGTCTTGTAATAGAGCTTTGCCATCTCTTCCAGCGAATCATAGAGCTGGGCGGCATCATCTTCCATGTGCAGGTCTTTTTCGTCCCCTATCTTTCCTGGCGGGTTTATATACCCGAATATCCTGCCCAGCCCTTTCTCAGCGGCCTCCACCACCCAGCCGTCCAGAGTAGTCAGTTGCAGGACGCCGTTAAGGATCGCTTTCATGCCGCTGGTACCCGAGGCCTCAAACGGAGGCAAAGGATTGTTCAACCAAACATCCACACCGCTCACTAACAGGCGCGCCAGATAAGTATCATAATTCTCCAGGATAATGACCTTAAGATTATCGTAATCGGAGACCAGCGAATCCACTTTATCCAGCATCTGGTTGACAAAGGTAAACCCGAGATTATCGTTAGGGTGGGCCTTCCCCGCCAATATAATCTGCAGGGGCCCGGCATTCCTGACAATCGCCTCCAGCCTTTCTATATCGTGCAATATAAGGCTGGGCCGCTTATAAGCTGCGATCCTGCGCGCCCAGCATACCGTAAATACATCTGACGCTAACTTCCATTTCCCGAGGAAATCGCAGAGGTTCTGCTTATTCTGCTGATGCGCCTGCCAGAGCTGCGTGCGGAATTGCCGGTCGCCCTTAAGGTCCGCGGCTCTTGCAAGCGCCATGGGATTACGGTCGATATCGTCGAATTCCGGCGAAAAGCGCTTCAGGACGTTTAAAATATTCTGGGAAAGCCAGGTGTAAGGATGGACGCCGTTGGTGACGTATTTGATACGCTCGCTGTATTCGGGGAACTGCAGGCGCATCACCTGTTGGTGGTTCTTTGAGACCGCGTTTATCGAACCAGAAGTATTCATCGCAAGGAGCGTAAGGTTTATCGCGCCCGACCTCTCCTGGCCGAACCTGCGCACCAGCTCATAGTCCTGCTGGGTGAGCACTTTATCAAGGACATCCTGCGAAAAACGGTCATGCCCGGCTTCGACAAGCGTATGGCAGGTGTAGGCGAACTGCCGCTGCACATCTTTTATCTCAGTATCGCTCAATCCGCGGCAGCGGTCAATAAAAGCGAAGGCAGCGTGTCCTTCATTAAGGTGGAAAATCTTTGCCGGATAACCAAGCTCGCGCAAAGCAGCCATTCCGCCAAAACCAAGCACCAGCCTCTGCATCAGCTTAATCCAGGCGTTATCGCTCCGGTAAAGCTGGTCAGTAAGCATCCTCAGGTGGGAAGGATTCTCGTCAATATTGGCGTCCAGCAGGACAAGGGGGATAGCGTAGTCGTACTTATAGCTGAAGACGTAGTATTTCCAAAGCTTAAGCCTCAATGTTTCGCTCTTAAGCTGGAAGGTAACGGTATTTTTCAGAGGCACCAGCCCCGGGTAGCTTAAAGGATCCCACTTCATCTTTTCCGGCACCTGGCCGTGTTTGAACCAGAAGCGCTGCCTGAAATATCCGGAGTGCCAGAGTATGCCAATGGCAACCGCAGGGAGTTTATAATCCGCCATGGTCTTAACCGTATCTCCGGCCAGCACCCCCAGGCCTCCGCTGTAAATAGGCAGATCGAGGAGATTCTCGACGCTGACGTCAAAAAAATAATCTGCCAGCCGGTAATTCGAGAAGACCGTGTTTGAGGGAATTTTATTATGCGGATTAATCTCTCCCTTCAGGGAAAAGGTATTGTAAAAGCTGGAAGCCAGGCCGTATTCCATGGAGAAATAAGCGATCTGGCGCTCCTCAGGATCCCTGAGCCTCTTCTCGGCCTCTATAATGGAGGCAAGAGGAGCTCCGAAGTATAGATCTTCCCGTATATCCGAACTGTAAAGTTCCTGGAAACGGTCAACCTCAGTTAATGCAAGAAACTCTTCGGTAAGTTTGCTTTCGCTCATGATCTACTGGCCCAGGATCTTCTTGAATTCCTCCTGCGTCTTATCAATAGTTCTATCAATCACCTGCTGGGGCGACTGGGTTGCCCCTGAGGCGCCACTGTCGATGGTCGTGGTTACCTTGAAGGAGCGGTCTTCGGGTTTCTGAGCGGCGGTTTCGCCGGCAGCCTCGCCGATCATTGCCTTGACCCCGAAAGAAAGATCCTCAGCCTGTTTTTTCACCATGTCTTTTATCCCCGCCAGATCAGCAACTCCTGAACGCGAAAGAAGTTTGGCAAGCACGTCCTTGGCCACCTTGGCAGGATCGGTTACATCTTTAAAGACCTCGTTGATGTTGGCTTCGAATTCGATACCCTTGGGGGAGCTGCCCATCATATAATTCTTATATGCTACCTTGCCGATCTTCAACGCAAGGCTGTCGATCTTTACTTCGGGAGCTGCGGCTGCTGAGCCGCCTGACGGCGGAGCCAGGAGCGCAAGGGAGCTGGCGTTAAGCTTCATTGCCTTATCGTGGATGAGATTAATCTCCTTAATGTTAACCCTCACCTCTTTCAGATGGACTTTGTTCTTGAAAAAGGCGCCGAGGTCATAGTTGACAAAGACCTCCGGTATATCCGCCATCACCTTCTCGGGGAAGGTAGCCGGATTAAAAACTTTAAGATTGTCAACCTTCACCATGGTGTCAAGCAAACCTACCTGCACGCCTCCCACTTCGATATCAAGACCTGTGGCAGCCTTGATCCCCTTGACCAGCGCGGTACGCGCAATAACGTTCTTGGTTAACACTATACCCGCAACCAGAACGGCGGCAATAACGATAAGAGCGATCAGTATTTTTTTCATTCTCTACCTCCTTTTTTAGATCGCCTCCATGGTCGAAGGCGGCTTTGCGGCAATGTTGTAGGTAACGCTCACCACTCCGGGCACCTCGGAAGTCAGGCGGTCAGCCAGCACGCGCAGGGTCTCATAAGGGAGATTGGTCGGCTCTGCCCTGCGGGCATCCACGCTGTCCCAGCAGCGTATCTCAACCTGGAGCCCGAAATCCCTTTTACCGTCGCGCATCCCTGTGACGCGGTCATTATGCAGGATTGCCATGTACTGAAAAGCCTTGACGGGTCTAAGGACCTCTTCGGTGATAACGGTAGCCTTACGTACAATACGTATCTTCTCATGGTCCACCTCTCCGATCACCCTTGCTGAGAGCGCAGGCCCGGGAAAGGGCATACGATTATATACGCAAGCCGGCAAACCGAGGGCTTCGGCTACCTTACGCACACCGTCTTTACGCAACTGCACGAGCGGTTCAATAATCTTATACCCAAAAGCCTCCTGAGGGTCAATACCTAATTGCTCAAAGACATTGTGCTGCCTCTTGATGCCCGCAACCGTCTCGTCAACATCGGTGAGGATCGTACCCTGCAGCAGGTATTTCGCGTTGCTTTGCCTGACCAACTTTCCGAAAACATCCTTGTAAAATGTGCGGGTAATCACCTCCCTTTTCTCTTCGGGGTCACTGACTCCTTTTAAGGCTGCAAAGAAAACGTCCTGCGCGTCCACGACTTCAACCTTCACCCCTAATGCCGCAAAGATCGAAACTATTTGTTCGGGTTCGCCTTCGCGCATGATTCCGTTGTCGATAAAGTAGGTCTTGAGCCGGTCTCCCAACGCCTTATGCCCAAGCATGGTAACGGCGGAGGAATCCACTCCGCCGGAGAGCGCATTAATGGCAGAGCCGCTTCCTACTGCTTCGGCTATCTCCCTGCATTTCTCTTCAATAAACTGCTTTGTATCCAGTCCACTGGCAGTTATCTCCTGGATGTTCATACCCCCGGTCTCCTTTCGCTATAATACCGCTCCTGTTCGCAAGCGCTGCGGCCAAGGACTACGGCCTGAAAAAATCCTGATAAATTGCCAGCGCCAATACGATACCGGAGCTCAAGAATATAAAAAAGTAATTTATCGCATCCTTGCGCGATTTTAAACGGCAGAGGAGCCCCGAAAGGAATTCGTAATCCTCTGCGCCGAGTTTATCGCGGGCATAGAGCTTCTCGGCGATGCGCGCCTTCTGGAGGTTCATGCGCAGGCGCCTGTCCTGTTCGTATTTATACAAAAAATAAACAAAGAAACCCCCTACCCCGATATACCAGCTCAGTTTCACCCAGAATTGGCCGACGTGCAGCAAGAGGTTTACCAGGCGCACCGCCAGGGTAGCCAGGAGCCCGAGAAAAAGAAAAAACCAGGAAACAGCCGTATCTTTGCATTCGCGAGCAGCAGAACAGGTTTTGCAGGCAGGGTTTTTATTTACCAAAGGCATATTTTTTATTGAAGGCCTATCCGGCGCACTTTCGGATTATTATACTACGTTTCAGTCCGTTAGGACAGCGGGAAGTGGCGCTGTGTCAATACGCAAGCCGCCGTCATGTTCGATCTTAAGGGTATAAAGGAGCCCGGGGACGAACTTTGTTGCCGGGGCTTCTATCTGGGCATTTTTTATCCCCGACCTTTTTGCCTTATCTGCCTTCAGGGCATACTCCCAGAAACTCCGCCAAAGCCTTCTCTCAAAAGGATTCTTCGCAAAACTGACGGCGTAGCCGCTGGGGACTTCGTTGAAGGCATTAATCTGGTATGACTCGACGCCTCCGTTAACAAAGGCAAACGCCTTCATAAAAACGTAGGCGCTCCTGCCTTTAAGGGGATGGGCATTTTTGACGTAATAATCATCGAAACGGATAACCATTGACTGAAAGTGGATGATATTGGAGCTGAAACGGAAATACCGCGGCTCAAGAGGCATTCCTTTGGCGTCGAATTCAACGAATTTAACCGTCGTATAGGTTTTGCCATCGGCAGGATCGGTTCTTACCTCAGTTACTAATGCTTCAGCTACCCTGGAATCGGCGCTCAGGCGGTCTATAATTTTTGCCAGCAGTCGGTTCTCGTAATAAAAGCGGACAAAGATAAGGGCGACTGCGGCACAAATACCGAACACGACGAAAAAGTGCAGAATGATTTTTTTACTCATTCGGAATACTCAATTATTTTTTTATCATCCGTTAAACCAGACGGCAGGTGACAGGTTGGCTTAAGCCCTTTTTTCTGGAAATATTTCTGATGATACTCTTCGGCAGGATAAAATTCCTTCGCGGGGAGAACCTGCGTTACTATGGAAGATCTGAATCTCTTCTGCTTGCGGAGTTCTTTTATTTTTTTGCGCGTAAGCTTTTTCTGTTCGGGCGTATTATAAAAGACCGCCGAACGGTATTGAGCGCCGGCATCCGGGCCCTGGCGGTTAAGGGTGGTGGGATCATGGATTGAAAAAAAGGCATCAAGCAACTGCTCGTAAGAAATAGCTGAGGGGTCATATTCGATACGGATTGCTTCTGCGTGGCCGGTCTTACCTGTACAGACGTCCTCGTAACCGGGGTTTTTCATTTTGCCACCGGTATAGCCTACGGAGGTATTAATGACTCCTTTAAGCTGGTCAAACGCCGACTGCACCCCCCAAAAACATCCTGCGCCAAAAATGGCCACCTCCGTCTTTGCGGGCGCTGCCTCTATCGGGCCTCCAAAAAGCTTCGCATATTCCCCATACCCTTCTTTCTGAAGGTCTTCAACGGGTATAAAACGCAGGGCCGCGGAATTAATGCAGTAACGCTCGCCTGTCGGCTCAGGGCCGTCCTTAAAAACGTGGCCGAGGTGAGAATCGCTTGAAGCAGAGCGCACTTCGGTGCGCTCCAGCCCATAGGAAGTATCGGCTTTATTGAAAACGCTCTCCGGGGAAATCGGCCTGGTAAAACTCGGCCAGCCCGTGCCAGAATCAAACTTGTCCAGTGAGCTAAAAAGCGGCTTTCCGGTGATCCGGTCCACATAGATCCCCGGCTTTTTATTATCCCAGTACTCATTGGCAAATGGTATTTCTGTTGCATTCTCGCGCAACACGCAGTACTGCAGAGGGGTGAGCATCTTTTTAAGTTCATCTTCGGAAAATTCTTTGTTCATAGCGCCAGCCTCCTCCCGGGCGCATGCGGTCATGGCAACCCCCAGGGATAAAATCATTATCAAAGGAAAAAAGGCATATTTTTTACGCATCAGCAACAGTGCCTCCTCTAACCCGGTTAACGCCAAGCGTTTGCCTTACAGAGAAGCGTCCCTATTACCGGTCGAGCTGTTCAAGATGGTGCTTGACGACTTTTGCTTCGACCATATAGATAACGTCTTCGGCGATATTTGTCGCATGGTCGCAGATGCGCTCAAGGTGGCGCGCAATCAAAAGCAAAGGCACTGCCCGGCCGGCGGTCTTGGGGTCTTTGGAGAGAAAATCGTTGGTCAATTCATCCTGGATAGCATCCCGCAGGCGGTCAGCCTCCGGGTCGGAAAGCGCAACCTCGCGCGCAAGCTGCACATCCCTGGCAATAAAAGCATCGATTGCCTGGCGCACCATTTTCTGCGCAACCTCAGATAGCTTTGGGATGTCGATCAAGGGTTTGAGGAGCGGCTTATCCGCCAATTCGCACACCCGTTCGGCAATGTCTACTGCCAGGTCGGCGATACGCTCAAGCTCTGCGTTTATCTTCATCCCCGTCGCGATGAAACGCAGATCCTTTGCCATCGGCTGATAGCGCGCAATCAGATCAATGCATTTTTCGTCAATGGCAAGCTCAAGCTCATCGATCTTGGAATCCTGATCAATTACCTGCTGAGCTTCGCTTCTGTCGCGGTTCTTGAGGGCCTCTATTGATTTAAAAATTGCCTCCTGCGCTAAAGCCCCTATCTTTAAGATGTCTTTATGCAGCTCCTGCAGAACTTCGTCTAAATGCCTCTCCATAGATCCCTCCTTAACCGTAACGGCCAGTAATATACTCTTCGGTGCGCCTGTCTTTCGGCGCGGTAAAGATAGTATCGGTATTTGCAAATTCAACCAGCTCGCCTAAAAGCATAAAGCCCGTATCATCGGAAACGCGCGCTGCCTGCTGCATATTATGGGTAACTATGATAATGCTGTAATCGCGCTTGAGCTCCCGCATCAATTCCTCAATGCGGGCGGTTGCCTGCGGGTCCAGGGCAGAACAAGGCTCGTCCATTAACAAAACACTCGGCTTTACCGCAAGGAGCCTGGCGATACAGAGCCGCTGACGCTGCTCAAGCGAAAGGCTTAAAGCAGACCTTTGCAGCTTGTCTTTAAGCTCATCCCAGAGGAGCACCGACCGCAGGCTTTCTTCTACTATACGGTCAAGGCTTGCGCGGGTTACGCCGACACCGTGTATCTTCTCCCCGAAAACAATATTTTCGTATATCGAAAGGGGGAACGGATTAGGCCTCTGAAAAACCATCCCTACGGTTTTACGAAGCCACACAAGGTCCGTCTTTTCTTCAAGGATATTGCGCCCCTGCACAACCACGCTGCCTTCGGTACGCACCCCTTCTATCAGGTCGTTCATACGATTAAAGACCCTGAGCATGGTGGATTTGCCGCACCCTGAAGGGCCGATAATAGCGGTGATTTTCTTCTCTCCGAAGGCGCAACTGATATCCTTCAAGGCGTGAAAATCTCCGTACCATAAGTTAAGGTCCTTTACTTCGATACTGCCCATATTATCCAAACTTCCCCCTGATGTAACCGTCGGTACGCTCGTCGGAAGGAGCGGTGAATATCTTATCCGTTTTATCCGCTTCTATTAACTCTCCGGAGAGGAAAAATGCCGTCCTGTCCCCTACACGCGCTGCTTGCTTGACGTTATTGGTCACCAGAACGATCGTATAGGTCTCCTTGAGCTTCAACATCGCCTCTTCCACCTTGGCGGTGGAGATCGGGTCAAGCCCTGAGCAGGGCTCATCAAACAGGATCACCTCCGGCTCAACCGCTAAAGTACGGGCAATACAAAGACGCTGCTGCTGTCCTCCGGAGAGTTTAAACGCGGATTCATTGAGCCTGTCTTTGACCTCATCCCAGAGATATGCCTGAGTCAGCGCCTGCTCAACGATAACGCTTAAATCTTTTTTTCTGCGCGTCCCGTGCATCCTAACGCCGTAAGCCACATTGTCAAAGATAGACAGTGGCAACGGCAAAGGAAGGGCAAAGACCATTCCGACCCTCTTTCGCAGGGATTCGCGGTCTATGCGCATAATGTCGGCGCCGTCGAACAGGGCGCTTCCGGTCATCTTAAAATCCGGATGAATTTCGTTCATGCGGTCGAGCATCCTCAGAAAAGTACTCTTACCGCTGTTTGAAGGGCCGATAACGCTGAGGATCTCCTTTTGCTCTATATCAAGAGTGACGTGTTTGAGGGCATGCACTGCCCCGAACCAGGCGTTAATATTCCTTAACTGGAATTTCACCATTTTTTCATCTTTCTGAAGCGGTAACGGATAATGATTGCGACCAGGTTCATGAACAATACGATCGTCAAAAGCACAAGCGCGGTCCCGTAGGTTATTTTCTCCTCCACATTGGGGACCTGGGTAGAGATGACATAGAGGTGGTACGGAAGCGCCATGGCCTGGTCAAATATAGACCGGGGAAGCTGCGGCAGGTAAAAGGCGGCAACGGTAAAAAGGATGGGCGCTGTCTCTCCTGCCGCTCTTCCCAAACCCAGGATCGTCCCGGTCAGGATCCCGGGAATAGCATTAGGGAGTACGATGTGGCGTATGGTCTGCCACTTACTTGCCCCCAGCGAAAGGCTGACTTCCCTGAAAGACTGGGGAACGCTTTCAAGCGCTTCTCGCGAAGTGGTAATGATGAGCGGCAGAATCATGATACCGAGGGTGAGGCTTCCGGCAAGTATAGAAGCTCCGAATTTCAGAAAAACCACAAACAAGGCAAGGCCAAAAAGGCCGTAGACAACCGACGGAACGCCCGCCAGATTAACGATAGCAAGCTTAATGGCGCGGGTAAGAAGATTATCGCGTGCATATTCGCTTAAGTAAATCGCCGCCAGGAGCCCTATGGGAAGCGCAAAGATAATCGCGCCTGAAACCAGATAGAGGGTCCCGATAATAGCAGGGAATATTCCTCCGGCACGCATCCCCTGCCTGGGCATATCGGAAAGAAACTGCCAGCTGATCGCGGGGAAGCCCTTCTGAACAATAATCACCACAATCAAGCCCACCGGCACCACTACCAGAAGGGTCGCCAGGAGAAGCAGAAAGAAGGCAATGCGCTGCGTTCTTAACGGGTCTCTTTTCATTTTCTTCTATGCAGGAAGAGGTCTGCGGTCACGTTTATGACAAAGCTGATGACAAACAGAACGATGCCGATCGCAAAAAGAGCAAAATAGTGCTCGCTCCCTACTACCGCCTCCCCCATCTCCGCGGCGATCGTAGCGGTCAGGGTGCGCACGGGCTGAAGGAGTGAATGCGGGATAACCGCGGAATTGCCGGTGATCATCATCACCGCCATAGTTTCTCCGATTACCCTGCCGATACCCAGCATCACCGCGGCAACAATCCCCGAAGAAGCCGCAGGGAGCATTACCCGCCATATGGTTTGCCAATGCGTTGCACCCAGCGCAAGGGCTCCTTCTTTATAAGATTTAGGGACGGAATAAAGCGCATCTTCGGCAATAGAAACGATCGTAGGCATAGCCATAAAGGCAAGCATGATGGAGCCGGAAAGCGCGCTTAAGCCCGTAGGCAGTCCGAAGAGCTTCTTTACCCAGGGGGCAAGCGTCACCATACCGATAAAACCAAGCACAACGCTCGGTATGGCAGCCAGCAACTCTATCCCCCCCTTAAGCACATCTTTGACTTTTGCGGGAGCGATCTCGGTAATATAGACTGCGCAGGCGACGCCTATAGGTATGGAGATAAGCGCCGCTCCCAACGTCACTAAAAGAGAGCCGCAAATCAAAGGGAGGATGCCTAACTGCGCGGGTTCGGAAATCGGATACCAGTTTTTGCCGAAAAGGAAATTACCGAAGGGAATGAACTTAAAAAGGGAGAAGCCTTCCTTAAGCAGAAAAAGGAAAATAAGCAGAACGAAGAATATTGAAGCGATGCCGCAGATAAAGATTAATACTTCTATAATAAACTCTTTAATACGGCGCATAGAGATAAAACAGCAGCGTTATTATTTCTTAACCGGCACGAAATCGGTCTTCAGGACTATCTCCTGCCCCTCGGCAGAGAGCGCAAAATCGACGAACTTCTGCACCGCGCCTTGCGGCTTTCCGTTGGTATATATAAAAAGCGGCCTGGATATAGGATAGGCTCCGCTCACTACATTCTCTATCAAAGGCGCTACATACGGAGATTTTTCATCCTGTGCCACCCAAACCGGTTTTTGCCTGTTTGAGATATAGCCCATGCCATAATAGCCGATTGCTGCCGTATTTCCGGAAACCTCTTCGGCAATAGCTTGAGAAGAAGATAAGAGCAGGGCCGAGGGAGCAAACTCTTCCGTGCCTGCCGGGTCATTTTTCCTGAGGACATGCTCTTTGAAATAAACGTGCGTCCCGGAGTTGACTTCGCGGGAGAGTATAACAATCTTCTGGTCCTCTCCTCCTATCTCTTTCCAATTAGTTATCTTTCCGGTAAAAATACCGGAGAGCTGCCCGACGGTAAGCTTATCAACGGGGTTACGGGGGTTAACCACTACTGCCAGGCCGTCCATGGCTGCCTTGATTTCATACGGCTCGATCCCTTTATTCCTGGCAAGCGCGATTTCCTTCTCTTTGATATTGCGCGAGCTCATGGCAATATCGCAGGTGCCGCTGATAAGGCTGGAAAGCCCAGTTCCCGACCCCCCTCCTGTCACTGCTATGAAATCCCCGGGGTTCTTTTTCATGAACTCCTCTGCCCACGCCTGGGCAAGGTTAACCATGGTATCGGAACCTTTGATCTGAACGAATTTATCCGCAGCGTGCGCCGGAATAAGCGCGCAAAAAAAACAGACAATACCAAGGCATAATCCAGGAATCCTTCTCATAAACGCTCCTTTTTTTTGATTGTCGGGGGAAAATAAATCAGATTGTTTTATTATACACCCTTTTCCTCTCCTGGCAATGGTTTTAATCAGAATTGCCTCTTGCGGTTTTATCTTGCCATCATTGGAAAGCGGGTGTAAAATATAAATACCTGCCAGGTGCAAATCCTGCCACATTAGCGGTAACTTTACCAAAGGAGCGGTTATATCATGCGCGCCGGCGTTATCGACATCGGCTCACGTTCAATGAAGCTCATTATCGGGGAAAACTCCAAGGATAATGACATCACGATACTTGAATCGCTTAAGAATATCACCCCCATAGCGAACGATACTTTTCTTAAGGACCGCATCTCCCAGGGGACCATCAACCAGACCGTCAGCATCCTTGAAAAATACAAAAAGGCCCTGAAGGATTACGAAGTCTCCGAATATAAAGTCATCGCTACGACTGCCGTTCGCGAGGCGCGTAACCGGGATATCTTTGTCGATACGGTCTTGCGTAAGACCGGGCTTGCAATCGAAACCCTCACCGCAGGAGACATAGTTTATTACATCGATGCCTACCTTTCCTATCAGCTTAAAGACAGCTACCCTATACATAATAAGAACCTGCTCATCTTTGAGCTTGGTTCAGGGAGCCTGGACCTTTCTCTTCTGGAGCAGGGGTTTACGCGCCTGAATCAGGGCCTTCCCCTCGGGACCCTTAGGCTTAAACAACTCATGGGCAGGCTCAACGGCAGCCTCGAAGAAACCTTTGAAGCGGTCACCGAATACATCAGCAATGAATTTGCTTCGCTCGAGCGCTCCATGCCCAAAATCAAAATAGATGACATTATCCTTATCGACGAAAACTATGCTGGTTACCTGCAAAATATCCTTCCCCAGGGCAAGCGCCAGAGCCGCTTCTTTCAACTCGGTATTCAGGATTCCCAGGAGATACTCGCGCGCCTGGCGGATAAGAACCCCGAAGAGATATCGCGCGCCTACAAGATCCCCGCGGATGTCTGCGATACCATTATTGCCTACGCCATCACCCTTAATATCTTCTTCACCCTTACCGAAAACAAACAGATCTATATCCTGGAGACCTCCCTTGCGGAGGCAATCCTTGCGCATATGCTTCTGGAGCTGGAGCTCTCCAAAAAATACAACAAAACCAACCAGCTAATCTCGGTAGCCAAGTCCCTCTGCCAGAGGTATAACGTAGACTTAAACCACGCCCAGTACGTAGCCAATCTTTCAGACACTCTTTTTGACGCGCTCAAGGAGCAACTGGGCTTAAAAAAAGACACCCTGCTCTACCTCCTGCTTGCTTCTTACATGCATGACATCGGCATGTTCATCCACAACCGCGGCCACCACAAGCACAGCGAATATATCATAAATTCCCAGAACCTCTTCAGGCTTAATAACGAAGAGGTCAAAATGATTGCGGCAATAGCCCGTTACCACCGCAAGGCAACGCCGAACCAGACGCACCTGAATTACAACTCCCTGCCGCCGGATAAACAGATCGTAGTTCAGAAGCTCAGCGCGATTTTAAGGATTGCAAACGCGCTTGACCGCTCGCATAAGCAAAAGATCAAGAAGCTCGACGTCAAGATAAACCAGAACCAGGATGTCGCGCTCGTTGCCACTATCAAAGGGAACTTCGTGCTCGAACAGGAGGATTTCCTGGACAAAAAAACGCTTTTCGAAGAGATCACCGGAAACAAAATCAGCATCACCGTCAAAAGCTAAACTGCCTCGCCATGAACCCTCTCCCACAGGAGCCCACAATCAAGTTTATCCCGCGCGACTTAAGCTGGCTTAACTTTAACGAACGCGTGCTGGAAGAAGCTACTGATACGCATAACCCCCTGCTTGAACGCTGCAAATTCCTGGCTATCTTTGCCAGCAACATGGATGAGTTTTTTATGGTAAGGGTTGCCGCCCTGAAACGGCTCCTTGACTCAGGATACAACCGCACCGATGCCTTCGGCTTTTATCCGCAGGACATTTACGCACAGGTCAGGGAAAAGGCAGCCGCCCTGAATAAAAAGCTCTACGAGGTATACCAGGGAAAAATACAGAAAGAACTCGATAAAAACGGCGTCAATTTTAAGAAATACAACGAGCTTACCGCTGAGCAAAAAAAAGCAGCCAACCGCTATTTTGAGTTGAGCGCCTTTCCGATAATTACGCCCATGGCCATTGACCAGGGACACCCCTTTCCGGTACTTGCCTCCCGCACCATTGCCTTTGCCGTTGCCCTCACCAGGTACGAAAAACCCTACCTTGCAATCATCCCCATACCCAAAGTGCTCCCCCGGCTGCTCAGACTCCCTTCGGACAAAGAAGAATTCAGCTTTATTCTGATCGAAGAGTTAATCAGGTCTCATCTTGAAAATTTCTTTAAAGGCTATAAAGTGGCGGGAGATCTGCTTTTCAGGGTTATACGGGACAGCGAGCTGGTGATTGACGAAGAATACGCCCCGGACCTTCTGAAGGCGATCGAAAACGAAGTCAAAAAAAGGCCGCGGGCAAAGGTAGTGTATCTGGAATCGGAAAAAAATGCCTCTCCCGAGCTTCTGGAACCGCTTTGTGCGGGCCTTGATTTTCCGAAAGAAGACATCAGCTATGCCGAATCTAACCTTGACCTTACCTACCTCTTTGAGCTGCTCCCTGAGGTCACCAAACCTCAGCTCTGTTTTACTGGCTACGTCCCTGCCAAGCCGGTCTATGAGAATATATTCGACAAAATTTCCGAATCAGACCTGATGATACACCTTCCTTACCAGTCCTTCCAGCCAACAATCGACCTGGCAACGCAGGCAGCCAGAGACCCCAATGTGCTGGGGATAAAAATAACCCTTTACCGCGTAAACGAGGACTCGGCAATCATCAAAGCGCTCAAAGACGCGGCAAAGAACAAGAAGCAGGTTACCGTGCTTGTTGAAATCAAGGCGCGCTTTGACGAGGAAAAGAACATCAACTGGGCAAAAGAGCTTGAGGAGGCGGGCTGCCACGTCATTTACGGCATGCCGGGAATGAAGATACATTCAAAGGCGATGCTTGTGGTACGCAAGGAAGAGGGCAGGATCAAACGCTATGTGCATCTTTCAACGGGCAATTACAACGAAAAGACAGCCGGCGTCTATACGGATATAGGTTATTTCACGGCAAACGAGGACTTTGCGCGCGACATCTCAGAGGTATTCAACGTGATCACCGGATACTCCCTTCCTACCCGCTGGAAAAGGATCGTTGCCTCGCCGAATGACCTCAGGGAATATTTCTTTGAGCTTGTTGACCAGGAGATCGATTACCAGAAAAAATACAAGAACGGCGCGATCTTCGCCAAGATGAACTCCCTGGAAGACCCCAGGATGATAGAAAAACTCTATGCGGCATCTTACGCGGGAGTAAAAGTGCACCTCATCGTACGAGGCATCTGCTGCCTCATACCTCAGGTTAAAGGCCTCAGCGAAAACATCAGGGTAAAGAGTATCGTGGGGAGATTCCTGGAGCACAGCCGCATTTATATCTTCAACAACAATGCCGATCAGAGGGTCTTTCTTTCTTCGGCCGATTGGATGAGCCGCAATCTCGACCGAAGGATTGAGCTGCTCTTTGAAATACATAAAGAGGAGCATAAACAACACCTTCTTTCAGTTATGGATACGTATTGGAAAGACACCCTTAAGGCCAGAGAGCTCCTGAGTGACGCCTCCTACGTCAGAAAAAAAGAAGACCCTGCCTTTAATGCCCAGGAATTCCTGATACAACAGTATTCATCATGAAGATCCGCGCCCTGATCAAGCGCAGGCTTAAGGACCTCTACCGAGAGATCGAAGGAGTGTCTGAGAGCGCCGATATCGAGTATCTGCACCGCATGCGCGTTGCATCCCGGCGCCTGCGTAACGCCCTCTGGGTTTACTCAGGCTCCTTCCCGCCACATAAATCTAAGCATTTCAGGAAAAAAGTGAAGCGGATAACGCGCGCGCTCGGCAAAGCCCGCGATCTTGATACTCAACTCTCCTTTGCCAGATCGGTAGAAAAAGAGCTTGCCGGGACACAAACGCCTCGCCAGAGGCTTGAGGCCTTTATTAAGAAACTTGTTGCGCAGCGTTCAGAAGCCCAGAGACGGATTACCCTGGCGCTTCGATGGTTACAAAAGGAAAAACTGTATAAAGAAATCCTTAAATCCCTGAAGCGATCAGGAAAACCGAAGATCTCCCCTGCGGCACAGAAGAAAAAGATCCTCAGGCGGCTGGACAAACTGCTGGCCTATGCACCCGTAGTTCAGAGGGAACATGATGTGCGCGGATTGCACGCTATGCGCATCGCCGCAAAACATCTGCGTTACACCCTGGAGAACCTCAGGCCTTTACAGGGAAAACGCCTGGAGTCATTTATCGAAGAGGCAGCCGCCATACAGCGGCTTCTGGGCCAGGTGCACAATTACGATGTATGGATGCGCTCCCCCTGTTTAAAGAAACGGGGGGACCGTGCTGAGGCGTATTTTATCGCGCGTTGCAGGAAGTTGCGCTTAAAGGCATACCATGATTTTGTCCGGCTCTGGAAAAAACAAGAAAAAAACAGGACCTGGGAGAATCTGCGTGAATATCTGCGTCATCTCTGATATCCATGGCAATCTACCGGCGCTCAAAGCTATCCTGAAAAGCTCCGCCGCAAAAAAAGCCCGGCGCTTCTTTTTTCTCGGCGACTTCCTTGGCTACTCCCCTTTCCCCAATGAAACCGTCAGCCTCCTGCGAAAAAACAATAATACTATTTCTATCATCGGTAATTACGACCTGAAGGTCCTCAGGCGCAAGCGCTCCAAAGATGCGGTCAAGGATTTCTCTTTCAGCTGGACCCACAAGCATACCTCGCCTGAGGCAAAACGCTACCTGCAAACTCTTCCTGAGCAGCGCATGACAACGGTTTGCGGAAAAAAAATACTCCTGGTGCACGGCAGCACCTTTTCCAACGAAGAAGGTATCGATGAAAATAGTCCCTTAAAAAAACTCCGCCGCATCGCCCGCACTGCAGGGGCAGACATAATCCTCTGCGGCCATACGCATCGCCCGTTTGTAAAAAAAGTTGGCGCGGTATGGTTTATTAACCCCGGAGGCGCAGGCAGGTCATTCGACTCCGATACCGCCTCCTCCTATGCGATGCTCTCCATAACCTCAAAGGCCTTCAAGGTAAAATTCTACCGTTTGGCTTACCCTCTCAAAAAGGTAATTATAGAAATGCACAAAAAGAAGTTCCCCTACGCGATCAGGGAATCCCTTATGTTAGCGCAAAGCCTGGATGACCTCAAAAGCATAGAAGACCCGAAAGAAGCCGCGCAGAAAATAATGCGGCTCTATGAATGCGAACTGCCTCATGCCAGACAGGTGGCAAAACTCTCGATATTGTTGTTTAACCGTTTAAAAGCATTGCATAGATTAGGAAAAAGAAAGCGGCTGATCCTTGAATGTGCGGCGCTTATGCATGATGCCGGAGCTTATTATGGAAAGAAAGAGCACCATCGCATATCGTGTGAAATTATTTTAAATACCGCGCTTTTGCCGTTTGAGACAAAAGAACGCCTGCTTACAGCCCTTATAGCCCGTTACCACCGGCGCGCTCTGCCAAATAAAACCCACTCGTATTTTTCATCGCTCGGCCAAAAAGATAAACACGAAATGTTAAGGCTGGCGGCTCTTTTAAGGCTGGCAGACGCACTTGACCATAGCCACCGTCAGCTGGTTCGGGACATCAGGGTAGAAAAAAAGCCGAGAAAGGTTGTTTTAAAGATAGGAGCAAAAGGTTTTTCGAAAGAGGATTATGTAACGGCTTATAAAAAAGCTGACCTTTTTAAAATGGCATTCGGCCTTAAAACCGTTATAGATTGGCATTAAGCCAAATGAAGGAAAAGCGACTTCTTTTTGTCCCGGAGCAAATTATAGAACATAACTGCCTTTGAAGTAGAAAGAATTTTAACGGTAATCCCCTGTTTTTTAAGGTACGCCTTTGCATCCGGGGTGAGCCGAAGCAAGCCCCTGGTACCGGTTCCTATCACGAGTATCTGCGGTTTTTTCTTGCACACCTTCTTCAATTCTACTGAACCCAACTTAAGAAGCGTGCCGTATTTCTTCATAGCCAGATTCCTGTTCCTTTTCTTCACTTTGCCATCAACCCGGATATAAATATCCTCATCATACTCTTTTGTGCCGATAAAAATGCTCTTGGCGCCTTTCAGGATGAGCGAAGGAAACTTCTCTTCTGCTGGCTCTCTCCCTAATTCCTGCTGCGCAAGCGCAGCCCCTCCGAGGATAATCGCATCATCCTCAAGCTTAGAAGCAACTACCCGACAATCCTTCAAATGGGAAAAGAACGGATCTCTGGCTACCGCTTTTTTCACATAAGGAAGAATAAAGTCAGAGCATGCCTCTATAACCCCGCCGCCTAAAACAATAACTTCGGGATCAAAGATGTGGCGTAAAGATACGCAGGCAAGGCCAAGCATGCGCGCGGCCTTTTCCATTACCGCGGTCACAAGCGGGTCCTTTTTCTTAAGCGCCTGGCGCAATGTCTTGCTTTTGATCCTCTTTTTACCCCTAAAGAAGTCCGTGAAGGATGTTTTTTTCTTCCGTGCAAGCTCAGTACGTATATCGCGCTCTATGGCCCACCGCCCAACGTAGGCCTCAAGGCACCCTTTATTCCCGCAGGTGCACCTCGGCCCCCGGGGATCAACGATCATATGGCCTATCTCCGCGGCTGCGCCCTGAAAACCGGTAACTAACCTGTCTCTGACAATGATGCCGCCGCCAAGCCCTGTCCCCAAAAATAGCCCGACCACATCATGGGCCTTCTTTGCGGCCCCTTTCCATTTTTCACCCAACAAGCCCACGTTAACATCATTCCCCAGGAATATCTTTGTTTTGAGGCGTTTCTTGAGCTTCTGGGAAAGGTTTATGCCCGAAAGGTTCATGTTCGGAGTGACTATAACTCTCCCTTTCCTCGTATCCACAAGCCCGGGGATCCCGATACCGATTCCTGCGATATCATTTTTGCCGAGGCCGGCCTCTTCGATCAATTCCGCGGCAGCATCCGCGATAACCTCCACAGTCTTTTTAGGTTGGCTCTTACGGGGTGTTGCTGTCTTATTACGCAGGAGTATCGCGCCTTGCGGGCTGACCAGGCCAGCTGCGATCTTAGTGCCTCCGACATCTATGCCGATATAAAATCTTTTTTTCATAAACTCTATTGTAGCTGTTTTTTCAAAAATAATCAACCTGCTCCTGCCGTCCCTCCTCCAGCCGGATGCCCTGTTCGTATTCATCCCCAACGCTGTACCAAAGGTCGGTTTTCCCCGCGCTGTAGTCAAGGGCGATTATATCCTCGGTTCCGGAATCCATCCAAATATATTTATCAATGCCCGGTTCCTCCTGAATGGGTTCATGATGACGCTTGCTTAAAAAGTCCCTTGCCAAAGGGCCGGCTTCAACGCCATCCCAGGTCGCGCGTACCGCATAGAGCACTCTGCTTTCTGGGGTGAACAGAAGTTCTATTTTGCAAGAAATACCCATAAGCTTATCCCTATAAGCAATTCCCCCTTCTGCTTCGGCTGCGGTCAGTTTCTTCCGGTTCTGTTTAAGCAGGCCTCTTGCCTGTTCCTCCGATATTCCCCAAACAAAATCTTCAAATTGGAATGCAAGACACTCGCAAACAACAAACAGACATACAGCCAGCATGATGACAAAAGTTATTTGCTTGAACGCCATTTATCCTCCAGGTCCAAGAATTTAGCGAGATATTTTTCGGCCTCCTGCGCGCCTTCATCATCACCGTCTTTCAGAAAAAACTCTTTTGCTTTCTGGAAATTTTCTTTGGATTTCAAATACTGGCCTGACATAAAGTAACTTGAGCCCAAATTATAGCGTGTTGCCGCATCGGAAGGGCGAAGGGAAACGGCCTTCTTGTAATATTCGATCGCCTCTGCGTACTCTTCCACAGCCGCATATGAAGCAGCAAGATTGCTATACAGTTCAAAAGGATCGCTCTCTCCGGGAAGCGCCTGTAGATAGGACTCGATTGCCATCCGGTACGACCCTTGTGCCTGGTAAAGGAGAGCAAGATTATAATGGGCCTTTGCGTAAGCAGAATCAATCTCAATTGCCTTCCTAAAACTGGCGGTCGCTTCTTGGGTATTTTTAAGAGACGCAAAGACAATCCCCATCAGGTTATACGTCTTTGCGTAATCCGGCTCAAGCACGCATGTCCTCTTGAATTCGGTAAGCGCTTCCTCTGATAAACCTTGAGCAAAAAGGGAAAGACCCCTGAAGAACGAACGCGCGCATTCGCTACTGATCCTGCCAGCCTTAAGGTCATCCAGCACTCCCAGGCAGCTTTGGGAAGCGCTATCTTTTGGCTCTGCTGAAAGGGCCTTTTTGAATTCAGCTTCTGCTGCGCTAAAATCCCCCTGTTCAGCCAAAAATATGCCTTCTGCGACAGCCGAACGCGCCGGCTCTCCCCCGGAAGAAACACAGACGCCGGAAAACAGGCAGATGAACAAAGGCAAAAGAGAGAGGAAAATGCTGCCCCGTGCTTTCATGGTTTTCATACGTTAGGATATACCAAAAGCAGTTGCGAGGCAATATAAATCAGGCGAGATCCGTCGTGGCATGAACTCACTTCTTTTTTATTTCTGCCTGGAGTGTAAGCACGATCTCCAGGATGCTGGCTATAGCATAAAAAAAGAAGAAAAAGAAGATATATACCCCGATAATGATGAAGCCGGACCAGCGCGGCAGTTCAGGCAGATAACCCATAAACGCCAGCAGCGCCGAAAACACAGCCAGCGCCAGCACCATCCAGGAGTATGTCTTCACGACCTTGACTGCTAAGGCCATCATAAAAGGGGATTTTGACTTAAGGTTGTTTTTCGGCATAGGAACCGTTATCTGATCAGTTACGGTGAACGCCGGCAGTCAGCATCCCTAGCACATCCATGAACGCCGGCTCTGTGGGAATGAGCAGTTCTTCCTGAAGGCGCAGCACGCCGACCACACAGGCAAACGCGCGTTGGGCATGCAGACGGGTAGCCTGGTCGCTGCAGCTTAACCCGACATAATAACGCAAGAGCTCTGTCGAGGGCACAATGCCGTTATCAAGGCCGCGCTGCACCAAAAGCCAGATCTGCTCCATCTCCTTCTCAATATTACGTACCCGATAGGGCAAGGGATTGCTGCGGTTAAGGATGGGCTGCGGCACCACAGGATCAAGAGGCATGGAGCGAAAATCAATACCACCGACAGCCCTCCCTCCGGGCTGATCATGGCCTAAAGGCCGTTCAGCAGGGTCCTGGGCGTGAGTAAGGGGTGAAGCCGCGTCAGGCGGCGACACAACAGGACCCTGCTGAGGCCCGGTGTAGTATTCCAAAGGCATAACCAGGACAATCTCCTTATCGAAAAGCCTGCGGCTTAGGCGCCGCAGGTGCTCCTCGGCAATAATGCTTCCGTCCATCAGGATAAAGGAGGATGCCTCGGAAAAGGCCTCAAAGACGCGCATATCAACCTCTATACCATTACCGTTTGCGTTATTTAAGGCATCCTGAGGCAGGGAGCGCGCCATCCGTTCTTCATCATAACTCCCGAAGGGGACTTCCTGCCCTTCATGATTATAACGCACAAACCCGAATGCCTCGTAGAAAAAGCCGTCAAAAAATTCAAAGATCGGTCTTGGCACGGTACCGCCGAGCATCCTGCCCATCCTCTTCATGCGCGCCTGTTTGTAGTCAGCCGGGTCCTCTTTGTTGAAAAGCATGACCAATGGAATAAGGATATCGCGGATAAGGCTTAAGCGCGGATGGCTCATATTGTGCTGACGGCTGTAACGGTCGACAAATTTCTGCATCCTCTCAAGCCTAGCCATGAAATGGGCAAACTGCTCCTGATCGTCAAAACTGATAAGCGCGCTATCGGCAAAAGCCGGGATCTCCTCTCCGAAAACGGTTCCCAACATCTTTTTTTCAAGCGGGTTTTTTACATGTTCGAGCCCGGAGAGCCCGTCGTAAAATTTCCATATCTTACCTGTCCTCCATATGTCCGCAAGGAACGCCGGCATCCTCTGCTCCGCAACCTCCCTGCGCGTTGTCGGTAGGGCAAGCATGGTTATGGCGTTGGAACCGACGCTGGCCAAAGAACCCAGATACACCCCTTCTGCACGCAGGAGCGCAAATACCCCTTTGGAATCATGAGCAGCTGCCTGCATGGCCTTGAAACCGTTCAATAACCACAATTCCAAGCCGCTGAAAGGTCTGCCAAGCTGCGCATACGGCTCAAAAGGCAGCGGCTGAAGCATGCGCTCAAAATTATCTCCCTCAACGATCAAAACAGGCACTCTTAGTTCGGTAAGCGGAATGCCGGTCAGATGCGGAAAACGCTGAGCAAATTCCTGCGAACGCAGGTACCGGAATGCCTCCAGCATCGCCATGCCGTCTCCCCTTCCTCCGTAAGAGAGGCATAGCAAAGGGATCTGCGAAGGCCAAAGAATGCCGCGGGTACGGGCAAAATAATTTCCCAGCTGCTGGGCGCGCTCTTCGCTGTCGGTCATTACCACTATCAGGTGGGAACGTGGGACCCGGACCTCTTCCTGAAGCGCCCTGACCGTGTTGGCGTATTCCTCCCGTAATAAAAGGACGCTGTGGTCTTCCACCGCCAAATTTCCGCCGGCTTCTACGAATGCATCCTCAAGGCGAGTTACCTGATTGAGGGTTGTTTTATAATAACTGCTCTTCATCAAGGCCGGCACAACCGTTGACCATGAGATAGCCCAGGATAAACCGATACCCAAGGCAAACGACTCGGCAACCTTTGCCACATCAACGGGGTTTTGTGCCTGACCAAGCCAGTATCGTGTCTGCTCAAGCAGTGGCCTCAAAGCCAAAAGCAGCGGGATAAATCGGGATATCCATTCCCGGTCAAGTTCCCAAAGCTTGGAAGCCCCCATCTGCTTGTATGTCGCGGGGTCTTTTGCCAGTGCCGAGGCAATATAATCCTCGAATTCCGCCCTTACCTCATCGATCGAAGGATACAGGGGTTGTTCTATCTTGGCATCATCGGTTAGCAGGCTTTCGATCTGCTTTCCCAACAGTATAACTTTGGGTATCTGCCTGCGTACCAGCCTCCTGCCTCCCATCATGCCGAACTGCATCCCCCAGAGGAGGCGGATTACGAACATTAATTTCACCCGCTCGATGAATTCGCTCTTGGCCAGGAAATACTTGTTGAACATCGAAAACGCCTTTGCCCCTTCAAGCAGGGTGCGGTATTCAAGAAAATACCTGGACATCGCCAATAAGACCCGTATGGACCATCTAATCTTTTCCTGGGAAATGCCGCCTGGGATATCGCCACGCCTCAGCTGCGCCAGGAGCTTCTCGGTCAACTGCTGCAGAACTTCCAATGCCTCTTGTTGTTCATCGCGGATTATTTCGCGTTCGGAGCCGAAGGCATTTTCCACGGAGAGCCTGGTTGTCCGGATTATGTGCTCAAAGGCATTGATGATCGTGCTCAGATCGAATTCATTCAGAGTGTCTTTCTTGATGAGCTGCCGGACATTCTGCAGTATTAATTTACGGTCAACGCTCATCCTGCCGTTGCCGTTTGTGCTTGTTGCAAGCGCAACATGTACAGGATGATTTTGGACAGTTGCGGCAGCGGCCCTGCGCTTCTTCCAATTACGGTAAATGGTAAAAATAATGGTCGTCGTCCCCAGAATAACCGCAATAATGACTCCTGTCTGCAGGGGGTTGGCTTGAACGAAGGCAACGGCGGTACTTACCGCTTGCGCCAGGCCGAAGGCAAGTCCTGTCTGCTGCTGCGCCTGGCCGGGGACGGCAGGCGTTGAAGGAGGAGTAACCTGAAAAAAGGAAGCAATCACGCTGATGGTGCTTGAAACTGCCGGAAGCCAGACAGGGGCAAGCGCTGCCATAGCCGCAAGGATCCCTACTAAAAGCGCTGCAGGGGCCCATCTCCTTATTGCCTGCCTGGCGCCTCCGCTATCCTGCGAGGAGGTATCTTCGACAGGTACATGCGGAGGTTCAGGCGTGGCTGGCGGGGTAGGCGCATCGCTCTGGAAAAAGACAGGCGCGGGATTATCGCTTGTATAAAGAATGACTTTTCCTTTAAGGTCTACCCCCGGACCCGGCTGAATTTCCGCTTCAACAACCGAATTGTCTGCCGATAAAACACCACCAACTGCCCCGTCTATGACCACTACCGGTCCTTGGGCCTGAACCGAGCCTCCTGCCTGCGGTATAGGCACATTCAAATTAAGACCGCCTGAAAAATATAACCTCACCCTCTTGCCGTAGGCATCGTGAAAGGTCTCGTTAAGGCTATATTCTCCCCTCAGGCAAGACCTCTGGTATTCTTTAAAATACCGTTCTTTTGACCATTTTTCCTTAGAGGTAAGACCGTATAAGACCTTACTGTCGATAAACTGGGGGTAGTAACCGCGCGAGCCTCTAAAACGCTGCTTGAACCACTGCGCCAATATAAAAGAATAGTACACCTGTCTTAATTCAGCGTACTTCTTTCCGGTGTTGACCTCCCTGATAAGCTTAGGAAGGATCAGCTCTTTCACTAATTGAGAGGCATAGCGGTTAACTTCCTGGGCCCGCTTATCCTCAAAAGCGATCATGCCTTTCAAATAATCATCTTCGGTCAGGATATTGAGGGTGGCCTTATAAACATAGGCGCCTTCCCGGGTCTGGCGGATGATGATTTCGCCGGCACTATCCATGCCCGGTTAAGCGTGGGGATGTCAAAACTGACGGAACCGAAGGTTTCCTCTGCTTTTTTATAAAGCCGCTTCCAGTAGATTTTTCCCTGAGTGGTATCGGGAGAAGTAAGCCGAGCAAGGTCCTTTTTTAGGTTCAGATCCGCTTCCAAAAAAATCCTCCCGACTTCGGTGCGCTCTACGGTCTTATCCAGGATGTCTTCGGGCGAGTCGGGCCTTAAGTTGACCCAGAAGCTTTCGTTAGGGAGGCTGATGCCAATCAGGAAATAATCGAAGCTCTTTCGCAGCGATTCTTCAAGGGCCTTGTGCTTGATGCGCTTATTGCTTCCTCTGTCAAGGGAAATGCGGAAATGATTAGTGGAGGGATTATAGGAAAGGGAACGCAGGTGAGGCGGACGGAAGCGCTCCTGCGCCGGGAAAGCGCTTCCGGAGCCGCCAAAAAAATTTCCCTGAAGACTTCCTGCAACCTGGGCAAAGCCGCTCTGTTCAAACAGGAGAAGGAAACATAACGCAAACGCAATCACTCTACGGAGCTTCATGCATATTCTCCTGTATTGTTGTGCGGCATGGATGCCTCGTTTGAAAGGAAGGAAAAACGCGCGGCGCTAACAGCTGCAGGCGTGCGCCAGACCTTTGTTATACGGATACAGCGATCCTTCAAGCGGAAGGTCCTGCAGTTTATAATCTGCCAGTCCGCCTTTGTAGTTGAACACATTCTGATAACCCATCTCTGCAAGCCTGGTGGCAACAAGCTCGCTCTCCCGGCAATCGTTACCCCCCGAGTATACAACGATCATATCGTCTTTCTGCAGGAACCAAGCAGCGTCCTTATGCACCTCTTCCAGAGGAAGCGAAACCGAGCGAATGATCCGCTCTTTTTCGTACTCGCTCTTTGGCCTGGCATCAACCATCTTCAGCCTTTCGCCTGAAAAAAGATTGAATATCAGGATATCCTGAAACTTTGCTTCTTTAACCATGCCTCCACCTCTCCTTTCTTCGATACGCAGGATGACCCCATGTCGTGCCTGCTGTGTTAGCTTATCTTCGACAAAAGTATACAAAATAACTATAAAGAGCAGTTTAACGGTATGTTAAATATTTGTTAAAAAGGGCGCTTCCGGCTCATAAAGGGGGTTTAATCGGGGAAATATGCTTCAAGGAGATAGTCAGCAGCTTCGGCGCCTTCGGTATCCCCTTTTTTAACAAAAAGGGTCTTTGCGGTCAAGAGGCTCTGGCGAGCCTCATCGATCCGGCCGGTAGCAAAATATGAGCTGCTCAGGAGATAAAAAACATCCGCGTCATCCGGCCTTTTTTCAAGGACTTTACCGAAGTGTTGGATCGCGCCCGCGTGGTCATCAAGGGCTTGATAGGCAACGGCAAGGTTATAGTTGACATCCAGGTCATCCGGAGATACCTCAAGGGCCTTACGCAGGTACACGCAGGCCTCCTGGAAATTTCCGGCGCTTAACGCAGCAGAGCCCCTAAAAAAGTTCTGGACATACTGTGGGTCCACTTTTTCTTTTTTGAGGTCGTTCAAAATACTCATGGCTCCGATAATGTTTTCATTGGCGGGGTCAATGTCAAGACCTTTGTGGAAGGAGTCGCGGGCCATATCAAAATTACCCTCGGCCGCGTAAGCAAGGCCGCGGTTCAAAAAAGAATTACTGTCAACCGGGCTGTTTTCAATGGAACGTATATACCTGCGCTCGTAATATACGGGCTGACCCTGATATTCAACCTTTATGTAATCGGGCGTTTCTTCAAGAATAGGGGCTTCAATCTCTTTCCCGGATTTCAAAGTAATGCTCTCGCCAAACACCCCGGCAGGAACCAGCAGGAACGCAGACACCGCCGCGCATATCATCCGAAAATCAATAAACAGTGACAATGTTTGCGGCATTCTAATTTCCGTTTTGCAGTTTTTCCGGATGGTGCTTGACAACCTTTGCCTCAACCATGTAAATGATGTCTTCGGCTATGTTGGTGGCGTGGTCGCAGATGCGTTCCAGGTGGCGGGCAATAAGAAGGAGCGGCACAGCCCTGGGGATGTTCGATTTATTTTTGCAGATATACTCATTAAGCAGTTCCGACTGGACACAGTCGCGCAAGGTATCGGCATCTTTATCGCGCAGGATAACGCTTTTTGCCAAAGCAACATCCTCTTTCACGAATGCGTCAAGCACATCCCTGATCATCTGTTGTGCGAGGCCGCTAAGCGCCGGGATATCAATTAACGGCTTCAACAGCGGTTTTCCGGTAAGCTCCAGTACCCGCTGGGCTATGTCAACCGCCAGGTCAGCCATACGCTCAAGGTCGGTGGATATCTTCATTGTCATAGTAATAAAACGCAGATCCAACGCTACCGGCTGGCGCAAGGCTAAAAGGTCAAGGCAGGTCTCATCTATTTTAAGCTCAAACTCATCGATCACCCTGTCATCGGCAATCACCTTATTGGCTTCAGAATCACTGAGGTGTTTAAGCGCCTCTATAGAATCGATAATGGACTTCTCAACCAAAGAGCCCATACGCAGAAGGTCCTTCTTCAAATCCGAAAGTTCTTCGTCAAAATGCCTCTCCATAATATCCTCCTTAATTCCTCTCTTTTATCCTTGAGCTGGTCCCGGGTACGCCTGAAAAATCCAATATCTTTTTCCGGATCCTCTAGCCGAACCTTCCCGTAATATAGGCTTCGGTCTTCTTGTCCTTGGGAGCGGTAAAGAGGTTCTGGGTTTTATCAAATTCGATCAATTCTCCTAGGAGGAAAAAGGCGGTATAATCGGAAACACGTGCTGCCTGCTGCATATTATGGGTCACGATAACGATCGTATACTGTTTCTTGAGCTCAAGAATAAGCTCCTCGATCTTTGCGGTGGATATAGGGTCAAGGCTTGCGCAGGGCTCATCGAAGAGGATGACTTCGGGTTCGACTGCCAGGGCCCGGGCAATGCAGAGCCGCTGCTGCTGGCCTCCGGAAAGCGCCAAAGCGCTTTGATGCAGCCTTTTCTCAACTTCTTCCCAGAGGGCCGCCTTCTTAAGGGATTCCACAACTTTGTTCTCGATGAACGACCTGTCCTTTATGCCGTTGACTTGCAGGCCGTAGGCGATATTCTCGAATATGCTTTTCGGGAAAGGATTGGGCTTCTGAAAGACCATGCCGATACGCCTGCGTATCTCAACCGGGTCCACCGCCGAGCTGAAGATATCCTGGTTATCGAGGAATATCACGCCGTTAAGCACGGTGTTGGGTATCAATTCGTTCATGCGGTTCAACAGCCTGATAAAAGTCGATTTTCCGCAGCCCGAAGGCCCGATTATCGCGGTAACCTGGTTGGCATAAATATCGAGGTTGATATTTTTAAGGGCATGGGTCCTACCGTAGTAAAAGTTTACGTTTTCTGCCTTCATCCTTACCTGATTAACCATGGCTTAAACTCCTCTGTCTTTGGCGGATCACGATAGCGATAAACGAAACGAATAAAACCAGCAATAAAAGCAGCAGGCTGCATCCGTAGGCAATAACGGTCTGTTCCTTGGGGTGCGCTCCTTCGGTCATCAACGCATAGATATGATAGGGCAACGCCATGACTTCGGAAAATATCGATTTAGGATAACCTCTGAGGTAAAAGGCGGCGGCGGTAAAAAGGATAGGCGCTGTCTCTCCTGCCACCCTTCCGACGCTTAAAATAACTCCGGTGAGTATCCCGGGTAAAGCCGTGGGGAGCACAATCTTCTTAATGGTCTGCCATTTTGTCGCTCCCAGTGCCAGAGACGCTTCGCGGATAGACTGAGGCACGGCAAGCAGGGCTTCCTGGGTTGCGGAAATAATGATGGGAAGCGCAAGTATCGCCAGGCTCAGGCTCCCTGAAAGAATAGAGACTCCAAAACCGAAAAACTTAACGAATATTGCCAGGCCAAAAAGACCGAACACCACAGACGGCACGCCCGCAAGGTTATTTATACTAATACGGATAATGTTGACTATGAAACCTTTGGGTGAATATTCGCACAGATAGATTGCGCAGGCAAGCCCCAGGGGCAACGAAAAAAGAATGGCGCCCAGCGTCAGGTAGAATGTCCCTACGATAGCAGGGGCGACCCCGCCCTTGGTCATGCCGTCGCGCGGAGCCTGGGTCAAAAATTCCCAGGAGATTATCTGCATTCCTCTGGAGGCCACAAAATAAATAATGGCTACCAGGGAAAAGACGGTGATCGCCATGCACAGGAACAAAAGAAAAAAACCGATCTTCTGCACCCTCTCTTTTTTCATCTTCCCAGCCCCAATTTCAAACGGTATCTTCTGCTGATAAGCTCAGCGACGATATTAAAAATAAAAGTAATACTGAAGAGGATAAGCGCAATGGCAAAAAGCGCATGGTAGTGCGTACTGCCCATGGGGGTCTCCCCCATCTCGGCGGCAATGGCTGCGGTCATCGGTCGCACCGGGTCAAAGACCGACTTCGGTATCACCGCAGCTCCCCCTGCTACCATTAAAACGGTCATCGTCTCTCCGATGGCCCGGCTCATACCCAGGATAATAGCGGTTGAGATCCCCGAACCGGCAGCAGGGATAACCACCTTCACCAGTGTCTGCCACCTGTTTGCGCCCAAGGCAAAAGACGCCTCGCGAAAAGAGCGCGGAACATAGCTCAGCGCATCTTCCGCAATACTGCAGACTGTAGGCGTTGCCATAATCCCCAAAACAAGGCTTGCGGTAAATGCGCACAGGCCGATAGGAATACGCAAGAGGTCCTGTAAGAAGGGAGCCAGGACTGCCATTCCAAAAAAACCATAGACTATTGAGGGGATACTTGCCAGTATTTCAACCGTGGGCTTTAAAATGCCGCGCTGCCTGTGGCTGGCTAATTCATTAAGGTATAAAGCGCTGCCGATGCCCAGAGGTACGCACACTACCAAAGCCCCGATAGTTACCCAGAAAGAAGCCAGGATGAGGGGCAAAATGCCGAATTCAGGAGGGTCATAGGTCGGATACCAGAATTTACCCAGCAGGAAATCAAATAGCCTTACCTTGCCGAATACCGGAAGGCCTTCTTTAAAAAGGACGATAACAATGCCTGTCAGGAAGATAAGGCATGAGAACGCAAGGGCGGAGAAGATCCAACGATAGATTTTTTCTCTTAGTTTATGCATTGCTCTAAAATGGAAAGATACGGCAGGAGGTTTCCTCCTGCCGTATCAGTTGAGGGTTAACGAGTAAACGCTTTTTTTACTTTAACCCCACAAAACCCAGCCCCTCAACCAGCTTCTGGCCTTCGGCCCCTTTGACAAAATCAAGGAACTCCTTGACCATTCCTTGAGGCTGGCCGTTAGTGTACATAAAAAGCGGCCTGGTGACAGGATATTTGGTTGAAAGGACCGTCTCCTTGGAAGGCATAACGCCGTCAACTTCCAGCGCCTTGACCCCTGAGGACATATACCCTAAACCAACGTATCCGATTGCACCGGGGGTCCTGGAAACAGTGGAAGCAACTGCCTGGTTGGATGCCTGCATAATGGCATCGGGCCTTACCTTTGCGCCCTTCAAAACCAGCTCTCCGAATGCCTCAAACGTGCCGCTTGAGGTATCACGGGAAACAGCAACGATCTTTCCGCCGCTACCTCCAACTTCATCCCAGTTAGAGATTTTACCGGTAAAAATATCCTTGATCTGTTGTCTCGTCAGAGCACTAACCGAATTTGCCGGATTGACGATAACCGCAATCCCGTCTAAAGCCACGATATGCGCCTTGGGATCAACTCCTACGGCAACTGCCTTCTCCATCTCGGTATCTTTAATAGCGCGTGAGGCATCTGCAATATCACAGGTCTTGTCAATTAATGACGCAATGCCAACGCTTGAGCCGCCTCCCCTGACCGAGATATTGGCACCCGGATTCTTCTGCATAAAGACCTCTGCGGTCTTCTGTGCAATCGGCAGGACCGTAGTTGAGCCTTCGATAACGATCTTCTCTGCGTAACAGGGTAGCGCCAACCCGAACACTAACGCTGCCAGCAAAACTAACTTCATGGTGCTTCTCATTTGAACTTCCTCCTTTATATGATGCTTAGAATTTGAAATTCAGGTCGATCTGGACCAGGTTCTCTCTTTTGCCAGAACCTGCTACATCGCTCCTACCGCTGGAAAGATCAGAGAGATAATAGTCCACATCAAAACTGACATTCTTATTCAGGCCGTAGGTGAAGGTAACCTCATGACTCCTGACGCCTGTCCTTCCGCCATACCTGTCTGAATCTGGAAGGAAATCAGGCCAGGCATTGGTGCCAAGCATGGCATACATGTATTTTGCCTGCCACTGACCCTTATCAGACACTTTTGCATGCCCGAGCTTGATGCCTCCCATGTAACCTGAGGTACCCTCGCTTGCGCCATTGGCAATATTCTTGACATATTCAGCAAAAAGCCCAACATAAGGAACATTGAGCATATCGATTCCCAGGGCAGATAAGGGTTCAGTAATGGACAATTCCAAAGCCGGTGTAACGGCATCGAAATCATACTTGTAAAACCCTGCCCTTCCGGGGGATGCGGTATTGCTACCTGAAGAATGATTCATCTGAGCCCCCTCTACCAGCACGAAATTATAATATGAGGTGGCGAAATTCAGGCTCATCTTATCGTTGAGTTTGACTTTCACGCCGGGCTGGTACACATGCATCCAGGGGTCAGAACCTCTAGAATCCTCATCCAGGACAAAGATACCAAAATTAAAATATGCGCTCAATGCCGAAGACAGCTTGTAATTGAACATTGCCGCGCCGCCTTCAGGGTTAATATCGGTATCCCACAGAAGGTCTCCGGGCTCCCAGAGAGGGTTTTTCATTCTGCCGCCTCTCAAGGTCAACCAGGGAGCAAACATATAGTCTGCAAAGGCATAATCAAGCCTTATATCTTTGAGCTCAAAAGAATTCTCAAAGGTCTGGTTTGTAGAGCGCGGGTCAGTCCCGCCGGTTGCCAGGCCAAAATAGACCGTGGTCTGCGGATTTGCTTTGGCTTCCGCACCCAGCCTTAAACGCACCCTGCCTCTGTTGCGCTCTGCGGTATGGCCCTGAATGGTTGAGCCTTCGCGCTTATCCTGCTGGTAACGGACCCTCAAATCGCCCTTCATTTTGATGGTCTGCACCCAGGAAGGCATATTTGCGTACTTGCCTTCGGCGATCTCTTTTTTGATTGACTCTTGCGTTTCAACTCGTATCTGCTGCGCTTCCGGGCCAGTCAGAACGCCTTTTTCGACCAGTTTCTGCAGGAGTAAATCTATCTCTCCGGCATGGGAAGCCTTAACGCCCGCAGCAAGCGTACAAATGCCTGCTGCCAGTGCTATTATAAGGAACTTCTTCATCGCGTTTCTCCTCCTTAACTTCTTGCTGTTAACTATCGGCACAGATTTTCCTTAGTTTCTTTAAGTTCATCTCTATCTCTTTCAGGGAATCGTTGGCATACGCGCAATCGACGCTCGAGTCTTCCTCTATACGAGTAAGCACAGCGTTGAGCTTATCGATCTGCAGGCGTAAGTGGCTGGCGATAACATCCCTGTGTATGTTTGACATAGTCAGCATTTTAAAATTCCTTCACCTCCCCTCCGCGACTACTGATGCGTATTTATGTGTTAATGCCATCCTATAAAATCTGTGTTATGGATTCTTTAAGTTAATGTTAAATGTAGGTAAAATTATTTTGTTTTAACCAGGAACTCCTGGTCAAGCATGGATACGAGCTCCTGCATAATGGCGTTGAGAGCCTTTATGCTGAATGGCTTGGTAAGGTAATAGTCTGCGCCAAGGATATGGGCATAGAGCTTATCCTGCACATTGCTCTTGGCGCTCACTACCACAATGAATGTCCTGAAGGAGGCTTGTTTTTCCTTAAGCTGCCTGCAAAGCTCAAATCCGTCTATACCCGGAAGCATGATATCAAGTATCACAATATCGAAATGCTCCCGCCGCAGCACCTCTTGCGCTTCGCTGCCGTCATAGACAGAAAATACCTCGAACCCCTCTTTGCGCAGGTTATAGGCAATCAACTCGTTAATATCGCTGTCGTCTTCAATAATGATGGCCCGGTGTCTGTTTTTCATTTTCAGGCGAACTGCTCGTAAAAACTATCCATGCTTTCTAATTCTTCTTCAAGCATCCTTTTAAAACAGTCTATAATAAAGGTGAAGGCTTTATATACCATTGTGCTCATACTCCTGCCGGCTCAAGCCGTGTTTCCCATTTCTCCTGCGGCATAAAATAAGGAGAAAAGATAGGGCATAGCTCATAGATCCCGTAACAGTAATTTTCCCTTTCAAAAACAGAAGGTACCATCAGGCCTTCTTCATGCTTACCACACACCGCGTAGATACTTCGTGAACTCATGCATGGGCACATCTTTCTCTCCTTTGCGGTATTCCCATTGTCAGCCAAAGTATAAAACATTACGATTAAATCGATTTGAAGAGAAGGTTAAAACGAGGTTAAGTTTTTAAGTGTGGTTTTACCGGGGGGAGACAAAGAAAATTCCAAAATCGGGGACGCTTCTCTTTATCATAACTCCATAATATTCAATGAGTTACGATACCTCATTATCCAAAATTTTAAGGCATTAATTTGACTGTTTGTAACTGATTGGGATGGATGGAGATGCGGTAAGGAGAAACGGTCCCTGTTTTTGGATTTGGGATTTTTAAGAAAGGGTGGCTATTTCGGAAGAGTAAACCAAAACTTCGAACCGAGGCCTTCTGTGCTTTCCACACCAACCGTGCCGCCGTGCAGCTCAATATTATGTTTGACAATGGAAAGCCCCAGGCCTGTGCCTCCAAGCTGCCTGGAGCGCGCCTTATCAACCCGGTAGAAGCGTTCAAAAATGCGGGGGAGATCTTTCCCGGGAATACCGATTCCCGTATCTTCAACCGTAATCTTAACGCTCGTACCGAGGTCCTGAAAGCGCAAAAAGAGCGCTCCCCCCTGACGATTGAATTTAATGGCATTGTCTATAAGATTGGTCAGGACCTGCTCGATCTTGGATTTATCTGCGCTTACGGCAAGGCCTGCGGGGATCTCGTTGGAAACCGCGATCTCTTTCTTTTTGATCTGCGAGCCAAAAGCACCCAGCATCTCTTCTGTTAAAGACCTGATATCCACTTTAACGGTATGGAGCTTGGCGGCATCAGATTCCAGATATGAAAGATCAAGAAGATCGTTAATAAGCCTATCCAGACGGTTGGTGTGGTCCTGTATGATCTGCAGGAAATGCCTGCTGTTCTCCTGGTCTTCCAGCGCGCCCTCAAGCAGGGTCTCGACGAACCCTTTAATCGAAGTCAGGGGGGTTTTAAGCTCATGGGAAACGTTTGCCACAAAGTCCTTGCGCATGGTCTCAAGCCTGCGGATCTCGGTAATGTCATGAAAGACGACCAGGCACCCGCTTATCTCTTGCTTGACCACTACTGCCGAGGCATTGATCTGGAAAGTGCGCTGTACTGGCCAGACGATCGCTATCTCCCGTGAAATAAACTCTCCCCCCTGCAAAACAGAACTGATAATCTCCGAAATATCGTTGTTACGGACCGCTTCCAGGAACATCCTGCCGCGCGCGTCCTCCCGCTTAATGTTGAAGATCTGCTCGGCTGCGGAGTTTATTGAGATAACGACTCCGGATTTATCCGTGACCACGATCCCCTCCACCATACTCTGAAAGACCGCTTCAAGCTGGTGGTTCTGGATCTCGGTTTCCTTGATCTTGTCCTCGATATCCTGGGCCATTTTATTCAGGGTATCCGCTAACTCCCCGATCTCGTCCGCCGAATTCAGGTAGATCTTGCGGCTGAAATCGCCGGCAGAGAACCTGCGGGAAGCTGAAATGATCTTGTTGACCGCGTTGTTGATACTCCTGGTCAGGAGGCTGGCAAAAAGGAAAGCAAGCCCCAAAGCAAAAAGAAAGCTGATAAAAACCCTGTTTTTGATGGCGGCAAGCGCTATTTTGATGCCGGAAAGCGGCAGGGAAAGCCGCACCACTCCCGCGATATTTCGTGCCTTATCCCTGACCGGAACCGCAACATAGAGCATATTGAGTTTCAGTGTTGTCGAATACCTGATGCTTTCTCCCGGTTCGCCCCCCATGGCCGAGCGTATTTCAGGCCGGTCTGCATGGTTTTCCATCATAAGGGTTTCTTCGGGAGACTTCTCGGAATCCGCTAAAACCGCGCCTGATGCGTTGATAACGGTTATACGGCACTGGGCTTTTTTGCTCAAGCCCTTTATCAGGGACTGTAACGCAGAATAATTATCTGTCTGGATGTCTTCATACCGGATCTGGGATTCGGTAAGATAGGCTTGTTTCAAAAGAGAGGTCTTTATCTCCCTCAGGGACTGCTCCTCCAGGCTCTTGTAGAGGAAGAGGGCAATCAGGGAAAAGGAGAAAAGAATGAGAAGAATGTAGGAAAGGGTTATTTTAAGGCGGAAGCTTATCTTCTGAGGCATCCTGTAAAGAGGTTACTCGCTTTCAAGGTCGAAACGATAGCCGTAATTCTTAACGGTAACTATGTGCTTGGCGGCATTTTTAAGTTTTTTACGCAGGGTACGGATATGTACATCGACGGTCCTGGTCTGAATATCCATGGCATGATCATACCCCCAGATCGTATCCAGCAGATAATCGCGCGAAAGCACCCTTCCTTTTGCCTTGACCAGATTGGCAAGGAGTTCGAATTCCTTCGAAGTGAGTTCGATCGGCTTGCCTTTTAAGCTCACGGATATTTTTGAGAAATCGATCGTTAAATCGCCTGCGATCAGGACCGGCGCCGCCTTCTCCTTCTCGGAGCTGCGCCGCAATACCGCCTTAACCCTGGCAATAAGTTCCCGGGGGCTAAACGGCTTGGTCATATAATCATCCGCTCCCAGCTCAAGGCCGACTATCTTATCTGTTTCTTGCGTCTTTGCGGTGAGCATAATGATGGGGATACCGGAAGTCTTCGGTTCTTTCTTCAAGGATTTACAGACCTCAAGGCCGTCCATAACCGGGAGCATCAGATCAAGCACAATAAGATCGGGCCGCTCCCTGATGGCCAGGTCCAAGGCATCCTCTCCGTCATAGGCAAAGAGAGTCCTGAAACCCTCCTTCTTGAGGTTGTAATCGACCATCTTTACGATGTCTTTTTCGTCGTCAACAATTAAAATCTTTTCTTTCATGGCTGTCTCTCTGCTCAGGGCACAACCGTATTATATAAGCGCAAGAGAAACCGAGCAAGCCTTTTTACTTGAGGGATTCTAATAGCTCCCGCACCATATGAGAATGCCGCTCCTCGTCGCGCTTGATGCCTGCCAAAACACCTTTAAGGCGCTCGTCCTGGAGATTTTCAATGAACCCGGTCAACAAATCAAACATCTTCTTCTCTGTTCGCTCTACCAGCGCAAGATACTCCCGGTAATCGTCTTTAGTAAACATCTTTTTCTGACTCCTTTACTTGAACCAAGACTTTCTCGAAGGTCTGTTTATGCCTCTGCGAATCCTTGCTAAGCACCCCTAACGTACTGCTTATTTTCATTTGCCAGGCAGAATCTAGCCCCGAGACGGCAAAGGTACTCTCGATATGGCGGGTATAAAGCACAATAGCGCTCTCTTCCGTGCGGATGCATTCCTGTAATATCTTAATCACTTCTTCTTTATTCAATTTCCCTCTCCTTTTTTCGCGCAGATATTGCGTATAATGCCGCTTTTTATGCCGTCGGCAAACCAGGCGAGGCTGTTGGTGAAGTAATCGTCTTCGTCCTGATAAACCCATGCTCCCCGCTTGTGCCTTAAAAAAGAACGCGTTTTTTTCACCAGGTCTTCCGCATACGGAGATTTTCCTGCCATAAAGATACAGGCGTAGGCTGCATAAAAAAGTGCGTTTTCGTATGACTTATGCGCGGTCCCGTTATAACTATATTCGCAGAATAAAACGCGATCCTCTTGCCACCGCGGTTCAAGGAAATGTTTTAGATTAGTACCAAAAAATTCTTCTGCTTGGCTGCTTTGAAACCAGTAATAATCTAGCGCCACCCTTAAAGGTATGCGCACCGCCTCCCAGCCGAAATCGCTACTCTTCTCATCAAGAGGGGAAAAACGGTTCTTCTTATCAACGCTGCACCAGTCAGGCACCAGCCCAACCCCCTCTTCTTCGCCAAGCTTACGTGCAGTAGCTTCAAAAATAAAATAGCTCGTGTCGATCAGCTCATTCCAGCGCGCATCACCGGTAAAGCTCAAAAAAACGCGGAAATGCCCCGGAGAGTAATATGAAGGATTCAAAGGGATATTTTCGGCGGCGCGCTCATCCATGATCCAAGGCAATAAGTAAAGCCTAAGGCCGGCGCTCCTGCGCGTTTCAAGACGCAGGATATCTGCGAGCACCTCTTTCGCCTTTGAACCGTAATCGGCAAGGCCGCTGGGAGACTGGCCCCGCCATTGCGTATCCGCGAAAACAAGCGCCAGCGCGTAATCAAGGTCTGCGTCTGAAGCAGGCATCCAGTCGCTGACCTTACCGTCCTTCCAATGCCAGGCAAGCAGACTATCCCCTTCGCCATTGAACCTGCTAAGATTCTGTTCTGCCCAAGCATAGCACTTATCGAATGTTTCTTTATCGCCCATCCATACGCTACGCAGCATTGCGTAGGCCTGCCCTTCCGAAACCGTGTCCTTTTCTTTCGGCCGCACGACCCTTCCTTCCTGAGTAATAAATACGCGCTTGTATCCTTCCCAGGTTCTGCGGCAGACCGTAAGCGGGTCGTTAAAAATCTGGCTAAGATTCAGGACATGAAGCCATCCATACATAACCAGCCCTATTAAAAGGATCCCCGAGAAAATTAAACTTTTATTCTTCATTGAAATAAAATATGCTCGAGAAGAGCACAAAATGATACATTGCCCACAAAAGATTGATGACTACCGCAGCGGTCTGCTCATAGACCAAACGGTTTAAACCCCAGGTAATAGCAGCCAGATTAAGCGCCCACAGCGTGATTTGAGGCCACAATTCAAGGTAAGCGATCCTCTTTGTTCCCTGCTTGGCAGTCACCTGAAACCCAGCCTTTGACCCGGCCAGGCCCAGGATCGAGGCCCTTAAATACACCGGCAGCGTGATAAACGCCAGGAGTTGTCCTTTGAATACCTGCTTTACGTCATAGCGCCTGAAGCCCATGCTGGAATAGAAGATCGCCATCGATAATATAAGATACGGCAAAAAAGCAAGGGTGTAAACAGCCGGATTCATGAAAAAAGACGGAACGCTAAAAAATATATATATAATCGGACACAGCATGAGGAATAGATACGTCCAGCCGATAAAATAATAACTTCCGGTTACTACATATTCAAACCACTGGTGAGGCTTGAGTAAAAACGGATTATGAAAAAACTTCACCAGGATAGTGCGCAGGACGCTGATATTGCCCATTGCCCAGCGGTTCTGCTGCTTGAAATACGCTCCCAGGTTCTCCGGGCCAAGCCCGAAGACATAGACGTGGTTATGGTACCTCGTCTTCCACTGCTTGATATGCAGGTCAAGAGAGGTGGCAAAATCCTCGGTAACGGTCGATTCATCGAACCCGCCTACATCCAGCAATGCCTGCCTGCGCAATACCACGTTTGTGCCGCAGCAAATCATTGCCTGGTTTGAGCTTTTTCCTTCGCATACGTATTCGTAAAAGACCGCCTGCTGCATATCCGCAGCCAGCGAGATCTTGCTGGCATTCAGGTTGCTGTAAAACTGCGGGGTCTGGATAAAGGCGAGCCTTTCATCGGCTTCGAGTATAGGCACCAGATGAGAGAGGAAATTTGGCAGGGGTATCTGGTCAGAATCAAAGATGGCAACGTATTTTTCATTCAGGGTCTTAAGGCAATCATTGATGATCCCTGCCTTTGCGCCGTGGCGCTCTTTCCTCCTGAAGACCGTTGCGCCGAATTGTTCCGCGGCCTGACGGGCCTCCTCGATAAACCTTTCTTCCGAAGAATCATCCAGGAGATATATCTTTTTGTTGGGATAATCGATATTATAGCAGCCGGTGAGCGTCTCAAGCAGCACGGTCAGGGGCTCATGGCGCGCAGGGATAAGTATAGCAACCGCAGGGAATTGCTCAAGAGGAACTGAAGACAGGGGTTCACGCCTACTCCTGTTTACCCGGTAGATTTCCCCGAAATAGCCAAAGGCGTGGAACATGACAAAAGCCTCGGAGATAAAAAAGAATATTGCCAGGGTCTTCTCAAACGATCCGTATTGCGCGTACGCGATAAAGACCGCACGGGAGACAAAATAGATTATGATGGAGATAAAAAGCAACACCACCAGCCCGGCAAGGATCCCGGGTTTTTTTGCCTGCTGGGAGTCGCTCTCAAAAATGTTTGCCATCAGAAATAATACCTTCCCTCTAAGGTCAGCTGCTCCTGGCGGTAGTTATCCCGGTGCTCATAGAAGATCTTCTGCCAGGAAAAATTGGTGGCAAACCGGTCGTTCCAGTCGCGGTAAAAACCTGCATAAAACACGTGGCCATGCTGATCGTGCACATCGAAATTCGCCTGATAGCGCAGGGTATAATATGTGTTATTCGATCCCTCAAAAAGCTCATGGGCATTAAGGAACCGCTTCCATTCAAGGCCCAAGCTGTTGATGTGGAAACTTGCCGGGCTAAAATATATGTCTTTTGATTTACTGAAGCCGTATTGGCGAAACTGATAGAACAAAATCAGGGAACTCGGCTCATACAGGAGCTGCGAGTAAAGACCGACGCCGTATTCTATCTTGTGGTTTCCGTCATTAAGATCCATATATCCCCCATCCACAAGTGCTTTAATCCTGCGGTTGGGGCTAATGCTGACCAGCAGCTTATAATCGTCGGAACGTAAGCGCTGTTTCAGGGTAAGGCCGTTCTCGATTAAATCTCTTCTCTCATGCGAAAGCGCAAACTCGATCCCTCCGGCAGGAGAAAAATTGAGGCGCTCGCTAAAACTTGCGCTTTCTTTAATGTTATCCGAGTAATTGTTAAAGGCATAGGCAAGGTCGATCCAAAAATGCGGCCTGCTATTATATGCCAATGCGAAAGAAGAACGGCTTTGAGTTACCGAAGAAGGAGAACTGAAGTTATAAAACCCTGCCTCTTGCCTTAAAGAGGCAGAGAATCTTTCGGTAAGCGGGAATTCTGCTGCGCTGTAAAAACCACGGTATCGCGCATCTGCCTGGCGGCTTGCGCTGTCCGCTTCGAAAGTATGCGTACCTGTACGGAAAACCGTTGATTTTTGATACCGGCGGCTAGTGGCAATAGCTATGCGACTTTGGAAATGCGTAGGATCAATCGTAAGGATACGTTCATAAGACTTGATCGCGTTGTTCCAATCTCTCTGCTGCGCATATATCTGCGCCAGGTCAAAGAGCGCCTCAAGGTTATCCGGCTCCAGAGCAAGCCATTGGTGGTAGGCCGTAATTGCCTCTTTGTAGAAACGCAGGTAATAATTTTCCTTGGCGCGCATCTCCAATTCAATAATTTGAGTGGACTTAATCTCTTTCACTGCTTTTTGGTACTCGAGAACTGACTTCCTATATTCCCTCATCCAACCCAGGACCCGCGCCTTCTCTCTCCTGGGCACATCCCATCCTGCATCCCTTTCAATAAGGGAACCGTAAAGCTCAAGCGATGCGCGATAATCCTTTGACCAGCTTTTTATGCGCGCCAGCCACAAACGAGCTTCTTTATTCTCAGGGTCAAGAGAAAGAATCCGCTCATACAGCCTGGTTGCGCTTGTGTATTTGCGCCGGCTTGAAGAAAAAACTGCCAGTTTAAGCAGGACATCTTTGTCGGAAGCATGCTCTTTAAGCAGCTCCTGGGTATAGATCTCTGCTTCGTCGGCCTTGCCTTGCACTAATAAAAGCTGCGCCAAGCCCAGTTTTGCGTCAACATCGCCTGGGTAGGCCTTCAGGTATTCCTCATACCCGCGCAAGGCATCCTGACGCCTCTCAAGCACGACGTAACCATAACAGAGATTCCTGAACTGCGGCTGCTCAATAGGTGTAACGGCTGCTTTTTCGTAGAGCGCAACTGCCTCTCTATAATTCCTCTCTGTGAACAAAAGATCCGCAAGCCGCAACTGAAGATGCCTGTCCTGCGGAGAATACGATAGGAGTTCCGCATAATACTTCCTGGCAATATCATAATCAGCCAGGGAAAAGCTTAAATCCGCTACTTTAAGCTTCAGGACCCTGTTTTCATTATCACTCTCAAGGAGCTTTATGTAAATTGCGCGCGCATCCGATAAACGGGAGGCTTTCTCCAGAAAAAAAGCAAGCCTGAAAGCTATCCCCTTATCATCCGGAGAGCGCCCATGCACCCTGCTTAGAAGCGATACCGCTTCATCATATTTTCCCAGGTTCCCCAGAGACTCTGCAAAACCGTATTCTGCCCTGTCTCTCTCTCCGGCAGGCGCTTTTATATACATTTCATAAAGCTTCGATGCATCTTCGTGCTTTCCCGAGAGGCGAAGAGCCTCAGCCATCTTAAATATGAGTTCGGCATTATCTTTAAGCGTGGGTTTAAGTGAGGCGTAAGAAGTTACTGCAGCAGCATAATCCCCTGACCAAAAGTAGAGGTCTCCCAGGAGCTCCAAAGCTTCCAGATCAAAGGGAATACTGCGCACATACTTTTTCATATATCCGATTGCCTCGTCGTGACGGCCCTGCCAAGCAAGCACTTCAGCCAGTTTCTTGCCTGCCTGGGGCCGGAAGGAATTAGCGAGTATCTGACGGTAATACTTCTCTGCCTGCGCATATTCATCGATTCCGTAATAGCCGTCTGCGAGCTCCTGTAAGATCAAAGGGTTTTGGGCATTAATGGCAAAGGCCTTTTCTAATGCAGCTAAGGCCTCCTGTTTTCTCCCGAGCTTCTGGTATGACCAAGCCAGGTATTTGGCTGCCTTGGCGCTTTTGGGGCTAACCTTTAAGGCCTGATTAAGGTAGGGGATTGCTTTTTCGAATTCTGCCTTCTTAAAATGCGCTTCTGCGCGCACATAGGCCTTGTAAAACGACTGCGTAGAGTGGAAGGCAAGAGTTGTGGAGAAAACAACCAGGAATATAAACAGGACCAGGAATATCTTGGTTTTAAGCATAAGTTGTTTTTATTATACAACCCCTCGTTGCTTGGGGCAATAATTTTGATACCTCAGGAAAGCCATTTTCTTCTGAAGTAACGGCGTGTCAGGAAAATACTCTGTATGACAACCGAGGCATTCATCGACCACCATACCGCAGCCGGCCCAAAGCCAAAATGTATCGCCCATATATAGGCAAGAGGAATGCGTACCAGCCAGACGCTCAGCGCCACGATAGACATAACCCCTCTGGTATCCCCTGCGCCGTTGAGCGCCCCTCCTAGGATTACTCCCCATGCCATCACCGGTTCAACCATGAGGCTGATAAAAATATAGCGGCTGCATTCGTTGATAACGATACTGTTCGAAGAAAGATATGAAGCAATGCTGGTGGCGTTGAGCATCATGGCCACGGATAGTACACTTACCAAAACGACGCCCAGCCCTGCGGTTGCCAGGCCTGCCTTAAAGGCATCGTGCTTTTGGCCTTTCCCGATTAAATTCCCGGCGATAACCGCATTAGCCATATTAAAGGCAAAGGCAGGAAGAAAAATCGCTGCTTCGACCTTAAGCCCGTTGGTAAAAGCGGCTAATACCTCGACATTGTGCTCAGGCAGGTCGCTCAATATCAAATAGAGGGCAACCGCGCCCAGCTGCCAAAGTACCTGGAGGAGCCCGGCGGGCCAGCCGATTCTCATGATTTTTGAGGCGGCGCTGCCTGAATAAACGAAACCTCCGGCCATAAGCGGTCTGACAAAAAGAAGGTTGAGCAGGCATCCGCAAAACATGCTGACGGCCGTGGCAACGGCAATACCCCGGTAACCCAGGGGTGTTTTGAAGGCAAGAATGAAGTTGAGCGTGATGTTAAGAACGCACACCACGGCCATGGTAAACATTGAACGCTTGATCATCCTGCAGGCGCGCAGGATACTGTTGGTGCTTATCAAAAGGTAATTAAACGCAAGGCCCAGGGAATAGATGCGCATCAAAGGAATAGCCAGGTCCTTGACCACCTGAGGTACGCCGAGGCTGGAGATGATGTAACCGGAAAGGAAAAATCCTACGCCGCCTGCCAGAAAACCGCTGATAACGGTGATAGTAAGGGTCGAATCCACCGCTACCCTGCACTCATCTTTTTTTTCGGAGGTGAAAAGTTGGGAGATCACCGAAACAGAACCGACACTGAGGGCAAAGGCGATAATACTGAAGATAAAATATATCTGCGAGCTTAAGCCGTAGCCTGCCTGTATCTCCTTGGAGATCCTGCCGGCAACATACACGTCTGCCAGGCCGATAAGAAAAATAAAGAACATGATCAGCGTCATCGGCCAGGAAACTGCCCAACTGTCCCCGACAAAGGGACGCAGGCGGTAGAGGCGCGAATTTTTAAGCATCGACAAAAACGTCATATTACTTCGCGGTTAAGGTATACTTCATCACCAGTTCCACCGGATGGTAAGAAAGCTTTGCCTTGCGTAAGCCCTCCAGGCCCAAGTCCTGCTCAAGATTAACGTATGTAAACCCTTGCGCATGGCGGCTGAGGAATTCGTTGATTATTGTCTGGTAGAGGCCGGCGATATTTGGGTCAGCCTTAAGCACATGCATCACCAGAGTGCGGGGGTTAAGTTCCTGCGCAATAGCCACTGCGGAGATCTCTTTCCCGATCTTAATAGCCCCGGCAATAAGTTCAAAATCGGCAAAGTGCTCGATCATCTCTCTGATTGCCAGGCGCTCGTTGCGCAGGCTCTCCTGGCTGTCGCAATCCTTTATGGTGCACCAGCGCTCCTGAAATTCAAGGCATAAAGAGGCGCAATCGGCATCAAGATCAAGGTATTCATAGAGATTGCCGGCTTTGAATTTTTTTATCAGGTTCCTCTTGCCGTCGTATTTCTTCCCTGCAAGCCTCACCAGGTCTTCAATGAGATACAGGTAGTCGGCATTATCCCTGTCTTCGACAGCTACAAAGCGTGCTTCTCCGGCAAAAAGATCCTTGACCGCCTGGGGGACGCGTATAAAAACAACCGGTCCTGCTGCAGCCATCTTTTCCATTGCCTGCTTTATATCCCCCTTGCCGACCGGAATAAAAAAACCCTGTTTCCCCTGCAGGCAGCAGGAAAGCACCAGCAGGCTATCCAAGAGTGATACCTTAAAATCATACACCGTACGCCAGGCATAGAGGTTGGTAAAAGTGAATTCTGAAATGGCCGGGGGGTTCTCTAAAAAGGCCTGCCGGAAGATAGACAGGTCATCTTTAAGGATCGGCCGGGACTCAGGGAAAAAGGGGATGTTCACGGCTGCGCTTTGGCCTCTCCGGCAGAATGCACCATGGGAACGAATCTCACCGGAAGCAAAGGCTGCTTCTCGATGCCGGACTCAGTCCTGGTCACCAAAAAAAGCGACTGGAAGAATTCGCCAACCGGGATGACCATCCTCCCGCCCATTGCAAGCTGCTCCGCTAAAGCCTGCGGTATTTCAGCAGGCGCGGCAGTAACGATAATGGCATCGAACGGCGCCTTTTCCTTCCAGCCGGCATAGCCGTCTGCGCACTTTAAGGTTATATTTGCATAACCCAGTTTTTCTAATCTCGCGAGCGATTCGTTATAGAGAGGTTCGAGGATCTCTATCGAATACACTTCTTTGACTATCTCAGCCAATATCGCTGCCTGATACCCTGAACCGGTGCCGATCTCAAGCACGCGGTCATCCGGCTTTAAGGCTGCTGCTTGGGTCATAAAAGCCACGATGTAAGGCTGGGAGATGGTCTGGCCGTAACCAATCCTTAAGGCAGTGTCTGCGTACGCATGCGAACGGATATCCTCCGGCACAAACATATGCCTGGGGACCTTTGCCATGACCTCCAAGACCCTCTCATCGGATATGCCGCGGCTGATGAGCTGCTCTTCTACCATCTTTTTTCTCTGAAGAGAAAAATCATCTTCCTGCGCCAGGGCAGAACTAATGAGTATAGCAAAAATAAAAAAGCCTGTTGCAATGGCCAGTCTTTTTCTCATTTGATGAGTTTCTTACCTGCCTCCCAGGCCTTACCAATCCTCTCCCCCAAAGGCCAGTAACCGTTGCCTGGCATAGTCAGCATAAACGGTTTAACTTTCTGAGGATCAGGAAAGCCGTCAGTCAGGTACCTTTCTTCGCTAAAGGCGTTTTTGATCTCTCCGATAAAAAGCGTATCCATCTCAAGGTCGATTGCCTGGGTCAAAACGCACTCCATGCACACAGGGCATTCTTTAATCAAGGGAACCTTAAAATCTCCGTAAAATACCTCAAAGAGGGAAGCCTTATCCTTTTTTGCTCCCGAGACAAGCCCGCAATAATCTGCCTTTTCCAGAAGATCAACACCCGGTATGTTAACGCTGAACGCCTTCTGCTCATGGATGCCTTTATTGGTGTGGTGGCCTTTACCCAGGGCGATTGCGATCAGCGCAGGCTTGTAATTAACGCGGTTAACCCAGGCAACCGCCAGGAAATTAGGCCTGCCTTCAACGAGCGCGCCAACCAGGCTCATCGGCATGGGAAAAGGAAAAACATTACTGTCAATCTTGATCTTTTGGCTCATGTTCGCCTCCTTGCTATCGGGGACGCTTCCGTCAGAACTCTCTGGACTGTATGGGGTTAAGAGGAAACGGTCCTGAGGATAGAGAGCATGAGGGGGTGGATCTTGCGGTTTGAGGCCACGATAAAATGTTTCTCATACAAAGGAACTTCCTCCCCCCGGCAGCCGCTCACCTTTCCTCCTGCCTCTTCGATCAAAAGTTTGCCCGCGCAAAAATCCCAGGGGCTCAAGGTAAATTCCCAGAAACCCGCAGCCCTTCCGCAGGCAACGTAACACATATCCAGCGCTGCCGCGCCGAGCCTGCGTATGCCGATAACGCGCTTAAAATGGAACTGCTTGATCGCCTCAAGGGTCTCAATCATGCGCTTGCCCCGGTCATAATAAAAACCGGTTATCAAAAGCGATTCCTTGAGGGTAGCGGCCTTATTGACGCGGATACGCCTCTTGTTCAAAAACGCGCCCCTCCCTTTAGAAGCGTAAAAAAGCTCATCCCGCGTAGCATCGTACACTGCCCCGGCAAGAAGCTGGTTGCCATGCGCAAGGGCAATGGAGACGCAAAAAATTGGTATGCCGCAGGCAAAATTATTGGTGCCGTCTAAAGGGTCGATTATCCAGGTGAATTCCGAGCTGTTTTTACCGTAGTCATGTTCTTCGGCAAGGATATTGTGGCCGGGAAACTCGCGCCTAATCAAGGCAACCACTGCCCTTTCTGCCTTGATATCTGCCGCTGTTAAAAGGTCAAATGAATCTTTCTTAGTTTTAACTGCCAATCCCGGCTTAAAATATTTCAGATGGATCTTGCCTGCCTGACAGGCAGCCCTGCAGGCAAGCTCAAGAAAACGTCGTTGTGTATTCATGATCCCCTTCTTCCTTCCCCGGCTGTATGGTCCTTCGTGCCGGAATGCTGCATCACGCCTTTAAGAGACTCAATGGCCCTGCTTGCCTCTCTTTTAGTCAATTCATTAATCTCGGCCTTATGATAATATTTCCTTAAAAAATTGCTCAGGTGCCCCTGGTCCCAGCCAAGCTGCCTTCCCAGGTACTGCAGGAAAAGCTTCTGTTTCAGGGTAAGGCCAAAACGGTTAAGGCGGTAATAAGGGCTGCGCACCAGGTAATTCATCAGCTTCCTGAAGCCCTCATCGTCCAGGAGGGATGCGCTCTCAACCCCGGTTACCTCGCGCAAGAGTTTCCGGTATGCCTCGTCAGTCAGCCCGATCTCTTTTTTGACGATATGAATGAGTGCCAGCTTCTTTCTGCTCACCGCCATAACCCCTATTGTATCCACATCTTCCCCCCTTTGCAAGGACCGTTTCCTCCTAACCCCATACAGGCAAAAAAGTTCTGACGGAAGTGTCCCCATCTATATTTTTCCCTTGACAAAACAGAAAAACCTTGTATACTTAATTTTGTAGTAAATAAGGGATTAGATGTCTCATGACCGTAAGGGAAGAACACTAAACCTTACGGTTTTTTTCTACCATTATTTACTATAATGTTAAACGAAGGGAGGTAGTAAGTAATGGCAAGAGGTAAAGTGAAGTGGTTCAACAACCAGAAGGGTTATGGATTCATCACTCCTGAGTCAGGCAGTGACGTGTTTGTGCATCACAGCGCAATTCAGGGTGAAGGCTATAAATCTTTGGACGAGGGCCAGGAAGTCGAGTTTGAAATAACTCAGGGTCCCAAGGGCCAGCAGGCCACCAATGTAGTAAAGCTATAACCTAACAAAAAGAAAACCGGGTCTTTTAGCCGTAAAGCAAAGACCCGGTTTTTTTATGCCTACCGCCCCTTCCTTACCGGGAAAGGGCTTTTTTATGCAGCCATAAGGAGCGCGGCCTCTTACTAAGCATATCGTAAAGCTCATTGCCGCTTATACCGCGGGTAACGATAGCGCCGTCTTTTAGCTCAACCAGAAAGAACGGCCTGCGCGCATCTATCCTCACGCTCTATTTGGGGAGCCTGCCCATGGTAAACTTAAAAGAATAGGCCCCTTGAAGAAACGGCGCCCGCCAATACAGTAACCGAAAATATAACACTAAAAACCGTCCTGCCTAAGCAGGCGCGTTGTCGTTGAGGATACGGCAAGTTATGCAAACAATAAAATAACCATTCATGAAGACCATCGCAAGCGTAACAGCGCGGAGGATCGCGGGCTTCAGTCCGAAGAGGCTATAGAGACTTAAAGATAAAAAAGACGGCAGGGGGCAATAGGATATGGCGGAATAATAGGTAAGGATGAAGCGCCTGAAAGACTCAAAGAACCCTTTGCGCATGTAGAAATGCAGGTAAAGCCAGTCGTCGCCGATAAAGGGATAGCGTATAAGAGGCCAGTACACGGCAATGATGGAGGCCATAAACAGCACAGACGCCCCTGCTTCGCCTTTGCCCCCTCTGAAAACGGTTTTGAAATCGGCTGTCTTCATGAGCGTACGTTTTGACTATTACTATAAAAATTACGCCCGTCGTGTCAACACATAATGCCGAAAAAATAAAAACTCAGGCCTAAAAAAGCCTGAGTTCCCTAAAAACTGCTAATTAGCGCCGGTCAATGCCTGTGATGCTTATGGTGCCTCTGAAATTGCAGGTGCTTCTGGTGTTGCTGCGGTCTTGCATGCCTATACGCAGGCCTGGGAGCGCCATCATAGAATTCTTCGCTGGGGATCTCCGGATGCCTGGATATTGGTATGGTTGCCCTGATAAGCTTCTCTATATTGCGCACATCGGCGCTCTGCTCCGGTGTTGCAAAAGAGACCGCATGCCCTTTGTGCCCGGCCCTTCCTGTGCGGCCAATACGGTGCACGTAGTTCTGCGCATCCTCAGGTATGTCGTAGTTTACCACCAGCTCGATACCGGTTACGTCAATCCCTCGCGCGGCAATATCCGTAGCCACCAGGACCCGGTACTTGCCTGACTTGAAGCCTGCCAGGGCTTCGCGGCGTTGAGGCAAAGAACGGTTGGAATGTATCTCGGCGGCACGGTACCCCATCTCCTTGAGGGCGCGGGAGATCTTGCGCGCATTATGTTTGGTACGCGAGAACAAAAGCACTGCCCCCTGATAACGCCCCAGCAGCTTACGCAACAACGCCAGCTTTGCCTCTTTCCTGACGATGAACAATTCCTGCGTGACCTGTTCTGCTGTGGTGCCGGAGGGAGCGATCTCAACGGAAACCGGCAGCTTCATATGGCGGGCGGCGATATCCATGATCTCTTTAGGCATGGTGGCGGAAAAAAGCATGGTTTGCCTGGCTTTAGGCATAAAACGCAGTATCTTCTCGACTTGAGGCGCAAATCCCATATCAAGCATGCGGTCTGCTTCATCAAGCACCAGCATTACCACATCATCCAGAACAATATTCCACTGGCTCATATGGTCGATAAGCCTGCCTGGGGTGGCGATCACCACGCGGGGGTTCTTGCGCAGCGCAGCGACCTGAGGAGACATGGGAGCGCCTCCGATCAGGCAGGCTGTCTTGATAGCGAAGGGCGCAACAAGCGCCTGGTAGGCCTCATCGATCTGCAAGGCAAGCTCGCGGGTAGGCGCAAGCACCAGCCCCATGCCTTTTCCCTGCGCCAGGAGCTGTATCATGGGTATGGCAAAAGAATGGGTCTTTCCCGTTCCGGTCTGGGCAATGCCGATTATATCCTTTCCCTGAATCGCCAGGGGGATAGCCTTGAATTGAATGGGTGTGGGTACCTTGAATTTTATCCGCTCAAGGATATCCAAAAGCTGCGGCGCGATCCCAAGGCCGTAGAAACTATGCTCCTGCTGAGGCGCCGGCTGGATAAAATCGTTCGTGTGTTCGGTTCTGTGCATCATATCTTAATGTTCTCCCCTCGTTTTTGGTTTCTTATCGACACAACCGAGGTGGATATGGCAATAAGCTTCGTGGTTATAAATACTTAGGATCTGCTTACAGTGAGGATAACGGCATTTCCTTCCCTTGCAAGACGTTTTTACTTTTTTCATGAATTTCCTTCCCATAAAAACAAAAAAGCCGTAAAGGTTAGTCTCTCTTCCCCCTTTACGGCTTAAGATCCCCTAATCTTTTGTATAACGGGATTTATTATACTCTTCTATCAGCCTTTGTCAAATACAATTTCAACTAAAAGCAGGCATTTCCGGCAAAGGCAGCCACCCGGCACATAAGGTCATCCTATAAAAAAGCCCGTAATTTTCATTACGGGCTTTTTCTTGATGTCTGGTTTACTTAACGGTCAGGGCTTGCGCCTTCCCCGCCTGCTGGGCCGGGAGGATTCTCCCAGTTGGTACCCGGGCCTCCTGCGCGTCCAGGAGGGTTATTATCCCGGTCACGGCGCCTCTGCCTCCATGCTTTAGCCTCTGTTGCGTCTATAACACCGTCCTGGTTGGCATCGGCCATTTTTTCCCATTCCTCGTCGACAACAGCTTTCTTATCCAGCCACTGCTGCCTCTCGGTATCGTCAACTACCCCGTCCTGATTGGTGTCTGCCCTCCTCTCCCAGCCGGTATTCACCTGTGACTTCCACTGCTGCCTCTCGGTGTCATCTATCACGCCGTCCTGGTTTGAGTCTATGGGCCGGTTTCCTCCGCGATTATTCCACTGCTGCATCTCGGTCTGATCTACGATTCCGTCCTGATTTACATCAGCCCTCTTCTCCCACGGACGACCCACAGCAGCCCGGTTATCCTTCCATTGCTGAGCTTCGGTCTGGTCAACTATGCCATCCTGGTTGGTATCCGCTCTTCTTTCCCAGCGCTGATCTACTGCCTGCCGGGGAGCCCTGTCAGGGCTTGCTCCAGGGCCGCCTGCTGGGCCGGGAGGATTCTCCCAGTTGGTACCCGGGCCTCCTGCGCGTCCAGGAGGGTTATTATCCCGGTCGCGCATAGGCCTGCGCTCAGGACCTGCTCCAGGGCCCCCTTGCGGTCCAGGCCTATTCTCCCAATTAGTCCCTGGTCCTCCTGCCCTGCCAGGAGGGTTATTATCCCGGTCGCGCCTGGGCGCAACCTGCTGCCCCTGCCCGCCTCTGGGTGCATTTCCGCCGCGGCCGCCGCCTCCGCGCCTGCCGCCACCCTGCTGTGCAAAAACAGTTGCTTCAGAAAATAAAAAAACAAACGCTACAACCAAAACAAGAAGCACAATCCTTTTACGCATCTGCCCCTCCTTTTTTGTAGCCTTCATTATACTGCAATCCGTTTATCTTACAATCAAAATTTCAAGACCACGGCAGTCAGGTCGTCAAAAAGCTCTGCCCTCGCGCAAAACGCCTGGTGCTGAAGTTTAAAATCGGATAAAATCGCATCTAGATCCTTATGCGCGCTCCACTGAAAAAATTCTTTGAGTTTTTTGATGCCTAATTCCTGATTCCTGCGGTTACGCGCTTCAATCCAGCCGTCCGTATACATAAAAATGGCATCTCCTGGGGCAAAATGAGAAAAATGCGTTTGATACCGCGCGCTCTCCGAGAGCCCCAGCGGAGGGCCGGATGCAGGGACAAGCTCGCTTAAGCTTCCGCTCTGCTTCTGGAAATAAAGCAATGGCACATGTCCTGCGCAGGCTCCCTCCCAGGAGCCTTCTTTTTCGCGTATGAGAAGGTACTGGGCAGTAACAAAACGGTCCACCAGGATGCTGCTGAGTTGGGTATTCAAGGCAGAAAGGGCAAGGTCCGGCTGGCGCAGGTCGCGCGCAATGACCCTGAAAAGCGAAATCGTCTGCGCCATAATCAGGGACGCAGAAACCCCTTTGCCGCATACATCTCCGATAAGAACTCCTACCGAAGAATCGCCAAACCGGATGATATCATAAAAATCACCTCCCACGAATTTTGCCGGCTCTAAGGATGCGCGGATACGGATAGCGCCGATACGCTCAATATTTGCGGGAAGAAAACTGCGCTGAATAGAAGCGGCGATCTCAAGCTCCTGCTCAAGCAGGCGGCGCTTTTGCACTTCCCTGAAAAATTTAAAGAGCAGCACCGCCAGGTAGGAAAGCGCAATCAGCCAAAGAGGCACCAAGAGATCCCCAAAAACCCCCAGAAAGAAAAAGATATCCAGCTCATGCCAAGCCAGATAACTGCCAGCGCAATACAGGCGAAAAATGCCGCCACAGGAGAAAATGCCAGGCAGATCTTTATGCCGGCCAGGAAAAACCCGCTATCGATCAATGACCTGAAGAGCAGGCTGAGCCTTTTAATGAAGGCATTGCGCAGGACGCTATCGCAAATACTTGCATGCACTCCGACCATAGGATAAACCGGGTCAAAAGGATTTGCCCTCAAATCTGAAGTGCCGGCTGCAGTGAGCCCTACAAAACAAATCTTATCTTTAAGAACGCTGGTATCAAACCTGGGACGAAGGCCCTTCTTTTTATCGGCATGGGCCTTCAAAATATCGAAGTATGAATAGTGCCGGAAGGTCTTTGTCCAGGGGCCGGGATAATTCACCCAGATGGCGCCTTCGCGGTCAAGGGGCACAAGTAGGCGGTTTCCTAAACGCGCGATTCCGCGCTCATCAACCCTGATATCATGCGCATCGTATCCCATTCTCGCTGCCGCAGCCAGGACCCCCAGGGCGACAACGTCTTTTTTGCGGTGGCGCAGTAAGAGCGGCAGGCGCCGCACCTTTCCGTCGGGATCCACGATCACGTTGATGTGCCCTGCGCCGGAGACAGCGGAAACAATCCCGGCGCTTATGCCTGCCAGGACCCCCGCAGCTACAAATTCCCCTCCTCTCTTTTCAATCCTGAAGGCATACGGCAGATAGACATTCCCGGATGCAAGCATTGCCTGGCTCAACACCGCATCAGCTGTATCCGGCTCGCTTAAAAGCAGGTCCATCACCACCACCCGCGCCCCGGCTTCGCTTAAAACCTTAAGCAACGCCGCATGATAATCTCTGGAAATCGGCCATTGCCCCAGATTCCCAAGCGTATCGTCGGAAATCTCAATAATCACAATCTCAGGGTGAGGGGTCTCAATCGGCCTCATTCTCATCAGCCAGTCATAAGCACGCATCTCCTGAACATCAAAAACCCCCAGGTGGTTAAACCAGGAGATAAGAAGGACACACAAAATAATTAAAACAATGGCGAGAATTTTCGGATCAATCTTAAGAACGGGGTATTTCATTTTTATTAACGGCGCCCAGTAGGCCCGGGAGCCCTCTTTTGTGCCGGAGGATTCTTATGCGCAGGCTGGCTATGCTTTTTACCTGCCTGAGTCTGCTGCGGTTTTCCGCCGGGCTGCCCCTGCCCATGAGGGCCGCCTTGCGAACCCTGAGGCGGTTTTTTTTCCTGTTGCTGCCCGGGCTTCATATGCTTCTGTTCCTCAGGCCAGCGGGGAGAGGATGCGCCGCCTTCCTGGAGAGGGGAAGGCTTTTTACCTTCCAGATATTGGCTTTCCGGCCTGCGCCTTTTGCCTTCCGGGCTGACCAGCGGCTCTCCTTCCTGCGTTTTCTGCCTGAACCCCGGCTCCTGGCGATGGGCATCTTTTTCAAAACTCCTCAGCGCTCTCTCACCCTGTATGTGCTGCTTGGAATCGAACAGCTGCCCTTCTTTCCCGTCCTGAGGGCCTTTTCTTTCTTTAATCTCTCCTCCTTCGCGCATCCGGCCGGGATCCCCGGGTTGACGGCCTTTTTTTTCCTTGATCTGCTGGATAAATTCTTTGCGGTCGAATTGCGGCCGGTACATGCGTTTCACCGCTGCCTCGGTGCCATGCTGCTGCACATCGAACTTGCGCTGTTTCCATTCCTGCTGCCTCATCGGATCAACAGGCTTAAGCGGCATAGGCCTCTGGAACTTGCGCACCGTGGTCATCTGGCCGGGAGTAACCGGGGTTACCTCGCGCGACAAAACGCCGCTTGCCTCATAGTGGCGCACGTATGCAGAGTCTTCCATGGCCTCGACATCTGTCCCTTCTTCGGTTACCGTGGTAATCCAATCAGTGCCGCGGGCGCCGGAAACCGCCGTGGGCGTGCGTATCTCAAACGCAGTGCCCGGCTCAAGGGAGCTGATAGAGGCAAATATCTCTCCGGTAGTCATCTCAAGCTTCTCATCGCCGGAAAAAAGCACTTTTGCTTCGGTGTTTTCGCTTAAACGCACAAGATTAGAGTTCTCCTCGTTAAAAGAAAGCTCAGCCGAGGAACCGGCTGCAACCTTTATTGCATCCCCTGCCTCCAGGATCATACCTTCCTGGGCTTCTGCATACTCCTCGGTGCCTTCAAGGAGAACCTCAATACTCCCCGAGGCATAGGTCAGCTCGGCTTGTTCTGCGCGTGCAGACATAGAAAGTACGCATGCTGCCAAAAATATAAATATGGCACTGCTTATCGAACGCATCTCCGGGATCCTTTCTGTAGAACTTCCGGTACAATAGTATATTTCCGAAATGCTCAGAACGCCAGATACTCTTGCGCCTTCTTAAACAATCTTCCCTGCCTTCCCAACGTATCCAGCGAACGCAGGCGCACGCCGCTTTTCCGCAACGCCAGTATCCGCTCTATCGTCACCTGCCCCAGCCCCGGCACGCGCAGCAAACGAAACGCGCTGTCCTTATTGATATTGACGGGGAAAAATTCCGGATGGCTTTTTGCCCACACTTCTTTAGGGTCGGCTTCGAGAGAAAGATTGCCCTGCGCATCAACCGGAATCTCCTCGGCAGAAAATCCGTATTTCCTGATCAGCCAATCAGCCTGATACAGCCGGTGCTCGCGCGTTAAGAGCCCGCTATTGGAGAGCGCAGAACGCTCTCCCGGCACATCCGATGCGCCTACGCCTCGCTGATAAGCGCTGAAATACACGCGGCTGAGGCCCAGCTCTTTATACAGCTTCCAGGAATATCCGATAATCTGCCGGTCTGTCTCCCCGGCTGCTCCCACGACAAACTGGGTCGTCTGCTTAACCCTGTTGTAAACCGGCCCTGCCTGCCTCAGGCGGCTGATCAACTGTATTGGCTTGATAATGTCGCGGAGGTAATCCTTGGTCGTGCTTAAATCCCTGAAATTCTCTTCGCCGGCTGTCTCGATGTTTAACGACACGGCATTTGCCAGAGAAAGGCAGTGGCGGATGGCTGACTCTGAGGCGCCGGGAATAACCTTCAGATGGATGTATCCTTTAAAACGCATCCTGCGCAGGATAAGCGCAGTGCGGTTAATACGCTCCATGGTCGTATCAGGATTCCTCGTCACCCCGCTGCTTAAAAAAAGCCCGCTCACCCTCCCTGAATGGTAGTAATCCAGGAAAGCCTTCGCCAGCTCTTCGGGGCTTAAAGAACACCTCTCTACGTCCGAGCCAACGCGTAACGGACAATACCTGCAGTTATTGACGCACTCGTTAGATAGAAGGGTTTTAAAAAGATAGGTGGTGCCGCCTTGAGGAAGGGTAACCGGATAGATCCATTTATGCTCTTTTGACCGGCGGCGGTGCTCGTCCTGAGAGGTTGCGCAGGCGCAAGCCAGGTCATACTGGGAATCGCGGGAAAGGATAGTAAGCTTTTCGGAAGTATCAGGGGAGCTTTTAACCAACAAAGACATGGGTACCTTTCGCGCTGAAATCGCGGCGGCAGCGCCGCACACAAAAAACCTTCGCCTTTCACGGCGAAGGTTTTACTTTTTTAACGTCCAGGTTCCCCCTTCGACTCAGGACATATTCCTATTGCATCCGGTCTTATTATACCGCTTTTTAACTCCTTGCCAAGCAAAATAATTCTTCAAAGTTTCATTTCACCACAACCGATGCCTTGGCATCAAAGGGATTAGTCCTGACTGCTAGCCCAGCGCTACATCGAGGATCATCATAACTAAAAAGCCCACAATGGTTCCTCCTGTAGCCAGGTCAGTATAGCCGCTGCGCTGGGATTCAGGGATGACCTCTTCAACCACCACAAAGATCATGGCGCCTGCGGCAAATGCCAGGGCATAAGGCAAAAGCGGCTGCGCCCAAAGCACCGCCCCTGCTCCGATAACCGCCGCAACCGGTTCTACAATCGCGGAAAGCTGGCCATACCAGAAGCTCTTGACCCTGGACATCCCTTCGCGGCGAAGCGGAACAGAAACGGCAAACCCTTCAGGGAAATTCTGGATACCTATGCCTATAGCCAGGGCTATGGCTGCGGCAAGCGTTGCAGAAGAAAACCCTGCTGCCACGGCGCCGAATGCCACGCCGATAGCCAGCCCTTCGGGAATATTATGCAGGGTTATTGCCGCAACCAACAGGGTGCTGCGCTTCCAGTTGGTCTTAATACCCTCTGCCTCCTGTATGGGAAAACCGATATGAATGTGGGGAAGAATTTTATCTATGAGGCGTAAGAAAAGCGTGCCCAGGAGAAACCCTGCTGCAGCCGGAAACCAGGGGCCTATGCCGTGGCCTGTGGACATCTCGATTGCCGGGGAAAGAAGCGACCAGAAGCTTGCGGCGATCATAACGCCGGCGGCAAACCCCAGCATGGTATCAAGCACCTTTTGGCTGGCAGTCCTGGTAGTAAATACAAAAGCAGCTCCCAGGGCCGTGATCCCCCAGGTAAAGATGCCGGCAAGGCCGGCCTGAAACACAGGGGCAAGATTAACAAACGAATCTATCATAGGCTGATACTATAAGGCGCAAAGCTGTCACGGCTGCTGACTGCCGCGCCGGCTTTGCGCCTTATGCGTTGCTTTATCTGCCCAACAGTAAAGAAAGCTCAGAAACATGCTCCTGCTCATCAATAATCACATGGCGGATCTGATGTTCCAGGGTCTCAAATTCATACTGCAGGCTCTTTTTGTTATCGATGACCTTCTGGTAGATCTGCTTGTAAAAATCAATGGCGTCTTTCTCTCCCTTGAGGTTGACCTCCAGGATCTTTTTGGCGTCCTTTGCCTTAAATGTCTCGGCAAGCTCCATGGCCGGCTCTCCCCCCAGGTAAGCTGCGATCAGGGTGCGGAAGATCTCTTCGTGTTTAAGTTCATCTCCGGCGATCTCCTGAAGCCGCTTGATGATCGCCTCTGCCCCCATACCGCTGATGGCCTCTGCGTGCGCCATATACTGGATGCGCGCGGCATACTCCAATGCCAAGGCGTGGTTTAACATCTTTACCAACTCTTTTTTGATGCCTTCCATCATCTTCCTCCTTTTTTGTTGTCTTAAGTAATTCTAACAGCTTCTTCACATCAAGACCAGCTTTTTCACCGCTTCGATCGCTACTTTCGCCATCAACCTCCTTTCAAGTAATTATTACTGAATAGTAATAATTACTATGTTTAAGCCAAAAAATTTATTTTCTCTTCGCGCACTCTGTGCACACCCCCTCTAAGACCACCTTCTTTTGCAGGATATTGAACTGCCTTTTAAGCTCTTCGGGCACCCTGATGCTGTCGAAGTAATCGTTTGAAAAATCCACGATCTTTTCGCAGCGGGTGCACCTGAAGTGATGGTGCGGGTTGATATCCGGGTCAAAACGCCTGGAGCCGCCGTACCCTTCTACCATATGGATGATGCCGGCATCCACAAAGGAAAGGACCGTGCGGTACACCGTATCAAAAGAGATATTGGGCAGGGCTACCCGGACCTTCTTAAGAATCCCTTCGATCGTAGGATGGTCGGTTGCCTTTGAGAGTTCCCGGTATATGGCTGTGCGCTGAGGCGTAACCTTAAGGCCGTGCCTGCGGCATTTCTCCATAAAAGAATCAAGGGAGCTCTGCATAGTCAATTTTTGCATATAATTACTATATAGTAATAATTATAATTTGTCAAGGATTTCCCCGCACTTTTTAATAACCGCCACCCTCTTATTCATGCCCGGCAAATACATCCCTTGCTCTCATTTTCAAAGCCTTACCCCGGAGAGAAGCTCCCGCGCTCCGTTTTTATCCTGGATATAGACTTCGGGGATAAATTCCACAGAGTTAGGGATGAGCGCCGTGATTACTTTTTTAAGCCGCGCCTGCTGAGCTTCGTTTTCAAAGTCAAAAACAGGATTCTGGCTCAAATCGTTTAACAAAAGGACTACCGGCTCATGAGGAAATTGAAAGTCCTTTAAAAGCTGCTTAATAAGCAGGTCTAAATATTCGGGCTTGTCTTTAAACACGGCTACGCTGGATTTAAAAACCACCTTCCCCCAGTCTTCATCGATTGTTTTATGGAGAAACGCATATACGGAGGAATATTTGACCATCCTGACTGCGCCGGGAGCTAACTTGGCGGCAGTATTTACGATAACCGTGGAGAGTTCCGCTTGATTAAATGTCTTGATCTCTTTATGGATATCAACGGTCAAAAGGTCAAAGGTATAGAAACCGCGCACGCTTGAAGCGGCATTGGCGGTGCTTCGCTTTAAGAAGTCTTCCACTGCGTCCCAGAGGATCTTCTCTTCGTTGCGGATAAAATTCAGCGCCAAAAACTTACAAGGCTGATTTTCGCGAACCGCTATATACTGGCGGACTTTCTCCTCATTAAGGCCGCAATACGATATCTCATCAAAAAGCGGCATATGCGTAAAGAGGTTCGAGTTTTGAAATCCGAAACTCATTAAATCCATAAATGTCCTGGGCTAAAAATGAACCGCACGCCACGCGCTCTTTTGTGCTGTCCTCCAATGCCTTATGGCAAAATGAAGCTCCCGCAATCCATTGCTACTCATTTAAAAAATACTTTATCGCTTCCAGTTGGTAACTCCGGTTCTGCCGGTATCCCGCATGCCTGCCCTGCGGGTCAATATTCAACCGTACAACACGACCGCCGTTTTTAGTGACCAGATCCGCGGTATAGCGCATGTACTCAGCCATCTTAGTCCCCCATTCTTCGTCTTGCTCTCCGGCATAAAGGTAAAAATCTATGCCTTTAAAGCACTCCCTGCCGAGCTTTCCAGAAGCAAGTTCAGAAAAGATCTTATCCGGCACCTGCGATTCTCCTGGCGCAACGACACTATCAAAAGGTATCCCGCCGGAATGGGCAATTACCATATCGATATACTTTGTGGATTTTTGGTCAAGGTAGGCAACCTGAAAAGAAGTTACCGAACCCCGGCTGAACCCACAAAGCGCAATGCGGCTGGGATGAGCTGAAAATTCCCGCTCCAGGAAACGCATGCCCTTATCAATCATGCGGTTAATTTTAAAGGCGTCATCATACTGGTTGGTCTTTTTGTCCAGCCACTGGATCGCCATGGTCGCATACCCCTGCTCTTCAGCCATAGCAATCTCATCAGCTGTTTCATCGTAGGCAGTGCCTCCGGTACCGTGCAGCAGGATCATTAATTTATCCAGGGAGGCCGCTGAAGGGATGAAGAAAACTAAAAACCGCCCCTCTTCGGGTAGATCAACTACAAACGCTCCGCGCCGGATAACATCATTATAGCGGCGCGACATCTGGAAATAGCCTAAGCGGTCTCTTTGATTCCTGGCAGGCAGTTTGCTTGCAGCCGGCTGGGCGTTTAGAATGGTTGCCGACAATAGAAAAATCGTCAAAAACGACAGCCCTATTTTTCCTTTTGCTAAAAGATAAGTGTGCTTTTCCATATCATTACCTCTAATCGCTTAAATTTTATCTACGATTACTACACCGACGCACCAGTCGCTACCAACCTAACACCGAGTCAATTTTAGGCTCGTTACGCCAACTTGTCTGACCGGCAGGCAGGTATTAACAAAGAGCCGGATTCTACCTTAAAAACTGTTTGCTAACGTGTTGGCATTACATGGCCCAGCTGGTGCCAACCGTAGTGTAGGCTATTACACCCGGTGACATTCACAACCAGCGTGCTGACAGGAAAAACGCCGTTTGAGAAACGATAATCAAGCCCGCCCATAACATAACGCAGAATTGTTCCGAGCGCGCCGCCTAACCCTATAATAAAAAACCTCAACATAAACCGATACCCCCTTTCTTTTAGTAGGAGTTATCGGCCTGTTGAGGCGGTTATTGGCGGACCCCATCGCCAGTGTTAAGATATTTTACCAGATAAAACAAACTTATTTAAGTAAAATCATACCGTCTTCAACCAATCTGTTATTTTGGCTTCTATCTGATCCCTGACTTCTTTGGTCCTCTTTAGTTTTTCGTCATGCGTTCCCGTAAAACTTGACGGATCCACAAACCCCCAGTGAAGCTTCTTGGCTATACCCGGGAATATCGGGCACCTTTCCGATTGCGATTCATCACAGACGGTAATCACATAATTGTAAATCTTGCCCTGTTTGTATAAATCAAAGACGCTCTTAGTTTTATTCTGCGAGATATCGATCCCCGCCTCCTGCATTGCCTCAATCACAATCGGATTAAGCTTACCCGGCTCAAGCCCCGCGCTCTCCACCTCAAAACGATCCCCGCCGTATTTCTTGAGGAATGCTTCTGCCATCTGGCTTCGCCCAGAATTGTGAATGCATACAAATAACACTTTTTTCTTATCCATGAGCCCCTCCTGACAATTTAAACCAATTTTGTGTTCTTAAACAAACTTTGACCAGCATGAGCATCACCGGAACCTCGATAAGAACTCCCACCACTGTCGCCAAAGAAGCTCCTGACGACAACCCAAACAGAATCGTTGAAGTAGCGATAGCAACCTCAAAATGATTGCTCGCCCCCACCAGCGCTGACGGCGCCGCATCGCGATAAGACAGCTTAAGCCTCTTCGCCAGGACGTACGTTATCGCGAAAATAAGACACGTCTGGACAAAAAGCGGTATCGCGATCAAGAAGATAACCTGCGGCTGGTTGATAATCAGCTCGCCCTTGAAAGAAAACAATAAGATCAACGTGAGCAATAACGCCCCGATGGACACCGGCGTTAAATAATGGAGAAATTTCTCTTCAAACCATTTAAATCCCTTCTTTGCGATCAGCCACTTGCGCGAATAATATCCCAAGAGTAGCGGCAAGCCCACATAGATCACCACTGAAAGCACAATAGTCTGCCAAGGAATCGGCATCTTATTCACACCTAAAAGCCAGCCGCCCAATGGCGCATAAAGAAACAACATAGTCAATGAATTAATGGCTACCATGACCAGCGTATGGCCATCATTACCTTTAGACAAATGCCCCCAAATAAGCACCATTGCCGTGCATGGCGCTATGCCAAGCAGAATGCATCCGGCAATATATGATCGAAACAGCTCAACCTGCGAACCGCCTTTTACAATCTCCATCCCCGGAAGCCACCCTTTAAATAGAAACCCAAGAAACAACCACGCAATAGCAAGCATGGTAAACGGCTTGACGCACCAATTCACCAATAGAGTCAATATAACCGGCTTAGGTGTTTTCCCCGCCTTGATAACCTCGGCAAAATCAATCTTGACCATGATCGGGTACATCATGAAAAATAGGCAAATTGCAATCGGAACAGATACTTGATAAATCGAGACCTGATCAAGCGCAACAGCGACCTGCGGAAACAATTTACCAAGCGCGATTCCAAGCCCGATACAGAGAATAACCCAGCCGGTAAGATACTTCTCGAAAAAGCTTAGTTTGCGCTCTTCATGAATGATGTGTTCCATTTCCTCTCCTTCGCAGCCAGCGAACACCGGCGAATCCAATATGGCCGGTGCTAAAATAACCGCAGGATATAAATTCCTGTGTAATACAAGCCCACGGCAATAAAAATTACACCAGTAATCCTGCGGGTATAAAATTCCAGCTTCGTGATCTTGTTAAACCAATGACTCATTGAAGTCACGCCCAGTGCAATAGCCACAGCGAACCCCGGCACCGGAAGCCCTGTCCCCACCCCATAGATCAACGGTAGAAGCGTTCCTGCCTCGCTGTTAAGCGCCAACGGAATCAAACTACCGAAGAATAACGCCGCGGAAACAGGACAGAAGGCCAAAGCGAATATCAACCCCAAAAGAAAAGCGCCCGGAGCGCCGGATTCAACCAGTTTATTGTGGTGCTTTTGAGACAACTCCTCGCCCGGCAGTCTTATCGTAAGCACTTCCAGCATAAATAACCCCGTCATTATCAATAAGGGCCCTAAAGCCTTGACCATGTATTTCTGCAAGAATTGCGCAACCTGCGGAACGCTTAAAAGAGAACTGATAATAATCCAACCCAGCGCCGCATACGCAACCATCCGGCCGAGGGTATACGCTAACCCTGACAAGAACACTATAAACGGATGCGCAATCTTCTTGGAAAGAAAAGATACTGCCGCAATGTTTGTGGCCAATGGGCATGGGCTGATTGAAGTCAATATTCCCAACCACAGCGCAGAACCTAAAGCGATCAATAACTCCATTATTGTATGCCCTTCATAAATTCTTTAATCTCACCGGCCACGTAATCTGTAAACTTTTGCTTATTGCGGGCAAGCTCCCAGATCTTATCAAGATTTTTTGATTTAACCTCTTTGCCGTCTTTCACCTGTGAAAGTATAAGCGACTTGGTATACAGTTTATAATCATTCACAAAATGCTCATTGCCCTGCTCTTCCACATTGACTGCTTTAAACTCTAAGCTTCCGGAAGCAAGATCGTCCTTAAAATTCGCCTCAATCGCTTCTTTGGAGTACTTCTCCATGTTAGTGCAGGTGTAGCACCTGAACGATCCATGAAAATAGTACGCGATGACCTTCGCTGAATTATTGTCAGCCGCAAAGACTATTGAGGCGCTAATTACCGCAACAGCCGCCAGAATTACGATTAGCAATTTCTTCAACTTTACCTCCTGAAATTTTAGTAGCCGCTCTTTCGATATTCTCATCATTGACTTGAGTTTTACCTTTTTCAAAGCCAAGATCCTTAAGATTAAACGAAATCGGAGAAAATCCGGCATGCTCAAGGATCTTTTTCGAACACAACACCTGACATCCGTCAATCGCGATAATTTTATTCGCCGCCTTAGCAGACTCTATCATGCCCGTGACATACGCCCCAATACCAGCAAGACAAAACATTTTTGCCTGTCCGCATTTTGCCATCTTTCTGGCAACACGATCAGATAGCTCTCCAACATCAGAACCTCCGGAACAAGGAAAAATTAGAACTCCTACCTCCTGACACATACACTCGCCCATTTCATTCCTCCCTATTTCGAAATAATTTTCTTAATTTCGTCTTTAGACAGCACCTTGCCTGCGGAAACTACCATACCATCAACAGCCAAAGCTGGCGTCATCATTACACCGTATTCGGTGATCTTATCGATGTCCGTGACTTTACCGATCTCAGCTTGAATATTTAACTCTTTTACGGCCGCCTCGGCGTTAGCCGTAAGTTGTTTGCATTTAGGACAGCCGACTCCTAAGATTTCTATTTGCATTTTCCTTCCTCCGTTTATCTTTTTACCGCTGAAACTCTTATGCTTACGATTGCGTCTTGAGCGCTCTCAAGATTATTAAACGTGGCGGTCACCGGATAGCTGGCCTCGCTTACTATTTTGATATCATTAAACCCCGCTTTCTCGATAAACCTGAGATACTCAGCTTTCTTGATCGCTCCGGCAAAACAACCCACATATGCCTCGACAGATTCTTTAATCTCTTTCGGCAGATCCTTCGCCAAAACAAGATCTGAAACCATCAGCCTTCCGCCGGATTTAAGCGCCCTGAATGCCTCCCTAAAAACTGCTTCTTTATCTGGTGAAAGATTAATCACACAATTTGAGATAATCACGTTAATAGAATCATTTTCAACTGGGAGTTTCTCTATCTCACCCACACAGAACTCCACGTTATCGAAACCGCCTTTTTTGGCATTCGCCCGCGCCCTTTCCAGCATCTCCTGCGTCATGTCTACGCCAATGACACGTCCAGACTTACTAACCTTTTTGGCCGCAAGAAACGCGTCAAACCCAGCACCGCTCCCCAGATCAAGCACCGCATCTCCCTCTTTTAATGAAGCACTGGCCACCGGATTGCCGCACCCGAGCCCTAAGTTTGCTCCATCAGGAACAGCGTTTATCTCCTCTTCGCTGTAACCAACGGTCTTGCTGATATCCCTGGCATTGCTTGATGATGAACAGCATGAACTGGAAGAACAACAGGATGATCCTTGCTTGGCTATTTTGGCATAGCCTTCTTTGACTATCTTCTTGATATCTTTATCCATAACTCTCCTCGCTTATTTAACAACTGGAGCCCAAAGGGCGACGTCCCTTTACGGGACAAAACCAAATATCATTCCGCTTATCGTAGCCATGACAACTACCAGCGCCACATATATAAGTGTCTTCTTGGTGCCGATAACTCCCCGAATAACCAACATACTCGGCAGGCTCAATGCTGGCCCAGCCAAAAGAAGCGCCAAGGCAGGACCCTTGCCCATGCCTGATCCGATTAATCCCTGTAAAATCGGTACCTCAGTAAGCGTAGCGAAATACATGAACGCCGCCACGATCGAGGAAAAGAAATTCGCCCGCAAAGAATTCCCTCCGACCAATGCTTCAACCCAGCGTGAAGGAATAACGCCTTCATGGCCGACTCTGCCTAAAAGGAATCCGGAAATCAGAACACCGGCCAAAAGAAGTGGTAATATCTGCAGGGAGAACCCCCATGAGGCCTGAGTCCATTCTTTAAGCTCGTTTTTCTTAAACCACTTGACAAGCATAACAGTTAAACTCAAGAGCGAAAACCCAGCGATCAACCATTTGTATTGATATATGAATGCCCACGCGCTGTGACCGCCTTCTAAAGGCTTGCCCCAGTTGGCGAAAACAAGAAAAGCGACCATTGAAGCAAAATAAAGGATGGTCTGGCCTAAGGAGCGGGTTTCTTTGATCTCTCCGACATTAAAATCACCATTATCGTGCCGCGCCCGTTCCTCTTTCAAGAAGATAAGATGCATTAATAAACCGATAACAACGCTGAACACAACCGCGCCTATCGCGCGCGCCAACCCCAACTGCCATCCAAGAATTCGAGCGGTAAGAATAATTGCTAATACGTTTATTGCAGGCCCGGAATAAAGAAAGGCGATCGCAGGGCCCAGTCCCGCGCCCCTTTTGTAGATACCCGAAAAGAGCGGCAACACTGTGCAGGAACAAACAGCGAGTATCGTTCCCGATACTGACGCCACGCTATATGACAAAAACTTATTAGCTTTAGCGCCAAAATACTTTAACACCGACGCCTGACTGACAAAAACCGATATCGCTCCGGCTATAAAGAACGCCGGGACAAGACACAAAAGCACATGTTCCCGGGCATACCATTTCACAAGCGCAAGGGATTCAAAAATGGCATTCGTAAAACGTAGATTCTCAATCGGCAAATAAAAACAAGCCAAAAATGCCGCTACCACATAAAGAAGCTTTTTCCACTCTTTCATCTTTTTCTCCCTCCGACCACCTTACAGCAGCCGCCCTCAATGCGTATAGCCTTGATATTTACTAACCCATCGGCTATCTTTCTTTGTGCCGAAGTTAATATCCTTGAAAAGGTTGGCCGAGATATCTTCATTAGCCTTGCAGCTTCATCCTGCTTCAATCCCTCTAGGCAAGCTAAACGCACAACCTCAAATTCATCGAGAGACACATAAACCCCCTCGCACTTACTTAACGGCTTACACCGCGGTTTAAAACAACGCTCACCCGGAGCGCATTGTAGCCACCTGGTCTTCTTTGGACGCATAAACACCTCGTTATTGTTATGAACATATGTTCATAACTAGTTTATCACATGAACTCGGCTTGTCAATAAATTTTTAGCGCTTATATCGGTATCAGACCTAGGGACATCGAGAGATAAAAAAGGCTATGAGCAGGGTTACCGATCATAGCCTTGAACCTATAACCTATATAGTTTTGAGGAGAATTATTGAGCCCCTCTCCTATGAGTCGAGGGAAAACCTCTCTATTGTATACCAGGTACAGCTTACAGCTAATATATGATTTTACCGACGAAAAACAGCTATTGGAGAGACTGTTCCTCGTACAATTTATCCGTTTTGTCCGGTCCTTTTTGTCCTAAATTCTCCTAACTCTTTGAAAGGTTAGGAGATCGTTTTTGTCCACTTCGTTTAACCGGACAAAGTTATCAAAGGCTTAAAAACCAGCCAAAAGTAGCCCTAAAAAAGCGAGAATTTTAAAGGCACTAACATACGTCTATCTGATAGGGCGCCATTTCCCTGCGCTAAATAACTTGGGAGCGAGAACCTTCCTCAGGGTTTCCATCAAAAAAATACCGGCGCCGGGCATTATGGCGATCATCCACTCCTGGGGCTTAAGCGCGACAGCATTAAACCACGGACGGGCAAATGCGGCGTAAATAACCACAAGCTGCAAAGCCACGGCAATGGCAATCGCCTTCATGAGGGCTACGTTCTTAAATACTCCCAGCTTGAATATCGTAATCTCGTCGGATCTGACATTAAATGCCACCAGCCATTCAAAAACCACGATGCTGCAAAAAACAATGGTGCGCGCTTCCTCAAGGCTGAATCTGGCCAAACCCCAGGAAAAAACAAGAAAAGCTCCTAAGCTTAATCCGGAGGCTAAGAAGAAAATTCGCAAAACCATCCCGGGATAGATAAGCCCGACTTTGGGGTGCCGGGGAGGAGACTGCAGCTCGTTCCCGACCTTCGGCTCAAGACCAAGAGGTATGGCAATAAGCGCTCCGGTAACAAGATTAATCCATAAGATCTGTATAGGAAGAAGCGGCGCCTTACCCGTAAAATATACGCTCAAGATAAGCGCAAACAGTTCTCCGAAGCACGTGGTCAATAAGAACAAGACTGCGTTGCGCAAGCGGTTAAAGATAACCCTTCCTTCCTCAACCGCCGCGACAATAGAAGCAAAATTATCATCGGCAAGAACCATATCCGAGGCTTCTTTCGCCACATCCGTCCCGGTTATCCCCATAGCAATTCCAATATCCGAGGCTTCCAGGGCAGGAGCGTCATTGACGCCGTCTCCGGTCATGGCAACGACATTACCGAGTTTTTTAATTGCCTGCACGATCTTTAGCTTATGCAGCGGCTCTATGCGCGCGAAGACTGAAACTTGTGTGAGCTTATGAGCAAGATCTTCATCGCTTATTTCCCCGACTTCAACGCCAGTCAGGGCCCCTTCCGTAGTTATGCCTATCTCCCGCGCAATTGCTTCAGCAGTCATCTTGTTATCGCCGGTAACCATAACCACGCGGATTCCTGCCTGCTTACACAATTTAACCGCTTCAATAGCTTCGGGCCTCGGAGGATCAATCATGCCTGCCAACCCCGCAAAGACTAACTTTCTGGCTATATCCTGCTCTGTTAAATTGTCTTGAGTAGAGCCGCATTCGCAATAGGCTAAGGCCAGTACCCTCATAGCGTCTTTAGCCATAGCTGCTACCCCATCCGTGATTGCCTGCCGGGAAGAATCATCCAGCGAATCCGACCTTCCATCTTTCAACAAACGCGAACTCATCGCAAGGATCTTCTCTGGAGAACCCTTAACATATGCCAGGCGCGCATTCTCCTTCTGATGAAGCGTGGCCATATACTGTTTCTCGCTTTGAAACGGTATTTCGCTTATGCGCGGGAACGACCGCTCTAAGTCTTTCTTGGTCATACCAGCCTTAACCGCAGCCACAAGAAATGCTCCCTCAGTCGGATCCCCGATAACTTTACATTTTTTATCTTCTATGTCCACAGAAGCATCATTGCACAACGCCCCTATTTCAAGAAGAAACTTCAAGCTATCATCATTTTTACTGTCAATAGCCTTATTACCATGGATAAATTCAGCGGATGTTTCGCACTCAGCGCCTCTTAATTCAATGGTGCGGCCGTTACTCCAAAGGCGCTTTACCGTCATCTGATTCAATGTCAGCGTGCCTGTTTTGTCCGTACAAATAACGGTCGTTGATCCAAGCGTTTCAACAGCCACAAGCTTACGTATAATGGCGTTTCTTTTCGCCATTAGGCGCATTCCCACTGCTAGTACCACGGTAACTACCGCCGGAAGGCCTTCAGGGATAGCAGCCACTACCGCCGCAACCGCCAGCATAAAAATCTCAACCCACCCCATACCCTTGCTTATGCCGATAATCTTGAGGATACCGACGATAACAATGGAAATAATAATCATCCACCTTCCAAGCGCATGGATGCTTTTTTGTAACGGCGTCTTTTCCGTCTTTATTTCTTTCAAGGCAGAGGCAATCTTACCCATCTCAGTTCCCATGCCTGTTGCTACAACTACGGCAACCGCCCTGCCGTAGGTCACAACAGTGCCCATATACAAAAAATTTTTGCGATCGGCAACTGAAGCATCCTCCTGGACATTATCCACATGTTTATCCACCGGCACCGATTCTCCCGTGAGAATAGACTCGTTTACCTTTAAACTTGATGCCTCGATTATCCTGGCATCAGCCGGTATCTTATCTCCGGATTCTAAAATAAGAATATCCCCGGGCACAACCTCTTTTGAAGGAATTAACTCAATTGTATTCCCACGTTTGACCTTGGCTTTAGGCGCGGCAAGCTGTTTTAAGGCATCCATGGCTTTTTCCGCGCGGGCCTCTTGAATAAAACCGATAATCGCCATGATCATGATAACCGCGAGAATTACGCTTCCGTCCATCACGCCGCCGACAATAAATTTCACTATCGAAGCGCCGATTAGAATATACACCAGCGGATTCATAAATTGACGCAGAAAGAGAATAATCGCCGGAGTCGCCTTCTTGGTGGCAAGTTCATTATGGCCGTATTCTTTAAGCCGGTTGCTTGCTTCATCCGCTGTCAAACCACCGGAAGACACTTTCAATATACCGAACACTTCTTCGCTGGTAAGTGCGTGCCATTTATTATCCACGAACAAACTCCTTGCGTAGATAAGACTGTCCGAAAACGCCATATCGGATACTGTTCTTCCCCTGCTTTTTCGCCTCATACATTTTATCATCGGCTTGTTTAAGAGCTTCATCGCCTGAAGCTGTAGCAGAAAGATACGTCACTGCCCCGATACTAAAAGTAACCGGATATCCGCTTCTCCTGACAGAATCTAATAATGCCTTTTGCATTCTCTCCAAAGCAGACCTGGCTTGCTTTTGGTCGGTGAGTGGGAATAACACGGCAAATTCATCTCCACCTAGACGGCCTACTATATCTATTTCCCTCACGGAGCGTTTCAAGGTATCTGCGATGAGACGCAGCAGCTTATCGCCGGCATTGTGCCCGGAGCCGTCATTGACTACTTTAAAATTATCAACGTCAAAATAGGCCAACGTAAACGGCCTGCCATCCCTGGCCAACCGTTTGAGCTCTGCGGCGAGGAGATCGGAAAAGTGCCGCGAATTGGCTATCCCGGTAAGAAAATCACTACGGGCAAACATTTTCTCCTTTTCAATCCTGCTCATTAAGACATATATCAACTTTACTATTATAAAAAAGAAACCCATCCTAATAAGGGCATTCCACAAAATTATACCCCAGGGGAAATGCCATCCCCGAGCCCACTCTTCCGATAATAGCCAAACCAGAGCGCTTATAAAACTCGTTATAAATGCTAACCTCTCTTTCGCGCTTAGAGACACCAGGATAATAGGGACTAATAGTAAGATCGAGATATCAATATCGTAACCGGTAAGATAATCAAGAAGACCTAAGAGCAAGATTAAGGCAAAGGCGGCGACAATGGTCAACTGTCTATTTTTCTCAGCAAATTGACGCAAGCGCCTGGCAGCGTTACTCTTTAAACCAATAATGAGAGTATATATATCCTGTTCTTCACCGTCTGAAGTCTCTTTTTTAAGCCGTACCGTCGGACCTACTTCGAGTACTTCGCTCACCGATACTTTATAGAAAACCTTTACCTGGTTAGAGGAAAATGCTTCTCCCTTATGCGGGTTGAGCCGTTGAACCCCGGATATTATCCTGCTGGTGGCGAAGCTCACCTGTTTTTCCGTAAATTCAAGCGCAAGAATATCAAATTCGCTGCCGGCTTCTATGGCCTTAGCGGTCCCGTTGATTTGATAATTCCTAAGGTTATCCTCGTCCATTACCGCAAGGGAAATAAACGGGTTACACTGCACGTTTTTCCGCGTTTTTCCTTTTACCATATCAGCAAGATACACACTGTTCCCGTCTATTTTAAGCAGGAATTTGGACGCGACGCTGGGCTGTCCATGCTCATCCGATGTGCCCACGTGTATGAAATCGGCTTTTTGCAAGAGAGCCGCAAGTTCAAGCGGGATCTTTAAATTTTCCATAAAATACCTTCGGGATCGTGGACCAAAACCATTTTGAGACCGGTTTACCCCTTCAAGAACTATGCAGAATCAGAAAACATCTCGTTATATAAACGCTGCGTGTCCTCTTTGCGACATAACTCTGTCCCGGGAGTCATCACCGCCGCGGTACCTGCCGCTACTCCGAATCTAACCGCTTCGAATATAGGCATTCCCCGCGCTAAACTCAAAACAATACCGGCCACCATACTGTCTCCGGCACCCACTTTACTGATAACAGGTACCGCAGGAGGGATAATGTGTTTAACAGCGTCTTTTGCGGCTACTATCACTCCTCCTGCGCCGAGTGAAATAACCACTACTTGGCATTGTCCATTCTCAACGATCATGCCGGCTTTTTCCCTAATATGGGACTCCTCCATTATCTCTTCGTCAAATAGCTCTCTAAACTCGCGTATATTGGGCTTGATCAGATAAACGCCTTCCTGTAAAGCGGATTTGAGATTCTCACTCGGCGCATCCACGATCACTTTTGCGCCCATCTTGTTTCCTATTTTAGCGACGCGCGCATAGAAATCAACTGGCACGCCCGAAGGAAGACTGCCGCTGGCCACGATATAATCCGGTTTTGGGTCACTATCAGATAATTCATCAAGGCACCCCTGCCATTCATTCTCGGTTAGCACAGGGCCAGGCATTCCAAAACGGTATTGTAGGCTTGTGGTTTCTTCAAAGATAATTACATTCTCGCGTATTGTTCCTTTGATGTGAATGGGTTTATGCCCTATCCTCTCTTCTTCAAGCAAATCATTCAGCAACCGGCCTGACATACCGCCTGACGGATAAAGAAGCGTCGATTCTCCACCTAATTTCTTTATCGCCCTTGAGACGTTTATGCCTCCTCCGCCAGGCTCATAGACAGGCGTTTTACAATATAATTTGCGCTCGACAATAACCCTCTCAACCGCCGCGCTCTTATCAATACACGGGTTCATGGATAAGGACACAATTGTTTTTATCCTCTGGTCTCTTGCCATATTACAACCCCTCAAAATATCTATAAACAAGCAATGAAAGTTTTGCGATAAACTCCTTGGACGAATTGCTGTTTGGATTTGCGTGTTTTGCCAATACCACGATAACATAATCTCCGTTTCGAGTAAAGACAATACCCGCATCATGGCAGACACTATTTTCAAGACCGGTTTTGTGCGCAACGGTTATCTCAGGAGGTAAATATTTAGGAATACGGTCATTCATGCGTGTCAATTTGAATATATTTATGCATTGAGCCGAAATATTTTTATTTCCGAGCTCCCTTCGGTAAATCTTATTTAACAATAATGCCCCCGCAGTCCTCTGTTTTTATCCGAGAGGAAAATCTCGCCCAACAAATCAAAGAGGCCATCTTGAAGTTTGCATTGGATGATAGGGCTTTTTCCTACATAATGGATGAGTTAAATCGTGAAATAACTCTGCCCAACGCCGAGCGAGTCCATAATCGCATATCCGCTGAAATTAAGAATCAGGAAGTTGACGACCAGCTGAAACGCCTGCTTGATTTGTTAGTGCGCGGGGTTATCAGCGAGGAAGAATATAAGCGGGAAAAAGCCGAACTACTGAATAAGAAGTTCGATAATTTGGATGGGGGTAACCCTGACGGGGACTGACACGAACGCTTCAAAAACTTCCCAACTCTTGCTCACCAAGCCAGTTACATCACAGCGGAGGCAAATTTCGAAGCCCTGCGTGATTTTTTGCTCAGGGCTGTATCGAACCTAAGACTTTTCAATAAAACCCTTTTGATTTCTTATACTTCTGCTTTTAAAATCCTCGCCGAAACCGAAAAAGAACAATTGGGGTCCCTCTCGTATGAGCCGAAGGGGAACCTCTCTCTATTTACAGGTATGTATTATAGCTAATTAATAGCCATAAACAAGAAAAAACGGCGCTTCGAAGAGGTCATTTCCTCGCGTAATATTTCCGAAATGTCCGGTCTTTTTTGTCTCAAGAATACACAACCAACGATAGCATAAATAGATAAGAAATGTCTACCTTGCCGAAGTGGACATTATCATATGTGGGTTAGTGGTGGGCCGATATAAATCTGACGCGGCCGTCCAATCTTCTTGTTAGGAGACTCATACTGCTCCTTCCAATGGGCGATCCATCCGGGTAGTCGCCCCATGGCGAAGATAACGGTGAACATATTTGTCGGTATTCCAATGGCGCGAAGGACAATACCGCTGTAAAAATCGACATTAGGATAGAGTTTGCGCTGAATAAAAAAATCGTCTTTTAGGGCCACTTCCTCTATCTTTTTGGCCACCTCAAGGCAAGGATCGTTAATCCCCAGCTTAGTAAGCACCTTATCACAAATCTCCTTGATAATCTTTGCGCGGGGATCGAAATTTTTATAAACGCGATGGCCAAAGCCCATGAGCAAAAAAGGGTTATTCTTGTCTTTTGCTTTCTCGATCACCTTTTTCACGTCTCCCCCATCTCTAACAATTCCCTCGAGCATCTCAACAACAGCCTGATTAGCCCCGCCGTGTAAAGGACCCCAGAGGGCGCAAATACCAGCGGAAATAGACGCAAAAAGGTTGGCCCTCGAACTTCCCACTAACCGCACGGTTGAGGTACTGCAGTTTTGTTCATGATCAGCATGAAGAATAAGAATCTTCTCCAAGGCGCCAACCACTTCTTTGTCTAATTGATATTCATCCGCGGGAGTAGAAAACATCATATGCAGAAAGTTTTCGACATATTTATACTCTCGTTTTGGGTAAATGAAAGGCTCGCCGATGGATTTTTTGTAAGAGTACGCCGCAAGAGTCCTGATCTTGGCAAGAAGTTCGGCAATAATTTTGTTCATTTCCTCTGCGTTTATCTCAGGCTTAATTAATTCAGGATAATAAGCGGAAAGCGTTACAACCATCGCCGATAATGTTGCCATGGGATGGCTTGAACTTGGCAAGTTTTCGAAGAGTTTTACCATATTATCGTGAATCATGCAATTGCTGGTAAGGAGTTTGGAAAAAGCGCTTCTTTCAGAATCAGTTGGCAAGTGCCCGAAAATCAGCAAATGGGCAACTTCAATAAAGCTTCGCTTTTCGGCAAGTTCTTCAATAGGGATCCCCCTGTAGCGCAAGATACCATTCTCTCCGTCAATATACGTGATACTGCTTAAGCAGGACGCGGTATTAGCATACCCCTCATCATACGTTACATAACCTGTTTGATTACGAAGGCCAGAAATATCCAGGGCCCTCTCATTTTCAACACCTGTGATAACAGGACAGGAGACGACCTTATCGCCGATTGTTATTTTTGCCGTTTTGGGCGGCTGGTGCGATTCTGGGCTATTCATCTGCCACCCCCCTTTAACACATCATATATCAGTTTATTTCGTGAATAAAATTTTCAATCCGGTTCAATCCCTCAACAATATTCTCCATTGAGGTTGCGTACGAAAGCCTTATATAATTATCATCTCCAAACACGCCTCCGGGGACCACGGCAACGTGTGCAGTCTGAAGGAGAACATCCGTTAGTTCTAGGGAATTGGATATTTTCTTACCGTTGATGCTTTTATTAAGAATACCTGATATATTTATCCAGCAATAAAAAGCCCCTTGCGGTTTTAACGCATGCAGTCCCCTAATTGAATTAACTCTATCAACTATAAAATCGCGCCTCTTTTTAAACTCCCCTACCATCTTTGCTGAGTCACTCTGATCACCGGTTAGCGCCTCAACGCTTGCTGCCTGCGAGATCGAAGTCGGATTAGAGGTAGAATGATCCTGCAAGTTTGACATCGCCTGGATGATTTCTTTTGGGCCTGCGCAATAACCAATGCGCCAGCCGGTCATCGAATAAGCCTTGGAAACGCCATTAACCACTATTGTTTTCTTCTTCATCTCGCTATCCAAAGAAGCAATGCTCACATGCGGCTCATCATAAATAACTTTCTCATAGATCTCATCAGAGAGGCAATAAATGCCGGACCTAATGATAACCTTGCTCAACTTCTCAAGCTCGGTTTTACTATAAACCATTCCCGTGGGGTTAGAGGGCGAATTTAATATCAGCAGCTTTGTCCTGGAATTTACGGCGCGTTCTAATTGCTCAGGGGTTATCTTAAAATTAGTCTTTTGGTTCGTGTTAAGAATAACTGCCTTTGCTCCGGCAACTTTGACCATTTCCGGGTAACTTACCCAATAAGGCGAAGGGATGATTACTTCATCCCCCTCTTGACACAACGCTACTACGATATTAAAAATAGAATGTTTTGCTCCGCAAGAAACAAGAATTTCCTCTGGCACATATTCGAGATTGTTATCTTTCTTAAACTTGGCGCAAATTGCCTCTTTTAATTCCTGAGTCCCTGCAGTTGGCGTATATTTAGTAAAACCTTTATCGATTGCTTTCTTGGCAACCTCTTTGATGTTAATCGGAGTATCAAAATCAGGTTCTCCCGCCCCGAATCCTATAACATTAATTCCTTCGGCCCTCATCTTATTTGCTTTCGCCGTAATGTTTAATGTGGGCGATGGACTAATGTGCCTTACTTTATCTGACAATAACATAACACTTCCTTTCTTTTAGCTTCGCATTCATTCTTTGATTGCCGTTTTCCATTTCCTTAAATTATCTATCACAACAATGGGTAAGCTCCAGCCGGTCATATTTGTCCGTCCCATGCAATCTAACGATTTTATATCAACGAACTTGTCTGTATTCATAGTGATTTCGCATACTCGAGTTTTCTCCTTTAAAGGGAAAAGTGCATTTTTTTGCTTTTTCATCTTCTGACGCCAAGCGATCAAGCTATCTGCTATCGACACTGGTAGTTTCCAGGAACGGTATAATTCATCTTCCGGGGAATCAAAATAGCGAATTTCAATCAGACCACCTTGGTCTCTGAATTCCACATTCAGACTTCCTTCACCCATCTTTTACCTCCTTGAGCTTCTTATTTCTTTCCTCTACCTCCTCTGCCATTCTTTTCTTATATGCCCTCATTTTTTCTCTGATCTCCGGGTATTTTGTCCCGATAATCTGCGCAGTTAGCAAGGCAGCGTTCTTGGCTCCGGCTTTACCTATGGTAACGCAAGCCACCGGCACGCCACCGGGCATCTGTACCATTGAAAGAAGCGAATCCAATCCTCCGGATAATTGCGTCTGTATAGGCACTCCGATAACCGGAAGCACGGTCCAAGCGGCCATTATCCCGGCTAAATGTGCTGCTCCTCCGGCCGCAGCAATAATGACTTCAAGTCCTCTATCTTCTGCGCTCGAAGCGTATTCATGGGCTCTTTGCGGAGTGCGGTGGGCGGAAATAATATTTACTTCATAACCGATACCGAACTGCTCCAGAGTTTTCATTGCCTCCTGCATAGTTTCTAAGTCCGAATCGCTTCCCATAACAATACCGACAAGAACCTTATTTGTCATAATCACGCCTCCTTTTTATATCCACGCACTAACTCAAAATTCGCCTTTAATACGTTTTGGGTAAATTTTTTTAATTCCGCAGAAGCTAAAGTCAATTTTTTTACTCTCTCTGCCGCATCAATCACCATTCCGGCGCCAATTAAGCTCCGAGCAGGTATAACTACTCCCGAAACAACGGCCAAAAACTTAACAAAGACACGCTTATGCAAGGTGGCTTTAAAAATAATGGAACCAAAACCTACAAAACAACCTTCGTCGATCCTGCAGGGGCCATGGACTATACAGCCGTGCGACAATGATGTATTTTTCCTAATTATTACCGAGCTATTTCCAAGTGCATGAACAATCACTCTATCCTGCACATTGCAGTTGTCACCTATTGTAATTGAACTATTCTCTTCATCGGCCCTTATAACCGCTCCTGGGGCAACCAGGACATTTTTACCAATCTTAACTTTTCCAATAACAACCGCCGTCGGATCAATAAAAGCAGATTTATCTATCTTGGGCAAATCGCCTTGGGGATTACTTCGTATCATGTGCCTCCTTTATCAGTTTTTCTTCAATAAACTTTGTCGAATAGTCGCCTCGCTGAAAATCGGAATTTTCAAGTACCTTAAGATGAAGCGGAATAGTTGTCTTAATACCTTCCACCATAAATTCTCCAAGTGCCCTCCGCATCCTGGCAATGGCCTGTTTGCGGTCATCGGCATGAACAATAAGCTTAGCGATCAAGGAGTCATAAAACGGCGGGATGCTATAGCCGGAGTAAAGATGCGAATCAACGCGCACTCCTAAACCACCGGAAGGATGATAAAAAGTAACTTTCCCCGGGGAAGGCATGAAATTATTATCCGGATCTTCAGCATTAATGCGGCATTCTATGGCATGGCCGTTACAGCCTATGTCTTTTTGGGTAATTTTCAGTTTCTCACCTGCGGCAATGCGTATTTGCTCTTTAACTAAATCCACTCCTGTTATTAGTTCGGTAATAGGGTGTTCAACCTGAATGCGTGTATTCATCTCCATAAAGTAGAAACTTCCGTCTTTGTCCAGTATAAACTCCACCGTCCCTGCGCTATGATAGCCGACTGCCTTGGCTGCTTTTATCGCAGCTTCCCCCATTTTTTCTCTTGTCTTTGCGTTAATTGCAGGCGACGGCGTCTCCTCGATCAATTTTTGATGCCTTCTTTGGATAGAGCATTCGCGCTCTCTCAAATGAATTGTGTTGCCAAACTTATCCGCCAAGACCTGAACCTCAATATGCCTTGCTCCGTCAATATACTTTTCGATATAGACTTCGTTATTAGCAAAAGCCGCCTGGGCTTCGGTTTGCGCGGTCTGCAGATTTGAAACCAAACTCGGCCGGTTATGGGCGATACGCATCCCTTTTCCGCCGCCTCCTGCAGAGGCTTTTATCATTACCGGATACTTTATTTTCTCCGCTATCTTGATAGCTTCTTGCTCATTCTTTATCACCCCGTCACTTCCAGGCACCGTAGGCACTTTTGCCTGCTTCATCGTATCCTTAGCTACGGATTTATCTCCCATTTTGGTTATGGCAAGGGGCGGCGGCCCGATAAAAGTAATCTTACAGGACTCGCAAATCTCGGCAAAATGCGCCCGCTCGGACAAAAAGCCGTAGCCAGGATGTATGGCATCAACGTCTGCAACTTCGGCTGCGCTGATTATCGCCGGAATATTTAAGTAGCTTTCCGAGCTCTTTGGCTTGCCGATACAAATCGCCTCATCCGCAAAGCGTACATGTAACGAATCTTTATCTGCTTCGGAATAAACCGCTACTGTCCTTATCCCCAGCTCTTTGCATGCCCTGATTATCCTAAGGGCAATTTCTCCTCTGTTAGCAATTAAGACTTTACTAAACATGTATTTCTTTTGCCGCTGCCTTTCTTAATCTGTCCATAATCGCAACACCCAGGCCTTCTTCTTTAACGCTTTCAGCAATGATTATTTGTGTACCGTCTTTATCAAATTCTCTTAAAACCGAGTAGAGACAAGACGCGCATAAAGTCAGATTCTCCTCGGGGCCGATTATTTTAAGATTAAATTCGCCGTTATAACGGTTTTTGTTTTCAGCCTTAGCCATTATCCCCACAGAGTAACCCTGCAAAAGGAACTCAGACGCAATATCCTTAACGCGCTCACATTGTGTCTTATCGCAATCCTCCACAACGATAACCTTCGCCTTAGGAGAATAATGGCGTTTAAACATACCCGGCGAAAGTATCCCCTTGCCCTGATAAGGCTCAATATCCGGAATAATCTTTCTTAAGTTTTCAATATCGATCCCTCCGGGACGCAGGATGCGAAAAGGCGTCTGAGTAAGGTCCAAGATTGTGGACTCAATGCCTACCTGCGTCCTGCCTCCGTCAAGAATTAAATCAATACGCCCCCTTAAATCATCATAAACATGCTGCGCGGTTGCAGGCGAAGGCCTGCTAAAAAGATTCGCAGAAGGAGCGGCAATGAGCGTCTGCGTCCCTTTGATAAAAGAGAGCGCGATTTCATTGTTTGGCATCCTAACCGCCACAGTATTTAATCCGGCAGTTACGATATCCGGGATATTTTGTGATTTCTTAAGTACCAAAGTTAGAGGCCCGGGCCAAAACTCATCTATAAGATCTAAGGCTCTTTTATATATTTCTCCGGCAGCCTTATAAATATCTTCCTTATCCGCAATATGCACGATTAACGGATCGTTAAGCGGACGGTTTTTTGCGTCAAAAATCTTTGCGCAGGCCAGAGGATTAAAAGCGTCGGCCCCCAAGCCGTAAACTGTCTCAGTAGGAAAAGCAACTAAGCCGCCACTTTTAATAATATTGGCTGCTTCCTGCAACAAGAAAATATCCGCTTGACCAGGGTTTACTTTTAGAGTTTTTGTTTCCATAAATACGCAACCAAATTTTTATAGCTTTCTATCAAGAGTAAATATTTCGATACGCTCACCCGACGCTAAATTAAAGCTCGAGTGAATATCAGTAATTTTGGCGCCTGTCGCATCTTCAATGCAAAGCTCTAATGCCGGTTTTACTTTTTCGATAAGTTTCATTTTAAGTTCGTGAATAAGCTTTGCTCCGCCCGGCGCTTCACTTAAGTGCTTTTCAGCTAAAGGAAGTACGCCTTTAAACCTGACGATAATCGCATCGTCTATAACTTCGCTTGAAACTGCCTGCGCTTCTTCGCCTAAGTGCTCCTTTAAGAAACGCAACAATTCCTTGTTAATCTTTGATTCGATCTCTTGCTTTGTTTCAGTAGACATAGCGCACCCCCCTTAAATGCCTTTTCCGGTAAGCATCTTAAGCGCCTGAATATATTTTTCCCTTGTCTTTTCAATAATTTCCTCGGGCAACTTCGGTGTAGGAGGCGTTTTATCCCAATTCAGTGTTTCCAAATAATCGCGCACAAATTGCTTGTCAAAGCTAGGTTGAGGCCCGCCTGGCTTATATTCTTCCTCCGGCCAAAAGCGCGAAGAGTCCGGTGTTAAAACCTCATCTATAAGGATTACGTTATTTTCGAAAACCCCAAACTCAAACTTGGTATCAGCCAGAATTATTCCCTTTGATTCCGCATACCGGCTTGCCTTCTTATACAAAGCGATACTAATCTGTTTAAGTTTTCCGGTTATGTCTTTACCAAGCTCTTTTTCGACAAACTCCTGCGAAACATTAATATCATGACCCACCTCCTCTTTGGTGGCAGGGGTAAAAATTGGCTCTGGGAGTTTATCCGATTCTTGAAGGCCTTCGGGCAACTTTATCCCGCAGATAGAACGGCTCTGCTGATATTCCTTCCAGCCGGAACCGGAAAGATATCCCCGCACAACGCATTCTACAGGGATAGGCTTTGCCTTTTTAACCAGCATTGAGCGACCTCTCAAAACATCTTCATATTTATGCAATACTCCGGGATAACGGGAAACATCGGCCGAAATATAATGATTGGCTACGATATCTTTAGTAAACTCAAACCAAAACAGGGATAATTGAGTTAAGACTTCTCCTTTGTAGGGTATGCCGGTCGGCAACACAACGTCAAAACAGGATATCCTGTCCGTTGAAACCACCAAAAGCTTATCCTCCAGATCGTAGACATCCCTTACTTTCCCCCGCTTAAACAGCTCTATATCGGTAAAATTGGTTTTAAGTAATGGTCCATTTCTCATTTTAAGCGCCTCCTCTATCGGTATAGCGGATAGAATCTAAATAATCATCGTTTACCTCGCCATTCAAAGACCTCTCAAGCCTTCCGTATTGCTCCCATATCTCTTTAGGAGTGCGGTTGCCGAATTGCTCCAGGAACTTCTTTATATCCGACAACTCATCTTTCCATTCTTCAAGATTAACCTCAAAGAGTTTGCCTAATTCTTCTTCAGGAACATTGAGACCATCCAAACTCAAATCCTTTAAATACGGAATGCGCCCGAGCACAGTATCCTGGGCGCCTATTGTATTTTGAGTCCTGCCTACAATCCATTTTAAGACGCGGATATTTTCCCCGAAGCCAGGCCAAATAAACTTGCCGTTCTCATCTACCCTAAACCAATTGACGGTGTAAATCTTCGGCGGGCACTTTAATCTTTTCCCGATATTTAACCAATGAGCAAAATAATCCCCCATGTTATATCCGCAGAAAGGAAGCATAGCCATCGGGTCTCTTCTTAATACCCCCTCTTTGTGGATAGCTGCGGCCGTAGTTTCTGAACCGGTACGCGCGCCCAGAAACACCCCGTGCTCCCAATCAAATGATTCCACCACTAATGGCACCAACTGTGTCCTTTTACCTCCCAAGATGATTGCTGAAATAGGCACTCCTTTGGGATTATCGAATTCCGGAGAAATCGTAGGAGAATTGTAAATGGAAACGGTAAAGCGGGAATTCGGATGCGCGGCTTTTGACTCCTGCCCTGCAGCCCACGGTTTACCTTGCCAGTCAATGAGATTCTTCGGGATATCGCCGTCTAAACCTTCCCACCACGGTTCATTGGTATCTGTATTGAGTGCGGTATTGGTAAATAAAGTAGGGTAAAATTTATTCGCCTTTAAAGTCTTAAGAATGTTGGGGTTCGTTTTATTCGATGTCCCCGGAGCTACGCCAAAAAGACCTGTCTCCGGATTAATCGCCCAAAGCCTGCCGTCAGGCCCGACATTAAGCCAGGCTATGTCATCGCCCAAGGTCCAAACCTTATATCCGGGAAGCGCTGATTCAAGCATAGCTAAATTTGTTTTACCGCAGGCAGAAGGCATTGCCGCTGTTACATACGTCACATTGCCTTTTGGATCCTGTATGCCTAAAATAACCATATGCTCAGCAAGCCAGCCTTCCTGAAGCCCAAGATATGACGCTATCCTTAAAGAAAAGCATTTTTTGCCTAAAAGGGCGTTTCCGCCGTAACCCGAACCGATCGACCAAACAAAATGTTCATCCGGGAAATGCATGATAAAACGCTTATTCGGATCAAAATCTCCTACTGAATGCAAACCTTTCACGAAATCTTGTCTGCTACCTATTTTTTCGACGACCTTTTCGGACATGCGCGTCATAATTCGCATACTCACCGCCACATATGTAACATCGGTAAGCTGAATGCAGGCTTTAGCATAAGGAGAATCCGGATGTCCCATCATATACGGTAGCACATACATGGTCCTGCCCTTCATACAGCCATCAGAGAGTTTACGCATCTTCTCTTTGGCTTCGTCAGGATGCATCCAGTTGTTATTCGGCCCCGCAGTCTCCTTATCAGGGTGGCACACATAAGTAAGATGCTCGGTGCGCGCCACGTCAGTAGGATGACTGCGGTGAAAATAGGCGTTTGGCCAGTTTTTTTGGTTTAACTCCTGGAAGATAGGATTATCGCCAATTTTTTCATTCTGCACGCCAATCTCGATAAGCCTACGCGCCTCTTCTTCGGAACCGTCACACCAGTATATTTTTTCCGGTTTGCATAATTTTGCCTGCTCATCAACCCATCTTTCAAGCGGTGTCGCCATTTACTATTCCTCCTTTTAAGTTACAGAAAAATAAAAAAGCCAACAATTGTTTCCGGCTCTCTCGAATAGAGAACTAAGAAACGCTTGTTGGCTTACTCTACAACAGCCCTTATTCTGCTAGGGCTTTTGCTTACAGTCTACCGTTAAATTGTCCTAATTGCGAACTATTATAACCTGAAGATTGCTTATGTCAATCTCTTTCGCTCAAACTGCTCTTCTAAATTCTTATCCAGGGTAAAAACAATAACCCTCTCTCCGGTCTTGGTACTGATGTCAGTATGCAAACTCTGAACCTGACAGGCAGTGATTTCTGAGATCATCTTCTCGAGCAAGACTCTCGCGCCTTCCAGCAATTGCATACGTGTTCTTTTGATTAAATCCGCACCTTCCGGACTCTTGGCAAGCTGCTCCTCTGCAGGAGTGAAAACTCCTTTAAGTCTTACGAAAACCATATCTTTAATGATATAGGTCTTTGTCTCGGCAGGCCCCCTGCCCAGGTACTCCCGCTCAAATTTTATTATGGCCTCGCTGATTTGAGACTCGGCTTGGCCTTTGGTTTTATTTTCCATATTGTCCTCAAAATGTGATTATATCACACACATGCCAAGTTGCGAAGACAAAAACAAAACAAGTTGCAGAAATGAGCCAAATAAAGACCCTCAACAATATTTCAAAAGAGGACGGCTTCCCTGTATACAGGCGAACCGCCTAAAAAAGCCCGGACATGGGTCGAGGAAAGGTGAACCTGAGAGAAACGGGCAGTAATATTGCATAAGGGGACGCCCTCTCTACATACAACCAACTAAAAGTAGTGCCAGCAGGCATATCCTTTAAAACTCCCGAGCCGGTAAACTTATCGGATGACTTAAGCGCTATATTGCGATCGAGCTTAAGCCTTCCCTGCTCAGCCGCTAAGAAGCAAGCCGCCATAAGGGGGATCTTAGCCAGGCTAGCTGACGGGAAAAGTTTAGATTTATTAAATGCAATTTCCCGGTCGGTTCCTAGGTCAATAATCGCTATTCCCACCTCCTCCTTGAATTGGCTAATTTCATTCTGAATACGCTGCTGCAATTCCTGCCAAGCGGATTTTCTTTTATCTTGGACAAAACGCTCGTGCTTAGCCTTTTGCAATCGGCAGTAATATTGCTGCCCAAAATATGCGCCGGTAGCCAACAAGGCAAATAAAACTATTGAAATAAAAAAGCTCTTTACTCGCATTAACCTTACCTTGACAGGTATCTGTTTAACTCCGCGGATGTCCTCTTTCCGACAATTCCGTCTGCTTTAAGGCCGTTTGCTTTTTGGAATTTAATGATTGCTGCTTTTGTCTTAGGCCCGATTTTGCCGTCAATGGGCCCGTCGTAGTAGCCAGCGCTCTTGAGTGCCCGCTGGATTTGTTTAGGGCTTAATTGCACTGCCGTTGTAGAATACGTTTTTTGCTCCGGGATTTCATAAGCATCGCTTGACCAAGAATCATAACTCTTTGAATACGATTCCTGCTGACTGGTCTTCTGGGGTACTATTGGCTGCGATTGCGTGGCCTGTTTTTTGGAGCTCGTAGCGCAACCGGCTGTGGCAAAAACTAGTAAAACAATCACCGTCATTTTTGCAAGCATACCTTTTCCTCCTGGTTAATATATGAGTTTATTCTTTGCTTCCATCCCAGCAACCATCTCTGTTCATTGTGGCCTACGGGGGAGTTCTTTACCCGCTTTTCAAGTACGTCATTTGCCGAACGCGCAAATTCCCTGATAGCGTTCGGTTCTTCGTTCTTATCCCGCATCCCTTCTAAAACCTGAAGCAATCCCCAGCCCTTGCCTTGATAATATTCGGATGCCGTTATTCCTAACCCCTTGAAGTTAGTATAATCTGCCAAAACATACACCCCTGAAGGCGTAGAAATAAGGCGGTTTATTTGAAACGCTATCTTTTCACGACTTTCTTCCGATACATGCCTTAAAATTAACGGCAGGGCTTCTTCCAGCCGCTTTATGATAAAAGCAGCCTGCGTAGATTTCGTACGCATCAAAAACTCTTTCAGCTCTATCAACCGCCTATCGTTTTGAGCTTTCAGGAAACTACTGCGCGACTGCCAGGGACAAGCAGGAAAAGGTACCTTGTCGAGCCATGCCGGAACTTTTTCCCCTGAATTTTTCGCATATTCAATGAACTTGGCGAAACTTCCAATAAAAGTTTTCTTCCCTCTGGCCGGATACCAAATAAAATGCCCGATACCAAGCGACAGGAAATTTTCCCCCTCGTTCCAGGCAATCAAATTCTCGTCCTTTGAAGCGCATTCGTTCTTAAAAACTAAATTGCCGATCTGCTGAATCTCTTCAGGTGATAATTTATTTATAATTGTTTTTTGGGCATTGGCCGATGTTGCACTTGCTATCAATAAGCAAAAAACTAAAAATATAAAACAAAAACTCAATCGGCAACACGTCAATTCTTCAGGTGTTTTTTTAGCGCATCCCATGTCTTGGGTCCCACTACCCCGTCCGGGTTAAGATTGCTTGCCTTCTGAAAAGCCCTTATCGCGGCTTTAGTTTTAGGGCCGATTTTTCCGTCCACTTCCCCTTTATAGAACCCGGAATTCTTAAGGGCTGTTTGGATCTGTCTTGATTTATCTGCAGGGATAACCTCATCTAAATCAGACCCGAAGCTTATTTCTGCTTTAGAAGGCGGCTTTTCTACTTCCTTTAATCTATTCAGGGCAAGCTGGGTTACCAGGTCAATCTTTCCGCTTGGTTTTAGCCCCTTTGCCTTTTGGAATTCTTTAATTGCCGCTCTTGTCTGGGCTCCCATAACTCCATCCGCCGGCCCGGGGTCAAGGCCAGCCTCCTTCAAAATTGTCTGTATATCTTCAACCCGCGGATTATATCCTGTTGTCTTTCCGATAACCTCTTCCTCGCGGACTTCCTTTTTCTCTCTATGTAGTAGGTTGTTCACATAGTTGCGAGCAGTCGAAGAGAACATGACAATGAGAATCAAGAAAATTAGTATATATCCGAACGCCTTCATCATATTCTTAAAAAACAGTTACTCAACCGGGATCACGATTTTCTTTCCCGGCTGAAGCTTGTCGGGGTCCTTGATAACGTCTTTATTCAACTCGTAAAGGTATTTCCATCGGTGCGCCTTGCCAAGCTGCTCTTGAGCTATCTTTGAAAGCGTATCGCCTTTTTTTATCGTATATTCCCTAGTGCTCACTCTTACTTCCGCTTCGACTATCTCTTTCTTTTCGATAATATACTTGCCTTCTTCAAGCGGCTTCGCTTCAATTTCCGACGGTGCGCCGGAATACGGGAGCATGACCTCCTCAACCTCGGCAATCATGAACTGCGCATTCCTGTCCTTTTGCATGCCTTCAAGATCGGTCACATGCGCAACGGCATCCAGTTTACCGCGGCTGATGATCTTAATGCGCGACTCATCGATGCCGTTCTCCAGCATATAACGCTTGACCGATTCTCCCCGACGCCTTCCCAGTTTTTCATTGTACGCTTCCGAGCCGCGGCGGTCGCAATTGCCGGTGATAAGAATGCTGGCTTCGGGATTACGCTTCAACGTCCCGATTGCATTCTTAAGGATCTTCTGCGCATCATCCCGTAACGTGGATTTGTCGTAATCAAAATAAATCTTTACATTTTTGATTATTTTCTTAATCAGGAGTGATGGACGAAGCTCCTGCGGCTTAGGCGCAGGAAGCTCTTCTTCTTTATAATCATAAATTATCTTATACACATAGACGTATCCCCGGTTGCCCCAAGGCCGCGCCTTGCCCGGCTCATTCGGCCACCACCAATATCCTCCCCGCTCAGGGTCTTTTACCGGGCCCGGCCTAGCATCCGTAGGCCACCACTCAAAACGCTTCTGGAGATCTTTTAACTCTTGCTCTCTGCGCATCAGGCGCGCATCTTGATTATCAGCGTAACCTACACAGGAGAATAGGAGTAAAATTGCGATTGCTAACGGTATTTTCTTCATTTCTTCACCTCAATTCATGGTTTATAGGTAACAAACTCGCCCTCTGTTAGCTTACTCCTGAGGGGGTTCCTTAAATATTGTCCCTATAACGGTATCGATAATTTGTTTTTTAGTAGTCGCTTTATCGCTTCCGGATTGATCTTGTCCTGGGCTAACGAAATTAGTTTGGGACGCCGCATTGCCAGCCTCCTTTCCTAAAACTTTATCCAATACTTTCTCCAGCTCCTGACGGCCTTTCTGCTGAATCGCTAAAGAACTTATCTGTTTTACATCTGGCATAAAAGATACCGATGCTCCCTTGCCAGATACCTTCAATGGGAAGCGTATCTGCTTTTTTTCATCCGTCAAATACTCCAACTGAGGAACTGCCGCAGTCATCTTAGCGGATAATTCCTGCGGGATAATAAACGAACCGTTTAGGAAATACGCTTGGTCAAGGCCTGCTTTTCCGCTGCCTTGGAAATTAAAATATTCGGCTTCCATATTAATCGGTTGTATGGCTACCTTGCCGTCTCTGAGTTCTATCTTAGTCTTTAAGCTGGTTACGACGGTGTCTTTCTTGCGTAAATTATTCTTTATATTTTCCGGGAGCCCGGCTTCAAGCGCAGGGGATAAATTCGGGATAAATGTCAGCTTATCTAAAACCATTTTAAGAACGTTGATATCGGTCAACTGTCCTTCTTTTATTTCGGTTGAACCGCTGCCGCTTAACTTTGAAAGCGCGGTATTAGGATCAAACCCCTGCCCTTCAAACTCAAAGTTACCGGAAATTAACCCTTTGGCTTTAATAGAATACGCTGATTGGTCTATACATTCGTTAAGATCAATTTCCTTGAGTGTAACCTTAAAGGAATACTCTTGTTTAAACATGTAATCATTAAGGCACCCCGAAAACTCAACTTTGCCTCTGCCGAGAGAAAAAGACGCGTTGTTGATCGTAACGTCTGACTCACTAAAAGAAAAATTTGCTTCAATCGGCTCTATGGGCGCGACTAACTCTTTCATCTTCAGAGAACCTTTACTAAGCGTGCCTTGGCCCTTTAAGGCCATAAGCCCCTCCTGTCCGGCTTCAAACAAATCAAGCGCAACCGTTAATGCCCCGGACTTAATTTCCGGTAAAGGAACGCCTTCTAATTGCGGGATATAACTGCGCAAAGTATCCATAGATAATGTAGACAAATCCGAGTTTGCCTTTACGTCCTTAAGCACAAAACTCAAGCGGTTCATATTAATCTGGCCATTACCCTGCGCAAAAATATTCGGGGAGCCGCTTGCGAAACTCCCCTGAAGCGTAATCGGGAAGGAATCGGCTAAAGAGAAATTCTCGGCCTTAAGCATCATCTTTTCAAAAACAAGCGCTAGTTTCGGCTCAAAGGAATAGTCAATATACTCAAGCCGGCCGTTATCTACCTTAATTTGATTAACCAATATAACCGGTAATGCCACAGCAGGCGGCTGGGCGTTGGTGGAAGATAATTTCTGTGTCGATGACTCACCTGCCTGCGCCGCAGACTGCCCGGCTGCGCCAAACGCCTGGACGTTTATCCTGCCGTCTTTAAGCCTTACTATGCTAATGCGCGGAGACTCGCACTTAACACCCAAAACGCTGATTTGTCTTTTTAAAAGAAGATCCTTAAGGGAAACACCAAGGTATGCTTCCTTGGCTTCAAGGAACCTGCCTTTGCCGAAATCAGGATGCTCTCCCACCGAAATATCGGTTAGGCGAAGCTGCGCGCCGTTTTTAAAAGATAATTTCAAATCGAGTTTCGCAAAGTCAAGCGAGCGGCCAAGAGTATTCTGGCCGGCAGCGATTATTTGCGGCTTCAGGCGGTTAAAATCGAATGTCTTAAGAAAAATGATTATGCCTGCGCTGAGGAGCACCAGGATAATAAATAGGCTTATAAATATAACCTTAATTATTTTTTTCATTCATTCTTTCTTGCTGAAATGCCCTTAACCTATCGATAATTGGCTTTATTTCACTCCACTCTTTCTTGGGAATATGGCGCTCAAGCGTTTTTAAATCTATCTTGCTGTCTAATGCTTCGATGCTTTGTTCAATTTCGCTTAAAAACCGCTCTTTGTCGGCATAGAGCCTATTTAAACGCATCAATTCTCGCTGTAAATATTCGCTTCTCTTATCGGATAGCGCAGCATTTTCCTTGACGCTGAAAATCTCTTTTTGCAACGAAGAGGCGCTAAATCCCAAAATTATAACCGCTATAGCCAATATAACAATAAGCACCGTTTTCATAATCAACTCATGCCTTTTGTAAATATAGCGTTTGCGTCGGATAGGCGAATTCTATACCCTGCTTTTCAAATTCTTCCTTGATCGCAATGTTTATCTCCTGCTGAACATCCATGTACTTGTTATAATCAGGATTCAAAACAAAATAGACAACCTCGAATATAAGGCTGAAATCTCCATAACTAAAAAAGTGCGCGCGGTCAAAAGCAGTGTTTGGAGTATTTCGAATGATATTCTCGATAATCTTAGGGATTTCCTTAAGTTTGTTAAGCGGAGTTTGATAGGTTACCCCGATACGGAATAAAACACGCCTTTTCTCCATAAGCTTATAATTACGCACGCGTGAGTCAGTAAGATCAGTATTGGAGAAAATTACCTGCTCACCGCCCAAACTACGTAAGCGCGTGGTCTTAATCCCGATATACTCAACAGTGCCCATAAAATCGCCGATAATGATAAAATCCCCTAATTTGAACGGCCGGTCAAAGACTATAGAGAAATAGCTGAAGAAATCCTTCAAAAGCGCCTGCGCGGCTATGGCTACCGCAATGCCTCCGATTCCTAAACCGGCGATGATTGTGGAAACCTTATAACCGAGGTTATCCAATAAGATTACGACCGCCATTGCCCAAATCAAGAATTTCACCACATTCATCATCCCATCGAGACTGCGCACCAACGTAGGATCTTCCTGCTTCTTGGCTAAATAAATATTAAAACTATAACTGATAAACATCACAATGATACGTGTGGCAAAAAATGTAATCACAACCAACTGTAAGGCATTAATTACCACGTCTATTCCCGAAGGCATCTTTAATATCTTTAAGCTTAAATAAACGCAGCTAATATATAAACCGGGTAAAACAATCCTCTCAAGGATTGTTACCAATAAATCATCGAATTTTGTGGCGGTTTTTTCAGTAAGTTTCTTAAGGCGCTTAATAAAAGCACGAATAACCACTTTGACAAACACCAAGCTTAAAAATAATGTCACTAAGGCAATGATATAATCCAATATTCGATTGCCAAAGAATACTTGCTCTAAAATTTTAAGATTCATTACTCAATACCTCCTTTATCTTAGTCACGAGTATATCTACACCTTGCGACTTATTATGATACGCAGAGGCCCCTAAGATACTTTGAACCTGTTCTTCAATAGGATATACGCTTGAAACTATAACCTTTATATCCCGATCGTACTCCCTGATGACTTCATACATTACTTTACCATCAACTCCCGGCATGTTAATATCCAGCAAAACTAAAGCAAAGTGCTCGCGGATCAAAAGATTTGTCGCCTCTTGCGCATTTGAGGCATGTTTTACCTCGAACCCCTCTTCCGTAAGTAGCACTGTATACGATTGACCGATTCTGCGCTCATCATCAATAATAAGAATTCTTTTCATACTTCAGCTCCATTTAAAAACTGCCAAGTTTTAATCTTTTCTTTTCTTGAAACAGAGTGAACCATATTATTCCTTAGGATAACAAATCGTCAATGAACAGAAGATTAAAATTAAATTAATTTTTTGTAATCTTTTGCCACTTTAGTTGAGTAGAAAAAATCAGGCGTGATAAATAGGCAGGATTACAGTAAAAGTTGCGCCTTCTCCAGGCGTGCTTTTTACCTCAATGTCTCCGTTATGAAACTTCGCAATTGATTTGGCAATGCTTAAGCCCAAACCGATACTATCGCTGCTTTCCAATTGGGATTTATCTTTATGAAAAAACCGCTGAAATATTCGGGACAGATCTTCTTCGCTAATACCCTGACCGGTATCGGAAACGCAAACTTCTAAAACGCCTGCTTTTTGGGAAACGGTTAAGATGATCTTTCCTTTCGGCGGCGTAAATTTAACGGCATTTTGGATAAGATTAAAAAATAAGCGGCTCAAATGCAGCTTGTTGCCCTCTAAAGATACTGAAATCTCAGGGATAGTGGCCGTAAGGTTTATTTGTTTTTGCGTAGCCAGCGTCTGCGCGCGTTTCTCTATGTCCCGAAAAAAAGGAATAAAGTCAAATACCTCTTTCTTGATATTATCCGGATTGTAATCAAGTTTTGCCAGGAAAACCAAATCTTCGACAATGCGAATCATCCTATTTGCCTCTTCGATATTGACGCTCAAGGCTTTGCGATAATCCTCAACCGTTCTTTCTTTGCGCAATGCAACCTCGGACTCCCCCTTTATGATCGCCAGCGGGCTCTTTAATTCATGGCCGATACTTGAGCTGAACTCCTTAATGTATTCGAAAGACCGCTCCAGCCGTTCAAGCATTATGTTGATCGATTTGGCAAGATATGCCATTTCTGTCTCAAGATTAGCAGTGCCCACTCTCCCGCTTAGGCTTTTAAGGTTAATATTGCGCGTAGTTACGGCTATATCCTCAACAGAAGCAAGAATTCTTCGCGTTAACAAGAAAAACATAAAACCCACTAAACTAATTATGACAATAGCGGGAACGGTAATCAAAACCATCATTCCTATGACTTTTCTTTGCAAAGAAACCTCGGACTTTTGAATGATCGACTCATTGATACGAATATAGTCCTCGCACTTTTGGTATAAGGCATCGAAAGCCCCCCACATATCTTTCAAAAGTATATTTTTTGCCTCTCGAATCTTCCCCGAATCATAAAGCTGCCTAGCTCGATAACGTTCGCTTTCATATGCCTTGTAAAGAGACTTAATGTCTTCAATAATGGCTTTCTCGGGAGGAGTCAAGGCGGCTTGCGAAGCTTTATTGAGCCAATCAATGAAATTCGCCTTCTTTTCTTCGAGTTTCTTAAGCCAAACGGAGTCGCCATCTAAAAAGTAATTTGACAAGAATCCCTTTTGGCTAAGCAGTGCTAGTTCCAATTCTTCGGCCGCCTTAAGAGATGAAACGTTATCTCTCATGGTGTTAAGAAAAACTTTCTGCATATTACGCGTAGTTATAAATGCAAGAATAGCCGTAAAAATGCATAAGAACGCCATTACCAAGAAACCGGATATAATGTTTCTACGGAAAGACCTTTGCATTGTTATTCCTTAAGTATATAGCCTGTGCCGCGCAGAGAATGGATGAGCTTCTTCTTAAAACCTTGATCAATCTTGTTGCGTAAGCGGTTAATAAATACGTCTATGACATTGGTAAGGCTATCAAAATCCTCATTCCAAACGTGTTCCGATATCTGGGTTCTTGTTACAACCTGATTAGCATGGAGCATGAGATACTCAAGCAAACCATATTCCTTACCAGTTAAGCTAATCTCTTTTTTTGCCCGTATGACTTTATGGGTAAGCTGATTCAATTCAAGATCCGCAACCTTAAGAATTGGGCTTTTATCCAGGCGTTTCCTGCGTAAAAGCGCGGCAATCCGCGCTAGCAACTCATCGAAATCGAATGGCTTACTTAGATAGTCGTCCGCACCGGTTTTAAGGCCCAATACTTTATCTTGCACGTCATCACGGGCGGTAAGCATGAGAATAAAGGTATCTATTTTCTTGGCCCGTAGATCCTTACAGATGGAAAAACCGTTAGTATCCGGAAGCATGATATCGAGAATTATTAAATCATATGGATTTGTTTCCGCCAAGAAAAGCGCATTTGCGCCGTTTGGGGCAACATCAACCACATAACGTTCTTCTTCAAGTCCACGCTTGATGAAACTGGCCATGTTTTTTTCGTCTTCTACTAATAGTATACGCATTATATTCACCGAATAAGCAATAAAAAAACCATCCTGCGGCAAAAGCCGCAAGATGGCGGCCCGACCATCTTAAATCCCTACCTCCGGAAATACGTGCATATTCCCAGACCACTTATCTATCGCAAATTAATATACCACAACCAAATTAAAACTCAACGCATTAATACGGTGATTCCCGTAAGGACGCCCAGTGTATATCTTCAGACCTTATTGGACACTTTTGCCTATAGCAAGTTTGCAGTTTAGCACTGGCCTGAGGCATTGTTTTGGTTAATGTTCCTGCATTCAAGATTATACTTCTTCCTGCGTTCCA